>Ga0126381_100003146_pt1 | contig 18017 bp, 10 predicted proteins | sample PanSoiMetPlot_28_FD_96465 | JGI IMG/M metagenome (GOLD analysis project Ga0126381, IMG submission 96465) | Tropical forest soil microbial communities from Panama - MetaG Plot_28 | ecosystem: Environmental > Terrestrial > Soil > Tropical forest > Bulk soil | place: Panama | collected 2016-02-17 | reverse complement strand
TCGAGGCGGGGCGCTACCGTCTTTTTGCCTCACCGGCGTACGGCAGTTCGCCGGCCTTCGCGATTTGGGAAGGACCGGGAACTCCGGAATCACGCCTGGCGCCTGCTTATTACCCGTCCGTTCCGGACCTGGATGCCGCCGCAATCTTGGACGTAGCCGCGGGCCAGGAGCTGGGCGGCTTCGAACTGAAGCTGCCCATGCGGCCGTCGTTTCATGTGCGCGGAAGAGCCGAAACCGCTCCGGATTCGCGCGGTCCGATTCCCACGATAGTCAGCGCCGTGAAGATCGACAACGGCCGGTGGACCGACTGGTCCGCAATCCACGGTCAACTCAACCAGGACGGAACCTTCGATCTCGCCGGCGTACAGGCAGGTTCGTACCAAATCTATGTGGGCCGTTTCGGACGGGCTCTAACGGAATCGATTGGCGTGAAGATCACGGCTCGCGACGTCAATGGCGTTGCGCTCACTCCGCTGCGGCCCGCCAAGGTGCAGGTGCATTGCATTTTTGACGGAGGCCCTTCGGCCGAAGGCGGCACGCCGGCGTTTCAGTTGCGCCGGATCGGCCGCAACTACGCCGGAGCGGTGATCGCCGACGATGACTGGACGTTCGCCTCCCTGCACCAGTCGGACGCCAACCTGCGATTCCAGAATGTCCCGTCCGGTGTGTACGAACCGTTGTTGGCGCCCGGTGGACGCCAGTATGTCGAAAGCGTGACTTACAACGGGCAGCCGGTGACGGATGGCGCCATCGATGTCGCCGGCGGAGCAGATGGCGACCTGGAAGTTGTGCTGGCCGCTGCAACCGCCAGTATTGGCGGAAAGCTGAAGACGCCCGGTAACGCCGTCGCCGTGATCGCGGCGGAGAACGCCACGCCCGGTAACCCGGCAGTGCGCTTCGCAACCGTGAGCCCGGACGGACGTTTTTCCGTTCCCTACCTTCCGCCTGGCCGCTACCTCGTGTTGGGCGTTCCATCGGGCGGGAGCTGGCCGTGGGAAAACGCCGGATTCGTGAAGCTGCTCAGCGGTGAGGCCACCGAGGTGGAACTTGCCCGCGATGGCAGCGCACGGCTGGAGGTCGCCCTCGTGCCCGAACAGACGCTGGAGCGCGCGCAGGAGCGGATTCCATGAAGGCCGTGTTCTGGATGCTTGTGGGAATGCGGCTGGCCGCACAGCCCGGTTGCATGCTCGAAGGCGTCACCACGGACTTCGTCACGGCCAAGGCGCTGTCCGGCGTGAAGGTCTACGCGTACATCGCTGCCCGTGGAAGTTCCGCGGCTTACCTGCGGCGAACCGATGCGCGCGGCCGATATTGCTTCGAGCGGCTGGCGCCGGGTACATATCATATCGTCGCGCAGCATCCCGGATACCTCGGCCAGCTCTACGGCGCGCGGCCGGGCGGCAACGAAGCCATCGAGCTCACCGTAGCCGGTGATCGGCCGCTGCCTGCCGCCAACCTCAAGCTGGTGCCGCGTCCCATCTTGACCGGCACGGTCTGGCACGCCGACGGGCAACCTGCGGCGGGTGTGGAAGTGACCGTATCGCAGAAGACTCAAACGCGGCACGGCCCCGATCAGGAGCCCGTGGAAAGCCGGCAGACCGACGATCGCGGCGTGTTCCTCTTTCGCAATCTTGCCCCGGGAACGTATTACCTCCGTGCCGAATCCAGCACCCACGAGACGGAGCGGTTCAACATCGAGTTCCTCAACGGCCAAGGGCAGCGCGTGCGCGAAGGCGAAACGGTCACCTACTTCCCGAGCACCTCGGATTTCCTCAGCGCCCGGCCCATCACGCTGAAGGCCGGACAGGAGCTGTCAGGCATCACCGTCACGCTCCGCAAAGCTCCTCTGCGGCGCGTTTCCGGACGCGTGAGTGGCGCCACGGCGAACCGCATGGTCTCTCTAAATCCTCAGACCGACGGAATCGACGGGGCCGTGATTGCCGTAAAGCCCGATGGTTCCTTCGAACGCTCTGACCTGCTCCCGGGCAAATACAGCCTCATGGTTGAGGGCGAATCAGCAGACCGCGCCCTGGCCGAGCAACCGGTGGACCTGACGACGAGCGACGTAGAGGGCCTCGTGCTGGAACCACGCGAGACGTTTCGAGTACCCCTGGTTCTAAGGACGGAAGGCCCCGCGCCTCCCCTCCGGCCGGGACAATTCTGGATCACTCTCAATTCGTCGTCGCGAGGCTCGTCAATCACGGCCCACCCGAACCAGGACGGCAACACGGAATTCTCGAACGTCTTGCCCGACACGTACCGCGTGCGTGCCTATACCCAAGGTCAGCCGTACTTCCTGAAGAGTGTGGAATGGGCGGGAGCAGCGCGTTCGGCCGCCGCCCTGCACTTGCATGGACCGTCAGGAGGCCCGCTCGAGCTGATCTTCAGCTCGAAGGTAGCCACCATCGACGGACATGTGATGGCGCGGGCGACGGACGCGGTGACCATCGTGCTGGCCGAGCGCGCAGCCGCGGACGGCGACGCGGATGAGCGGCACGGCTCCAGCGATCAGGACGGACGATTTCAACTCGACAACATAAAGCCCGGAAAGTACCGGCTGTTTGCCATCGAAGGTTTCGACGACGGCCTCTGGGGCAGCACCGAGCTCGCTGCGGCGCTTCATTCGGTGGATGTCGACCTCAGCGAAAGCGAAACCCGCCACGTCACGGTTCCGCTGGTGACGGCGAAAGAGTGGAACGCCGCGGTCGAACGCTTCGGCCAGTAAATGCCTATGGGAGCCGCGAACCTCAGGGAGCGGATCCTACGAGTGCGCCCACAAAGTAAACCCGATCAGCAGTCCGATCCCGCCGAGCAACGTCCCCAAGATCATCCACGAGTACCGGTTGGCAAAATTGAAACTGTAGCCCCAGCCGACCTTCTTGGGAACAAACAGGGGCGGCCCGCTCGCGGGAGCCTCCGGCTCGTCCGGTTGGGCGGCCGCCGTCAGCAGCAGCAATCCTGTCAACGCCAAACCGAACAGCGGTACAGCGGCTACCAGAACCCCCGATGGAAATCCCAGCGGCAGCAGCGCCACGCCGCAAAAAACCAATGCCAGAAAACAGCCCGTGCCCACCGTGACCTCGAGCATGAGCACGCCCGCCTTTGCGCGATGCGAGCCATAATAGCCCATTACGCCCGCGGCGAGGAGCACGGCGGCCAGCCCGCCGCCGAGAATCAACGGGCTGTACACACCGATGAAAGTGCGGTTCGACCATCCGTTCGGACCATGCGCACCCCAACGGATGGGGAAACGCTCCGGGATCTGCTCCCAGTGAAGCTCGAGGTAAACGGCGCACGCGGCGACGAGCGCAAACGGCACGAGAGCCAGTAGCATCCACCGCGGCGCGCCGCCGCGCGTGGGGGCCGTGGAATCCATGCACTCAGCCTAGCGCGCTCTGCGGCCCCGGCCAAGGGGGTGCAGAGCCTCCCGCGCCACGGCGTGGAGGAATCGGCCGCCCAGCACGCCTATAGTGAGCAGCGACCCGAACAGCACCACGGCGTCGATGGACGCGCGGCCTTCGCGCTCCCAGTAGACATCGCGCAGGTTCAACCACAGCGCGAACTCGTCGAGCGTCAGTGCGGCACCGACGCCGTAGAGCAGCGCCATCACGCGCCCGGGCCAGCGCGAGCGCGAACCCTGATCAGTGCCGAACTGCAGCAGCCAGCCGTACCCGACGGTCAGCAGCAGGAGAATTCCCCACACCAGGTGGTGGATGTGCCGGCCCCCCATCTCCACGTTGTGGAATGGCCCCCGCCCCGCGCGGATGCTGTGGGTCAGGATCCGAACGATCGCGAATGCCAGGAAGAAGCCAATCGCCGCCATCAGTTGGCGCTCGCGGTGTGCGTGCGCAAAATGTTCGTGATAAATCTCGTGTACCCGCCGGTAGCCGCCGCGAATCAGGCTGCCGAAGATCAAGTACACCAGCCCGACCACCAGGAAGATCGCCAGCGAGAGCCGCGCCGGATGCAGGATCGCCAAGGCCACTTACCTCCAGCATGGCACGGCGGTTCGCCCCGGCGCGAGGCGTCGATTCCGCCTGCACTTTTTCCGGGCCCTCAGCGTCATTCCAGACGAGTGTATGCGCACACTTCTGCTCCTTACCGTGGCTGCGGCCGTCGGGCGCGCCGCGACCATCCGCGGCGTCGTGCTGGAAAACCAGTCGGGGCACCCTCTGATGCGTACCACCGTGGCGATCGCCCCCGTTGGCGGCGGCGCCGGCAGCGCTATGTCCGCCAGAACCAACCGTTACGGCACGTTTGAGTTTCCACCTCTTCGCGCCGGCTCCTACCTGGTCAGCGTCGCGCGCCCCGGTTTCGCGCCCACCGAGTACGGCCAGAAGGAATGGCGGTCGGCTGGGGTGCCCATCGTCCTCAATGACACCGACGACACGTTTCTTAACATCCGCATGAAACGCTTCGGCGCAATCTCAGGCGCGGTGCTCGATGAAAATGAGGTCGGGCTGCCGGAAGTGACCGTCGTGGCCTACCGCAACACGCGCCCGCCGGAACTTGTGGCCAAGGCCGTTACCGATGACCGAGGCATCTATCGCATTTTCGGACTGGAGCCCGGCAGCTACCTGGTGCGATCCACGGCCAAAGATTACAGCACGGTGCTCTCCGGCGGGCGGATCCGCTTCCTCGAGGAGGGCGGCTATCTCCCCACCTTCTCGCGCCAGACCGGCCGCGTGGATGAAGCTATGCCCGTGGAGGTTCGGCTCGACGAGCAGGCCGATTACGCCAACATTAAAGCGGAGCCGGGCCGCCTGCTGGCCATCGGCGGAACGATTTACGCCGGAAATCCGTCCGCCGACGCGCCTCCCGCCACCGTGACGCTGGTTTCCGATATGGAACGCGAATCGGTCACCACCACCAACGAATTCCGCTTCAACCCGGTGGCTCCGGGGGAGTATGAGTTGTTCGCCGAGACGCTGCCCGATCGACGCGGCAATCGCATGGCAGGCTACCTCGCCCTCTCCATGGATCGCGACCGGCCGGACATCCGCTTCCCGCTCACCAGCGTTCTGTTCACCTACCTGCGCGTGCAGGATGGCTCGGCCAAGCCGATGACTGACATCAAGATTCAGGCGCGCCGCCGCGACCTCGCGGGGACCGATGCCACACGCACGCTCGACCCCGGCCGGCCGCTCCTGCTTCCGCCCGGCCCTTGGGAATTCTCCATCGCGCCGATGGCGGCATATTACGTTTCCGATTTCAGCGGCCCGGGCCATGAGCGCTCGCCGCAACACCCGCCCGATGGATGGAACGAAGTGATCCTCGGCAGCGCTTTGGGCAATTCCGTGGCGTTCACTCTCACCGCGGGACCGGGGTCTGTGCAAGGGACAGTCAACGGCCCGTCCGGCGCGGCTGCGGGCGCGCCGGTGTTTCTGGAATCGTACGACCCGCGCGAGCGCCGCCGTCTGAAAGACGTCACCACCGTGCGCGCCGATATCCGCGGCCGCTACCAGTTCATCGGCCTGCCGCCCGGCACCTACCGCGTGTTGAGCTCGTTCGAATACCAATCTCCCGACGAAGCCACCATGGAACACGCCCATCCCCGGGTGGTGACTATCGAAGGCGGGCGAGCGCAGGTACAGGATTTGGACTTGTATGTGATTCAGTGAGGGAGCGTTGAACTAGCAGCCATGAGCTGTGAGGCGCCCCCCGGCTTTTGGAGGTTTTTGGCTGGCGTAATTACCTGACAAGAAGCGCGCCAGGATCGAAACGGGCAAGCTCATCGCTCACAGCTCAAAGCTTCCTTTCACAAGCTCCTCAAGTGGAACCCGCCATCCACGTTGATCACCTGCCCTGTCCCGTAGTCCAGCAACCCATCGGCAACCGCGCGGATGGCCTTCGCAATGTCCCCCGGTTCGCCCATGCGTTTCTGCGGCAGCAATCCGCCGGCGATCTTCTCTTCGTAAATCTGCTCCACCTTGGCGATCATGTCCGTCCGAATGATCCCCGGGCGAATTTCGAAAACCGGAATCCCCAACGCCGCCAGTCGCTGCGCGTAAAGCGCCACCGACATGCTCAGCCCCGCCTTCGAGATGCAGTACTCGCCGCGGTTCACCGAAGCCGTGTACGACGAAATTGACGTCACGAAAACGATCCGCCCTCTCCCCTGCTCCGCCATCCACCGCGCGGCCTGCTGCGTGAGAAAGTGGGGACCCTTCAGATTGGTCGCGATCAGTTCGTCGAAGCCCTCCTCGGTCGCTTCGAGCAAGTCGCGCCTCTCGCGCGGCCCCATGCCGGCGTTGTTCACCAGCAGATCGAGCGCGTCGAACCGCTGGTGCGCGAATTTGAGCAGAGCGGCGCGGTCCTCCGCGCGAGCGACGTCGCACGGAAAGATTTCGCAGCCGGTTTCGGCGCGCAGGCTCTCAGCGGCATCCGGACGGCTGCGGTACGTGCCAATGACTCGATGGGTCTTCGCCAACTCGATGGCGACGGCGCGGCCTATGCCTCGGCTGGCGCCGGTGACAAGCGCGGTGGGTTGTGCCAAGCCTATATATTAACCGGGCTATCGAGCACGAACGTGAGCCGCGTTTCCGACGGCACCTTCACCTTCTCGCCTTTGGAGGCCATCTCGACGCCGGCTCCCGTGGCGGCCCCGGCGCCCGCGCCGATGGCCGCGCCTTTGCCGCCGCCGGCCGCCGCGCCGATGATGGTGCCCACAGCCGCGCCGATGCCCGCAGCCTTGGCGGTCTTGACGCCCCGCGAACCGCTCTCTTTGGTGATGTTCTGGCTGTTGATGTCCACCGTTTTGCCGTTCACGATGATCGACTGCAGCGAAAGCGTCAGCTCAGCGCGCCCGGTCGCCCTGCCGGAATCCTTGGCATCCACCAGTTTCACCACCACGTCAGAGCCGCGCGGAATGACGGTGTCGCCGTTCACCGCGACCGGCTCATCCATGGAAGCGCGGAAGGTCTGCCCGACATTGGCCTTTTCCGAATCAACCGCGTCGATCATCCGCACCACCAGGTTCGTCCCGGCCGAAAGCTGCACGGGAGCCGGAGGTGGCGGCGCCTGTTGCGGCATCGATGACACGGAAGGTTCCGCATCCGGTCGCATGATCGCCGACGGGTTGCGCGGGGCCGGATAGTTCGGCCCGTAACTGCCGCTTCCCGAACCCTGCTGTTGGGGATAGTTTGGGCCGTAACTGCCATCCCCCGAATCCGCCCGCCGCAGCGTCGGTCGCCCGTCATCGGAAGAAGACGAGGACGACGAAGAATCCGCGCGCCGCAGCGTCGGACGGCCGTCGTTGTAGTCCGGGGGAGGAGCGTTGTCGCTCGAACCCGGCGCACGCCGCAGCACCGGACGGTTGCTGGGCGCCTGCACGTCGGCATCGCCATTGCCGAACACAATTTTGACGATCTCGCTGACCTGGAAGGTTTCCACCTGATCGCCTTCGGCCACCTTCACCTGGCGGGAATCGCCGCCAAGGTACGTGCCATTGACCACCCGGCCGTTCTTGAGGGTAATAACGTCGGCGTAAGCCGCCGCGCACAAAAGCAGAGCGAGAGCGATGGGGAAGCGCATAGATGTTCCTTCCTTCTCATTCTACGACGCCTGGGGACAGGGGAAGGTTTACAGCAAAAACCACTTCTGGAATCGCTTACACTGTAATGGAATTGGAGCCTTTGCTTGAAAAGAGCAGTCCTCGTGATTTTCGCGGCCTCGTTTGCCGCGACGCTGGCCCCGGCACAGGCCGATAACCCCGCCCTCGATTTCGAACAGCGCCTGGTGAAGGCCCGCCCGCTGCCCCTCGAAGACGTCCGGCTCACCGGCGGCCCGCTCAAACACGCCCAGGAGCTCGAGCTCGAATACCTCCTCGCTTTGGAGCCTGACCGGATGCTCGCCTACCTGCGGCGCAGCGCCAGGCTCGATCCCAGAGCGCAAGGTTACGGCGGCTGGGACGGAGACGGCCGGCAGCCGACCGGCCACATTGCCGGGCACTATCTGTCTGGGGTCAGCCTTGCGTGGGCGGCCACTGGCGATGCGCGCTTCAAAGATCGAGCCGACTATATCGTCAACGAGCTGAAACTCATCCAGCAAGCCCAGGCCGATGGCTATGTGGGCGCTCTGATGGACAACTCCCGCACCGACGGCAAAGTGCTTTTTCAGGAGCTCAGCAAGGGCATCATCCGCTCAGGCGGCTTCGACCTGAACGGCATGTGGTCGCCCTGGTATGTCGAACATAAGATCTTCGCCGGCCTCCGCGATGCCTGGCGCCACACCTCAAACCGCACCGCGCTCGATGTCGAGATCCAGTTCGCCGCGTGGGTGGAGAGCATCCTCGCGCCTCTCAACGGCGAGCAGATCCAGCGTATGCTCGCCACCGAGTTCGGCGGTATGAACGAGGTGCTGGCCGACCTCTACGCCGACACCGCCGACCCGCGCTGGCTGGCGCTCGCCGGCAAGTTCCATCACGCGGCCATGATCGACCGGCTCGCCCAGAAACAGGACATCCTCCCCGGCATCCACGGCAACACACAGGTCCCCAAGCTCTACGGCGCCCTGAAGGTGTACATGTATACCGGCAACGAAATGGAAGGCGCCGCTGCCAGATACTTCTGGGACGAGGTGGCGCAGCACCATACCTTCGCCACCGGCGGCAACACCAGGAACGAATACTTTGGTCAACCCGACCACCTGTCGAGCATGATCGACGGCCGCACCGCCGAGACCTGCAACATCTACAACATGATCAAAATGGCGCGCACGCTGTTTTCCCTCGACCCGAGCGTCCGCTATGCCGACTACCATGAGCGCGCCCTGTTCAACCACATCCTGGCTTCGCAGGATCCGGATGATGGACGGGTTTGCTACATGGTGCCGGTGGGCCGCGGTGTGCAGCACGAATACAACGCCAAATTCCAGTCATTCACCTGCTGCGTCGGCTCGGCGATGGAGAGCCACGCGCTGCACGCCGACGGCCTCTACTACGAATCCGGCGACAAGCTTTGGGTAAACCTCTACGCGCCCTCCACCGCGGAGTGGAAGTCCGCCGGCATGAAGCTCGAAGTCTCCACCGACTTGCCCCTGGGCCAGACCGCCAGCGTGAAGCTCACGCCGAAATCCTCCAAGAAGTTCACCCTCGCGCTGCGACGTCCCTTCTGGGCCGGCGACGGATTCGCCGTCAGGGTCAACGGCGCCGCATTCAAGACCGCCGCGCCGCCGGACGCCTACGTCGAGATCGCGCGCACCTGGAAGGCCGGCGACACAGTCGAGATCGTCCTGCCCAAGACCCTGCGCAAAGAAGTCCTCGCCGATAATCCCAATCGCTTCGCCGTCATGTGGGGACCGCTTGTGCTGGCTGGCGATATGGGCCCCGAACTCAGCCGCGGTGCGCACCCTGCGGACGCACCCGTATTCGTGGCTCCCGACGAGCCGGTAACGAACTGGCTGAGGCCCGTCGGCGGTAAGCCCGGCGCGTTCCGCACCACGGGCGTCGGCCTGAAAGAAGAGATCGACTTCGTCCCGTTCTACCAGCTCCCGCGTCGGCGCTACGCCATCTATTGGGATATGTACACGCCGGCCGAGTGGACTAGGCGGGAGACCGAATACCGCGCGAAAGAAGAAAAGCAGAAGAAGCTCGAGGCTGCCACCATCGGTTTTGCGCAGCCCGGCCAGATGCAGGCCGAGCGCGATGCCAACCAGCAGGGCGACGGCAGCGCTCCGGTTCGTGTGGACGATCGCTTTGGCAGAGCCGCCACCAACTGGTTCTCCTTCGACCTGGCTGTCGATCCCGCGCACCCCATGACCCTGATCGTCACCTACAGCAATGACAATCGCGGACCGAGCGCTTGCAACGTACTCGTCGAAGGCAGCCAGGTCGGCGAGCAGACCGGCGCGCGCCGGAGTCCCGAGCAGGAAACCCGCTTCTTCGATGTCGAGTATCCCATTCCGCCCGGCTCGGTCGCCGGCAAGACGAAGGTCACTGTGCGGTTCGAAGCGAATAACGCCCGGTCGACGCCCACGGTATTTGGCATTCGCATCGTCCGCTCCGACATGGAGCGCTGATGCCATGCCGGAGCCGTCGCTCGAAGCGTTGGTTCAAGTTCGCGACGACCTCGTGAAAACCTACGCGGTCAATGACGACCTGAACCAGTTCCTTCTGTCGCGCCTCGACGCGCGCGCCTGGCGCGCCGAGCCACCCGGACCCAAAGCTCATGGCCGCACCATCGCCGCCATCTTCGCGCACCTCCACAACAGCCGCCTCGTCTGGCTCAGGCACTCCGCACCGCATCTCGAGTGCCCTGCTCCGCTCGATCCGGATCACTGCACCATGAAACAGGCTTCCGCCGCCCACAAACGCAGCGCGGCGCAGTGCCTCCGCATGATCACCGAAGCGCTTTCCGGAGGGCCGAACCGGCGCGTCACCAAATTCTCCCGCGGCGCCTGGACGCCCGAATGGCCTGCCGGCGGCGCCATGTTCGCCTACATGTTTTCGCACGAAGCTCACCACCGCGGCCAGATCCTCCTGCTCGCCCATCAACTCGGCTACCGCATCCCCATTCAGGATGCCGCCTATGGCCTCTGGCACTGGGACAAACTCTGGAAGCGGGCGGAGCCGCGAGCGTGAGCGAGCGGGGCTCCACAATACGACCGGATACTTTCACTAGACGATATATTGGAATTCGATGCCCCTCAGCCCCCTGACCCGCCGCACGTTCCTTACCCTCACCGGAGCCGCAGCCCTAGCGCCCGCCGCGCCCTCCCGCCCCGGCGCCGAATCCCTCGCCGGCGAATGGCGTTTCGCTCTCGACCGCGACGACGCCGGTGCCGGCGCCTCCTGGTTCGCCCGAGACCTTCCCGCCGATGCCCGCATCCACCTGCCCGGCATCCTGCAGACCCAAGGCTACGGCGACGAAATCGCCGCCGACACCCAGTTCGTCGCAGCCCTTCCGCGCGACATGCGCTGGTACCTGCTGGCGCAATACCAGGCCTACACGAAACCGGGTCACGTGGAAGTTCCGTACCTCTCGCAGCCCGTGCGCCACTATCTCGGCGTGGCGTGGTATCAGCGCGAAATCGAAATCCCCGCCGACTGGCGCGGCAAGCGCGTAGCCCTCTCGCTCGAGCGTACGCGCTGGCAGACCGATGTTTACGTCAACGACAAGTTCATCGGCGGCAATCGCTCCCTCGTGGCACCGCACGATTTCGACCTCGGCCTCCTCAGCCCCGGCAAGCACCGCCTGTCCATCCGCATCGACAACCGAATGCTGCAGCCTCCCTACCGCCCCGACGGTCACTCGGTTTCCGATGCCGAGGGCAGCACATGGAACGGCATCGTGGGCCGCATCGAGCTCTCCGCCACCTCGCCGGTTTGGATCGACGATGCGCAGGTCTTTCCGAACGTGGCGAACAAATCAGCGCGCGTCCACGTTAAGATCGGCAATCTCACCGGCCGCCCCGGCGCCGGTACGCTGCGCGCGGGAGGCGTCTCCACGCCCGCCCATTGGACCGCCGCGGGCGGCCAGGCCACGCTCGATGTTCCCCTTCCCGGCGCAACCCCGTGGTCGGAGTTCGAGCCCAAGCTGCAACAGCTGACCGTGTCGCTGTCCGGGCCGAATACCGCTGACAGCCGCGAAATCACCTTCGGGCTGCGCGAAATCAAGACTGAAGGCCGCAACATCCTGCTCAACGGAGAGCTCTTCCACCTGCGTGCCACCCACGATGGCGGCGGCTTCCCGCTCACCGGCTATCCCTCCACCGACGTCTCCACCTGGAAGCGCATCATCGGCATCTGCAAGCAGTGGGGTCTCAATGGCATGCGCTTCCATTCCTGGTGCCCGCCCGACGCTGCCTTCACCGCCGCCGACGAAATGGGCTTCTACCTTCAGCCCGAGTGCGGCATGTGGAACGCGTTCGATGCGGAGCGCAACATGCTAGGCGTCCTCCACGACGAGACCGCCGCGCTGCTAAAGGCTTTCGGCAACCATCCGTCTTTCGTGCTGCTCGCCGCCACCAACGAGCCCGCCGGCCATTACCAGGAGCAGCTTCCCGAATGGGACAAAAAGTGGCGCGAGGCCGACCCGCGCCGCCTCTACACCGACGGCACCGGCCGCTGGTCTCCTCCGCCGGAAGGCCCCGGCAAACCATTCGCCGCCAATTTCCTCATAACCGGCGCGGCTCGTGGTCCCCGCGGCTGGTTCGGAGCCGACTATGACGACGCGCTCAAGGGCCTCCTGCGCGGTTCCACCGTGCCCTGCATCGGTCACGAAGTAGGGCAGTGGTGCGCCTACCCCGATTTTTCCGTCATCGAGAAATTCTCCGGGCGCGCGCTCCGCTATGCGGCCTTCCCAGATGGCATCGGCACCGGCCAGGTGCCGTACATGCACCCGGGCAACTACATCATCATGCGCGATTCCGCCCGCGGGCACGGTCTCGTTGACCACAACCGCGAGTTCGCCCACGCCTCCGGACGCTTTCAAGTGGCTTGCTACAAAGAGGAGATCGAGGCCAGCCTGCGCACGCCCTCTTACTCCGGCTACCAACTCCTCGACCTTCACGACTACCTGGGCCAGGGCGGAGCGCTCATCGGCATCCTCGATGCCTTCTGGGAGTCGAAGGAATACGTCACGCCCGAAGAGTTCCGCCAGTTCAACAACAGCACGGTCCTGCTGGCCCGCCTGCGCGATCGCGTCATGACCTCCGCCAAACCGTTCCACGTGGATGTGGAACTCGCCCATTTCGGTCCCCGTCCGTTCGTCTCGATGACGCCGGTCTGGAGCATCGTTGATGACGCCAACAAAACAGTCGCCTCCGGCGCGCTGCCGGCGCGTCCCATCCCGCGGGGCAAAAATCTGCGGCTGGGCGTCATCTCCACCGATCTCGGCAAGCTGCGCGCGCCCGCGGCTTATCGACTCATCGTGGAACTCCAAGGCACGGCCTATCGCAACGAGTGGAACTTCTGGGTCTACCCCGCGCAGGTCGAAGCGAACGCTCCAGACGGCGTAACCGTGACGCCATCTTGGGACGACGCCAAGGGTGCTCTCGCCTCCGGCAAACGCGTGCTTTTCCTCTCGGGCGCGCCGGACAAGCCCTCGCCCGACCTCTCGCTCACGACCGTCCCTATCTTTTGGAACCGCCTTATGAACCCGAATCGCACCTGGATGCTCGGCCTGTGGTGCGGCAAGGACCACCCCGCGCTGGCCGGCTTCCCCACGGAAGCCAACTGCGACTGGCAGTGGGTGGACCTGCTCGCCAAGACCTCGGCGATGAACGTCGACTCGCTCCCGGCCGCGCTCCGCCCCATCGTGCAGCCCATCGACGACTGGAATCGCAATCTGAAGCTCGCCATGCTATTCGAGTGCTCCGTCGGCCGCGGCCGCCTGATGGTCTCCTCGCTCGACCTCGCCGAGGCTGAGGTAGCGGGCCACCCCGGCGGCCCGTCGCTGCGAAAGTCAGTGCTCGATTACATGGCCTCGCCGCGCTTCAACCCCTCGACCGAGATCTCTCTCTCGGACCTCGACCGATGGATCCCCGCGCGCTACACCGCTCCCGCACCTTCCATCACGCCGCCGAAATCGCCCGACGTAACCGACCCCGGCCAGATCAAGCGGGTTGGCAGATAGTTGCGACTCGATAGTGTAGCTGCGGGCAGGATGGTATCCGGCGCGGCGGTTGCCAATCGCCGCGCGGGCCGAGTCCCACTCGGCCCGCAGGTTCCCAACCTACCCGGCTTCAGGCGTACACTGTTCCTACTCAAAGCGATCGCAGGAAGTCCAGAATCGACTGCTTGTCGCTCACCGAAAGAGCATTAAAGCGCGTAATCACCGTATTTGCTTCCGACGGTCCATAACAGGGCGAACCAGAGTCGCCTTGAGAATTGCCGTCACCGCCGCACGCACCGGCCGGCGAAGAATGCGCCTCAATTGCCGCCAGTAAGTCACTGGTGCGGCCGTCATGCAGGAAGAAACGCCGCTGCCCTATGCCCCAAAGCGGAGTCGTGCGGAACATATCGCCAGTCGCCAGACCCTGCGTAATATCGTCCGCCAATCCGCTGCCCATGTGATGGATCAGCAGATCCGTATACGGATGCGCCGTGAGACTCTGCAGCGCGTCTGTTTCGCTCTTCGGTGGGGTCACCATCGTCGGCGTGTGGCAGGCGAAGCAGCCGATCCCCGGGTTTGTCGGATCGGTGCCAAACAATTGCTGGCCGTGCAAGGCGCTGCTCGAGAATGCCGCCGGCTTGGGTGCATCCAGAAAACGCATGAAGATGGCGAACATCAGCCAATCCGGCATTTCGTGCAGCGGGTTGTTGAAACCCTGGTTCCGGATGTCCGTCGGATCACTCCGGAAAATGTCGTTCGGCTCGCTCTTGTCGGCCGTGCAATTCGGGCTTTCATCCACCGCCTGCGGGAAAACATCGTTGGTCACGCCCATCTCCACGTTGTAGGCTTCACCGGCAAAGATTACGATCGATTTGTTCTGCGCCTTCCAGCCGAAGCGAGTGATGGTTCCATCGTTGGCGCTGCGATTCGGAACCCCCTCGATTCCGGCCTGCGCGCGGATGGCGGCCGTGGCGTCGTGGCGTCCGAGAATCTCCCGGTCCTGGATGCCGTCGAGAATGCCGAGACCGAACAACTGCAGCGGTATTCGGAAGCGAAGATTGCCTTGCCGGTATTGCGTCTCGAAGTCGGTCGATGGCAGTCCTGCGGCCGTACACGTATTAGGCTGGCCGGCGGGAAAGATGTCGGAACGCCCCACTATGGTGAAGAGCTGGTGTACTCCACCGTCCGGAGTCCCGTCCGGCTTCTTCGCAAACCGCACTTCGCGGATCGGCCCATATTGTTGTATGAAGGATGGAACGTAGTTGGTCGCGCCTTTGCGATGTGGGATCAGGTTGAACATCGGGTTTTCGGGCGGGCGATACTGGCTGGGAGGATCCTGTGGATTTGGCACCAGGAACCCGCCCGACCCGCCGGTTGCAGGCTGGTTATGGCAGGCCGTGCACTGGTCGCCATTGAAACGGGTTCCCAGCCCGGACGAGTTGGTCTGCGTAACCAGACCAGCCTGGCTCGGATCGACGAATGACCCGAGCGTCACATCGCTGCAGTCATCGCAGACTGCTTCCAATTGGATCGCTCTCTGCAGGCCTTCATTAAACATGGACAGCTCAATACTAGTCAGTCCATTAAGCGGAGTTCCGGCGCCGGGAGGCCCTTGCCGGACGCCTGGATCTTTCTGTGCCAGACCGACCGACGCGATCGCGAAACACAAGATGGCTCGATTTACACCGCCAAAGCATTTGGCGCTTGGGTACCAGCAGTTCTTTACTCGAATCGATTTCATTAACGTTCTCCAATCAGTCCTCGCCCCGGGAGTTCGATAGCGCAGTACTCACCCCGACCGGGAACATCCCCGAACCCGGTTAACTACCGTCTACGGAGCTTCGCGCTATGCCTTGGTGGGAGGAAAGTATCACGAAAATTTGCGGAGGGTCAAATCAATTGTGCGTGACAGTGCGCGAACCGCAGGATGGAGTCGAAACACGAATTCGAGCGCCTAAAGTGGTGAGATCCGCATCACCATTTCATCCTGTAAAGCACTGAGTCCAGGCCCTTCCGAGCTATGAAACGACTAGGCCATACCCGCAATTGCGGTGCCCCCTCCCTTCATCTTCGACGCTGGTTGGGGGACGGTCTATCGGTATCCTGATCGATATGGCCGTATTGCGGAGGGCGAAAGAGCTCCACGAACTCGAAGACCTCGAGCGTGCCAAACTCGAGATTGTCCGGCGGCGTTATGCGGATGCGCCAACGCCGGAATCGAAAGCGGAGTACCTGCGGCTCTTACGGCGATTTGCCGATCTGGTCATGCGCTTCCCGGTGCCGCCTCCCGCGGAAGGGCAACCGCACCTTAGCCCCTCAAACGTCAACGACCTGCAAGCTTAGGCTCGAAACATGAACGGGCAGCCGGCAGTCGCCACTTGGGCTGTTGGCTCAAAACGCCCGGATGGCCCGAACTCGTCTGGGGTAGTCTTTGTCGTCGCCGTGTACGCGCCCGTTGTCGGCAAAATCGATGTGTACCGCCATGTCCGCGGTCTGCTGCGACGATGCCCAGTAAGTAAAGTTGTCCCTCGCACTGCCGACTTCGAAGCCCCCGTTGCCCTTGGCCCTCAGGTTTCGGTACACCAATGCCAGTTCGTCGCGCGAGGGTAGGAACCACCCGCGAACTCCGTTAACGCTGAAGTTCGCGCAAAGCGCGGCGGCGCTCTCTGCGTCCCGGCAGCCCTCCAGCATGTCCGCCGTGTTCTGCTTGCCGGTCCCCACCGCAGTCCCGCGCGCGCCGGCAATCGCCCTGCGGAAGCATCCCCATTTCGCCCCGGCGCTCTGGTCAAACGGCGCGGCCTCCAGGTAACGCCACCCGTCCGCCGCGTAGTTCGGGTTGCGGTAAAAGATCAGTCCGCCCGCGGGCCCCGTGTCCCCAATTTCGTAGCCGGTCTTGACAAGCCACACGCTCATCTCGCCCGGTCCGCGATTCGCCCACAGATAATAAGGAATGAGCTTGACGGCCTTGCGCGCGGCCGCCGGGTTCGTCACGCTCCCTGCCTCCGTCTCAATCACCGTGACGCCACCGTAAAGCTCCTTCTCGAATTTCGGCTTCAGTTCCGCCCGGTCATCCACCAGCAGGTCGAGCACGCGTCCGCCGTCTACATCCGGCCATTCCGCGCAATAGACCACCGGTCCGCGCTCTGTCGCCAACCGCCCGCGGCACTCCTTGACTCTCGGATCCGCAGCCACCCGACGCGCCTCCATGGGGAACTCGATCTCGACGGCGTCGCCTTCGTTCCAGTTCCTTTCCAGCGTGATGTATCCCATGGCATCCGGAGCCGCCGCGGCCGGCTTCCCGTTCACTGCCACCTTCACCGTCCCGCTGCTCTGATCCGCGTACGCGTACAAGCCGCCCGGGGCCGGCACATTTCGCGTCCAGGAAGGAACGCGCAGCCGCAGGCTGGCCCGCGCTTCCTCCTGCGCCGATACCGTGATCTTCGTAGAGCCGCCCCACGGCATCTGGCTCTCCACCGCCAGTGCGACGCTCTTGCCGTCTACCTGGAATTTAGCCTCGCTCGAAACGTACAGATTGACGTAGATCGCGCCGCGCCGGCCCTGCGCATAGATGTAGCCGGGCATCCCCGCCAGAAAGCGCACCAGGTTCGGCGGGCAGCATTCCAGCGACGCCCGCTGCCATCGTTCATCGCGGCCGTCGCCTGCGCTCGCCAGCCGGTTGACGTAGAAGAACCGGTCGCCCGACGCCGAAATGCCGTCGATGGCGTTGTTGTACATGCCCCGCTCCATCACGTCGACATACCGGCTGTCGCCCGTTGCCAGAAAGAGCTTGTGGTTCAGCGTCAGGAACATCAGGACGGCGCACGTCTCCGCGTAGGCCGAAATGTTCGGGAGCGAGTATGCGTCCCCGAACCCTTCGTTCCCCGTCGAGCCCACTCCGCCCGTCACGTACATCTTGCGCGTCACCGCATCCTGCCACATGCGGCGACCGGCCTCGAAATACTCGCGGAGTCCCGTTAGCACGCCCACGTCCACCAGCGACACCATCAGCGAGACGCAGTTGACCGCGTGGCCCACGGCTTCGCTCTGTTCCAGCACCGGTTTGTACGACTGATTGTGTCGGCTGCGCCCCACCGAGTTTTCCAGCCCGCGGATATCCAGATAATGCTTCGCCAAATCCAGATGTTTGCGGTCGTGCGTCACACGGTACAGTTGGAGGCAGTTGATGGCGTCCCGCTCGCCTCCCGAGAATGGTGGGTTGTGCTGCCGGAAATCCTCGGAGATCGCATCCGCGGTCGCGATGGCCCGGTCGATGAGTTCGCGCCTGCCGGTGGTGTTGTACCACGCCGCGGCGATCTCGAAACCGCTGTTGCTCCGTCCTGCCGGAGCCTTCGCCATCGCTTGGATACGCGCATCGACATACGCTTGCAGTTTCGCGTCCGGATGCGTCTGGAGCGATAGGATCGCCGCCTCCAAAACGCCGCCGCTCAACTCCCGCCCCGAACT
>Ga0126381_100003145_pt1 | contig 18017 bp, 9 predicted proteins | sample PanSoiMetPlot_28_FD_96465 | JGI IMG/M metagenome (GOLD analysis project Ga0126381, IMG submission 96465) | Tropical forest soil microbial communities from Panama - MetaG Plot_28 | ecosystem: Environmental > Terrestrial > Soil > Tropical forest > Bulk soil | place: Panama | collected 2016-02-17 | reverse complement strand
TTCACCGGGGCGCCCGGATCCTCAAACGGCTGCGTGTCGTTGTAGCGATCATGGTGCCGCACCCATGCCATTGGATCCCGGCCGTACTGCTCCTCATCACGTCCCTTGGGCGCAATATCCAGAAAGTGATAGGGCACAAGGAGCCCCTCTGCCGCGCGAGCGTAGCTGGAGTACGTGTGATACACACTCCCGTCCGCGTCCTTGTAGAACACGCTGGGGCCCGTCCCCTCATCTGTCGGAAAGCCCTGGTTGCGATAGTTATATTCCCCATCTCCGCGGGCCATCTGTTCCGGCGTAAACGAGACGTGATAGTCAAAGTTGAAGTCACTCCCGTAAGACGAAGCCCACGGGAACTGCCAGCCCATGCGCTTCTTGAAAGCCTCAATCTGCGGCAGGGTCGCCCGTGAGACCGCCATCAGAATTAGATCACGCTGCGCCAGATGCACCACACTTCGGTCGAAGTGATCGGCCGCCATCGAGCACCTCGCGCAGCCCTCCTTCCACTCCGGGCCAAACATGAAGTGGTAGATCACAAGCTGGCTGCGCCCGTCGAAGAGCTCAGCCAGCGTCTTCTTTCCCTCCACGGTGTCGAAGACATATTGCTTCTCGACTCTCTCCCACGGAAGCTCCATGCGCAGACGGCCCAACTCATCTCGCAACCGGGTCAGCTCTTTCTCCTTAGCCAGAAACGCCACGCGCGCCTCCAGCCACTCCGCATTCGATACAACCTTGTGTGCTAAAACGGCTGTGCTCATCGCTTTATCTCCCGGATTGGCTCTCGATAAAGAGGTCACTTCGCCCCGTAGCGATCCCACAGAGTGGTCGTCAGAGAGGCATCTCTTCGACGCCCGACCTCAGAGGTTCAACGTCACCTTTGCGTTATCCACCACCTTGACCCACCTTGGATCGGGCGAGGCGGTGGAATATTCGTCATGCCAGTTCCACCACTTGTACGGCGGGGTTTGGGGGTATCCCACCGGCGAGTCCTCCCACTGCTCTTGACGCCCAAGCGGAGTCATATCGAGATAGCTCCAGGTGCTCCCCATTGCTTCATCGCCGCGGTTGTTGATGAAGTAAGTGCGGAAGATGCGGTCGTCGTTGTCGCGGAAGAAGACGTTGTGACCGTGCCACTCGTCAACGCCGAAGTCCTTATCGAAGCTGTCCGCGATCGTGTACCACGGCATCTCCCAGTCCATGCGCTTCTTCAACCGCTGGATTTCCGCCTGAGGCGCACGTGACGCGTATACGAGCGTGGTATCGCGGGCATTCAGATGGGAGAGATGAGCAACCTGGTCTGCCCCCAGAGAGCAGCCCCGGCACGCATGATCGGGCCATCCGAAGACGCCGGGCTCAAAGAAGGCCCGATAGACAATCAACTGACGGCGTCCATCGAACAAATCGAGCAGGCTCGCCTTGCCCTTGGGCCCCACGAACTCGTACTGCTTCTCCACGGTCATCCACGGCATCCGCCGGCGCTGGGCCGCCATCGCATCACGGGCACGGGTCAACTCCTTCTCTTTCACAAGCAGTTGCTGGCGCGCAGCCTCCCACTCCTGCGGCGACACGATCGGAGGCGTCTTCATATTCATCTGGGTCTCCTTGTTTTTGTCCATGCTCTCTCCTTTATTCGCGGTCATTGTTGGTTGGGTTGGTGTTTGAAGCTCCTTGTGCCAGAGCGCTCTTCGCCTTGATGGCCTCAGTGCCGTGAACCGGAATCACGACGACGGTGAATGGCGTTCCGGCATCATCGAGAACGCAAGGTACAGGGCCGCCGCACTTGTTGCCGCCAAGCATCGCGTTCGTGTAATACGGCGCGTAGATCATCATGTGCGGATGCCATGCGCCCACTCCCGGCCCTAGGTTCGAGTCGGCCGACCACATATACGCGAACGCCACACTCTCCATCTTCGGAAGTTCACCCGACGCATACGCTCTGGCCACACGATTCGCGATCGCCTCCGGATCCTTGCCTTCGATTCCCAGCTTCGCGCGCAACTCCTGGGCAGGAAGAACCGTCCTGCTGGCCACAGGGTCAAAGCAAATCGGAGCCCTTAGTTTTGAGTAGTAGACAAGGTCCCGAGTCGCTGACGGTGTAAACGTTGCAGCGCCCCAACTTCGCATAACCATACACACGAAGCCGTTATCGCCTTGAACGGCCGTCTCGTATCCAGTCGCCGTGAAAACCTTGATCGTCGCGTGTTCAGATACGTTTACGGGCGCCGCGCTTCGGGCCAGGGCAATCTCAGCAGTCGGCTCCATCATGTATTCGCTGAGTGGCGGATAGCTGGTGCCCTGCGCAAATGCAGTAGAAACACCCAAACTCGCTACCAGAGACAACACTGCCTTAATCGCTTTCATTCACTCATCTCCTTGCCGATAGAAAATTGCCGAACGTTTGGTTAGCGGATTGACACGCGACTCTCCACTCCTTTGCGAATCCTCCGCAACAGATCGCCCCATCCTTCCTCGACGCCCGTGTCATGCGGGATCTGCCCCATCGCCCGATGGACAAACCTCAACTTCGTCACGCCGTTCTCTTCCTGCAGCCGGTACTGCACATTCGACATCGCCGGATACGACATAAACAGCGGCCCCGAGATTTCGAGCAGCGTCGGAGGTTTGATCGCCTGCACATTGCCCCACCAGTGCCCCGAATTATTTCCAAGGTCGCGAAACCATCGCCCCCCGGGCCACGCCTCCAGCTTCATCGGCATCGGCCCGTTCGGGTTCACGTTGTCGGGCCCCATCTGTTCCAGAATCGTCTCAAACACAATATCGATCGGGGCCGCAATCTCCTCTTGCTTCACGATCTCCAGCGTGTGTACTGTCTGCTCTGCAACATTCGCCATGTCAGTCCTCTCCTCCTTCTCACTCGTCAGAATCGTTACCCGGCGCCTCTTCGGCGCGCAGGATCCGCTCCAAAGCCTTCTGCTCTGCCCGCTCCTTGATGCGGCTGATCTGGTTCGTCCAGTACGGCTCAAATACCTTCACCCAGTCGTGAACCGGCTTCAATCTCTCGGCATTCAACCGATACATCCGGTGCTGCCCCCGCTTCACAACCGTCACCACTCCAACCTTCCGTAGCACTCCCAGATGCTTCGAGACCGCAGGCTGCGCCAACTTCACCCGCAGGACCACATCTCCCACCGCCCACTCCCGGCCGTCGTTCAAAACCCCAACAATCTCACGTCGCCGCGGTTCCGCGATCGCGTTGAAGACATCCGTTGTTGTCGCCGCCCTTGCCATGTCCGAAAATATATTCCCATATAAGAATATTAATCAAACCAATCGGATTCAAAAAAATTCGATGCGAACAACCTCCGCGTCAAAACGCACTGGTGCGCGGGGATTAGGTCGGAATTTTCAACCGGAAAGAATTACTCGATCCATGAAGAGAATTCGTTCACGGCCGACGTGAAATTTCACCCAGGGGATATTCCAGATATTGGATCGATCTAAGCCAAACCCCTTGAGCCAGTTGCACCGGAAATCCTGTTTGGCACGTCGCTTGCGACATATTTCAAACTCGTGGCTGCACCAATGGACGTGTGCGGATGCGGAACCGCGAGACCCAAGGGAGGAATTTCCATGAAAACACGCACACGGCTCGCGACCGCCTTGGTCGCATTAGCTACCCTGCCGCTCCTGGCGCAGCGGCAACCCTCGCCTAATCAACCACCTGACACTCCATCCGCGCAGCAGAACCCTTCCAGCCCGCAAACCCCGACCCAGAATGCTCAAGAGAGTCAAGCTACGAGCCCCGAAGCAGCCCCAGCCATTGAGCTGACTCCTGTCAATGGCGAACTGATAAGCAAGTTGGACTCCAAGACCGCCAAAACTGGCGACAGCGTGGTGGTCCAGACCAAAACTTCGGTAAAGACTCCTGAAGGAACTGAGATTCCCAAGGGATCGAAGCTGGTGGGCCATGTGATCGGCGCCCAGTCGAGCGCCGGGGGCCAGACCTCTCAGGTGGCGGTCCTGCTTGACCACGTCGAGCTGTCGGGAGGTCAAAGCGTCCCAGTTCATTCGCAGATTCAGTCGATCGCTCCCGCAGGCGGTGCGGACCCGAGCAGCGGTTCGCGTGCTATGACTGCGCCTCCTGCCGGTGGCGGCTCTTCCAATCCGAATGGCGGCATGAGTGGCAGCGCGAATAGCCCGCAAACACCCGCCGGAGCTCCACAGGCAGCTCCCGCACAAAGCGATGCCCCGGCACCGGGAACTGTCGTAGCCAAGACCGGCAACATTGATATCCGCACCACCTCGGTTCCTGGCGTCCTGCTAGCCAACAACGCGCCAGGGCGGCAAGACCCAAGGATGACTCGAACCTCTAGCATCCTGCTGAGCGCGAGGCAGGATTTCCAACTGGAGAGCGGCACGCAGATGGTGATTGGTGTCGCTGCTTCTGGCGGAGGAACGCAGTAATCAATCCTCAGTTGGCAGGTGGCATTTAGTTGGTTCCACAAGCTAAAACAGAAGTGACAAGTGAACTAGACAAAGCCCGGCAAACTAACCGGGCTTTGTTATTTTTGCGCGGAAAAGTCCGGACTCAAACCTTATCTTTTGAAGACCTCGCACGAAAAAGATGGGGGGTACCTACCTCGCTGCTGCCTGTCTCAAAGTCTCCGCAGCTGACTCCGGCGTGATGTCCCGCTGCGGCGATCCCAGCAGTTCAAACCCGACCATGAACTTCCTCACCGTCGCCGATCGCAGCAGAGGAGGATAAAAATGTACATGGAAGTGCCACTCCGGATGCTCCACTCCATCGAACGGCCGGGGATGCAGGCCCATCGAGTACGGGAACGGCGTGTCAAAAACCTTGTCGTAGATCCCCGTCAGCTTCCGCAACATCTCCGCCAACCCATCGCGCTCCGGACTATCCATGGACTGCAGGTCCGCAACATGCCTCACCGGCAGAATCATCACCTCGAATGGCCACACCGCCCAGAAGGGCACCACAGTGACAAAATGATCATTTCTCGCAATCACCCTCTCGCCGCTCGCGACCTCCATCTCGCGGTAAGCGCACAACAAACAGCCCCCATGCTCCTTCAGATACTCCGCCTGCGCCGCCTGCTCAGCCACAGCTTCATTCGGCAGCGACCGGCTCGCCCAGATCTGCCCATGCGGATGCGGATTACTCGCTCCCATCATCGCGCCGCGGTTCTCAAACACCTGCACATAGCTGATGTCGTCCCTTGCGCCAAGCTCCCTGCACTGCGCGTCCCACAGATCCACAACCGTCCGGATCTCCTCCACGCTCATCTTCGCCAGTGTCAGGTCATGCCGCGGCGAAAAGCAGATCACGCGGCACACTCCGCTCTCGCCTTCGGCCACCAGCAGCCCCTTCCCGTCCACATCTGACGAGAACTCGGGAACATCGGGCTTCAGCGCAGCAAAGTCGTTCTCGAACACATACGTGCTCGTGTACTTCTCCGTCCGCGCACCTCCCGCCCGCTCATTTCCCGGGCACAGATAGCAACTCGGGTCATACTGGAGCGCCGCCGTAACCGCCGGCTTCTCCACCTGCCCCTGCCACGGCCTCTGCGTCCTGTGCGGCGAAACCAGCACCCACTCCTGCTTCAGCGGATTCCAACGCCGATGCGGGTTCTGCTGAAGGGTTTGAGACGAATTCTTTTGGATTACTTGGCTCATCACGCACCCCCCCTCGCCAACGCCAACGCGCCATCCGAGGGAGCGCACACAAAGCAATCCGCCGTAATTCCGGTCGCCGCCTCGTACTCGCGCCGCACGCTTTCCACAAACGCCTCCGCCGACTCCTCCTTCACCACGTTCACCGTGCAGCCGCCGAACCCACCGCCAGTAATCCGCGCGCCAAAACACCCCGGCTGCCGGATCGCAATCTCCACCAGCGTATCCACCTCCGCGCAGCTCGCAGCAAAATCATCCCGCATGCTTGCATGCGCTTCCACCATTAGTTCACCGAAACGCACCATGTCACCAGCGAGCAGCGCCTGCCGCGCCTCCATCACTCGCCCATTCTCCGTGATGATGTGCCTGCATCGCGCAAAGCTCGCTGCGCTCATCTTGTCCTTGCACGCCTCCAGGTCCTCGAGCGTCGCGTCCCGCAGCAGCTCAATTCCCTTCCGTTCGCGCCGCAGCACAGCCTGGCCGACCTCCACCTCGTCGCGCCGGTCGCCGTACTCTCCCGTCGCCACCGCATGCCTCACCATCGAGTTACAGATCACCACCCGCACGTCATCCGGCAGAGGCAGCAACTCATACGCAAGCGACCGGCAATCGAGCAGCATCGCGCGATGGGCTACTCCGCCCGCAACGATGAACGGGTCCATGATTCCGCTCTTCGCCCCAACGTACTCGTTCTCGGCCCTCCGGCAAGCCTTCGCCAGCGTCTCCAGCGGCATCTCCACACCCGCATGCGCCAGTAGGGCCATCGCCGTAGCCACCTCCACTGACGCCGAAGAGCTCAACCCAGCCCCCAGCGGAACATCTCCCTTCAGGCTCATGTTGAAGCCGCCAACGGAGATCCCCTCCCGCTTCAGGCTCCACAGCACTCCCGCCGGATAGTCGCTCCAATACCCCCGCCGAGTCCGCCCAAGCGACGCAACCTCGTACCTCTCCTGCTGCCCATAGTTGTCCGAATAGAATGCCCCCCAACCATCTCCCCGAGGACTCACTACAGCCACCGTATGAAACCCAATCGCCATCGGCAACACGAAACCACCCGTGTAGTCCGTGTGCTCTCCAATCAAATTCACGCGTGCTGGCGCGGAAAACGCCACCCCATCCACACCAAACCGCTGCCGATGCAAAAGCATCGACTCCCGTTCCATCTCAAGCATTCAAATCCCTTGCAGTGCAGAGAATGCAATCCATCGATCATCCTATCAATCCTAAGGCCGCCGCTGCGTCGCACTACGTTCGCAAAGAAAAGGCTCGATCCGCATTTCGCGAGATCGAGCCGGTCAAATCACTGTTTCGGCAGGCTAGAACGTAAATCTCCCCGAAAACTGGAAAGCGCGAGGATCGCCGCTGGCGAAGTTCAGCGTCCCGAACGAAGCATTATTCACATTCAACTGAATCTGGTTATTGGCGGCGTTATTTCCGAACGTGGTGTGGTTCGTCACATTCTGGCAGTCCACGCCGAAGATGAACTTCGCCCGCTCCGTGATGTCAAACGTGCGCCGCAGCGCGCTCGTCCAGCGATACACGCCCATCCCGCGCAGACCATAAGGAGCTATACGTGTCAGATTCCCGATCTTGTAGTCTCCTGAGTTGCAGTATGGCCCCGAGGATGAAGAGCACGGAACCACGGTATTCGAGGTTGAGCCTGCGCCGGCTCCCGAAGCCTGGCTTCCGATAGCTCCAACGAGATAGCTCTTGCTTCCGAGCGTCGCGGCTGTGATGCCCTCGCCCCAGCCGCCATTCTGCCGCGAGTTGCCGCGGAAGTTCGGGTTCGCGTCGGGCATGCATTGGCCCTGCCCAACGTTCTGTGTGCTGCCGCACGTTCCCACAATCGCCAGTGGAAGGCCCGATGTGTACTGGAAGATGTTCGAGAAATCCCATCCTCCAAGGAGTGCGCGGACGACGAAATGCTCCCCGCCAATCTTTCCTTTGCCAAACGGAAGCGAGTAGACCCCATAGATGCTCAGGTTCTGCGGCTGGCTGTTCGCGCTCAAAGAGCGATCAATACGGTTCTGTGCCCACGCGCGCCCGTCAAGCGTAGCCGACGCCGGGATCGGCCATCCGCTGCGCGCCGTGCCCGCGTCGTCGATGTTCTTCGAGTACGTGTAGTTGATGTTCATGGTTAACCCATGCCACTCGCGAGCGGCAACCGAGAGCTGGAACGCGTTGTAGTTGGCGTTGGCGATGTTACCCCAAGTGTCTGTCGTACCCGAGTACTGCGGCATCCAGGTCAGCATGTGAGCGATGGTCGCACTCGAGTTGGGTGTAGCAGCCGAGATATAACCTGGGTACGGAACGGGAAGCGTAAGACCCGACGCCGCCTGCGCTGCATTGATGTTTGCCTGAGTCGCAGGCTTGGAAAGGTTTCCTCCAAGAACCAGATACTTGGGGTCAAGCTGCCCAGACTGCAATCCCCGCATATTGCTTGCGCCAGCGAGAAAATGGCTCTGGCTGCCAACGTAGTTGAGTGTTACCGTGATGCCGTTGATCACCTCTCGCTGCATGCCAAAATTCCAGAAGATGAACTGCGGTGCGCGGCCTCCCAGGTAGGGGTCCGGAAAAGCAATACCAGTACCATTGCCAGCAGAGCCGCTCTTAGCCCCGTTGCAGGGGGCAAAGGGTTGGCCTGAGCAAACATAGAATCCCGTTCCCTGCGCTTGGGTTACTGCGCTGATAGGCGCGGGAGATGGCAGGACATAGTTCGGGCCGCCGTAGTTGGCATTCCTGTACTGAGCCGGAAATGCCGAGTTGTTGTTGAGCCAGAACGCAGGGCCCGCATTTGGACCGGCTGCAAAATTAGGGAGCGAAATAGCCGTATTGAATCCTGCCTGACCCGTTCCCGTACCTGCTCCGCCGGCGCCGCCAGTACCTCCAGCGTGCGAGAACAGGACACCCCATCCACCGCGGAAGACCGTCTTCTCATCGGGCGAAAAGGCAAAGCCAAGCCTCGGTCCAAAGTTCTTATAGTAATTGTTCACCGGCGTGCGGCAGTTGCAGCTCACCCCGGCGCCGCCATAATTGCCCGCAAACTGCAAGGCTCCCGGATTGCCCGTAATCGGATTCGCAATATTCGGATTCAGGAACGACCAACGGTCCTGGTCCTCCGTATACGTTGGCAGATAGTCCCACCGCAGCCCCATGTTCAACGTCAGCTTCGGAAGAACCTTGTAGTCATCCTGGAAGTACAGAGCAAATGGCCGGAACCGTCCGCCCACCAGGCTGAATGGTTGCAGCGTCACACTTGAATTGTTTACCGCTCCGATGATGAAACTGGCATAGGAATAACCAGTGGTAGAGCTATAGATGTTGGCGCCGTTCTGCTGGACAATGTTGGCTGTCTCAGCGGTGCCCCAGGTCAGCGAAGTCGGAGTCGAAGGTCCGTCTGCCGTGCTGGCGTTGTTCTGCAGCCACTGGTACTGCCCGCCGAAGTTCATCGAGTGTCTGCCCTTCAGCCAGTTCACGTTGTCCAACAGTGTATATGTGTTCGAGACGTTGGTCGTAGTTGGCGTATTGCCCACCCAACCCGTTGAAGTACCGGTTGAAATACCGGCCGGAGGATTGGTGCCGGTAAAGGATGTGTTGGCGGCGTTGTCCGCTGCCTGCCCCACAGGAAGCCCGGTGATGCCCGAAGCTTTGAGCGCATACTTCGAGTTCGGCATGCTGCCCACGATGTTTTGTACCGGCGGACCGCCGAAGTTCATAAACCCAAACTTGAATTGATTAACCAAGTGCGGAGTAAACGTAAACGTGTGCTGCAGGTCAGCCCAGTGGCCTCCTACGATTGAGATCGTGCTGGCGTAGTAGGGTACAGGAAGAGGCGCAGCACCGCCGCTGGTGTACGGGACGGCATGGCGGTTGCCTCCGGTGATGGCAAACGACAACGTCTGACGCTCCGAAAGCGTGTAATCCACGCGCCCCGAGTAGAGCCAGTTGTCGAATCCCTGCGGTACTCCACCGAGATAGTTGTTGGCGGTGCCATTATTAGTTCCTGGGCTGTTCGGGTTGGGCAAGAAGCTCTGCTGGTACTGGCTGATTGGTGAAATATAGCTTGCCGGAATGACGTTGTTAGTCGGCACGCCATTCTTGATGGCTTGGAACGGCTTGCGCGAGCAGACATTGCCAGAGCAGGAAAGGGTGGTGGGATCGAAGAGACTGGGAGCCGACGACCCAAAAAGTTCGGTGAAGTCACCTTGTCGCATCAGCAGTGTGGGCACCGTCGTTGCGCTCGGGTTCGCAGCCTGCCGCGAGCGGAACTTGTCGTATGCAGCGAAAAAGAAGAGCTTGTCGCGCCCATTGAACAAAAACGGAATCTTCACCGGCCCACCCACGGAGAAGCCCAACTCATTCTGGTTTTCCGCTGGCTTACCACCAGGTACCGTAACTAATTGCCCATTCTGCACAACCTGCTTCGTGTTGCCTGGCCCCTTCGAGGAGAACGACCACGCATCAAACACTGTATTCCGGAAGTACCCAAACAACGCGCCGTGATAAGTGTTTGTACCCGACTTCAGATTGTAGTTCTCCAGACCAGCGCCCTGGTACTCGGCCGAGAAGCCGCTCGTCACCACCTTCACCTGGTCGACTGCCTCTAGCGGAATGATGTTGAACACCGGCCGGTTGTCACCTTGCTGGCTCTGCGTTGTGATCGGAAGTCCGTCCACATACAACTCGCCCAACCGCTGCCCCGTGCCGCCAATGATGGAAGATCTTCCGCCCGGCGGCACCTGCGCCCCAGGAAGCAGGTTCGAAAACTGGGTAATATCGCGCTGCTGCAAACCTGCAATCATGATCGGCAACTTCTGAATGTAGTTGTTGTCGATTGTGCCTCCCAGCGTTGGGTTCGTCGTCTCAAGCATCGGCGGCGCCGAAGAGACGGTCACCGTCTCGCTCTGGGTCCCTGTCTTCAACGTCACATTGACCCCTAGGTTGTTCAGCGCATAAACGGTCAGGTTCTCCTGCTGGAACGTTGAGAAGCCAGCCGCCGTCACCGTCAGCGTGTAGCTGCCCGGAATCAGCGGTGCGATGTTGTACAGACCGTCCGACGAACTCGTGCGGATCGTCACGACGCCCGTTCCGACATTCCGCGCTGTCACGGTAGCGGCGGGCACCACAGCGCCGGTCGAGTCCATCACCGTGCCGCTAATCGCGCCATCGCCGCCTGTCTGTGCCATCGCGGCAACAGTCAGCCAACTGAACACCATCAGCGCGGCGAGCCGCAACCGTCCCCACATCGCAAAACCCGCCGTACCCAGACTCCCGGCACCTTCCCCCGTCATTCGCATCATGGCTCTCCTGAAAAATTTCGAATATTACGTGGCGCTTTGTCTCGACGAGTGGTTTGACCATCTACGAATTCACGCCCGAACCGGAATCTACGAGAGCCGAGAAACGAATGTCAATAGAAAAATTGTTCCACGGTGATTGATAGCCCCTGCTAAACCAATGCCCTGACAGAGATTCACTTCCCCCACAGATCCCTGGCCAGCACTCGCTCAGACAGCCCGTCCTGCAGCGCCTACTTCACACCGTTTTTGCAATATTGAAAATGTATGCCTATTGACATTTGCATCTCCGGACTCGTATACCTTGCTTCCGAAAACGAATTCAATCACGCGAGCAAAGCTTCTCCCCTTTGGAGGCCGTATGGTTCGAATGATTCTGTTTTTCCGCTCCCCCCTTCCCTTTCGCAGCAATCTGTCGTTAGCTCTCGCAATCGCGCTCTCCATCCTTCTCTCCCCAGCCGCACGCGCGCAGACCGCGGGCGAAGGAGCCATCCAGGGAACTGTCCTCGACAGCAGTGGCGCGGCAATTCCCAACGCCAAGATCACAGCTACCAATAAAGCAACCGGTACGGATACGATCCGTACCGCCAGCGGTGCCGGAATCTTCAATGTCTCACCGCTCATTCCTGGAGCCTACTCACTCACTGTCGAAGCGTCTGGCTTCCAGACCCTCCGTCAGGACAACCTCACAGTCAATGCTCTGCAGACGCTGGGTATCAACCCTGTCCTCAGCGTCGGTCAGACCAACGAGACCGTAAACGTTACCGCCGCGCCGCCGCAGCTCAACACCACCAATGCAACCGTCGGTCTCGTCATGGAGAATGAGACCTACGCAAATCTCCCCCTGCAGATGAACAACGCACAGCGCGACGCGACGGCCTTCGCCTCGCTAGCGCCGGGCGCACAGCCTGGCACGCGTGTGCCGATCGTTGGTGGAACCGGCAACTACCTTGGGCAGCTCTACATCGACGGTATGCCCGCGCAGACCATCAATCAGCAGGGCGACAATCGCCTCGTATCCCAGGGCATCAGCGTCGACGCGGTGGACCAGTTCCAGGTCGTCACCAGCACACCTCCCGCTGAATACGCCGGCGCGGGAGCCCTCAACTTCACCGTGAAGTCAGGCGGCAACAAGTACCACGGCCAGGCCTCCTACTTCTTCCGCAACACCGTCTTCGACACCTGGGGTTTTACGCAAAAGTGGGTGCAACAGCTTGGCACGAATCCAGCAACCGGCGTCCCGTATCCAACCTGCAGTCCCGTGGAGACAACAACGGTAGTCGGAGGTTCGACAATCACTAACCCACCGCGAGCCGGATGCCAGCCGAAAGGCGCTGAGCATCAGGGCGAACTCTCACTCAGCTTCGGCGGCTTTGTTCCCCACACTGGCAAGAAGTTGTTCTTCTTCGTCGCCTATGACAAGTTCCATTCCCGTCGCGCCGCCAACCCCGCACTCTTCACCATCCCGACTCCGCTCATGATCGCGGGTGACTTCACCGAGCTGAACACAAAACCGCAAGCATCGGGCGCCGGTTTAACGGGTACCGGCTCCAACAACCCACCGATAATCTTTGACCCGACAAGTAACAGTTGCACAGGCAACACCTGCACCCGTCAGGCCTTCGTTAGCGTGAAAAACGGAATCCCGACCAACAACGTCATTCCAGCCAGCTACCTATCACCCATCGCCGTCAAGATGGCTTCGTTCATGCCCGCACCCAGCAACTCCGCCCTCTCCAGTAACTACCTCGGCGGCTACCCTACCGGCTTTGACAATCACGCCACCGACTGGCGCGTCGACTGGGACGTCAACAGCAGGCATCGTGTCTCCACCGTCGGAGCCATGGGAGCCGTCCACTACCTCAACAACTACACCACCGGTACAGCCGGCACCGTTCCCTACGGCCTACTCCCGTTGCCGTACGTCGCCGGAACCGTTGCCAACATCTTCCCCAAGTTCTACGACGCCGAATGGAGCTGGGTTATTAGCAACAGCATGGTCAATCAGGCCAAGTACTCCTACACCCGCTTTATCCAGCCACAGACAGCGGCTACGGATGGAAAACAGCAATACTCACCTGCGACTATGGGTATCACCAATGTTCCCGCCGGCGCGGCCAGCACCAACTTCCCCGGCACCTCCTTCGGCACGACCGGCGCCGTCGCCACAAGCCTCACCGGATGGACCCAGCAGGGAGCAGCCGGATCCACCCAGTCCGTAGTCCCGCAGACCTGGACAGCTCTCGACAACCTGCAATGGACCAAGGGCAAGCACTCCATGACCATGGGGTTCACCTATCAGTGGCAGCAGACCAACGTTGCCGCTCCCGTAGGTCCCAGTGGACTCGTACAACTGCCCTTCAACTCCAGCTCAACTGCTCAGTTCGCGGCCAATTCCAGCACGCTGAGCAACACCTCCGGCGAATCCTTCGCCAGCTTCATGCTTGGTGCTGTGGGAGGTTCGCCTTCAGTCGGACTCCAGCCCGTCAGCGAGCTCGGTGGTCGTTATCGCCTCGCCGCCCCCTACTTCAGCGACAACTGGAAGGTCAACAGCAAGCTCACCCTCGACCTCGGAATTCGTTGGGACTACTTCAGCCCCTACCACGAGGTGCAGGACCGCTGGAGCTTCCTCAATCCCAACCTTACCAACACGGCGACCGGAACCATCGGCATGCTCCAGTTCGCGGGAAACCACGGTGAAGCAGGGGTGAGCTGTAACTGCAGAACCCCCGTTCAGACTTACTGGAAGAACTGGGGACCCCGTGTCGGACTCGTCTACGCTGTCGACGATAAGACCATCTTCCGTGCAGGTGGCGCTGTGGTGTACTCCCAGGCGGGCGGCGTCGGAGGTCGTGGCGGAGCCTATCAGGGAACCGGCCAAACCGGCTTCAACATCAACGCAAACGCAACCCCTGAGTCCACTACAGGAATCAACGCGGGGCCGTCGTTCTATCTCAACAACGGCGCGGCCTTCACCGCCAAGGGAATCGCCAACACCGATCTCCTGGGCAAGGGCTTCGTCTACCCCGCACCTCCTCAGCAGACCGCTCAGTCGCAGCTCCTGCAGACCGGCAACTATCTCAGCAATGGAAAGCTGGTCACCGCCAGCACCGTCTCCTTCGCCGATCCCTACATCTCAGGTCGTGCACCGCAATTCATTTTTTACAACTTCGGTGTGGAGCGCAGCCTCACCCAGAACATGACCATCTCGGCCAACTATGTCGGCACCCAGGCCCACTTCATCAATCCATCCGGACAGAACGCCCGTGGCTACTGGACCAACCAGCTCAACCCGGCCTTTCTCGCAGCACTCGGTGGCGTAACCGACGTTACCGGAACCAAACCCATACTCATTGCGGCAGCCACCTCGGCCAACATCGCCAAGGCAAAGCAGGCCGCACCTGGCGTCAGTGTCCCTGCCTTCTTCCAGACCGCAGCCGACGCCAACCCCACCAGCTCCGTCCTCACACTCGCCCAGGGACTCACCACCTTCCCGCAGTACAGTGGAGTCAGCGACCTCTGGGGAGCCAACAGCTCCAACACTTCCTATCACTCCTTCCAACTAATGGTCCTGCAGCGCATATCTCGCGGACTGTCATTCAACATCAACTACACCTACTCCAAGAACGTCGGCGACGACGGAACCTTCCGCAGCGGCTTTAACATCCCGGCCGCGGCGCTCTCCGGCGGCGGACAGGACTGGCACCAGAACCGCATCGATCGCTCCTGGACCGTGGTCTCCGCCCCGCAGATCGTCCACGCCTTTGGCGTCTACCAGCTTCCCTTCGGCAAGAACGGCATCGGCGCTAACAGCTGGGCTGCGCGCACGTTTGCAGGCGGATGGACCATCTCCGGAATCTACAGCTACAGCGCTGGCGCGCCAATCGCAGTCACCTCCAACGTCTGCACCGGCACTAACTTCCCCCTGCAAGGCCAGTGCATGCCGGACCTCGTCCCGGGTGCGAGAAATGCACGCATTAACGGGAGCTATGGGACTTCCCCCAACGGTACGAGCGCGTGCAACATTGGAATCGGGCCCGGCTGCAATGCAGTCCGGTATATCGACTCAACTCAGTTCAAGAGTGCACAGAACGCTTCCCCCATTAGCGGCTCTCCAATCTACCTGATCGGCAATGTGCCCCGTACAGCGGCGCTTCAGTTGAGAGCGCCCGGCACCCAGAACCTCGACCTTGGAGCGAAAAAGAGCTTCAACCTCCCGAGGGAAATCGGTACCTTCGTCTTCGAGGTCAACTGCATCAACGTCTGGAACAAGGTCACCTTCAATGCTCCCGCGGCGATCTTCGCAAACCCAATCACAACCTTCGGACAGATCAGCGGCGTCTCCGGTAACCCCGGGTCCCGCGACTTCCAATTCGCCGGACACATCAACTTCTAACCCCGAGGAGAAATACCTACTCATTGCTCATGACTCGTTTCTCATCGTTGACTGGGAAACAACGCTATACAAACCGCACGTCAAGGCACATACGTCCTAACCATCTCAAAGCAGGGCGGATGCACGTGGCAGAATGGCGTGCCCGGCTCGATCAAATGGGCACTGAGAGAGGCGAAGAACCCGGCCAGACCGGAGGTTCATTTCGTGATTGAGGATTCCCACGCCCAGGGAGCATGAATCAACCCATTTATAATGAGTGATTTGCAGATGACTCTTTTAGATAGAGATCTTTGCATAGAGACGCCGGAATAACCCCTATGGAATCAATTCTTTGCACATGAAGATCGAGGGAGGAGGGGTCGCTACTCCTCGCGCAGAACCTCAAGCGGCTTCTGCCCCAGGATGCGATGGCTCGCCAGCCAGCCCGTAGCGATTGCCAAAGTAGCGGTTGCCAGGAGGATGGCTGCCGTCCAGTCCCAGCGGAAGTGATAGGCCACCGTCATCCGCTTCAGCAGTGTGCGGGCAATGGCATTCGCGAAACCAACCCCGACCACCCCAGCCACCAGTCCAAGCACCGCAAACTCGATCGAGAACACCGTAATGATGCGTCGCCGTGTACCGCCAAGCGTCTTCAGCACCACGACCTCGCGGATCCTCCGATATCGCGTACCCGCAATCGAGCTCGCCAGGATGACGATTCCGGCAAAGATGCTGAAGGCCGCAAGGAACTGGATCACGTACGTAATCTGAATCACCACCTGCCGCACCGTCTCCAGCGCCTGCGCCACATTGATCACCGTCACGGTCGGATAGCCCTTGTATAGCGCCCGCTGCAACTCACCCACGCGCTTGGGGTCGGCATGCACGCCGCCGTACCACACCACCGGCAGCCCCTGCAGCACCGCAGGAGGCATTACAAACTCCGCCCGCGCGTAGGTGTGTTGCCCATCCGCCTTCGTCAGCGCCGCAACCGTGGCGACAATCTGCGAGTCCTGCGCCGCAAACGTAATCTTCGAACCCACCTTCACGCCCAGCCGATCCGCCGTCCGCTGCCCGATCGCCACCATCGGACGCTTCTCCCCCGCCGGCCACCACGTCCCCGCCATGACCTTCGTCCCCGCAGGGGCGACATCGAACGACGTCACCGAGATCGTCTGCAGCATCCGCCGCGGAAAATTCTTGAGCGTAGCCTTGCTTGCCGGGATCCCATCCAGCGCAACAATCCGAGACGAAACCACCGGCAACAACTCCGGCTCCGCCGTGACGCTAGGCTGCGACTTCAGCAGCTTCCGCACGCCGTCAACCTCGTCCTTCGTGATGTCGATCAGGAAGACATTCGGCAGGTTCGGCGCGCTCGAGATATGCAGTTCGCGCACCACGGCCTGCTGCACCAGGTACACGGTCGTGATCTGCATCACGCCCATGCCGACCGCTGCCAGCAAAGCGGCAGAAGGATTCCCCGGCCGATACAGGTTCGCCAACCCATGCCGCACCGCCGAGGGCAGCCGCAGCCGCGTCTTCGTCAACAACCACCGCAACCCGGCCAACACCGCAGCACAAGCCGCCAGCAGAACCAGAAGCACACCAGCAAGCCCAACCGAGAATACCTTGCCCACCGTCGCCGAATCCGACAGCGTTGTAGCAATCGCTGCCAGGCCACCAAGAATCAGGAGAAACGCTACCAACTGGGCGAAGTTCTTCCGCAGCTTCCGTAGCACCGCCGTCACAAACGGATCGTCGTTGTCCTCAACCGCGCGCCGTAGAATCAGAATCGGCCGAACCCCGCGAATATCCAGCAGCGGAGGCAGCGTAAACAGCAGCGTCGTCAGAATCCCAACGCCCAACCCCGTCAGCACCGTCCGCACCTGAATATGCACATTCACTGGAACATTGATGTACTTCGCTAGCAGGTAAGGAAACGCCAGTTGCACACCCGCACCGAGCGCAACCCCTAGCACCCCACCCAGCAACCCCAGCATCAACGTCTGTAGGAGATAAATCTTGATCACCTGCCCCGAACGCGCGCCCAGCGACTTCATGATCGCGATTGTGTCCAGCCTCTGCTGCAGGTGCGCCCGCATCGCCATCGCAACACCAACCGCACCCAGCACCAGCGCCACCAGGCTCATCAGCGACAGCAGACTCGTCGCCCGGTCCAGCCCTTCCGTCAGCGCCGGATTCGACTCGCGATAATCAATCACCTGAGCCTCTGGCAACAACTTCTCCAGCCGCTCCTTGGATTCCGCCACCGCGGCATCCGAGATCGGCGCTCCATTGCGTGGCTTCGGAACCCTGAACAGATACCGCTGTCCCGCATGACTGCCCGGAGCGAGCAAGTCGCTCTTCTCCAGACCTTCGCGCGATATCATCACCCTCGGCCCAGCAGCAAAGTTACCTGAAAGCCGGTCCGGCTCATCCACGACAACCGAAGCAATCCGAAAGACGTGATTGCCAATCTTCAGCGAATCGCCCACCTTCAACTGCAACCGCACCAGCAGATCATCGGCAACCGCAACCGAGTCACCGCGCAGCGCATCCTCCAGCGACCCCGCAGGCGCGAGCGTGACCTCACCATAGAACGGATACTTCGCCGGATCGACAGCCTTCAACGACACCAGCAGCGGATCCATGGTCTTCGGAGAACTCGCCATCGAGAGCATCTCCGTCACCGGAGT
>Ga0126381_100003144_pt1 | contig 18017 bp, 21 predicted proteins | sample PanSoiMetPlot_28_FD_96465 | JGI IMG/M metagenome (GOLD analysis project Ga0126381, IMG submission 96465) | Tropical forest soil microbial communities from Panama - MetaG Plot_28 | ecosystem: Environmental > Terrestrial > Soil > Tropical forest > Bulk soil | place: Panama | collected 2016-02-17 | reverse complement strand
TTTGAGGAGCGCTGCCTCGACATCGCTGCTCTCGGACATCCAGGTTCCTGTGTCCCACACCATGACCGTACCGCCGCCGTACTCGCCCTCGGGAATGACACCCTCGAATGTCGCGTACTCCACAGGGTGATCCTCTACCCGCATGGCCAAGCGCTTCACCGAGGGATCAAGTGAAGGGCCTTTCGGTACCGCCCACGAGAGTAAAACCCCTCCAAACTCGAGCCGAAAGTCGTAGTGCAGTTGAGAAGCCCGATGCTTCTGGATCACGTAAGCGCGCTGAGGCGCCGTAGCTTTCTTCATCGTCTTGTTGCCAGCGGGCTCCGGGGTGCGTGCAAAATCTCGCTTAGCACGGTATTTGGATAGCGACATGGTGAGTCTACTTGTCTTTGTAACTTTTCTACAACCGTTTCAACTCATTCTCGGCTGCTTTCAGATTCTGGCGGCTGGAGAAAAAATCACTCCAAGGATCTTTCGTCCGGTACTTTTTGTCGAAATTGCCGAGATTGAAATCGGATGGGGCGAGCGAAGGCTCAACCTCGGACCAGGACAGGGGCGTCGACACAGGAGCATGTGGCTTGCGGCGCACGGAGTAAGGGCTCACGACCGTCTGGACCGAGCCATTGCGGAACGGATCGAGGTACACGCGCTTTCCACGGGCCGCGATCGAGTGCTGCGTCGTGAGAAGCTTTGGATGAGCAACGCTTAACTTTGCGACCACTTCCTCTGCAAACCCCAGTACCTCGTCAGCCGTGGGACCGACGCGGATCGGAATGAACACGTGAAGCCCTCGGCTGCCGGATGTTTTCGGAAACGAACGCAAACCCAGGCGATCAAGGAACTCCTTCAGTAAACATCCAGCTTTCGCCGCGTCTCCGAATTTTCCGGAAGATGGGTCAAGATCGAAACAGATCCAATCAGGCCTAGGGAACGCTTTGGCGCGGCTTCCCATGATGTGCACCGGAATGCATCCAAGATTCACCAAGGCAATTTGCGTCTCGAGCGAGCCGCCGATGACGTAATTGGTGAATTGTCGCTTCCCGGTCGCGTTCGCAATACGCTTTGTAGGCGTGTTCTTGGGCATTCCATCGGGCTTCTGTTTTTGGTAGAAGCATTGACCTTGCAGACCATCTGGGCACCGTTCGAGCGTCAAGATTCGATCCTTTACATAGGGCAGCAAACGGGGAAACACCAGGCGATAGAAGTTCGCGAGATCGCGCTTTGTGTAGCCGTCCTCCGGCCAAAAGACCTTGTCCGGATTGGACAGCTGGTTTTCGCGATTGCGTCCTTTTTCTGGCATTTTGGCTCCCTATCGATTAACTTCCCGGCTGGTCTTGTCGTCGCGAAGGCCAAGGTAAACCGGATGTCGCAACTTTCCGCTCTTGGTTCGCTCCGTGAAGGACACTTGCGCCACCAACTGTGGCGAAACATAGGTCGTTGATTTCTCGTTGACCGCCGAAGCGAAGGGAGATGCTTTCTGGGCTAGCCGTTTCATTTTGTGGTGCAGCAAATCCAGAATTTCATCATTGAATCCGGTGCCCACCTTGCCCACGTATTGCAACTTGTGGTTATGGAACTCGCCAAGGAGCAGTGCGCCGAAGTGGAGCCGGTTGCCTTCGGGAGCCGTGAAGCCGCCAACCACGAATTCTTCCTTTTGCTGAATTTTGACTTTGAGCCATGCATTCGATCTGCCTTCTGTGTAGACAGCGGATGAGTTTTTCCCAACAACGCCTTCAAGCCCTCTCCGCATGGCCACTCTAAAGGCAGCAATGCCATCGTCCGCAAGGCGTCCGGCAATTTGAATTACCGAACCAGAAGTAACAAACCGTTCCAACGCTTTTCTTCGTACGGAGAGCGGTTCACGCCGCAAGTCGCGGCCGTCTGCAAATAGGCAATCGAACACTGCGTAGTGAGGTGTCCCCTTGCTCTGCTGCAGTAGTTGAAATTGAGATACATGGTTGGCATCGAATATTACGATTTCACCATCGAGCAAAAGTGTGTCCGCCTCCAGTTTACTCAACTCATTCGCGATGTGTGGATATCGGAGCGTTCTGTCGATTCGATTGCGGGATATCAGCGATGTTTTCTGGGCGTCCTTATAGGCAAGCATGCGGATGCCATCGTATTTTTCCTCGAATACCCAGTTTTTCTTCGAGAACGGTTGGTCGACGAGAGTTGCCAGCATCGGCGAGACGCGAAATGGGATTTTGCTCATATACGTGTGCGTGTATGGTTCGCCTCAAACCTACTCCAGATGTCTTTCGATCACTCTCGGTAAAATCATGTACCCGCCGACACTTCAGACCGAATTTAGCCGGCTGTCTGAAGCCTGGCGCTCCTGGAGGCAGATCCCGGTCTAGCTTTTACAGCATTGTCGGTATGGCCCCGCAGGAAATCGCTACCTAGAATGCTCTCACCCAGCGCGACTTGCGGTAACAGGAGGTGCCATGAAGAAGATAGGAATTGCACTAGCTCTTGGCGTTCTACTAGCGACATGCGTATCCGCCCAGGAGACGACGAGCAGCGGAAAGTCAAAATCGAAAAACAGGACCATCACTGGTTGCTTGTCTCAGGGCGACGGTCCCAATACGTTTGTTCTGAACGCTGATGACGGGAGCACTTGGGACGCAAAAAGCGACACCGTATCTCTGGTCGATCACGTTGGGCATACCATCACTGCAAAAGGCCTCGTTTCCAACATAACTGCTCACAACGCGAAAGAAGAGGCCAAAGATGCGGCTGCTTCTGCAGGGATGAAAAAGAGCAACGGCGAACACGGCGATTTGACAATTGAGTCGGTAAAGATGGTAAGTAAGGCCTGCAAATAGCGGGCCCCTGCTAGGATCGCTGGGGGTGGCAGGCGAGGAGCTGCCCCTAGTCGGATTTAGCTACTAGTGATTTGCGGAACTCCTGTTGGGGACCGTTTTCTTCGGGCGCTGTAACTCGCCCGGGTGCGGAGCCCATGCGCTTGGCTCCTGTATTTGACGAGGCCTGTGAGCATTGGCATGCCGCATCCGGGTCCTTTGGAGAAAACCTTTCTCGACAGTAAGATGCTTGTCCGTCGGCACTTCTTTAGCGAACAGGGCGGTTAAGCGGTTCGCCGAATCGTTTTGGGCGGACTTCGCCCATTTTGTTCGATTGCTTTCCGCCATCTCGCCCCTCGACGAATCAATAAAACCTTAGCGATTCTTGCCTCCGAACCGTTGTCGATGAGTTTCGAATGGAAGTGCTGTCGGAGATTCGTTGCGGGCTTGACGGGTGAACCGCGCTAAGACGGATCGGACACCTGCGGACGAGCTCGGCGAGTTTGAAGAGCCTAAAGAATTTCGGGTGAAATGCCAAGCCTTGCGAAATCTGCGCGTAACGATCAGAACAAAGCCCACAAAAGCCTGCAAGACTCCAAACACGATCGCGCCACTGTTTTTTGGACCCTCAAGTAAAGTCCCCGACAAAATACAAAATCTCCCCGCGCGCAGGAGTACGGAGTCCGTGGCCTAATAGTTGCGGACCGTCACAGTGTCCCAATCATCTGTGACAAATCACAAAGAGAGAAGAGGCGACACTCATGTTTGGAAAGGTGAAATCGCTGAGCGAACTATTCGAAATTGGTCTGTGTTACGCCTATGATTGCGAGAAGAAACTCGTGGAAAAGGGATTGCCCACGATGATCGCGGAAGCCAGGTCGAGCGAATTGAGGTCTGCCCTAGAGCAGCACTTGCAAGAGACACGCCAGCATGTCGCAAGGCTGGAGCGGGCGTTCTCTGTGATCGGCCGTGAACCTGACACCAAAACCAATGAGGTTTTCGACAAGATGTCAGGGGCGGTGAAGGACTCGATTTCGAACATCGACGATTCTCCTCTTCGCGATGCAGCGCTGATCGTAAATGGCAATATGGTCGAGCACTACGAAATCGCGATCTACGGATCGTTGGCGGCATTCGCGCGCCACTTGCAGCTTGCGGAGGCAGCGTCATTGCTCGAGAAGACCTTGAGTGAAGAGAAAAAGGCCGATGCCAAGCTGACCGAGATTGGTGAGAAGATTCTCAACCCCGAGGCAGCGAGACAGAGCGCATAAGTTGCCGCTCCTTGGGACTCGCTTCTATCTAATCAATGGCTCCCTTCCGGTCATCATTATGGCTATCGATCCCAATGTAAAATTCGCCCGTTTAATGGAAGAGTATAGGGTTCTGTTCCGGCGATTCGTAATCGTCGAACTAGAACTGGCAGCTACCTTTTGTGATCGGGCTCTGAACCCACATCTGCCGGGCGAGGCTACCAGAGAGGCCACACAAAAGGAAGCGCACCTCTGCCGCAATTTAAACAATGCTGTGAAGACGTATGAATCGGTGATCCGAGCGTTAGAGGGCTCCGGACAAAATATTGAAACGGATCCTGAAATCGCCGCTCACATTCGAAAAGTGAGATCGCTGCTAGTGAAACTAAGGCAGAGTCCACTCGCATCAGACTTTGCGCCAACGGCTGCAGGGAGTTCGTGACCTCGACTCGGTACCTTTCGCAATGGAATCGTCAAAATCGAAGGGAGTCCGGTGAGATGGCAAAAATCACCGTTATTATTGAAAACGGAAAAGTCACCGATGTCGATGGGATACCAGAGGATATCTATGTTGAGGTTCGCAACTACGACATTGATGGTCTCCACGAAAGGGTACTGTCTCAGGACGAGCGCGGTAAGACCTGCGAGGTCCGTGAATGGCGAGCAGCGGAGTAAACGTGGCTGGGCCGCCTTTATTCTCAATCGCTGCCACCTCGCGCGAATCGCGCATCTGCGGTTCGACGAACGATACGTTCCGCCACTTTGCCCAAACCTAAGAGTCCCCCGCGAGTTGGTAAACGGTGTGGGCTGACAAACTCGCTCGCGTCTTGATATGTCTCTGGGCTGCCGTCTCGCCTTGCGCACCCAGCAACAAGGTTCGGAGCACTACTGTCCATACGTGAAAGACCCTATTTCGAGGAATTATCAGTCGAGAGTAATTTCATACACGTAGCAATCCCGTGGTCCTTGCGGGAATCTGCGTCTTAAATCAGAGGAGAGAGCCATTGCGGATTCTGGTTGTCGACGATCACGAAATCGTGCGCCGGGGAGTCCGTGCCCTGTTATCTGCGAACGACCATTTTGAGATCTGCGGGGAAGCTGCCGACGGACGTGACGCGATCCGGCAGGCCCAGGAATTGAAGCCGGATGCCATCGTGATGGACGTCAGCATGCCGAATCTCAACGGCTTCGAAGCAACAAAGGAAATAAAACGGGTCTTGCCGGAGACCCTTGTTGTCATGATGAGTCAGCATGATGTGCCGGAAGTCATGAGCCAAGCTATGCGGGCCGGGGCGACGAGTTACATTGTAAAGTCATCGATCTCGACCGAGCTCATCGCTGCGCTCGACAGATTCCGGCGACGTGAAGAGGCCCCTGGGCTCGTCTTTGGCAGCACACACGCAAATCTCGACGTACAGCAGCTACTGGAAGAACGAAATGTTGCGCTGGTTAAGGCCTTGGACACGGCCGCATCGAATCTGGACCTTGTTACGAGTCATGCCGCCGCTGCTGTGGCACGATGCAGCCGCAAACTTGACTATTTGTGGGCAAGCCCCGGCTATGCCGAATGGCTTGAGACTCCCCTGAAGGACATCGTCGGGAGACCCATTCGGGACGTTCTGGGCCCGACGGCCTTTGCGAAGCTGTCTCCCTACTTCGAGCGTGTGACCAGAGGGGAAAAAGTCGTATTCGAGGAGCAAGTTGGCCTTCCGCAGGTCGGACGACGATGGATCCATGCAAAATACACTCCAACACATGACCATTCAGGCGCGCCAGACGGCTGGGTCGAGGTTATTCTCGACACGACGGATCGGAAGCGCACCGAAGAACTCCTTCGCCAAAGCCAGCTGCAACTTGCGCTCGAGGCGGAGGCGCTCGGCACCCTTAATGAACTGAGTTCACATCTATGGACCATCGAGAAGTTCGACGATGGCCTCGACCAAATGCTGGAAGCCTCCATTCGATTGCTCGGTGCGGATAAGGGCGGCCTTCAACTCTTTGACAAATTCCGACAAACGCTCACCGTTGCGGCTCAGCAAGGGTTCGATCAACATTGCGCGGATCTGTTTCGTGATCGGCGACTCACAGAGAGTAACTATCCGACAGTGAGAGCCTTGGTTTCTGGATGTCCCGTCGTCGTCGAAGACATTCAAAGTGATGAACTATCCGCGGAATTTCGAAGAGCAGCGGGCACAGCCGATTTTCGCTCGCTAGTATCGATGCCAATGGCTGCGAACAACGAGTCTCCCGTAGGCGTGGTGACCGTATGTTTTCACTCGACGCATCGGCCAGACGAAAAAGCCCTGCGCCGTCTGATGCTATATGCGCGTCAGGCTGCAGGATTCATTGAGCGCTGCCGAGCGGAGGAGGCTTTGCGCGAAGGAGAGCAACGATTTCGCGCAATCGTCGAATTTTCGAACGACGCCATCGTGTCGAAAGACCTGCAAGGCATGATTACCAGCTGGAATAAGGCAGCCGAGCGAATTTTTGGCTTTTCGGCTCAGGAAGCGATCGGCCGCTCGATCACCATAATTATTCCTACCGAGCTTTGGGCGGAGGAAACTGACATTCTTCGGCGACTGGCTCTTGGTCAGCGAATAGATCACTACGAGACCGTTCGCCAGAGAAAAGACGGGTCGCGCCTCCATGTGTCTTTGACGATTTCGCCGATTCAGAATTCACGTGGGAAGATCGTTGGAGCTTCGAAAATCGCCCGGGACATAAGTCAACGCAAAGAAATGGAGTATCTGCATCGAGAGGCGGAACTAGCCGGCCGCCTAATCCATCTGCAAGACGAAGAACGCAGACGCATTGCGCGAGACCTTCACGACAGCGTCGGACAGTCCCTCGCAGCGGCAGCCATGAACCTTTCGGTGATTGCCAAGGAAAGACCGAAGCTGAGTCAGATGGCTCAACACAGTCTCGAGCAAAATCTGGCCCTGGTTGAGCAAGCCTCTTCCGAGATCCGTACGATGTCGTATCTTCTCCATCCTCCCCTGCTCGACGTTTTGGGGCTAAAATCGGCGCTTCAGGAATACGTGAATGGCTTCGCCGAGCGCAGCGACATAGCGGCGGTGCTGGAGTTCGCGCCGGATGTTGGATCCTTACCTCCCGCCCAGGAACTCTCATTGTTCCGCGTGGTCCAGGAATGCTTGACAAATATTCATCGCCATTCGGGGAGTCCAACCGCGCTCATTAGACTAGCCAAAAAGGGAGATTTCATAGAGCTAGAGGTGTCGGATCAGGGACGCGGTATGACTCAAGAGGCGATTCAAAAGCTGAGAGAGGGCCGCAGTTCTGGCGTTGGCCTCCGAGGAATGAGAGAAAGGGTGGGCCAGCTGGGCGGATCGCTTGAGATTTGCTCCCAGGGGTCGGGGATCGTAGTGCGGGCGCTTTTACCCGCGGTCGGTACGAATGAACGTCTGGCAAGGAACGACGAGGTAGCAGAAGGTCCCATGCCTGGTCCGTTTCCTAGCTTTCAGAAGTAGTTTTTGCATTTCCGCCCAGCGCTGGTAGCGGAAAGCAGCCGCTGCACTTGACACGAGAACGCCTTCCCGACGGCGTATTCCGGATCTCATCTCATCTACGCATGTTTGTGGTGCCTAGATTGCTGCCGCCATCACGGTCTTTTGCAACGTGCGCGCCTTGTCAAGGTGTCCTTTTAGAGTGGGCAGTGTCTCCGATGCGAACTGCCGCACTTCACCCACTTGCCCCTGACTTGCTTCCTTCTCGAAATCGGCGACATCGGCTTCATGCTCATCCACCATGGCCCTCGCATATACCTGGTCAAACGCAGTCCCTCTTAAACTAGATAGTTTTGCGTAAAGCGAGCGATCTTCGGGGCTCATCTCCGCCGGTAAAGAAAGATTTATCTGGCGCGCCACGATCTGCAACTTATTGCCGGCTTCGGTATGGTCGGCAACCATCTGAGCTCCGAAGTCTTTGACGGCCACGCTAGTCCCGCGTTCTTGAGCTAGTTGTCCCAGTCTTACTTCCGCCAGACCGCCCGCCGCCGCACGTTCAACAAAGCCAGCGTCCCGGTCCTTCGCACTCTGCTGCCGTGAACATCCAAAAAGTGTGAACGACAAAATTAGTACCCACGAACCGCGTTGCACCCAGGTGGAAACCGCTCTTGTAAAAAACATAGAACCCGTCCTCGGGCCGAACACTCCGACCATATTTCGGCCCGTCACAAGCCGTCGATACCCAGCCTACGGTATTTTCATTTCAAACAACCAATTAGGGACGCGCACGGCACTGCCTGCCCGCCAGATTCGGGCCCATGTCGGCCAATACGCAATCAGGCAAAGCAGGTTAGTTCCGGCCTGACTCCGCTTTCCATACTGGCCCGCAGTCATGAGTCTTTAACACCGGGCGGAGGAGGGATGCCTGGTTGATTTTTACATGATATGCCTGATTTGCTGGCCTAGCCGGCGGTGTAATTTTGAACGTAACGCGCGCGCTGGGGCTTGTGCACCCCCGGCGCTGGTAGTGTGAAAAGGAAACGCTTCATGTCACACCGAACTTACCCGCGGACATCGCTCGAGAACTACTTGGATTTGAAAAGGGGTCCCCGCCAGCACGTCTCGCGCCGACCTACGTCCCCTGCCGAACGACTAGTTGCCGAGCACGATGAGATTGTCTTCAACCCTGGAACGCTTGAAGGTGCCACTCCCATGGGATTCCACGACTTGGTCCGGACTACTGAGCCAGCCTTGTGTCGCTTCTCTCGATCAGAGTAACTGTAATGCAGTCAGAAAATCTCATGCCTTGCGGTCACGCAGCCTGCAAATGTTTAGTGGAAACCGAGGATCTGTTCTGTAGCGACGCGTGCGCCAGGGCAGCGGGCCGCCAAATCGTCCCTTGCCCGTGCGTTCATCCTGAATGCGCTGAGAACGAACCCAATAAGCGAGATAGCCTCTCAAATTTGGTGCTGGCCGGAGAGGCGCGATGCGCCACCTTATTCGGTGCCTAGCGCCTCGTCTGTGATCCACTGTTCTCCGACGCAACCCGCGTGACCACAAGGACAAGGAACAATGTCATTTTCGACAGCGGTTCCGCATGCAGCGCTGCAGAATTGCTGCTCCTCTTTGACGAGGCACTGACAGGGCTTATGCATGCATTTCACCAGCGTTTCAGAACTCATGTTCGTCCTTCACAACATTCACGATTCGAGGTGAGTCAAGCCAACTCACGACGGATTTTCCAGATCCTCTCCTTGATGGGTTGTCAAGCAACCCCAGTTCGATTTGTCATTCAGTTTGGCTGGGCCAAAGTTCTGAGAGTTCCCGCTTTTCTCTTTTTCGATCTGAGATTCCGCTTCACGCCAGTCTTCTTCCGCCGTGCGCGAAGCCGGATTGCGCCCACAATAGATCTCGTATGCGCGCAGCTGAATTGAACGAAACCTGCTTTCTGCGTCCATGGTGACCCTCCTCGAACAAGGCTCGATAAGGAGATAGTCGGAGGCGATCGTGCGGCTGGCTATACTAGCAACGCGGTATTTTCTAGGGCTGGACCCATTCCGGGAACGGTGAAAAAAGTAGGAATTATGCTTGTCCGGCCCTCTTTCCGCCGCGTTGAGTTCGCATCGGCGGTCGTATGCGTGAATTCGCTGGCTAGGTCGGCGCAGTATACTGCTTCCTGATGGCTTCGATCACCTGTTGCCGGCTCGCAGCTGGTTCGGCGCTAAATTGTCTTTCGATCCTTTCAACTACGCTTGCTAAATCCTTGTCTTTCACCTTTTCCTGCAGCCACCGCGAGTAATCGCCTCGGGATAAATGAAACATCCAGGTTTCGTCATCCACTCCTTCCGCTAACTGCACAAAAAGATTCAAGTTCTGTGCGCGCAGATTCAATTTCGCGTCCGGCCCGCGGAAGTAAAAGCTTTTGTCTTCACCCAGTTCACCAACGGCATATTTTCGCCTGTGTCTTCGCAACTGGCTCTCAGCCATCTGGATTCTCACATAAGCGGGACCGGATGGCTGGGACAGGAACCAAATTAAGATTTGGCCTGTTGCAGGGGGAGGCAGCTTCGGTTGGTAGTCGGAAGTATTCGCTCCCACGCCTTTGAGGAACTGGTCGATGACCGTCTGAGGTGTGTTGCCCACCACAATGATTCCGCTGACGGTCTTCAGCATATGGGGAGAAACCGAATCCGGATGGACGGTAACCAACGCAAGGCTATTGAGATCCTTAGGAACGTTTGACGCAGGGGATTCAGTTGGCAGCAAGTGATGCGCTTCGTCGACGACAATCCAATGCGGGCGTGCCTTTTGGGCGCGGAGTTCCTGAACATGAGTCAACAAACTCCGAAAGTAAGAGGGGCGATCCACCAACGGAACTCCTAGCAGATTCACACACACCGACTGGGTGGGATTCGCTAGTGTGTCGAGTACTTCGGTTGTGGCTGGTATCCGGTTAGGACCGCCCAGACTGACAAGCGGTTTGAATTCATCGTAGTCGCCTTCCGGATCGAATAGGCAAACCTGGTATTTGGCGTTCACCAAGCGCTCAACAATCGCTGAAACCGTAGTAGATTTGCCCCCACCAGATGGTCCCGCGATCAAAAGCCGGGAACCATAGACGGGAATTGTCGAGGGCTCTCCATTTCCCAGAATGCCAAGAAGAATATCGTGACGCTTCAGGCGGGGAGCCAGATCTTCCAAATCGTTCTTTAAGAGCATCTGAATAAGTTCGTCGACCCCATCTCCATGCGTTCCGGCCGTCACCCAATCGGCGCGCTCTCTAATCGCCGGGAGCGCATTGCCAACTGCCACAGAACACTCACAAATGGTCAGAAAACCGTGATCATTTTCCGCATCGCCTATCCCCACGACATTGTGGGCGGACAAGCCAAGTTCCCGGAGAGCGATCTCAAGCCCGGTTCCTTTGTTCACACCGGAAGGCAAGACCATCACCGCTCCCTTGTTGAAGATGATCTGCAACTCAAGGTTCAGGTCGCGAATGGTTTCCAGTACAGCCTTTTCGTGTGGGTGCCAGGTGGACACAACACACTCGCCAATTGAAAGCGGGTGAATCCCACGGGACCGCAGCTCTTTAGCAAAACGTGGCGGGGGCGGTTCCGCGAGCCTGATGCGCTCGTTACTCCCCGTTCGATAGAGCACCGCGCCATTTTCACCCACAATCCGATCGAAGAGCCCGGCGTCGGGGAAGACCCGGAACAGATCGTCAAGCTCGCGCCCGGTTGCCAGCACTAACTTTCGCCCCGACCTACGCACTTTTGTGAGCGCCTCAAGTGTATGCGCTGAAACCGTCCCATCCCGAGCGATGGTCCCATCGAAATCGCACGTCAAACAGGCATATCTCATAGGCTTTCTAAACGATTGGGTAGGAGCTACACATTAGCCATACAGCAAATACCCGACGAACTTGGCCGGCAGTGGCGGCGTAGTGCGAAAACGCGGCCACTAACCGGAAAACTGCATGCGGATACTAGGAATACTGAATGGCCGAAACTGCGGTGGGCTTCTACACTCTCAGAGAAAGAGGCCTCATGAAAATTGCGCAAGTTGCCCCACTGTATGAAAGCGTACCACCACAACTCTACGGAGGAACCGAACGGGTCGTTTACTATTTAACGGAAGAACTTGTGCACCAGGGGCACGACGTGACTTTGTTCGCGAGCGGAGATTCACTAACCTCCGCTCAACTGGTCAGCGGCTGCGAAAAAGCGCTACGGCTCACGGAGACTTGCAACGATCCCTTGGCTCATCACACCATTTTGATGGACAAAGTGCTGTCCCGGGCCTCTGAATTTGACATCTTGCACTTCCATACCGACTACAGCCATTTCCCTGCAACCAGAAAACTGCAACTGCCTACAGTCACGACCCTCCACGGCAGACTCGACCTTCCCGATCTTGCGCCTTTATACGATCAGTTTGACCAGGTACCGCTAGTCTCAATCTCTCAATCGCAAAGAAAATCATTGCGCAGCGTCAATTGGGTCGGCAACGTGTATCACGGCTTGCCCCTACATCTGCATCATCCGGTCGCGGCTTCACGACCCCGTGACTATTTGGCTTTTCTTGGACGGATATCGCCCGAGAAGAGACCCGACCGAGCGATCCGGATCGCCGCTGACGCCGGTATCAAGTTAAAGATCGCCGCCAAAATCGACGCTGTCGATCGAAAGTACTTCGAATCGGAAATCGAGCCGCTACTCGATGCGCCCGGCGTTGAGTTCCTTGGGGAAATCAATGAATCCCAGAAAGCGGAATTTCTGGCAAACGCCATCGCTTACCTGTTTCCAATCGATTGGCCGGAGCCGTTTGGTCTGACCATGATCGAAGCCATGGCCTGCGGAACGCCAACGGTCGCCTTTTGCTGCGGCTCGGTACCGGAGATCATCGAAGACGGAGTGACGGGTTTTGTCGTGGGTAGTGAGAAGGAAGCACTGATGGCACTACGTCACATTGGAAAGGTCAGCCGCGCTGTCTGCCGTGCCACCTTCGAACGGCGTTTCACGGCATGCCGGATGGCGCGAGACTATGTCAATATTTACGAATCGCTGATAGACGGAGGCTTTCTTTACCAGCCACATCCCATGGAGACGATTGTCCCCCTGTCATGACGGGATTCGAAAGACGAGACGACTTTCTCGCAGTCGACAACGAGTTCTACATAAAAGCGACGTCTTCGCTTGCTGATGACCGTACGCGCGTCCTCAAATTTGGCGAGACCTTCGCGGTCTTCAACCGTTTTGGCGACATCGAGTCGATTGGGACGATGCAGTTCGGCCTTTTCCACCGTGAGGCCCGCCACCTTTCTCGGTTTTCCTTCTATTTAGGGGGCCGAAAACCGCTGCTGCTGAATTCGTCGATCCGCGATGACAATTCCCTGCTGTCGGTCGATGCCACCAATCTTTCCGTTCGCCTGCCGGACGAGCGACACCTGCCCCAAGGCAGCATCCACATCTTCCGGTCTGCTGCCCTGTCCGAAGCTTTGTGCCAATTTCAATTTCGCTTTCACAATTACGGCGCTGAACTTTACCCACTGACTCTGCTATTCATCTTTGACGCCGATTTTGCGGATATTTTTCAGGTTCGCGGCACGCCAAGGCCGAGGTCTGGACAGCGACTCGAGGATCGCGTCGACGAGCATTCCCTGGTGCTTGGATACTCGGGACTCGACGGTGTCGTTCGCGAAACCCACGTCTCCTTTTCTATTCAGCCCGTCGTGATCAGCAGGGGCGAAGCCGTTTTCGTGCACGAATTGGCTCCCCGCACCGAGTGGTCACTGGCACTGACGGTAAACTGCGAACGCTCCGATACGAGAAACATTACGGACTCCAAAAAGACGCGCCTTGTAACACAGACCGATTCTTATTTTCGGACGAGGATCGTAAGCTCGAACAAAAGATTTAATGGCTGGTTGGCCCGCTCCCAAGCGGACTTGTCGATGCTGATGAACGGCAACCCCGAGGGTGAGTATCCTTACGCTGGTGTCCCCTGGTTCAGCACCGTTTTCGGACGCGATGGAATCATCACGGCATTGGAATGCCTTTGGAACGAGCCAGCCATTGCCCGCGGGGTTTTGCTCTATCTTGCCGAGACGCAGGCCACGGAAACGAATGCGGCCCGCGACTCCGAGCCGGGGAAGATCATTCATGAGATTCGCCGTGGAGAAATGGCGGCTACCAGCGAGGTACCATTCGCCTGCTACTACGGCAGCGTCGACTCCACCCCACTCTTTCTATTGCTCGCGGGAAGCTATTTCATGCGAACTGGCGATCTCGTGCTCATCGAAAGAATCTGGCCCAACATCGAAGCCGCCATGCGATGGATTGATGATTATGCCGATGGAGATCACGACGGCTTTTACGAGTACGCACAACGCTCTGAAAAAGGGCTCTTGCAGCAGGGTTGGAAGGATTCAAGCGACGCTATTTTTCATAGTGATGGACGAATCGCAGAGGCCCCTATCGCGCTTTGTGAAATGCAGGCCTATGTCTTTGCCGCGAAGCAGGCTATCGCCGCACTCTGTCCCTTCGTTAAGCGTGACGACCTCCGCGCCCGATTGCTCTCAGAGGCCGAAGATCTTCAATTGCGTTTCGATTCGACTTTTTGGAATCCTTCACTAAAGACCTACGCCCTCGCCCTAGACGGAAATAAACAGCAGTGCGCAGTCCGAACCTCCAACGCAGGGCATACTCTTTTCACCGGCATTGCCATGCCCCTGCGCGCTGCAATTCTAGCGGGGACTCTGTTTGACGCTTCTTCGCATTCGGGCTGGGGAATTCGGACCCTGGCAGCCCGCGAGGCCCTTTACAACCCCATGTCGTATCACAACGGTTCGGTTTGGCCTCACGACAATGCACTCATAGGAGCGGGCCTCGGACGCTATGGACAACAGCACTTGGCAAGTAGGCTCTTGACGGGACTATTCGAGGTGGCCCTCCACGTTGATCAGCGCCGTTTACCGGAACTGTTTTGCGGTTTTCATCGCCGCCCGGATGGTACCGGCCCGACTCTTTACCCCGTGGCGTGTGCACCTCAGGCGTGGTCCGCCGGAGCACCCTTTTTATTGTTGTCCGCGTGCCTGGGCCTCCAGATTGACGCCGTTAATCAACTCGTAAAATTCAATAACCCGTGCCTTCCGGACGTCATCGGGGAGCTTCGGATCGGCGCTTTGATGGTGGGGGAAGCAATGATTGACCTGCACATTGCCAAGCATGAACGCAATTTTACCGTCGAAGTTGTTCGTCAGCAGGGTGGCGTGGAAGTCGTGACCACGCACAGTTGACAGCGTGTATTCGTCGGAACCTCCGCCCGGACCAACTTGCCACCTTACATGGTTCGCCGTATTTCCCCTGGAAGTTTCAAAGCATATGTTAGAGATCAGATTCAGATGCTTCTCCTGGTGACACGATGAACGAAGCAGGCCAGCTCAAGCGGCGGAGAGTGCTGATGATGACAGCCTTCCTGGCGCTGGTAACCCTGGTCTGGTTGAATCTCACAAACGCTTCCAACGCCAACCGAAATGCGGATACGAAACCAAAGTATGGATCCGATCCCGTAACAATCAGCCGGGGGAAGTATTTAGTCGAGGAAGTTGCGAAGTGTCCCGAGTGTCACACTCCTCGCGACGCAGAGGGAAATCTAGATTCGCAGGCGTGGCTACAAGGGGCCCCGATCTGGATTCGGCCGGTTCGGCCCATTCGGAATTGGGCAGACAACGTGCCTGCCCTTGCAGGGTTGCCGAGTTTCCGGGACGAGCAGATGTTTCGTGTACTGGAAAAGGGCACCGGTCCAGAGGGCGAGGTCTTGCGGCCGCCCATGCATCTCTATCACATGAAGCACGAAGATGCGGAAGCCATCATTGCGTATCTGAAGTCTCTGCCAGTCAAAAGTCGTTGATGTGCTTGGTCCCGAGCGTCGGCCAATTCTGAATAACTCAGCCCTTGCAGCGAGTAGTTCTACGGCATGGTGTGTATTTCCGCACCTTCCCGCGCAGCTTAGTCTGAGCCCGGGTGACCCCCAAACAGAAAACGAACGAGGTGCCAAATGAAGGGACATGCATTGCGGGAACTTTTTGTCGAAGAACTCCGCGATCTCTATGACGCAGAAAACCGCCTGGTAAAGGCCATTCCCAAGATGGCGAAGGCGGTGAACTCGGCTGAACTACGGTCGGGTTTCGAACACCATTTGCAGCAAACCAAGGGCCACGTAGATAGGTTGAAACAAATCCTCGGTTCCCTGGACGAAAAGCCCACCGGAAACAAGTGTGCTGCTATGGTAGGAATCCTCCAGGAAGGCGACGACCTGATGGCGGAAGACTTTGACTCGAATGTCAGGGATGCCGCCCTCATTTCGGCTGCACAACGTGTCGAACACTACGAGATTGCGGCCTACGGCTGCGTGCGTGCATGGGCGGAGATTCTTGGAGAGGACGAGGCCGCAGAACTTCTCGACAAAACACTTACCGAAGAGAAGGAGACGGATGCGAAACTCACAAAAATCGCCTCTACAGTGAATACAGCTGCCTCGGCCAAATCTGCTGAAGACGACGAAGTCCCTCCAGAGAACGAGAAAGAAGGGAATCGAGGCACACCCGTGAGGCGACGCGGCAAATCAGCCAGTGCTTAACTGAGAGCCGGGCGGCGCCACCGAAAGCGCCGCCCTTATTTGCACCCATGGCGCAAGGATTGGTTCGGACCGCTCCGGGCCATTTGAGAACGAGGAGGACTCCGATGAATGAAACCAGTACTCTTGCCATGAGTCATCACTTGAAGCCAAGATGTCCGCGCGACAATCGAATCATGCACTATGAGCCCGAGGGAATCCGGTGGAAGGACGCTTCCGGAAAAACCGCTTTACTTCCGTCCTATCATTGCAATTACACCGGCTGCAGTGTGCGCTATGACGTGTCCAACGGATACTTCACAGTCATTTTGGAACCGGATGTTCCCTATTTTGTCGAGGAACCTGCAACAAATCAGGTGCGATGCCCGCGGCATGGCGCCTGGCTGTTCCGCGAGGTAGAAGACCTTACCGATCGTTTCATTTTGAGGTGCGGAGTCGAGGGCTGCAACTATGTGCACGCTGATCCGGGAGGCATCTGGCTCAGAGAATAAGCAAAGGCGAGTGCGCCACCGGTTCCAGTCCCCCCTCGAATAGGACATGGCTCCTTAGCGATATGAATGGTGAAGGATTGTCGCGCTCAGCGTGAGAACTGCATGCTCGAGATGCCGGCTGACCCTACAGCGCGCTGTTTTATGCAGTTTTCTTGAGTTTGGGTTGCTTGGCTTTCGCAGGCAATGTCGAGTTCTTCGCCAGACTTTCCTTCAAGGCCGACATCAAGTCGACCACCGGTGCAAGTCTTTTCGCTTTTTCTTGTTTTGGAGCGGTGCTGCCTTTGCTTTTGCTTTCGATCAGTTGCTCGACTCGAGCTCGATATTCGTCGTGAAATTCGCTTGGCCGGAACGGTTTTAGTAAGCCACGGGCAAATTGTTCGCCCAGCCTGATTTCCTCTTTAGTGAGCCCTTTTCCAGTATTCTGGCCGAAGTTTCGTTCCACATGAATTTCGCTCGGATAGTACAGGGTGTGGAAGATCAGTCCATCGTTATAAGGCCGCACCAAAACAGGGCGTTCACGTTGATGCAGGGTGATCTTTGCGATTGCGCCGGATTGCATCTGCTCCATCGTCTTGACTAGGAGGGCGTAAGCCTTACCACCTGCTTCTTCTGGCATCGACAGATAGGAGGTTTCAAAGTAGATCGGGTCAACTTCGTCGATCTCCACAAACTGGACGATCTCGGCCACCGAGGACGACGCGGGTTGCATTTTCTTGAGCTCTGCCGGTTCCACAAGGACGTATTTTTCCTTGTCCAGCTCATAGCCCAGGGCAATTTCGTTCCGTGGAACGACCTGCTCGTCGTACGGACAATAGAGTTGATGGTGAATCCGCGTGCCGCAAGTGCGATGGATTTCGTGAAATGCGATGTGAGAATAGCGGGCCGCCACAAAGAGCCGCACTGGGACAGAGATTAATCCAAAAGAAATCGATCCACTCCATACCGCTCTGGCCATTTGCTCCTCCCGACGCGCCATAGCATCCTGATCGAAGACAAAGTCCTTGGACAATACCTGACTTTGTGTAGCTAACCTAGAGGCTCCTTACGGGCGGGCCGAAAGTGCTCCCCCTTTGCCCAGGAGGTGCTGCTGCCGACGGTGGATAAATTTAGGGTATTCACCCGATTGCAGGTGCTGGGGATGGCGGCTTAGATAAGATCAGGTGACGCAACCGGCCGCCCCGGAAGGAACCCAGCCGTGCCAAAGCCATTCGAGGTTCTATTCGTCTCGAACCAGGTTGAAAACAAGAAAACCCTCCTGGGCGTTTGTCGGGATCTACCTGTAAAAGCCCGCACTGTTTACACCTTCGCGCAAGCAAAACAATTCCTTTCCTCTCACCAGGTCGGCATGGTTTTTTGTGACGAATTGCTTCC
>Ga0126381_100003143_pt1 | contig 18017 bp, 15 predicted proteins | sample PanSoiMetPlot_28_FD_96465 | JGI IMG/M metagenome (GOLD analysis project Ga0126381, IMG submission 96465) | Tropical forest soil microbial communities from Panama - MetaG Plot_28 | ecosystem: Environmental > Terrestrial > Soil > Tropical forest > Bulk soil | place: Panama | collected 2016-02-17 | reverse complement strand
CCCAGATATTCCAGTTTTGAAGAGTGCAGGTGATGCGACAGGGCTTGCACGTCGCTCCCGAGACCGGAAAGAAGTTCACGTATCTCTTCGAGGCGTTGACTGGTTGCCGCAGACGGCAAAGAAGAAAAATCCTTTTGTAAGCGTTCTAGATTCACGGTCACCAATGCAATTCGCTGATTGATGTCGTCGTGAAGCTCTCGGGCGATCCACGCGCGTTCTTCCTCCTGGGCTTTGATTAGCTTGCGGCTGATATCGGACAGAGACTCTTGAACCAGTTTGCGATCTGTAACGTCGGTGCACGAACCGATGTATCCGGCAAAGGAATTATCCAGGTTAAATCTTGGCACCCCTCGATCAGAAACCCAACGATACTCGCCATCGCGCCGCCGGAGGCGATACTCCATCTCGAAAGGCTCGCGCCGGTCAAACGCGCTCGCATAGGTCTGCAAGCACTGTTGCAAATCCTCAGGGTGCACGCCCTCCTTCCACCCGTCTCCCAGTTCTGACTGCAGCGGACGACCGGTGAAATTGAGCCAAGGCTGATTGAAATAGGTGCAGCGCTTGCCGGGGCCGGACATCCAGATCATGACGGGAGCAGCGTTGGCGACATGGCGGAAGCGCTCTTCGCTTTCACGCAAAGCGGCTTCGGCCTGCTGCCGCTCGGTGATATCCACCAGCACTGTAGTCGCATATTGGAGGTTCCCATCGGCGTCTTTCACTGATCCTGCATTGAGGAGTACGCTTCGCTTTTGCCCTTCTTTCGTGACGATGATCATCTCTTCGTCGTGCAGTGTTCCAGTTCGCTGCCACTTTTCAAGCAAATCCACCATCTTAGGGACCGACCCGAGAGCATAAATCGTGGACAAGGACTTCCCTATCAGTTCTTCTCTTGCATAACCGAGAGCCGTGCAGGCCGCGGGATTGGTGTCCAGGATTTCGCCATTTGCAGAAGTCATAAAGCAATATTCGGGCAAGGTGTCAAAAAACTGCCGGAATCGATTCTCTGAATTACGTTCTGCCTCCTCAGCCTGCTTAAGATCGGTAACGTCCGCAAAGATGGAAAGGGCACACGGCTCACCGTTGCATTCAATGATCTCCGAGGAGCCTAAGGTCGCGCGGATCTGACCGTCTTTTCGGCGAACGCGAACCTCGATATTTCGCGCAGCGCCTTCAGCCAGAAGACGCTTCACGAATTCCTCCCTTTGCAGCGGGTCGACCCAGAGGCCAATGTCCAAGGGGGTTCGGCCAATCACTTCGTCGGGGCTCCACCCCGTCAGGTGCTCGTAGGTTTCGTTGACTTCGACATAGCGGTGATTCGCGAGGCTGGTAATGGCGATGGCCAGGGGGCCTTGTTGAAAGACACTCGAAAACTTGCGCTCCGACTGCTCGAGAGCCTGTTCCGCGCTCTTTCGCTCGGTAATGTCAACCGCCATCCCGACCATACGCCTGGGTTCGCCGTTCGTTGCGTATTCGAGCGTACCTCGTGAGACAATCCAACGGGTTGTGCCGTCAGGCCAAAGGATCCGGAATTCCTCACCAAAAGGCCCGTGGTGACCTCGCCTGGTTTCAGCCACGGCATCCGAGATTCGCTTTCGATCATCCGGGTGCACATACCGGTAGAAATCGTCGACCTCCCCAGAGAAGGTTTCGGACCTCATCCCGAACATCGTAGGTAAGTCGCCAAACCAAGCCACTCGATCGGTCTTAACATCGAGGTCCCAGCCAACCGCTTTCCCATATTGCATCGCCAGTCGGAGGCTTTCGCTGGAGCGGACCAGCGCCATTTCCGTCTTTCTTCTCTCGGCTCGTTGCCAGAGCAGCGCCCCAATGCCGAGCGATTGCGCTACCAGGACAAGTATGCCGGCGAGGATATATCGCTTATACAGCCCCCAGAAGCTCGGCGGCCGATTGAGCACGATGCTGCCGGGCGGCAGATTGCTCTCGGCAATCTTCCAGCGCCGCAGGGCACGCCAATCAAACATGTAGGAGTGGTTGCTCATCACGACGGGGATATCCTCGGGCCTCTCGCCGTCGAGAACCCGTACAGCCATCTCCGCCGCGACCTGAGCGTCCTCCGCCCAATTCACCAGGTCGCCGCCCACCGTTCCCGCCCGAAGATCCACATCGTCCATGACAAAGACCGGGGCATTCGCGGCGCTGGCCACTAAGGGTAAGGACTGCACTGAACCAATAAAGCGCTCTCCCGCCGCATCTTGTGAGATGGAAGTGTGATAGACAATCGTGTTGCTTGGCAGATGCCTAAGCCGCTCAAGCAGGACAGGCATCGTCACATCCGTAAGATACCTGAAATCGAGCTTCAATTCGTAGTTTTGGAAAGCCTGTCTTGCGACGGCTTCCCACGCTTCGTCGAATTTGCCCGTACCGCCCACGACCACGACGTGTTTGGTGCCGGGTAACAAGTGGAGTGCCGCACTTAAAGTCTCTGCCGGCCGTAGCCTGCCTAAAACGCCGGTAAAGTGCATGTGTGACTTTAGCTGTTCCGGCATCTCCCCCAAAACCGCGCAAAAGATGATGGGCGTGTCTCGGATGAAGCTTTCATGTGACTCGGCGATGAACCTAAGGGATGCTGATCCAGCCGCAATGATCACGTCGGGTTTGCGTTCTGAATACTTTTGTATAAGCGACTCCCGAAAAAGGCGCTGAGAAGCTTCGTCTGGAAAAAACGTCAGTTGCAAACTCTCATGATACAGTTCGATCTGGTAAGACGAATTCTCGAGACCGCGGAAGATTGCTTGATCGACTTCTCCGAAGACGGGCGATGAAACGATCCCAAGGTCATTGAGAATCAGTACTCTCCGGGTTTGCTTGAGCTGCGCTCCCAGGCTCGAGGCGAACAAGAGGCAGCAAAGCACCATTAGGAACATCGCTACGGATGAGCCGCCGCCTCCACGCTCGAATCGCAATTTCCCGCACGTCTGACTCATGCATCTTATCTCTGCTAAAACCTGGCAAATTTGACAGGTTCGGCTATCGTTGCTTACGGTTACCAGCGTTTCTCCATAAATCTAGAAAGCTTACGCCAACGGAAGCGGAAGAGCTACGTTTTTCGGCCACCTAGAGTGCACCGCCCTTTCGAGCGTATCGGGATGTTCCGTAAGCTGAACAGGTTCGTTCAAGATTCAGAAGGCACTCTATGATGCGGGGTTTGGCCGCTGCGGAGGCGCTAACCTGCGCTTGATCACAAAAACGGCGCGGCGATATTTTGAGGGAACGGTTTTTTGAGTTCTTGCGTAACGAGCTTGTCAACGCAATCGATTTCCTCTTGAACCAGACCGGCCAACCTACCTCAGAAACTCAACCAGAACGAGTTCGTGTTTGCGATGGGAGGGCCATCCATAAGGACAACTCGCTCGTGTTTGGGGTCGCATGCTCGGTTGAGCTTGCAAGGTGGTGACCAGCGGCGATGCCGTTTATCTGGCGCGTTTCCTGACCGATGATCGATCAGCAACAGCACTCGAACAGCTTTTTGGCGGAGGGAAAAGCTCGCCTTGTAAGGCGTCGCGGTTAAACCAGATGGATCAACTCCCCCAAGCGCTAGCTCTCTTGAACCTGCAGCGACACGAGGTGCCTGTTTGATTCCCACCCCGCAACCTTTGGACCGGCAAAGCCTCTTTTCCGTCCAGGGTTCTCGGTTTTCCCCGATCCCGGCCGTTTTCGTGAAACCAGTTTTCAACCCATCTTGACTTCATCGTTCGCCAACTTCATGCACTCACAAGCACTGTCAGATTGCAGCGTATACTAGTTTTTCACTTCTGGCGGGTACTTTTTAAGAAGTTTCGTGACGGCTTTGGTGATGTTCTTCTGTTTCTTCTCCGGCTTGGCTTTGGGATCTAATGTCTTCGATGCCACCCCTCGCCAAACCAGCTGTTTGCTCTTAGGGTCGTACATGCTCAAATCTAACTGTCCAACGTAAACAGTGGACGTTGAACCGTAGGTCGTCGTGCTGGCCATGCCACCGCCATACCACCCTCCCCCCCAGCCCGGGCCGTAGCCCCAACCCGTGTTATACGACGTGAACTCTTTTTCCTGACCAATGGCGGTTTGATAGCCGACGTACAGATCGGCGTCGTCCGAGTCGGTTTTCGTCAGTCCCTTGGTAGCGAGTTGAGCGTCGATCGCGCTCGTTAACGCCTTTTGCGTGAGGTCATCGGGCAGGTCAGCGCCCTTGATGGGCACCCACTTGTACGTTTTGTATTTCGAAAAGTCCTTCTCTTTGTCAAAGTCGTAGCGCACATCCTGGGCAACAGCCGGGGTTACGCTCGACAAGAACAGAGCGGCCGCTAGAAGTGTTAACCTTTTCATGCTCCTTCTCCTTTAAAAATTGAGGTTACGAATCTCTTTTGTTTGCCGAACCATACGGCAAGTAACGTCACCAGTTGTCGTCAGTGGCGTGCCAGGTTTTGTCCGGGTCGTATAGTTCCATGTTTTTGAATAGGTTGAGAGTGTTCGGGCCGAGATCCTTCTCATAGACAATCCCCGCATAGCTGACGATGAATGTCTTCACTCCCGTTACGCGGTACTCGGCCGGCGCCGCCGCTAAAGCAAAGCCTCCAATCATCGCGCCGTTCACCACGAAGTCCATGCGGCCCAACGGCGCCGAGGGGCCCTGCCCTTTCAAAATCTTGAAATAGTAACCGTGATAGGGCTTGCTTTTACTCGTGTAACCTTCCTCAAGCGCTTTGCCAACTTCCTCACCAATCGGTCCACCCAGACTTCCATCTGCGTTTCTCCAAACCAGACCGTCCTGTTTTCCGGGAGAACTGATGATCCGCTGCGCGTACTGGTTCACCTCGCTACCGTCATGCTTTTCCAGAGCGTATTCGTGTTGTGCTTCCACGTAGCCGCGGCAGATTTGGATGACATCCAGTTCGTTCGAGCCGATGCGCCGCAAAAGGATTTCCTCACGGCCCTCTTTGCTGTCGAAGAGCCACTTTCCGTTTCGCTTCACAATAGGAATGGGCAGCGGCCAGTCGTCATCGCCAACCGAAACGATGGCCCGTTTGGAATCTTGGGGGTCCGCACTAACCTCGGTCTTCTCGCGGGCCTTCGCCGCAAATGCGGCAGCCCTGTTTTTGTCTTGAACGGGGTCTTCTGACGACACCAGATCCTCGCCGTCCGTCCCGAGAATTTCTTTCAGGGCAGGCAAATCATAATTTCCCGCCGCCTGGATGAGGGCGTCGGCAGCTTCTCTCGGCGTCGCGAACATCTTTTGAGATGGCTGGGAGGAAGGGGTCTGCGCTGCAGAAGGCGAAACCAGGAGGCAATAACAGGCACTGGCCATGATGATGAGAAGCACGGTGCACGCACTGCTTTTTGAACTTGGTCCGATCATGCGATTCTCTCCGCTCATGGCTTCCTTACCTCCTCCTCCCGCCGCCGCCACTCCGACCGCCGCCGCGACTGCCACCCATGCTGGACGCGCCTCGTGAGCTGCTGGCACGCGCGCTACCTCCGCTCGTCCCGCCAGAACCGCCACCAAAACCGCCGCCCCGCGAGCTACCACCACCGGAGCTTGGCGACACGCTTCGGTTGCCTACACGATCGCCGCCCCCACCGGCGCCACCGGCCCCACCGACGCCACCGGCCCCACCGGCCCGACCCGCCCCACCGACGCCGCCGGCCCCACCGACGCCACCGGCCCCGCCGGCCCGACCGGCCCCACCAGCACGGTTTGCTCCCACGCTGTTCGCGCCGCCGCCTCGCTGAGCTTGATTCTGCCGCGCGTTCGCCTGGCGGCTGCTCATGGAATCTCCTCGCGCCGTGCCGCCGTACTTGCTTGCCGTTGCCTTGTTCGCGTAGGGGGCCCCGCCACGGTGCTGCGAATTGTGTTGCCAGGTGCTGTTTCCAGTTCTATTGCCGCTCCTATTTGAAACGTTGCTCTGCCGATTGGAATTATTCACGAACGTGTTGTTGTTATTGATGTTGATCGTGTTGTTGCTCCCCCACCCGCTGTTACAGCACCAGCCGCCACCGCCCCAAGCCGCCCCAATGGCCATCCCGACGCCGAACGAGATGGCCATGCCCGCCGCATAGTAGCCCGGAGGGGGATAAGCGACGGGCGGGTAGGGGTAAGGTGGAGGTCCGTACACTACCGTGGGGTTGTAGCTCGGAACGTAAACGACTTCGGGATTGGATGGCTGTATGACCACGACGCTCTTGTTCTCGACAACCTTTGTTTCGACCTTCATCTGCTCGTTGGACTTGAGATTGCCCTTGTCCTTCGCTTTAACACGCATGCGCTGCACGGCGTCCATCACGTCAGATTGCTGGGCAAGGACTGCATTTCCCAGGTCCGTCGTCCACTGAATGTCGTTCGCCAGTAGCTTGACCGCATCAGGAAATGCTGCCATCGCTTGCACGCTCGGGTCCCAGGGTTGCTTCATCACCGCGTCGGTGAGTGATTTATCCTTCAGGTCCTTGTGTTTATCCAAAAACTGCTGGAGCTGTATGATCTCCAAAGGATAGGTAGATGCAGCAAGCACTTGAGCCATAAGCTCATCGGGGTAAAGGGCGATAGGCGCAACCAAAGAATCCAATTGGTCATTTGGAATCTTGGGAGGCTGCTCGTCAGGGGCACTGTCTTGCCGTGTGAGTGCCGGCGACGCCGTCGTGGGGGGCGCTCCAGCAACCAGCAAAATGGAGCACATTAGTGCTGTCGACTGCCGCCACAAGGTCCGCATCAGAGTTGCCATTTCGTCACCTTGATTCACTTACTTTTGCGATTCTTATAGCCAACCGTAGCTGTTCGGAATACTGGCAAAACTGACAGAGACCCAACGGAAATAGAGGCGCGGCTGCGCCTGTAACTTTTGACAGTTTGCTCGAGACAAAACATCTCCTACCGTACGAATCGCAAAAACAGCCAGGCGTAGTACATGCCCAGCTCGCTGGCTGAATACTCGACTCACGCCTGAGAAGAAGAAATGAAGGAAAGAAGCGATAGCACGCGGCCGGGCTGGGTCTTCGTGCTGATGGTCGTCACTCTAGGAGCAACATTTCTCGAAGTCGTGATCAACTGGACGATAGCCCCAATGAACGGGAATTGGCTCCTGATGGCAGCAAAAGCATGCGCATATAGCGTTTGTTTGCCGTTTGTTGGCGGCCGGCACGAGTTTTTTGATGCATCGTTAAGGAATGACGGGGCAAGGCCGTGAGGTTTCAAAAAATCGAGCTAGTGCTTTTCGCCGCGGGCCTGTCACTCCTAGCCGTGTGGGGTGCTGCTCGCTTTCACAGCGCCGTCAGCTCCAAAGCAGCAATTGCCGAATTTGAAGCCGCACGAGCGGAGAATCTCGCCAACAGTACGGCTCCATCGCTAGACCCCGCACTGCGTTTGCCTGTTGATTTTCGCCTATGGTCGGTCAAGCGGGTCGCTGCGTACAAAGACAGCCTCGCCAAGAAGACCGATCTTCCTCTTGGCATTCTGCGTATTCCCAAGATCAACCTCGAGGTGCCCGTCTTCAACGATACCGATGATCTCACCTTGGATCGCGGGGTGGGCCGCATTCTCGGAACAGCCCGCGTCGGCGAAGCCGGCAACCTGGGAATCGCGGGACATCGGGATGGTTTTTTCCGGGGTTTGCAGAGCGTCGTCCGAGGCGATGTCGTTGAGCTGGTTCAGCCGCGACGCACCGACAGGTATGTAGTAGACGAGATTCGCATCGTCACGCCGGACGACACTTCCGTTTTGAGTCCAAAAAAAGAGCCGGCGCTGACTCTGGTCACATGCTTCCCTTTCTATTTTGTTGGCCACGCCCCAAAGCGGTACATCGTGACAGCACTCCTAGAGGGCGCTCGTAAATCAGGCTTCGGTGTCGACAACGACACCATTTCCACGGGTAAGAACACTACAGACAAGGAGAATAAGAAATGATTTCAACCAGGTTATCAAGAACGATCTGGCGCGGCCTGCTGGGAGGAGGCGCTCTTTGCATTGCCTTCTCTCTGCCGTCCGCGGCACAAGTACAAACTTCAAAGACGGAGTCTCACGGCGCAGGAACCAAAGAGGTCAAAGTCGAACGGGGAACGATCACTTACATCAACGGGAACAGTGTGGTTGTCAAGATGGACGACGGCACTCTCAGGCACTTTGATAACGTCCCGGACAGCGTCACGTTCATGGTCGACGGACAACCCGTCAACATACGCAACGCAAAAGTAGGGATGAAGCTTGAAAAACAAACGGTCGTGACAACCACACCAAAAGTGATCACCACGGTAGAGACTGTAACGGGTAAGGTGTGGCAGGTCAATCCGCCTAGCACGGTCATTCTGACCTTGGAGAACGGCGAAAACCAGCAATTCAAAATCCCCAAAGGCCAGAAATTCATGATTGACGGAAAAGAAACTGACGCTTGGGGCCTCAAGAAAGGCATGAAGGTCTCAGCTCAGAGAGTGACGGAGGTTCCAGAAACGGTCGTGGCGCAGGAAATTAAGAGAACCGGGAGTGCCCCACCTCCGCCGCCAGCACCGGATCCCGCCGTACCGATTTTGGTTGTCGCCGCTCCCGCCGCACCGGTTCAAACGGCGGCTGCCGAACCTGAGAAGGCGCCTACCAAGCTCCCAAAGACAGCTAGCGATTTGCCACTCATCGCCCTGCTTGGAACGCTCTTCTGCGGTCTTTCTTTGATGGCAATGACCATCCGGGTGATCTCTTCACGCTTCGCCCGTTAGCGAACAGTTACGAATCTCTCATTTTGCCCAAGCCCAACACTGGCGCGGGACGGGAGGAGCGCAGGCCGCCCGTCCCGCCGCCGGCAGCAAGCGCTCTCGAAGGAAAGGTTTGGCGGAATCGATTGCCCGAGGCGTTGCAAACGCGGCGCATGCTCTAGGAAGGACTTCGGTCGATGGCCAAATGTCTCACAATTGTCAACGACGCCAAGCGATCGGGCGTGGAGCGCGAGCTCCGACGCCAGATTTGCGATCTTGGGCGCAGGATGTATGGACGAGGACTTGTCGTTGCGTGCGAGGGCAATCTATCAGCACGCCTTGATGCGGACCGGATCCTGGTGACACCAGCAAGCGTATGCAAAGGACATCTTGCGCCCCAGGATCTTTTGGTGACTGACCCGAGCGGTGCGGTTATTTATGGAACCGGACGGCCATCATCAGAAATCTCGATGCATCTCCTGTTCTACAGCTTGCGGCCTGACGTGCATGCGGTATGTCATGCCCATCCTCCTACGGCAACAGGATTTGCCGCAGCTCGACGTGCGATGGAAGAGGCGGTTCTTCCGGAAGTTATCACGGATCTTGGGAGCATTCCGTTGGCCCCTTACGGAACGCCGGGAACTTTGGAGCTATGCAAAGGTCTTAAACCGCTAATACCGAGACATGATGCAATACTGCTCGAGAATCACGGCGTGGTCACATGCGGGCAAGACTTGACCACGGCCTATCAACGAATGGAAACGGTGGAGCAGTTTGCGCGAATCCTGGTCACCGCGGAGTGCCTTGGCGGACCGCACGTACTCTCGCGCGCGGACGTGCAGAGGTTGATCGCGTCGCGGCCTTCGAGAGCTTCATTCCCGGAAAGCCGCGTGGAGCTCACACTTGAACCGCGCTGACCCCTGAACTCACTTTGTATTAAAAAGCCTTCGCGGGAAACTGCGATAACCAGAGGCGTACAGGTTCGACATACAAACCAAGAGTATTCGGTCTGACCTTCCCGTCATCCCACAACAATCCGGCTCTTGATCGCATACTGGATGAGATCTGCGCTCGTCTTAAAACCAAGATCCTGCATGACGCGGTATTTGTGGAAGGCTACTGTCCGCGGCGCTACGTTCAAAACACTCGCCGCCTCTTTCATGGATTTTCCCTCTGCCAAGAGCTGCACAACCTCTCGTTGACGGGCAGTCAGTGATTTGGTATGGCTTCTGCCCTGGGGATTGCGAATGAAGGACTCTTGCATTCCCCGAGAAATCTGGGGTGTTAGGTAAGACTTTCCTCGAAGTGCCGCCTGCATGGCTTGGAGCAATTCTGATGCTGCTGATTTCTTCAAAACGTACCCGGACGCGCCGGACTTCATGGCTTCGACAGCAAGTTCGGGGTCTTCGTTCATCGTCAGAAAAACAAGTTTGACACCTGGCATTTTCTGCTTGAGTTGCCGGCAAGCTTCCAACCCATTCAGCAGAGGCATTGCAACGTCAACAACAATCACATCGGGCTTCAGGGCTAAGGCGGAAGCGAGGAGGGCGTGCCCGTCGGCTACTGTCGCGACAACGTCGAACTGTGCCGCGATCAACCCGTGCAATGCTTCCGCTACCAGAGTGTGGTCGTCAGCTAGGATCGCGCGAGGCAGTTTCATAATAAATGTCTCTGGTCAGCCGCAGGGCCAACCTCGGGTACTGGCCATATGATTCGTAGGAGCCGATACGCTACCATAAACGCGATAAACTAGTAAAGATAGTCCTCTTGGTTTAACAGAGTTTTTACAATTCAGCCTGGCCGGCCGGCTGTTGCTAGCTGAACCCACTCACGGCCAATTCGCTTCCCGAAAGCCCTGGATAGCGAATAACTTGGCGCGATCAGCCCAGGCCCTGCAACCACGCTCGGCCGTTGTCACCATAGTCCGCAGGCGGGCATTACGCATCTGGCAGAACTTACAGTGCCATGGAAAACGTGGCTGGAGTACGGCGGCGCGAATGACGCTCTTGGAGCTTGTCTCATTCACGACGGGAGACTAGCGTAGCTAAGCCTGGAACCAAACCATGCTTTGCTGCTAGATGGTACGCGGGAAAAGACCGTCCCGAGAACGAAGCACAACTTTACCACGACGCTTCAAGACGGCACCGTTGCTTCGCCACTCGCTCAGCAGGCGACTTGTGGTGAACGCGGTGACATTGGCGGCGCTAGCCAGCTCCTCGTTTTTGGCATCGAACTCGAATCCGTCCGACACTCTTTTGCCAATGGTTTGGGCCAGGCAGACCAACACTCTGGCGAGTCTCTGACGCGCGGTATGGCTAATCAACGCCACATGGTCGGCGACGTACCACGCCAAATAGTCGTTGGCGATTAGCAACGCGTTTTCCAACAGCCGTGGACAACAACCTGCTAGATTTCGGAGAGTGTCACGGTCCCACACCAACATCGAGCTATCTGTCAGGGTTTCCGTACTTACTAGATACGAGGAAGAGTTCGACAAAAGAGCCGACTCGCCGAATATTTCTCCAGGGGTGAGCCAAAGAAGATTGACTTTTTTGCCGTCCGGCGTGTTGAAAAAGAATCTAGCACGCCCTTTGGTCAAAAGGTATAGGTGATTCGCTGGGTTTCCTTGATTTACGACGACAGAATTAGAAACGAACTGCCGCTGCCTGCCTGCCGCCAGAATGACGCTGAGGTCAGGCGGAGCAATTCCGTCGAGAAGTCGAGACTTCACGTTCTTTGCTGTACCAGCAAGTTCCGATGTCGGCATCCTCAAAAGGCAAACCCACAGAAACAGTTGACCATGAGCATCGCTTCAGTCCCTCTGGCCTAAGCCTGCAACTCCTCGAACCACCAGCGAGTCGAATAGCATCCCTTGGACAAACCGCAGAACTGTCACTTCTACCAGCGCTGGCGGTCCCCTGTAAGGTCGAGTTACGTTTATTTGGGATGTGGCAAGCGCTGGGAAATGAAGATGTTGCCTGCCAACGCTTCTCGAATGGCCAGGACAAGTTCACTTGCAATTCTGGATTTCACGACATAACCAAAAGCACCTGTCGAAAGGCATCGGCGCACGAAATCGGGGTCGGTGTGAACCGTCAAAAAAACAAACCGCGATTCACATCCTGACCCCATGAGGCGATCGACAGCGTCAATACCATTAAGGACGGGCATGGAGATATCGGTGACGACGACGTCTGGCTTCAATCGCATGGCCGCCTCAAACAAGGCTTGGCCATTGCTCACCTTGCCGACAACTTCGAACTCCGGCTCAAGGAGGCGCTCTTCCATTTCCGGAAAGCGCGGATGATCGTCCGCCAGAAGAATTCTCGCCTTCATTAGTTGGCCCGCCCGATGAATGCGCGCCCATACCAAAATCTTAGCCGTCATAGAGCGCACTCTTTGTCTCCCGCGCAAAGGGGACGAGTCGTCTGCTTTGCACGAACACGCCGAGCCCAGACAGCAGGGTAGTTGAGAGGGGGGGGCCTGGATACTGTCAACAGTGCCAGAAGGCAGAGAATTGGCGGAGCGGGCAGATTCCAGCCACTTCGGGCGGTCGCGACACCGAGCCTACTCGGGAAAGACTCGATACATAGACCAACACAGCCAATGTGTTAGAATTCAGGCCCCAGCATCAAACAGCATTCGAAGGTAGCCACTCCCGTGGCAGTAGCCACTGCTGTGGCCGTCGGTGTGGGGTGAAAATGGCCTGTAAGGTTTGCAAATCCGAAAACACGCAGAAGTTCGAAGGAGAGTTGACAGCCAGCTTGCCGGACCTGAAGGGATTGAAGGTCCCTCCCACCTACATTTGCCAGAGCGTATTGGTTTGCTTGGACTGTGGCTTCGCTGAACTTGTCGTTCCCACAAGCGAACTGCGGGCACTCAAGGAGGCTAAGGCGACATCCAGGTCCTAGCTCATCTCGACGAGTTAGCCGCAGCCAAACCCCAGGACCCTTGGTTGCTACTTCTTGGCTTTTGGCGGGAAATTCTTAAAGGACTTATTGACAATCTGACTGATTTCCTTGTCCTCGTTCTTGCGCGCTTTTTGTGGGTCGTACCATTTCTTCGAGGCTGTGCCCTGCCAGATCACCACTTTGGATTTGCAATCGAGCGCGTAAAAGACGAACTTCCCTTGCACCGAATACCATACATTCGGTGCCAACCCCGCACTTGAACCCGCACCGACACTCCACGTATTGCTTCCAGTGGGACTCAGATCCGGTGGCTGGATGCTATCGAGGCCCTCGGGAGAGGCGGCGGCCACCTGGAGACCCTCATCTCCCGGCCCGGCATGGTAGAAAAGATAGAAATCCGGGTTGCTCGAATCCTCGACGATGCCTTTGGAAGCCAATTCCTGAGTCACAGTGCGCATAATCTTCTGGTCGAGAATTTTGTTATCTTCCGGGTTTCGTATCGTAACCAGGTTATTTTTTCTCCAGGCGAAGCGCTTGAGCTCTCCAAAGTTGAAACCTTTCGCCGATTCCGTCGTGACTTTCTGGGCGTGGGAGGGGTGAGGAACCAACAGGCCAACCAACAGAACGGTCAAACCCAAGCTTCGAAGTTTCTTCAAGATCAGCATTGTCCTTTTGTCCCAGAAGGCCTGATCCTGCGAATACCGGCAGCCCAAAACCGCGGAACTGCGGCTTAGCAAACGGCCCGCAGATGTTCTCGCATGCGGCCTCGCGCCTCGAACATTCGAGATTTCAGGGCCGACAGGGTAATGCCTGTCTCGCGGGCCAATTCGCGATGACTCCACCCCCCGACCTTGTTTCGAATAAACATGTCGATCAAGGACGGCGGCAATCCCAGAAATGCTCTCGCCGTGAGCTCCTTGGCCAGATACTGACGCTCAGGATCAGGGCGGTCATCACTTATATTGTAGGCAAGACCCTTCTCGTTTTCGGACGTCAGCGCATCAAGAGTAAGGTGAACGGGGCGGACTCCGCGAATCCTCATCAAGGCTTCATTGATCGCGATGCGAATGAGCCACGTTGAAAAGCGCGACCGACCTTCGAACCGGTTGATGCTCTCATACGCCTTCCAAAGGGCGTTTTGGACATTGTCTTCAGCATCCGCGTGATTCTGTAAGATCTTCAGAGATATGCTGTAGATCTGTGGAGAGTGGATGCTCACGAGCTCGGCGAACGCGTCTGAACTGCCGCTTCGCGCCTGCTCGATCAAGAGCTGCTCGGCAACCCCGTCTTGCTGGTTTGCTTTCTTCACCTGTCTCCTTGCTCGCAGGTTTTCGAGGATCGTTCCGAACAGCCACTTGGGGCCTGCTGGACGCCTGTCATCGTTTGAAACTTCGAAGGATTGGACTCCGGGCGGGTCCACAGTCGCATGAGGCAATGCGTTTCATTAACTGTTAAAAGTGACAGGCCGAGGAAGAAAAGTGAGCACCGAAGCGATCAATCGGCAGCGGAAAACAAGAATCGAACGGCGACAAAGGCAAACATGACTCTCTAGATGCCAGTACGCACCTCCCGAGCGTTGTGCCCAGGTCAGGTGGAATGCCTTGATCAGAACTTTGTTGACTCCTTGCTCCGCTGCGGTATCTTCCGACTGCATCGCCATGCTGGTCTGACACTCGCAACTCGCTCGACATTGGGCAGCCCGGTTTTCGTTGCGATTTGGCGGTATCCCCTATCCTCGGGCGCCCCCGATCGCCAGGCGGGCCATCCATTTTCATCTGTCAGTTCTGACAGTATGCGGCACAAACCACAGGGGATAGCTTTACAGAGAGCGCCCAGCCGATCGACATTAACGGAGAGGTTAGCTTTGGCGCAACGCGGGTCCTCTCAACGCATAGCCCCAAGAACCTTCATTGGGAAGATTTTCGACAGGCTTGAATCTTCCTTCCCTGCCGTCGCGTTGTTGTACCTATTCGCACCGTTTATTCTTTCCGTCGAGGCGCAAACCCCGCCCGCACGATCCAGCCATACAAACGGCACCAAGGAGCTATCGGCCAGCGAAGTTCCGGCAGTCACTCCGGCCAAACCGGTGGACCAAGCGATTCCTTTGCCACGGATCGCCGACCGCGCGGAGGAGTTAGACCATTTCCTCAGAGAAATCAGCAGTCAATTGATACCGAAGAATCAACTGCGGGAGTCGGAGCGAAAAACGGAAGAACAAGCAGCAGAGATTCATCGGCGAATCATGCAAGCAAGGGACCTTTTGGCTGGTGCCTCCACGCCGATGGAACTCGAAGACGAACAAAGGTTCTGGCGCTCCCTGAGCCTCGACTTCGGAGAAAAACGCGGGCTCTTGACGAATCGTGCAGCAAAGCTGCAAGAGCAGATCCAAACGCTGGACGCCCAACAACCGGAGTGGGCAGCTACGTGGATGCAAATTCATGAATCCCCGGGAATCGAAGCGCTTGTCGAACGCACCAAAGAGCAATTGGACAAGATACAAGTCGCAAAATCGCAAGTCCAAGAGCAGTTAAATTTCGTGCTTACCCTTCAGAATCAGGTTTCCCAGCAGGACCAGCAAATTTCGGACGTATTGCTGCGAGTTCGTGAGGCCCGAGAGCGGGAACGCAGTCGCTTGTTGGAACTGGACAGCCGTCCACTCTGGGAAGGCCTCGACTCACAAGCCCTGCAACCTTCCTTCCTAAGGTCCTTTGACCGGTCCTTTACGACGGCGAGCGAGTTTGTAAGCACACACAAGCTTGCCTTGTTGAGCCTCGCGAGTGTTTACCTTCTGGCACTTTGTGGCCTTCTCAAAACCAGGCGTTATCTCGCGCCCCCGGGCGAAGTTCCAACCGAAGCCTCGCGGGTATTTGGCCGCCCCTTCTCGGTAGCGCTTTTGGTGAGTCTGATCGGAACCGGAGAGTATATGGCTTCGGCACCCATCGGCATTGCATTTGTCTTTTACCTGCTTCTCTTGATCCCGGTGTTGCGAATCCTTGCGCCGCTAATCGAACCCAAGTTCCGCACCCTTCTTTATGTCTTGTCGGTCTTCTACGCTCTGGAGGGCCTGCATCTACTAGTTCAGCTTCCGCCGTTTTCCAGGCGCGAACTGTTTGCCTTGATTGTTCTAGCGGCTTTGGTCATTTTTGGGTGGCTTGCGCGTCCCTCCCGGGTGCGCTCCTTGGCCATGCAAGGTCGAAACTATCGCTTCTTCGTAATTGGAATTCGAGCCGGCCTTGCATTGCTCGCGGTATCTTTCGTGGCCAACATTATTGGATTTGTTTCCCTGGCTCAGCTTTTGGGACTGATCGTGCTGGTCGGCCCCCTGGTGGCGGCTGCTCTGTACTGCGGAGTGCGGGTACTGTCCCTCATTTTGGGCGCCATGCTGCACACTCCTTGGGCGCGAGCACTGCTTGATGTGCGTGCCGACGCCATTGAGCGTTTGGGCATCCGGGTCTTAGCTCTCGGCGCCACATGGCTGTGGCTGAGATCTGTTTTACAACTACTGGCCGTTTACGACAGCGTGATCGGCATCGCGTCGAGTCTCCTTCGCCGTCAGATCGGCTTTGGGCGGATTCATTTCACACTGGGGGACGCCATTGGCGTCGTGCTTGTCCTGCTTCTCGGATACGCCCTCGCGAATACCTTGACGTTCTTGCTGAGGAATTTGGTACTCCCACGATTGCGGCTGCAGCGCGGCCTGCCCTACGCCGTGTCAACCATCACCTACTACATTCTCCTGCTGCTGGTCGCCCTGGCCGCCCTATCTTCGGCGGGTGTCGAGCTGAACAAATTTACGGTTCTTACCGGCGCTCTAGGTGTCGGTCTGGGCTTTGGCCTCCAGAATATCGTGAACAACTTTGTTTCCGGATTGATCTTGCTTTTTGAGCGTCCCATCCATGTCGGAGACACCGTGGAAGTAGGCGGACTCGTGGGTATGGTTCGGCGAATCGGTGCTCGTTCCAGCACCGTCGTAACGCACCAAGGCGCAGAAGTGATCGTGCCCAATAGCAACCTGCTCTCGAACCAAGTTATCAACTGGACGTTATCGTCGCAGTGGCGGCGTGTTGATGTGCCCATTAGGGTTGCTTACGGCAACGATCCGGAACGCGTGATCAAACTGCTGGTGGGCGTGGCGGAATCACATCCGGGAGTCTTGCTCGAACGCGCCCCTGCGGCTTTCTTCATGGGATTTGGCGATAGCACGCTGAACTTTGAGCTGCGCTTTTGGTCGGCTTGGCAGGACACCTGGTTTCAGCTCCAGAGCGACGTAACCGTCGCCGTCGCTAAAGCGTTACGAGAAGCTGGCATCGAAATTCCGTTTCCGCAGCGAGAGTTGCATATTCGCAGCATTGGCGCATCCGCGGCAGAAAGCCTGGCGAACAACGACGTTGGCATCGCGTCTCCGAGCGCTCTAACGGCACGGGGTACGGTGAGATAGGCGTTTCCTCTCGCTTGTCGGAAAAGGGGCCGTATTCACGTCATTACGCAAAAAGCCGCGTGGCTTTGCTTTGGTGGCGCAGGGGCAAATGGCCCATTACTTTTTCAGAGCTAACCTGGTCCTCTCTGCACCGGTAACCCACCGACCCATGGCCTTCAGCAAAAACAGCGCGAAACAGGCTCCGTGCCAAAACACGACAAACGTGACAGAAATGAGCCATAGGAGAATGAGTACGGCGGCAATAACCAGTAAGAAGCTAAAGGCCTCCTCGAATAAATACTCGCTAAGCCGTGACTGGCTCACCAGGAGGGCTGCCGAGCAAAGAATGATGGTCAGACCGACCTTCCAGTTCATGCTTTACGCTCGAAATACATGAAGTCCGCCCGAGTTCCTAGGGCCTGCAGCCGACAGGCGCAACGTTTGTCCGTAATCGCTCGTTCGGCGAGTTCGGGGGCCTGCGCATCGCCTCACAGCTGCCTAGGCGCGCTTACGGCTTTCGGGGGCGACACAACAACGCCCAATCCGACAACGGCAACACGCACCGCCGGCTGCCCATTGCACAAGCCACAAACGTCCACGTAAGCGACCGACGCCCAGGAAGCCATTTCACTCGCCAATCGTAAGAAAACAGGGGCAAACTATGGACTGTCAGTATTGACAGATCCGTGTTCTCTTTGCGGCATGGCAGGATGGGGTGTGTTCTGAAAAATGGCCATGGAAAACCGCGGCCTGTCAGTTGTAACAGTGTGCATAATACGCCCCGTCCGCTAGCATTGCGGGCCAGTGAGGAATTTATGGCACCTCCGCGAGTCATGCTAGCCGATGACCACACAATCCTTGTCGAGGCATTTCGCAAGCTCCTCGAACCGCAATACGAAGTAGTGGGCACAGTGGCCGACGGGCGTGCGTTGGTGGAAACTGCTCCAAAGCTCAAACCCGACGTGATCGTAGTGGACATTGCCATGCCGCTCATGAATGGCTTGGAAGCCGGATTGCGATTG
>Ga0126381_100003142_pt1 | contig 18019 bp, 12 predicted proteins | sample PanSoiMetPlot_28_FD_96465 | JGI IMG/M metagenome (GOLD analysis project Ga0126381, IMG submission 96465) | Tropical forest soil microbial communities from Panama - MetaG Plot_28 | ecosystem: Environmental > Terrestrial > Soil > Tropical forest > Bulk soil | place: Panama | collected 2016-02-17 | reverse complement strand
CCACAAGCACCAGGCCAGCGGCCACGACCCGGGCAGACGGCTCCGGCACCTGACGGCGGTGCTCAACCAGAGCTGCACGCATCCCGCCTGCCGCAGGCCCGAGGCGCAATGCGACTACGAGCACTCCCGGCCGCACGACCAGGACGGGATCACGTGCTTGTGTAACTGCGGGCCGGTGTGCCGGGCCGATCACCGCGACAAGCAGCGGCCCGGGTGGCGGCTCGAGCACGCGGGCAACCGCGGCTGGTTCCGCTGGACCACCCCCAGCGGACGGAGCTACCTCAGCAAGCCGACCATCTACCCGACCTGAAAGACCACGCCAAACCCGCGGTTCACAGAGAGCCCAGCGATCGGACGCGCTGCCGGCGAGGACCGCGGCAGCCGAGCCGTCGACCGGCCTTCGAGGTGAAACCGAGCCGCCGTGCTGAAGATGGGGCATGCCAGGCGACTGGTGGCGTGACGCCGTCATTTACCACGTCTACGTACGCAGTTTCGCCGACGGCGACGGCGACGGGGTCGGCGACCTGGCGGGCGTCGCGGCCATGCTCGGCTATCTCCGCGGGGGGCGGCCCTCGCTGGGCGTCGACGCGGTCTGGCTCTCCCCCTTCTTCCCCTCACCGCAGGCCGACTTCGGCTATGACATCTCGGATCACCTCGGCGTCGACTCCGTCTACGGCACGCCGGATGACTTCGCCGCATTGCGCGAGGCGGCACACCGGCGCGATCTGCGGGTGCTCATCGACCTCGTGCTCAACCACACGTCCACGGAACATCCGTGGTTCCGCGAGTCCAGGTCGTCTCCGGCCAGCCCGCGGCGGGACTGGTACTTCTGGCGGCCGGCCCGTGCCGACGGAGGGCCGCCCAACAACTGGCTCAGCGCCTTCGCCGCGGTTGGCGGCGGCTGGCACTGGGATGCGCGGACGCGCGAGTTCTACCTGAGCTCGTTCACTCCCGGGCAGGCGGACCTGAACTGGCGGAACGAGGCGGTCCGCGAGGCCATGTGGAACATCGTCAGCACCTGGCTTGACCGGGGGGTGGACGGCTTCCGTGTCGACGTCGCGCACCGCATCATGAAGGACCCGGCCCTCGCCGACAACCCCGCGGAACTCGCGGCGGCGGCGCGGCACATCTCGCATCCGGTGCTGCGCCAGCACAACTTTGATCACCCCGACGTGCACGCCGTACTGGCCAGACTGCGCACCCTGACCGACGCGCGCGGCGCCGTCACGATCGGCGAGGTGCCGATCCACGACCCCGTCCGGCTGGCCGGCTACTACGGGACCGGGCAGCTCGGCCTGCACCTTGTGTTCACCTTCGGGCTCTGGGACCTGCCCTGGGAGGCGGCGGCCTTCCGCGCCCAGGTGGAGGCCATCGAGAGCAGCCTGCCCCCGCACGGGTGGCCGTGTTACGCGCTGTCCAATCATGACATCCCGCGCATCACGCAGCGGTACGCGGACCCCGGCCATCCGGCCAGGAGCAGGGTAGCCGCGGTGTTCCTGCTCACCGCCAGGGGGACGCCCTGCCTGTATTACGGCGAGGAGGTGGGGCTGCTGCCGCCGGCGTGCCTGACCGGCGCCGACGTGGACGGCCGCGACTGTTCCCGTACGCCGATGCAATGGGGGCCCGCCGGGTCCGCCCAGCAGCGGGTGTCGCCGACCTGGCTGCCCACCGGGCCGGAGCTTGACGCCAGGAACGTCGCCGTCCAGTGGTGCGATCCGGGCTCGCTGTGGCGGCTCTACCGGCGGCTGATCGAGCTTCGCCGGTCATCGGCCGCCCTCCGCCGCGGCGCCTACGAGACCGCCGCGTCGCCGCCCGGCGTGTACGCGTACTGGCGGGTTCACGGCGGCGAACGCGTCCTGGTCGGGCTGAACTTCACGGCCGAGCCCCGTGACCTGTGCACGGGCCCGGTCCCGCTGCGCCCCGTGCTCTCCACCTGCGGCGACCAGCCCTGGCCGTCCGGTGGCCGCCTCACGCTGCGCCCGGACGAGGCCGTCATCCTGCGGGGCGAACGGTGAGCGGCCTGCTGGTCGGCGTGGACAGCGGCCTGACCGTCACCAAGGCCGCCGTCTTCGATCAGGCGGGGAACTGCCTCGGCGTGGCAGCCGAGCCCGCCGATCGCACGGTCTTGCCGGGCGGGCTGGTCGAGATCGATCCGGAGGAGCAGTGGCGGGGAGCGGCCCGGACCATCCGGGGCGCCCTGGCGGCGGCGGGCGTATCCGCGGCGGCGGTCGCCGGGCTTGGCGTGTGCGGGCACGGCGACTGCGTCTACCTCGTCGATGCGCACGGGGAGCCGGTCCGGCCGGCGATTCCCTCGCTGGACTTCCGCGGCGCCCGGATCGCCAGGGACTGGGCGCGCGACGGCGTCGCGAGCCGACTGCTCGGCCTTATCGGCGAGCCGCCGCATCCGCACCACGTGCACTCGACGCTGCGGTGGCTGCTCGACCACGAGCCGGACAGCCTGGCCCGGACCCGCTGGCTGCTGTTCGCGAAGGACTGGCTGAAGCTGCGGCTGACCGGGACGGTGTCGACTGACCCCACTGATGCGGCCGCCGGATTCACCGACGTGCACTCCGGCGAGTACAGCGACGAGGCGCTGCGGCTGTGCGGGCTGGCATGCCTCGCTGACCGGCTGCCACCGGTCCGGTCCTGCGGCGAGGTGGTCGGCGAGGTCACCCAGGACGCGGCCAGGCAGACCGGCCTAGCCCCGGGCACCCCGGTGGTGTCCGGGCTGCACGATATCAGCGCCGCGGCCCTCGGCGCTGGCCTCGCCGACACTGGCACGGCGTTGCTGGTGGCGGGGACCTACAGCGTGAACGCGGTGCTGTCCGATCACCCCCGGCCCGGCGAGCAGTGGCTCTGCCGCCAGTGGGCCGAGCCGGGCCGGTGGATCCACATGGCCACGTCCGCCACCTCCGCCAGCAACCTGGACTGGGTACTCGACCTGGTCGCGCCCTCCTCCAGCCCGGACGAGTCCCGTTACGAGCAACTGGCGCGGCAGGTGGCAGAGGTGCTGACGGACGAGCGCGTGCCGGTTTTCCACCCGTACCTGTTCGGGATACCCGCCGCCGAGAACGCCTCCGGCGCGGTGCTCGGCCTGCGCGCCTGGCACAGCCGGGCCCACGTGTACCGTGCGGTTCTCGAAGGCATCGCGTGCGCGCACCGGGCGCACCTCGACTCGCTGGCCCCCTGCGGCTCGGTGGACCGGGTCCTGCTGGCTGGCGGCGCGGCCCGCAGCCCGCTGTGGACACAGCTGTTCGCCGACATCCTGGGCCTGCCGGTGCACGTCGCCGCGGTCCGTGAGGCGGGCACGCTCGGTGCCGCGCTGTGCGCCGCCGTCGGTGCGGGCGGGCAGGCGTCGCTGGCCGCGGCCATGGCCGCCAGCTCCCGCCCGCGCCGCGTCTGCTACCCCGATCCGCTCCGCCGCGACCAGGCAGCGAAGACGTTCCGCAGGTTCACCAGCACCTCGACCGCCGTTCGCTCGGTGTGGTCGGCGCTGGACGCGGACGGTGCCCCGGTCACACCAGACCCGGCCACGGCGGACCCGGCCACGGCGGACCCGGCCACACAAGCCCCGGTCACGGCGGGGGAACGGGCTCGCTGACGGCCGAGGTGACGGCGGCGCTGGCCAGCACCACCTGTTCCCAGCCGCCGGTCACCAGCCTGGACCGGTCCAGCGCGCTCCGGAGCCGCTCCGGGGGTACCGGCGCCGCGTGCTGCAGGTAGTCCAGTACCTCCAGCGCCTCCAGCCGGGCGTGCCCGGTGGCGCTGAGGACCGCGCCCGCCCTTATGGCGCGCCTCGTGGCGTCGTCGAGCGCGGGCGCGCGGAACTCGGTGCGGTAGCCGGCCGCCACCCGTATCGGCTCGCTGACATCCTGGCGGGCCAGCCATTCGAGTTCACCCCGGCAGCGCCGCCAGGCTGCGGGCAGGTTCCCGCACTCCGCGATCAGGGAGCCGAACAACCGGGCCCGCAGCACCACGCACACGTGCGTGACCGAGTTGCCGCACCAGAGGCGGCCGGTGGCGAACATGCCCGCCAGCAGCGGGAACGGCTTGCTCCGCAGCACCGCTCGCCACGCCACGCCCAGGTCGTCCGGGCCGAGCGTGATGGCGAGCTCCCGTACGGTGTCCGCCGTGGTGGCCGAGGAGTGCAGCATGTTGATCATGCGGTTGGCGGCGCCGAGCCGGGCGCGGAGCGCGCCGGGCGGGCACCGGCGCGGGTCGGAGTGGCCCTTCAGCGCGGCCAGCCGCTCACTGGCCGGATCGGTCTCGTCGCCAGGCGCGGACAGCAGGAGCAGCAGCGACTCTCCGCTCATCAGCAACTGGTAGACGACCTTCCGCCGGGCCTGCGCCATCCGGTCCAGCGGGTCCTGCCACATCCGCGTGATCCTCTCCCGGTCGAAGCTGACGAGCTGGGCGAAGCACGGCTGGAAACCCGCATCCTGGAGCATGCCGATGGCTCGTCCGGCCTGGCCCGCCGCGAAGCAGCCGGGCGTGAGCAGCACGAGCACCGCCTGGTGCGCGTCCGCGCGCGGATTGCCGCCCGCCGCCTCCAGGGCCCGCAGCCCGCGGGCCAGGTCGGCGTCGGCCGTCGAGGTTATCGTCATCGTTCCGGGACGATCCTCGTGCCGAGCGGCTCACCGCCGCCGAGCAGCTCGGCCAGCCGCTCCGGCCGCGCGCCGTTCAGCACCCAGGCCGCCATGCCCACCGCGTCGAGCAGCGGGCCGAGACAGCGATCCACGCTGGTAGCGCCCATCGAGGTCAGCTTGGCGGTGCTGATCTGGCGGATGAGCCGCTGACTCTGTACCGACTCGAACACGCCGTCCACATCGGTGAGCACCACATACCGCTCGGCCCCGACCAGGAACGCGAAGTACGCGCCCAGCGAGTCGGAGGTGATGATGTCGTCGCGGGTGAAGACGTCCAGCGCCAGGATCAGCCGCCCAGGAAGCAGCACCGGTATCTGGCCCGCTCGCAGCGCCGCCCTGGCCTCGGCGAACGTCTCGACCGCCGATAGTGCGGGATGCAGCGCGGCCAGCAGGATGCCGGTCTGGTCGAGGGCCCGCATGCAGGCCGGGTTGATGGTAGCGCCGGTGAGTCCCGCCTTCCTGGCTAGCATCTCGATGACGTTGTCCGTCGGCCCTCCGCCGGGGAAGACAAGGATCCGCTGATCGTCCGGCAGGCTGCCGAACGTCGCGGCGACCTGTTTGGCCGTATTCACGTCGGCCAGCAGGCTGCCGCCGAACTTGACCACCGCCGCCAAGCCGAATTCCACGAACCCCGGCCCGGAAAACAGCTCATCCGCCACTGTCCTGGCACGCATCGCGTCTCCTCCTCCGTCGGTGTCATCCGGGCGCGAGCAGCGGCTCAATCGACGACGTCCCGGCTGCGTTGATCTCCGATTCCGGCGCCGGGGTCCGCGGCGCCTCGTCGAAGCCTCGCGAGATCCATATCCCGGCCCAGGTTTCCTCGTCGGCCGGCAGCATCAGCTCGATCAGCGCGGGCCGCTGCCTGGTCAGCGCCATGACCAGCCAGTCACGCAACCGGCCAGCCAGCACGTCCAGCGACTCACCGGACACCCCGGTGAAGTCGAGACGTTCGGTCGACAGCCCGAACGCGGCGGCGACCCTGGTGACGTGAAGTGGAGCGTTGTCCAGGAACGGCTCGGCACCCGAGTCGAACCAGCGCTGGCCAGCGGAGGCCGCCTGCTTACGCAGCGAGACGCTGCCGCCGTTGTTGCAGAGCACGAACACGACCGGAGCAGAGCGCTCAACGGCGGCGACCAAACCCTGCAGGCCGTTACCGAAACCCTGGTCGCCGAGGGTGCACAGCACGCTGGACTCCGGCATGGCCAGGGCCAGGCCCGTCGCGTATCCGATGCCGCTCCCGACGAAGCCGCCGTGATCGCCGAATATCCGGGCCCCGCGCGGGAAGCGGTGCCCTGCCTCGGCCAGCAGGCCGCCGAACATCTGGCTGTCGTCCACCAGCACGGGGTTACGCACCTCCGCCATGGCGCCGGTGACGGCCTCCCCGATCAGCTCGCGCAGCTCGCGGGCGTGGCGAGGCACCTCGGCCGCCGCCGAGGCGGACCCACTCCTGGTCCACTGGGCACGCGCGCCGGCCAGGCCCCTGGTGATCTCATCCAGCGTCGCCGTGACGTCACCGGTCAGCAGCAGATCACCGGATCGCAGGTAGTCGTTCTTCCTGGCCTTCGCCGGGTCGGAGGTGATCGCGAGTTTCGCGCAGCCGGGCAGCCGCCCGACCACCCGGCGGTACATGTTGCGATCCTCGAGCGTGATCAGCAGGTCAGCCTCCTCGAGAAGTCGCCGCTGCCCGGGGTTCGCCGGATCCAGCCAGCCCAGGCAGGCCGCCACGTCGCGGGGCTTGAGCTGGTCGAAAAGCATCGGGCCGCGTGCGTACCTGACCTGCAGGATGACCGCGCCGGTCCGCGCGCAGAACCGGCGCAACGCCGGGGCCGCGTTCGGATAGCGAAGCAGGTAGTCATCCATGAGGATCACGATGCGCGCGCTGTCGCGCACCATCGCCGTCGCGGCCTCGATCGCGGGCTCGGGTCGGGCCGGGAGGTCGGGACCGGCGGTCAGCGCCGCGCGCAGGTCGGGGTATGGAATCCACGCCCGCTCCGCGACGTCCTGCGGCAGTCCGGCCAGCACCGGGCCGTATGGCAGGGTGATCGCGTCGCCGGCGGCGCGCCTCGACGCGCTGAGGAATGCGTCCGGTTCACCGGCAGAGAGCTCGTACCAGGATTTGGCGAATCGCCCGAGCCCTGGCAGCAGGCCCTCCTCGCCGTGCGGAGGCAGGAATCGCGCCGACGCGGTGGAGGGCAGCCCGACCAGCACGAGCGAGCCAGATTCCCCGCGCCTGGCGTCCGCGACCCCGCCCATCGCGTTGGTCAGGCCGCGAGCCCCGTGCACGATGGCGGCACCCCGGGCGGGCCGGATCAGCGAGGCCCCCGCCGCCATAAACGCCGCCTCCTTGTCGCCCCTGGAGTTGACCAGGCGCAGCGCGGGGTGACGGGCCACAGCATCGCACAACGCGAGCTCGGAGGTGCCCGGATACGCGAAGACCAGGTCGGTGCCTGCGCGCGCGAGCAGCATGGCCGTCGCCTCGGCACCAGTCAGCGCGAAGCCCGTCAGCCCGGTGCGCACCATGACCTCGGCCAGCGCGCGCTCCGCCGCGGACACGGGCACCCCGACGGCAGCAGCCAGCGCCGCCCCGCAGGCGCTGCTGCCAGCCTCGTGCAGCAGGGCTAGGCCCAGCCCGTCCGGTTCGCCGGCCGGTCTGGTGTACATCGCGGTCACCGCGGTCAGCAGATCCTCGTGCCGCTCCAGCGACGAACGCGCGGCGCGGACGGCGGAGGGATAGATGCCGAACTCTCTCATGATCACCTGCCACTCAGATGTAGGACGGCCCTGCGGCCAGCGGCCAGGCCCCGGGCGAGGCCGACCGGGACCAGCTCGAGGTCGTAGATTTCTCGTACCGGAACGGCGAACTCGGTGATTACCTGCCAGCTGACTGGGTCGAGAAGCACGACGCTCGATGAGACGCCGGCATTGTAGACGGCATGGCGTGGCGGGCTGACCCCGATGAACACCGCGTCCGGGGTGATGACCAGGCCGCGCGGCCAGCCAGGGAACGTGGCTAGTACCTGGCGGCGGCCGTCGGCACTGCACTGGACCAGCGCCTGGTCCGCGGAGTTGCAGACCAGCCAGCTGCCAGCGTGGAACCTCGGCGTGTGTGGCGCGCGCAAGCCGCCGAGGATCGTGCTCCCGCTCTCCACATCAAACAGGCAGCCGCTGGCCGGCCTGCCGAGCATGTCCCACTCCTTGCGCCGCCGGAACCGTCCGAAGGCGCAGGCCAGCAGCCTGCTCCGGTGCAGCACCAGGCTGTTGAGATGCCAACTGTCCGGTTCTCCCTGGGCCTGCCAGGTCCGGATCCTGTCCCCGTCGGAACGGAACCACGCGACCTGGTTCTGCGCGGTCGCCACCACGGCGACCAAGCCGCCGACCGAGATCACGTCGTGCGGGTTCCCGACATCGTCGAGGTGCGCCTGCGTGACCGTACCGCGCGTGTCGCTTACCCGCAGCTCCGAATGGTCGCTGCCAGCCATCCAGCCGCACTGGAGCAGCACACCGGCCGCATTCCTCAGCCCCGTGGTGGAGCGTGTGTCCAGGCAGGTCAGGTCCCTGCCGTCCCAGCCGAAGACGCCGCCGCGCTCGCCGCCGGCCGGGTCGAAGCCCGACACCAGCAGCATCTGGCCAGGACGGAGCGGCGTAGTCATGCATACCGCTCCTGCCCAGCCGGAGACGACAGCGCGGCGACGTAATGCGCCACCGCTTCCGCACTCCCCGGCGTGGTCACCGAGTGCGCTGCCAGCCAGCCCCGGGCCGCGCGGCGCACCGCGCCAAGGACCTCGGCCATCCCCGGCCTCGCGGCCGACCCGCCGGAGATGGCCAGGTAGCAGCCGGGCCATCCCTGCTGGCGGAGCACATCCGCGGCTTGTGCCGCCAGGCGCGCCGCGGGGTGGTGGACCGGATCGAGGTCCACCACGATGTCGAGCCCGCCGAAGGCCAGGACGCAGGCCCGGACCGGGGCGTGCAGCGCGTCGTATCGCAGCCGCAGGCCCGGCGCCGGCGCGTCCAGGGGACCGGCGACGACCACGTGGGCGCCCTCGCTGAGCAGGATCCGCGCCAGCTCCGGGACCAGCGGTGCGAGCTCGCCGGCGCCCGGCCGCACCAGGACGATCCGGCCAGCCAGCCGGCCGGGCGTCTCCCGCAGCTGGGGCTTCTCCCGCATCAGCGGCCAGTATTCGTCGGCGAAGGCCTGCCGCTCGCTGAGCGAGCCGTACCCGCCGGCCGCGTCCGCGGCCTCGACAACGTGCCTGGTCTGCCGGAAGTGCGCCTCGGCGAGCCACGCGATCCGTTCGTCCTCGCCGGCGCTGACCACGCCGATGCCGCGGATGACCACGACCCGGGGCAGGTCCGCGCCAACCGGCAACCGGGAGCCAGAAGGCGCGTGACGGCGCCAGTAGCGACGGTAATCATCGCGGAAACTCTCGACGGCCGACGCGACCGCGGCCCGTCGGCCGTCCGGCCCGTCGGCCGGAACTCCAGGCGCGATGACCGGCGTCCGCTTCATCTTCACCAGGCTGTCCGGACATGCGGGGCCGAGCATGCTCAGCCATGGCCCCCGGGCCGAGCAGGCGAACGCGGTCGCCGAGGGATCCGGGTCGATTCGCAAGATCTTGGCCCGGCCGTCGGCCGACAGCCAGCCGCGCAGAGCGGGCAGGACGTCGGTGAAGTAGTTCTCGACGAGATCCGGGGACGGAAGCGGGCAGGCCAGGCCGCCGAGGTCGGCCGGCCGCACCGCGGCAGCGTCTAGGGCCCGGCCCGCCCTGATCGTGGCCTCGATGGTGTTCTGGTACGCCTGCTCGCTGCTGTCGGCCCAGGTCAGCAGGCCGTGGTTGGCGAGCAGGACATAACGGGCGGCCGGGCGGGCCGCGATCTCGGCGGCGAGGTCGACGGCTAGGGCCGGACTGAACTGGACATAGTCCAGCCAGATGGCCTCGTCGCCGAAGACCTCGGCGGCCAGTTCGCGTCCGCGCGGCGTGGCGGTCAGCGCGATCACGGCCTCGGGATGGGTGTGGTCGACGTGAGCGTGCACGAGGTAGCCGTGCAGCAGGGTCTCGATAGCCGGCCGCGGCTGGCCATCCGAGGTGGCACACCCGACGAGGTAGTTCATCATCGACCCGGTGGCCAGGGCCGGCTGATCACGGGCGGCGCGCACGTCGGCCACCCGGAGGCAGGCGAGGTCTTCCTGGCGCAAGGTGGCCCCGTCACAGCCCCAGCCGCTGATCCACATCACCTCGCCGGACGGGGATCCGGGCCGGGAGGTCGGCGCCTTGACCGAGAAGTTCCCGCCACCCGGATTGACGACCAGCGTATCGGAGGCCAGCAGGCGGGCCCGGTCGATTAGTTGCGCCTCCGGCCGTGAGTCTTGCGTGCCGCTATGCCATCGGTCGGATGCCTCAAGCACCACGCCTCCAGTTTCTCCGGCCGTAATCCAGCGGGCGTTTCTCTGAAATGTAGATGCCACCACTCGTACAGCTATCAAGCGGCGCTAGCTCTCGGAGAGCTAGCAATTACTGACAGCACTATGGGAGTAGCGAAGCAGCGCGATGGCAGTGAAGGTCAAGATGTGAGGGCGCAGTCTTTCGACGCGGTGCTGTTCGACATGGACGGAGTCGTCGTCGACACCGAGCGGACGGTCAGTGAATTCTGGCTGGAGCTGGCGCGGGCCGAGGGTACCTCGCTCACCCCCGCAGACCTTGAAGAGCACGTCTTCGGTCGGCCCGCAGCGCACACATTGTCCGCACTCTTCCCGATGATTCCGGAGAGCCGGTACCGCAACGTCTATGAAAAGCTCGAAGCCGACAACAGGAACCTGCGCTACACGGAGATTCCCGGCGCCAGCACGCTGCTGCACGGCCTTAAAGGGAACCGGATCCCCATGGCGCTAGTTACCGGCGCGCAGCATTGGAAGGTGACCGAAGTCATCAGTCAGCTCAAGCTGGCTGCCGTGTTCGACACGACCGTGGGAGCCGAGGATATCGCGGCCGGAAAACCCGACCCGCAGTGCTATCTTCTCGCCGCGGCGCGGCTCGGCGCGCGCACTGACCGGTGCCTGGTTTTCGAGGACGCGATCAGCGGCATCGCGGCAGCCGTCGCGGCCGGTGCCGCGTGCGTCGCGCTCGCGCCCGAGCGACGGAGAAAGCAGGCGCTGAACGCGGGTGCCGTGGCGGTGGTGGCCGACCTCCGGGAAGTCCGGTTCAGCGCCGGCACCGGCCAGATGCGCGTCGGTTCGCGGCTGGTCTTTCCCTTCGCCCAGCGGCGCGGACGGCTCGTGCCTGCACGCCATGCGTGAGGTACCGGTCTGCGCGACAGCTTTGGAACCCTACCGGCGGGCGCTGGGGCGGGAGCGGGCCGAGCGGATGTGCCGCACGCTGGAGACGCTCGCGAGCGGGCTGGGCAGCGCGCGGATCTGGAACATCAACTCCACCGCCGCGGGCGGTGGCGTGGCAGAGCTGCTCAGTACTCTGGCCCCGGTGGCCAGGGCAGTCGGGCTCGATGTCCGCTGGCTGGTCATCGACGGTGACGCGGAGTTCTTCGCGATTGCCAAGCGGCTGTGCCTGCGGCTGTACGGGATCCGGGGTGACGATGGGGCGCTGGACGGGGCGGCGCGTGAGCACTTCCTGCGAACCACGGCCGTCAACACCGGGCAGCTCGGCGACCGGATCCTGCCCGGTGACGTCGTGATCATCCACGACCCGCAGCCCGCAGGTCTCATCGAGGCTGTCCGGCAGGCCGGGGCGACGGTGATATGGCGCTGTCACATCGGCAGCGACCAGCAGAACCAGCACACTGCCGAGGGCTGGTCGTTCCTGCGGCCGTGGGTCGAGCAGGCGGACGCCACCGTGTTCTCGACGCCCGGCCACGTTCCAGCCTGGGCCCCGCGGCCCAGCGTCATCCAGCCCTCGATCGACCCGTGCGGTCCGCGGAACATGCCGCTCAGCCCGCAAGCCGCCGCCGCTGTGCTCGGCGGCACCGGGATCCTGGCGGGCTCCAACGTCGGCCCGGTCACGGTGCCGACGAAGGCCTGCGGCACGGTCGTGCGGCAGCGGGCCACCGTGATACGAGAAGGACCGCCGCCATCCCCACTGACGCCCATGGTCGTCCAGGTGTCGCGGTGGGACCGGCTCAAGGACATGACAGGGGTGATGCGCGCCTTCGCGAGGGCGGGTGGTGCCGGCTACCTGACGCTGGCGGGTCCGCAGGCCGACGGCGTCGCCGACGATCCGGAGGCGGCGGAGATCCTGGACGCGTGCCGCCGTGAGTGGGCGGACCTACCCGCGGAGCACCGCCGCCGGATCCAGCTCGTCTGCCTGCCCATGTCTGACATCACGCAGAACGCGGTCATGGTCAACGCCCTGCAGCGGCACGCGGCCGTGGTCGTGCAGAAGAGCCTGGCGGAGGGGTTCGGGCTCACCGTCACCGAGGCGATGTGGAAGGCCCGGCCGTTGCTAGCCAGCGCCGTCGGCGGCATCAAGGATCAGGTAACGGCCGGCGAGCACGGGCTCCTGCTAGCCGACCCGTGCGATCTCGCGGCCGCCGCCGACGGGATCCGCCGGCTCCTCGCCGACAGGGGCCTCGCGGCCCGGTTGGGTGCCAGCGCACGGCGCCGGGCCGCGGACCAGTTCCTGCTGGACCGGCACCTGCTCGAGGGAGCACGGCTGATCGAGGACATAACTGGGAGGTAGGATGACGCGCCGACTCGGGCGATGCGGCCTGGAGGTCTCTGACATCGGCCTGGGCTGCATGGGGATGTCGCAGTTCTACGGCCCGCGCGACGAGGCCGAGTCCATCCGGACCATTCACCGGGCGCTCGAAGCCGGCGTGAACCTGCTGGACACGGCGGACATGTACGGGCCCTACCACAACGAGGAACTGATCGGACGAGCGGTGCGGCACTGCCGGGACCGCGTCGTCCTGGCTACCAAGTTCGGCAACGTGAAGGGACCCGACGGGACGGTGATCGGGGTCAACGGGCGGCCCGACTACGTGCGCGCCTCGTGCGAGGGGTCGCTGCGCCGGCTGAGCGTCGAGGTGCTCGACGTGTACTGCCAGCACCGGGTCGACCGGTCGGTGCCGATCGAGGAGACCTGGGGCGCGCTGGCCGACCTGGTCCGCGAAGGCAAGGTGCGGTACCTGGCGATCTCCGAAGCGTCGGCGCGCACCATCGGCAGGGCGCATCGCGTCCATCCGGTCTCCGCCGTGCAGACTGAGTACTCGCTGCTCAGCCGGGACCCAGAGGCCGGGCTGCTGGCGGAGTTGCGCTCACTCGGCATCGGGTTCATCGCCTATTCCCCGCTGGGCCGGGGCCTGCTGGGCGGTGGCATCTCATCTGCCGACGACCTCACCGGTGATGACTTCCGCCGCATCCTGCCCAGGTTCCAGCCTGGGAACCTCGGCCGCAACAACGCGCTGGTGTCGCGCGTCGCCCAGCTAGCCGAGGCGCGCGGGGTGAGCACCGCGCAGATCGCGCTGGCCTGGCTGCTGGCCCAGGGGCCCGACATCGTGCCCATCCCCGGCACCAAGACCCGCGCCAGGCTGGAGGAGAACCTTACCGCCGCGACGCTGGCCCTCACCGCCGAGGAGCTGGCGTTGCTCGACTCGGCCGTTCCGCCGGGGGCCGCCGCGGGCGACCGTTACCCCGACATGTCGTCGGTGAACGCCTAGCGGCGAGGGTCGCGTGTACTCCTGACCTGGGCTTACTGGGCCGCCAGGGGGGTCACGGTCACCTGCACCGAGGCGCGGCCGAGTACGAGATGCTCGGCGGTGACGCGGACCAGCCCGGGCTGGTCCGGAATGGAGCGGACGAACGCTCCGCCGACGCCGCCGTACGCCCCGAAGGCAAAGGGGTTGTCTCCCACGAGCACCGCCGGACCCGCGATGGAGAGGGCGACGTCGCCGGTGACGTTCGGCCGGTGGTTTCCGTAGGTGTCCACCGCGCGGAACGTGATCCTGGTGGCGTCCGAGCCGTCCGCCCCGATCGAGGTGTGGTCGGCGGTCAGCGCCAGGTGGTCGCCCTTGGTGTCGGCCGCCATGCGGACCGTCGCGGTCATGCGGTCGCCCAGGTAGCCGTCGATGCGGAGCTCGGGCAGGCCGCTGCCACTGACCGTGAGATCCGCGAAGACCGGAGGAAAGGCCAGGCTGCCGAAGCCCTTCTTATCGGGCACCCCGGTCGCCAGGTGCTGACCGCCGACGTAGATCTCCAGCCGGTCGAGGTTGGTGGCGATCATCGAGTTCGGCCCGGGGCCCTGCTGCGGTGAGCCAGGCCCGAAGTCCCAGAAGAAGACCGGCACGATCACCGGCGTGATGCCCGGGTCCACCTGGGACTGATAGAACGCCGCGCCCGGTTTGGGTACCCGGAACGTGTCTATTACCCCCGGCGTCTTGAGGTTCTGCCAGACGCGGTCTCCTCCGTTGTAGGACGCGTAGTCGATCCCAGCCCAGCCGAGCAGGCCCGCGTAGCTGGTGTCCGACTGGGCGATGTCGTGCACTTGGGCGTGCATCAGCGCCTGGATCGCGAGCGTCGCGCCGGGGTCGATCCAGCGGTAGGTGGGCGAGCCGTCCAGTGCGCCGACGGCCTCGCTGACGAAGTACGGCACGCCGGGCACCGGCGGCCTGAGCGTCGCGTTGCCCGCGCCGGAGTGGTGGTAGTCGTCGTAGCTGAACACGTCCTGCGCCCAGCCCGCGGTGTCGTGAAAGGCCAACGCGCCGCTTGTCTGCCGCGTCCCGTCCAGGTCGTAGGCGATCTGGCGGGTCTGCGCGTACAGCGACGCGTAGTTCACTGTCTCGTTGAGCCTGGTGCCCCAGACGATCACGGAAGGACGGTTGCGGTCGCGGAACACCATGTCGGTGACGTTCTGGACCACGATTTCCTGCCAGGCCTGATCGCCGACGTATGCCCAGCCCGGCGGCTCCTCCCACACCATCAGGCCAAGTTCGTCGCACGCGTCGAGGAAGTGCGGGGACTGCGGGTAGTGCGAGCAGCGCACCATGTTGCAATTGAGCTCGTACTTCAGGATCTCCGCGTCGCGTCTTTGCAGGCGTTCGGGTGCCGCCATCCCGGTGTAGGGGAAGAGCTGGTGCCGGTTCAGGCCGAAGATCTCGAACCGCTCGCCGTTGAGGTAGAACCCGTCGAGTCCGAACTTTGCCTCACGGAACCCGATCCTTGTCGAGACCGTGTGCGCGCCGCCGGGGTACGTCAGCGACGTCTGCACCGTGTACAGCTTGGGCGTCTGCGGCGACCAGTACGTCACGTCGCCGATTCCCGACAGGTTCAGCGTCACGGTCGTGATGCCGGGCGCGGTGATCGTTTTCCGCGTCGTGTCGCTGGCCAGGTGGCGTGCCCCGTCGAGCAGTTCGGTGGTGATCACCGCCTCGCCGGTCACCGCCGCGTCCACCGTGGCCTGCACGGTGACGGCACGGTTCGCGGTGAGCACATTGTCCGGCCGGGCGAACACATCGGCGAGAAAGATGTCCGGCACCACGCGCAGCGTGACATCCCGGTAGATGCCGCCCGGCTGAAGGTAGTCGACCGCGACCGCGCCGCCCGCCGCGCCATCCGGCGGCACCGGCAGCCAGCGGGAGTCCACGACGACGGCGAGCACGTTGTCGGCGCTGGTGAGGTGGCCGGTCAGTTCGGCCGACCAGGGCAGGTAGCCGCCTTGATGGGTGCCGAGGTTAGTGCCGTTGATGACTACCGTCGCATTGGTCATCACGCCGTCGAAATCGACGATCACGCGTCCGCCGAGTCCTTCGCCGGCGAAGTGCCTCCGGTAGATCCAGACGTTTTCCCAGTTCTTGTTGTCCCAGTTACCCCAGGAGAGATCGGTCACGGTGTGCGGCAGCGTGACGTGGGCGAAGCCGCTGTCGTCGTAGCCCGGTTTCTCGGCGCCCTGGGCGTAGACACCGCCAAACAGCCATCCCTGGCTGACCGCGTACTCGCGCGCGTTTACCGGAGCCGTGGCCTCCGCATCTGGGGTGGCCCTCGCATCGGGGGCGGGCTCCGCGTCCCGGGCGGCCTTGGCGTCCGGGGCTGTGGTCGCGTCCGGGACCGGTGTCCGGCCGAGAGCCGCGAAAGAGCCCAGCGTGGCCACCCCTAGCACGCCGGAACGGAGAATCCACCGGCGGGAGGGCGAGGTCGTCACGGAGACAGAATTTAACCAGATACACCAAAGCAATCAAATTCGCTGCTATTTATCGCCAGACGTTCGTCTTACGTTCAGCTACGAGGACCTGCTTCGATGCCGTCGGCGTGGCCCCTGGTCACCACCCGGGCGGGCCGTCTGGCGACGATCGCGCGGGAGGTGCTCAGACGCGCTCCGCGGGCCTTAGCGGTACTCGCGCAGCCGCTGCGACAGTCCCCAGGCGGACGCGGCGGCCATGACGAGTCCGGCGGCGATCACAGCGACCTCCAGGCCCGCGAAGGCGCCCGCGCCCGCGGTGGCGCTGGCCTGGAAGGTGGACTGTGCCGTCTCGCGGACGGTGATGAGCTCCTGCAACAGGTTCGAGTAGCCGCTGGCCAGCCCGCCGGGACCGGTGTCCAGTACCAGCCGCTGCTCGGCCGCGTAGTCCAGCTTGACGCCGTACTGGTAGGCCTGGCCGTTCGCCAGGTACCAGGAGTCCTCGCCCGCCCGGGCCTTCCTCCCCGCGGGGCTGGACGGCCAGCTCGCGGCGGACGTCAAGGCGGTGACGCTCCGCTGCTGGGCGGCGGAGTCCTGCGACAGCGACGGGGTGCCGCTGCGGGCGATGAGGTTGAGGATGGAGTCGCCGCGGATCGCCTCGACGTCGATGCTGGCCTGGGCGGCGGCCTCGGCGGGGACCGCGCCCTGGGAGATGGCCGTGCTCAGGTCGCTGAACGCGACCGCGAACGCGCTCCCGAGCCAGACACTGCTGACTAGCAGCGCCGCACCTGTAACGACCAGGCCGACGTTGAGGCGCCGGTTCGTCCGGCGCGCCAGCCAGATCGCGATGCCGGCGAGCACGGCGGCGGTGACGACCGCGAGGACCACGGCGGTGATCACCACGGGCGCGCTGGTGGCCCGCCCCTCCGCGCTCGTTACGGTCGCGTTCTCCGCCTGGTAGACGATCCGCGCGGCCGGCAGCAGCGTGAGGTGGGCGTCAACCGACGCGACCTCGATGAAGGATCCGCCCGCGGGGTAGACACCCTGGTTGTACTCTGTTTCGGCGATCGCGACGTCATGCCCGTAGACCGGAAGCTCGCCGACGATGGTGGCGACTGCCGAGGTGACCTCCGGGCCGGGGGAACTCGCGGAAAGAACGGCGAGCTGCCGGCTGGCGTCGGCGAGGTAGGCGCTGAACTGCTGGCGCGGCACGCGGGTGGACGGCGCACTGCCGGGGCCGACTCGCAGGTAAGCCGTGGTGATGGCGACGTCCGCGTTCGCGAGGTCGGCGTACAGCTGCTGGGCGCGCAAGCTCAGCGGCTCGTCGGTGTAGGCGACCGCGCGGGCGGTGCCGGAGTAGGTGGCGATCACCCACCCGCCGAACCCGCCCCAGCCGAAGGAGAGCACGAGCAGGACGCCGATGAGCACCGTCAGGCGGCGCGGGTTGGTGCGCACGTGGCGGGTCCGGACGCGCGCCGCGAGCGCCGTCGCGGCCATCAGGAGATTCTCGCGATCAGCGCCGCGGCGACCCGCTGCACGTCGGGCGAGAGTGCCGCGAACCCGACGGGACCGGTGAACAACGGGGCGTTCCCGCTGGTGATCACCCAGTTGAGGAAGTCCTTGACCTGCCGGGCCATAGCGGGGGTGGGCTGGTCGGCCTTGACGATGGCGTACTCGAAGTTGACGATCGGGTAGCTGTCGGCCCCAGGCCCGGCGATGAGCGCGATGGTCCCGTCGGCCGGGGTGATCTGCGCGAACTCGTTGACCGTCGCCTCGATATTCGCCCGCGTCGGGAGAGTGTAGTTTCCCTCGGCGTTCAGCAGCGCGGCCTCCCCGAGGCCCACGGCCTGCCCGGCGGCGAGGTAGCTCACGCCGTTGTAGCTGAGGCAGCCGGGCGTGCGCGCGCAGGTCTGGTAGATGACGTTGCTGCCGTCGGCGGCCTCGTCGGCGGAGTTGGCCGGCCAGGTGACCCGGGTTCCGTAGCCGGTCGTCTCGTTCCAGGTAGCGTCCTGGGTGGATAGGTACTGGGTGAAGATGAAGGTGTCTCCGGCGACGATGGTCCGGTGCACCGGGCGGATCGGCAGCGCGGGCAGCGGGACACCGCGATTGAGCGCCACGATCCGCGGGTTGTTCCACATCGCGATGGTCCCCCGGTACATCTGCGCCAGGAGCGGGCCGCTGAGGTGAACGTGCGTGGACTGGGGCACGCCGGGCAGGTCGTAGATGACCGACTGGGCGGAGGTGACCAGCGGGATG
>Ga0126381_100003141_pt1 | contig 18024 bp, 25 predicted proteins | sample PanSoiMetPlot_28_FD_96465 | JGI IMG/M metagenome (GOLD analysis project Ga0126381, IMG submission 96465) | Tropical forest soil microbial communities from Panama - MetaG Plot_28 | ecosystem: Environmental > Terrestrial > Soil > Tropical forest > Bulk soil | place: Panama | collected 2016-02-17 | reverse complement strand
GAACGCATAGCCCGTTGAAAGTTTTGGGCGGCTGAATCGTCATACCATCATGCGCTCAGCCGGAATCTCTGCTCTGTATACCGCCGCCGTGGCGCTGCTAATAGCCACGCCGGCATTCTCGCAACCGCCTGCCTTCGAAGCCGCCGACCTCAAACCAGCCAGTCCCGACAATCACGAACGGAAGGGCCGCATTCTGCCAGGAGGCCGCATCGAGATCCCCGGTCAGTCCCTCAAAGACCTTATGGTCATGGCTTATGGAGTACAGGACGACATGATTGTCGGAGGTCCGAAGTGGGTGGACACTTTCCGCTTCGATCTAGTCGCCAAGGGTCCGGCGGATGCGCAGTTACCACAGTTGCGGGAGATGGTACAGGCGCTGCTGGCGGACCGTTTCCACCTGGTCATTCACCGAGAGGACCGGCCCATGCCCGCTTACGTGCTCAGCGTGGGCAAGCGGCCGGCGAAATATCGCGACGGCGACGGCGGACGCCAGACCTGCAACTGGAATCAGCTCGACGACGGCTTGCGGGAGCGAGTCTGCAAGAATCTGTCGATGGCCGAGTTCGCACGGCAATTGCCCGGCACCGGTGGGATCGGGATCGACCATCCGGTAGTCGATGAGACGGGCTTGAAGGGCGCGTACGACTTCGAATTCGTGGTTGGGATGTATGCGCGGAAAACGGATGGCTCGCCCGTTCAGGAGGGCCCCACCATCTTCATGGCTCTCGACCAGATCGGCCTCAAGTTGGAGAGCCGGAGAATGCCACTGCCGGCGATAATGATCGACCGCGCCGAGTTGCCGTCCCAAAATTGACGCTGGACGCGGTGGTCCACGCGGTACACCCGCCGCAGACGTGATTGAACAAGCCACGGAGTGTCCACGCCTCAATAGTAACCAGCTTCGGACGTATCGGATAAACCCCGGAGGGCAATACCGGACGAAACGCCATCCCCGTCCATTAGCGACGTTCGATGCAGCTATAAACTCGGCTGATGGACACGAACGCCACTTGAACGACCGGTTATCGGAACCCAATGCTATTATCTTGTCAGGACCCGCGACTATGGGGGCTCCATCGTCGATAGTAATCGCGTTGGCCATTGTAGTTTCGACGGCTATTTCTCTGTGGGCTCAAGTCCTGGTCTCGGCAAAAGCCAGCCTTCTTTCCTATACAGAGGGTGCCGCCTATGTGGACGGCCAACCGGTCGAGGCAAACGGTAGTCATGTCGTCGATTTGAAGGAAAGCAGCTTCCTGGATACCTCTGCCGGTCGGGCCGAAGTCCTGTTGGGTGAGTGCTCCGCCATGTGGATCGGCGACAACACTTCCCTCCAAATCCTCTCCAACCGTCTGACCGATGTGCGAATAAAGCTGCTGCGCGGCTCAGCCGCTGTGGCGATCGGTGCGACCCCCAAGGGCAGCCAGACCACGTTAGTTGTTCATACTGCGACCGTGTCGCCAGGCCGCAAGGGCTTCTATCGCCTCGATGCGGCCCCGCCAAGGCTAACCGTCCTTGCGGGCAGGTCCGAAGTTGTCGTATCCAATCGTAGGATTTCTGTGGGCGCGGAGCGAACGCTCGCGTTGGACGGCAAAGCGGCGGCTGGGAAACTCGACAAAGCGAAGTACGACCCCCTGGCGGACTGGAGCGCTGGCCGCGCCGCGCGGTTAGTACGCACCAGCAGTCTGTACGATCAGGAGTTGGCGAGGGCACAGGTGCTGGACGATGCGGCGGAGACTGCGGCGTCCGGCGGCACGTGGGCCGACGACCCGGACCAAAAACGCATCGACCCGGACGCAGGCAACAAAGCATCTCTTCAAGAGCCGGTCCCGGCCCATTCCAGGTCCAAGGTAAATCCAGGCTATGGAACGTGCGGCGGCGGACGGTAAATCGATTCAGACAGTGGAAACAAGACGCGATTGCTCGGTGCCCCGGAAAACGCCGATTGTTATAAGAAGACGCCATTACCGTACATTGACTGGTCGGGAACGCCGGCAACATGTACGAATGATCGTTGGCCTATGTTTTCGGATCGTCGGTGCTCGGCTTTAGTGCATCGATATAGTGGTTTTGGCCTTCATCCCTGTACTCACCGGTTACAGACAGGCCGAAGGCTCGGAGCAGCCTCCGGTACTCTTCCGCTCCAAGGGAGCGCGACTCTAAGCCGGTCATCGCATCATTCCACACCAAAGCCTCCTCGCACGACGTGAACAGTAGACGCCCTCCCGGGGCCAGTGTAGCGGCGATTCTCTTTAGTAATCGCTCTTGTTCTTCGGGATTTAGCAGGAACATTAATCCGACTGCGAGAACACCATCGAAAGTCCGAGCGAAGAACGTCGATTCTTCTACGGCTTCGCAAATCACGGGTGTGTTTGGGAGGTTGCGTCGGAAGGCCTGGACAAAGGACGGAGCCGCATCAATGGCGTAGACGTTCAGGCCTTCGCCGACCAGAACTTCGGTGATAGGAATACCAGACCCACAGCCAAGATCGATGACGGCGGCACCGTGTGGCAATGTTCGCGCCCAATCACGCACGGTCTTGACTCCGATACCAGCCGAGCGAGGACCCCCGCGACCCGCCAGAAACTCCTGAGCGACGCCTTCGTATCCATTCGATCGATCCGTCATGACTTAACCGTACATCACAAAGGGAAGGTGCTGGTGTTTCCTCATTGAAAAACGGCAGTATACCGGCCAATCCTGAAGAGTGAGAAAGCTGGCGGGTACCGGCGGAAGGCAGTATTCTTCTTTCGTTCGAGTTGATTTATCGGGAGGGTGGAGGCCCTCCACAGATCGAAACTCTAGCTTATTCGTTGTGGGGCTGAACCTGAACCAATGCCCGGCCTATCCCTCTTTCTCAGCAGCCGTAAACCTCTTTAAGCTTGGCTTGGGTCTGGGGGCCGCAAATGCCGTCTACGGTCAGCTTGTGCTCGCACTGGAACTCCTCGACAGCCATTTGAAATTCAGGCCCGTTGGTTCCGTCGATGTCCCCGTTGAAGTATCCCAAGTTGCTCAATCGCGCTTGCTGTCCCGACACTTCGTCGAGGGGATCCAGGTAGCCGATTTTGATGGGGATGGTTAGGCCTCCGTAAGGGGTCTGGTCATTATCCAGAATGACCAAGCGCGACGGGTCTTGCGTGGGGGGAATTACTAACTCCAATCTGCCGTCTGAGCCGCTCGTCAGCTTATGAGACTCGGAACCAACTGTCAGGATGCAGGGCGCATTTGCAATTGGCTGTTCGTATTGGTCCCGGAGAATCAGGCACAGCCTGAGAGGCTTCCGCTTGGCCACGAACTTATGCTTTTTATCTGTGGGACGCGAGTACAAACCTTGCTCGCGGTCCGGAATATACAGGGAATCCCCAGGGAGGAGGACGTTCGGATTCTGCCGCTTTCCTTTTAATTCTGCGTTTTTTGGATGGTCCCAGATCTTCAGGAAGTCGGCGAAGCCGAATCGGTGCGCCAATCCCGGCACGTAATCGCCTTGCTTGACAATGTAGTAACCAGCCAATGTACACCGCCTCGACGTTTGTCGAAACGACTTAGGCCAGCTTATCACGAAGGGGTCTTATTTTATTCCGGCGATTATGGATAAACATACATGAAACTCACAACCGGCTTTGACAAGAGCGCGATTGATGGCTGAGAATATTGGGGCGACGGCGAGCAGCGCGCATCCTCCGCGGCGCCGGCGGAACGACCGGGTGAGCGGGACCGTGAATGGTGACGACAGGCAGGGAAAGGTCCATTCATCGAGTGATGGCGGAATAGCCGGCCAGCACGGCGGCGCAGGTGCTCCCGAACTTCGTGTCGGCGCTACGACGGAAGACCAGTTTAATAGCATCACGCTTCGGCTCGCTCCGATTGCGTGTCTTCGCGTGGATGACATCCGCTTTGGATTCGACTCGTCGTTCGTGACGTCCGATCCCACCAAGAACGACATCCGGACCGAACTGCAACTGCTGGTGGATCTGCTCGAGGCTAATCCGGACTCGCCACTTTCCATCTTTGGGCACGCCGATCCCGAAGGCGATGACGTTTACAACAAAGCACTCAGCGGACGCCGCGCCACGGTCATATATGCGCTCCTCCTCTCGACTACAGACCCCGACACGGCGGTCAAATTATGGCAGGGAGTGGCGAAGGCGGAGAATTGGGGCAACGATCAACGCCAGCAGATGCAGTCGCTCACGGGGCTGCCGGACGGGACACCGGATGCAAACCTCTTCACGGCCTACATGCAGAATCTCGCGCCGGCAAGCCTGAGAATCGCCAAGGAGAATTTCCTCGCTCAGGGCAAGGACTCCAAGGGCAAGGGTGACTATCAAGGCTGCAGCAGGTTCAATCCGCAATTGATCTTTTCCCAGACCAGGAACGACGCATTCGAAAAAGATCCGGACAAAACCGCCAGGAACGATGCCAACTCCATCAACCGGAGAGTGATTGTTTTGCTGTTTCAGAAGGGAAGCAAGGTGGAACCGGACAGTTGGCCGTGCCCGCGGGTTACCGAGGGCATCGCCGCCTGCCGGGTCAGATTCTTTCCGGACGGCGACTCGCGGCGCAGCAGGCGGCTGCCCGACAAGGACCGCAAATTCGACGACAAGCAGGATACTTTTGCGTGCCGGTTTTATCAGTTGAAAGTTACGGATTCACCGTGCGAAACGGCCATGACACTGGTCAAGATCCGCTTGTTCGATGCGCAGGCGCGGCCGCTTCCCTTCGCGTCCTGCGTGATCACCGAAACCGGGCAGAATCCTCGCGCCGTTCGAGCAACAGGGGCGCCTCCAAGCCCGCAAGGAACCACCGCCGGATCGAAGCCCGGCAATTTCTCTGCCGGCAAAGACGATGCAATTGTCACCTTGCGTGTACAGAAACTTCCGGCGACCGCGAACCTGAGATGGAGCCGGGCGAAAGCCACGGAGAGCGCCACGGCTCCCCTACCCGATCCGAAAGACCCCGACGACTTCGAATTTCACATGGATGTGACCGTGGACGTGCCCGACGCAGACCCACAGGCGGCCGCGAAGAGCCACCTGAAGAACCTGGGATACGACACCGATCCCAACCGGAAGAAGGTGCCCGGGATGGGCGACCCTATCGAGGCATTCCAGCGCGACTACCAGCCGCAATTTTCGGACATCGTGGTCGATGGAATCTTGAATCAGCCAACGATCAATGACAGCAAGTCGTCGCACGATGCTGCTAAGACGGTGCTGCGGGCCGGCAGCGACATCGATTTGAAGAGGTGACGAAGGGTTCGATAACGGGAAGTCAAGTCTTCATCGCGGGAGCAAGTTCCCAGACCGCCAGCACAATATAGTAAGCCGCCATCGTCAGTGGGACGCCCATATTGGGATGAGGAGAGGGACGGCGTTGGCGGTACCGTCGCTGCTCGACAAAGCCGATAACAGCGCCTCCGGTCATGGCGATCGGACTGTGTCCTGCGAAACCACAGGCGAGCATCAGCGGCCAGCAGGTACGAATGCAAGCGAGGCCGATGAAACCGCCGAAGCGGAGACAATCGCGGTCCGCTCGCCAGCCAAGAGGCGCAATCGGCCAGGTGCAGTGGCACGCCGCTACAGCGCGTTTGTACATCACCGTCCTCTGCCACAGCGCGGCTGCCGCGAAACCGAGAGCCGGCGCGGCATCCGTGTGAAACCAGGCTGCTTGGCGAAGCGTTACGGCCACGATTGCCAAGCCCAGCCAGGACCCGAAATAACCAAGAAGGAATCCCAGAATGGCCCGGTGACGTCTCACCCAGAGGCTTGCCGATGCGGTAAACCGCACGGCGCCGCTCACGAGAGGCAGCATCATTGCCACGACCATGAGCATCCAATGCGCGATCTCATCGACGAGGGTCATCCGATGGTGCATGTCGTGACCGGAGTTTGGCCCAGCGTGAAGCAGCATGAAGGCCCACGCCACCGCAGCCAATCCGATGGTCCACCATTCTGGATGCAGCCAGAAAAAGGATTGGCGCGCGACACTCACGCACCTGCCTGCGCGGACAAGTGTGGAGTTCACTTGAAATAGAGGCTGACTCGCCCCACTTTCACCGCAGGTACCGGCCCCTCCCAATAGCCCGGACTGAAGGTTACGCGCAGATTTTGCGGGTCCCAGTTCTTACCGGCGATCAAACGGGGGACAGCCTCAGTTATATCCACAGTGAAACTCAAGCCGTTTCCCCCTCGCGGTCCCTCCGGGTCGCTCGCCTTCCTCAGGCCGAACGTTCCCAAATTCCCCACGAGCAATTCGGGGTGCCGTTCGGGAACATCGCCTCGGGGCACGTTCAGATACACCCGGAACGGCGGCGCCGCTTTGCTCGAAGTGAAGTTTTCAATGTAGAGGTACACCTCTCTGTGTGTTGAGGCTTCGTGCGAAGCTGCCGGACCCGTCGGGGCGTGTAACGCCAGGGTTATCTCTGTTGGCTGTGGGCCCAGGTAAAACGGCTCGCTCGTAGCCGCCACCATTTCTGCAACACGCGGGGGCGCCGGTGCGTGCTTTTGCGGATCCTCCGGTTTCGACATCTTTGACTCCTTCGGAACACTCTGGCCCCCGGATGGGGTGCACGTCTGTAAAGCCATACTCGCTAAGATGATGAACTGCTTGAACCACGCACCCGGCCTCGATGGACGCGTTTCCATACCTGTCTTTACTGTACAGGCTCGCGAACGGTTGCACTAGAGTGCGCCGTTGAACGGATCGCTGATGTCGTCATACTCATAGGACAACGGCGGCTGCCTGGTATCCAAACAGTCCCGCGAATTCATTTTAGTCTCCGCTCCATTCTCATCATGGAAATCGAAGGAATCGCCCAACCACTTTTGTGAGTCCTGACCCGGGTCCGAATCTTTCGGGTTGCGGTCCAATCTCTTCAACTGCTTTTGCCGCTGAACCCACACCTCCCACAGCCGGTCGATGTTGCAATGATGCAGCCAAAAGATCGGGTCGAGGGCAGCGGTTTCAGGATCGAGCATGAAGCTGTTGGGTCCAAAATTGTTGTGCACAACGTTGTGAGGGACCATTTCGAGAGAGCCGGAATTTCCCGGGATGTGGGAGTGCCCAACGGGCCCGCCGAAGGCTGGCCGGACGCCCAAAAACGACTTGGACTTCAAGCAGTTTAGGTTGGTATCGGGGTTGCCGGGGATGGGGTTGCCGGACGAATCGACATCCAAAAACGGCAGGCCGCCATTGGCTCTCGCGGAGCGCTGAGTAACAAACAGATGATTCACCGCAGGGTCGGCCGGAATCCGAAAAGGCTCCGGCAAAAGCGGGTTATTCGTGACATTCCAATAAGGAAGGGCCCAGTCTTTCGGTCCATCAGGGAATTTGTCCCGGATGATTTTCATGATGGTCTTTTCAAAGAAATGCAGGTAAATGCGATGCCAGGAGAGAAAAAACCACGCCCCATGTTCACATTTCGCCCAATATTTATTTGCATCGCCGGGAAATTTGTCCGCGGGTGACTGATTCGGATCCCCTGGCCGGTTCGGGAACGGCGTCTGATCGATTTGCAGGCCACGTTGAGGGTAGTCATGAATCGCCGCCTGATAGCGCCAGCTGGTTGGCAGGTCGAGCCTGTTCCCCTTTTGCATCTCAGCGATCGTCTTTTCGTAATACACGAGAATCGGGTCGCCCGACAGTTTGGCCACATCCCGGCGTATTCGGACCGGCGGCGGAACGGCCGGCCGCCTCACAACCCCGTTGCTCATTCCCTCCTACCTCTCGCAAACTGATCTGAATGCGCCTCTCTTTGTCCGATCAGCCTTTATTGATTCCTCGCCTAAGACCCGCGGCTGAGCGCGCTCAGGCACTGGCCGCGGGCTGATCCCCGTGCGTACAAGATTGTCCCATAGATCGCTAACGGCCTTTACCCCACCTGCACTCGTAGGAATTCCGATTTCGCGGCCAGACCGATCTGCAATCTTCCGCATCATATTCTCTATCTATTGGAAGCAAACCGGCACTTTATCACAATCGATCGGACCAATTGATCTCAATCGCTTTGGAGAACACGTGAGATAGCCGTTTGGCGATCCAGAGCAAGTGCTCAAGTATCTCGCGCGCTACACCCATCGGATTGCCGACTCGCTACGTTTTGGCCCCGCACTTCCCACGTTCGAAGCCAAGGATCTGCGCGGAAGGACCTGGAGAACCCAGGATCTGCGCGGCAAGTTCACGGTCGTATATATCTGGGGCACGTCCACGGCTCGTTTTTTGGACAAGTTGGATTCAGGTGCGCGTTGTCTATTTCAAAGTGTTTCTGCCCTTCCCGATATACAGCGTTTTTATGATGGAACACGATACCGCACGGAAATTCAGGTGCTCACTTTTTGCGGCGACCACGATTACACCCACGCGTCCGAATACTTGAAGCAGACGCGGTACACCTTTCCGGTGATTCCTGATTGGGGCCTGATTCGGAAATTGTTCGGGGGAGAGGATTCGTTGGCTAACCGGGGTGTGGACTCACTCGTGTGGGTCATTAATCCTGAAGGCCGGAAGTCGTATCCATTTCGGTCCTGGAGTTGCGGCCAGAGGGAGCGAGTGGCGGCGGACGAACTTGGCGGCTCGATAGGACAGTGTGTCTGGCCGGGCGATAATGGGGCTTCCGTGTACTTGGGTTGAAGAAAGGCTACGCGTGCGAGGCGGCCCATGGTGTTGGCGGTCATTGGGTTCTCTGGACCCAGCACTCTGTGGCGCAAGGCCAGTGCCCCCTCCAACTGGGCACGTGCGTCCGGGTATAGCCCAAGGTCCAGGTACGCCTGCCCGATGGTGTCCCTGATGGCAGCTTCCAATCAAGGAATGCTGGCGCGCAAGGATCGAATTGAGGTTCCAGAACACTATCATCTCGATCTCGCCCACAGGTGGCTTGTGGATCTGTATGAGGCCTGGGCCAAGCCGGAGAAAGCTGCCGAGTGGCGTGCGAAGCCGACCACGCGTGCGCTGGCCAATCTCATAGGTATCCTTTCATGCAGCGCAGGACTGGGATCTCGTGTCCTGTGCCGGGTTTGCACTGTCCCCATTCCGGTCGACAACCGGGAAGCGGATCGCGTGGGTTTGGGATTGAGCCGCTTGGCCCCGTTCGCGTTGCTCGCCGAGCTGGCGGTCAATCGCGTAGTGAGAGACGATTCGGCGCGGCGAATCCGCCTCGCCATGGATGCGTTCATTTCAGTTCTCCTTTGGTGTGTGAATAAACGGAAAGAGCCGCCAAGAGCGGCGGCTCCAACCGGGGCGGCAAATAATGTCGGATTTTCCTGCTGCCCGCCGATTTAGGCGCCGACGAATGGGCTACGCTATTTGGCAGGGGGTGCGCATGACGGCGGCTGGCAAATATTCTCGGATTTTCCGTCTACAGAGCGGATTCTCAGCCAAGGCGCCGACTGAGAGGCGAGGCCCTAAGACCATAATGTATACTGAACCAAACCCGTTCGGAAATGAAACGGAGCCGCTTCCGGCGGATAAACGAGAAATCTCCGGGATCGGGCAAGAAACCTAGTGCGACGCGAGTCCCTGCGATCGAAGACGCGGCGGCAAGCAGCCTTTGTAGCTTAGCGTCGGAAATCATGGACGCAAATAGATCAGGTTCCGCCGTGTCCGTCGCCGGCTGAACTGCCGGTGCTGTAGCCTATGGCCACTACTCACACGAACGTACAAGATGCACTCTTCGCCCCGTTCCGGCTCGGCCGATACGAGCTACCGCATCGGATCTTGATGGCTCCGCTCACTCGCTCACGGGCGCACCAGCCGGGAAACGTCCCTACGCCGCTGATGTCGCGATATTACGTACAGCGCTCCTCGGCTGCCCTCATCATTTCGGAGGCGACCCAAGTTTCGATGCAGGGCCAGGGTTATGCATGGACGCCAGGCATTCACAGCCGCGATCAGGTTGACGGATGGCGGCTGGTGACCGAAGCTGTGCATCATTGCGGAGGACGCATCTTTCTTCAGCTGTGGCACGTCGGAAGAATTTCGCACCCGGCGCTTCAGCCGGACGGAATGCTGCCGGTGGCACCCTCGGCGATCCGTCCGGCCGGTGAAGCGTTCATTGAAAATGAGCAGCGCGAAGGGGAAATGGTTCCCTTCGTGACGCCGCGCGCGCTTGAAACAGTCGAGATTCCCTATGTCGTGCGTCAATACCAGCGCGGCGCCCGTAACGCAATGGAAGCGGGATTCGACGGAGTCGAGCTTCACGGCGCCAACGGCTACCTGATCGACCAGTTCCTTTGTTCGAAGACCAACCAGCGGACGGACGCGTACGGAGGATCGGCGGCGAACCGGGCTCGGTTTCTAAGAGAAGTGGTGGAAGCCGTGGTCCCGGTGTGGGATGGGGATCGCGTCGGCGTCCGAATCTCTCCGCTGGGTACGTTCAACGATATGGGCGACGAAGACCCGGAGACTACGTTCGGACATGTTGCTGAAATGCTGGACGAATTTCATCTCGCGTATCTGCACGTGGTGAATCCGGCGATTGAGGCCTTGGAAAATAAGACCGAGCCGGATGAACGGTCGCGCCGCATGCTGAACTTGATTCGAACCAAGTATCGCGGCGCTCTGATCCTCGCCGGCGGATTCGATCGCGATACAGCGGACGAGTGGATTGCGGCTGGGCGCACCGACGCGGTCGCGTTCGGGCGCAAATTTCTGGCGAATCCTGATCTGCCGGAGCGTTTGCGGCAGCGGGCGGCTCTCAATCGCGACGACGCATCGACATATTACGGCGGCGGCGAGAAAGGCTACGTCGATTATTTGACATTGGCGCAGCAACGCGGCGAGCAGCCCCAGCCTTGCGAAGATTGTCGCTGGAGATGATTTGCCGCGGCGGGGACGATGAAGCGGCCTCTTTGCACCAAATCCCTGAAGCCATCCACCAGCCTCGGCCGCTTCCTTCGTTGCCGCCCGCGGGGACACCACGGGTTCAGGCCTCTGGGGCTTCCTGTGGATCTACTAAGCCACCTCTCACCGACGGGGTGCGCCCCGCTTGTGGCGGCGGTCCGCACCCCGGGGCCAAAACGACAGTTCGAAAGCTCGGCTCAGAGAGATTGAGGAGCTGAAACGCTTCGTTGAGCGTGTGAGCGACTTCAAGTAGCTATCTCGATTTTCCCGGAGAATCTGGAACATCCGGCTTAACCCGTAAATAGCGGGCCGGGAAGCCACCACGACGCGCGACATGCCATCCGGAATCATCGGTGGTTTCGCAGCTAGTCGGTGCACGAAGTCCGGTAGAAACATCGAGTTTCTCGACTTTGGAGAGATCGGTAACTCCAGAGTGGGCAGCTTGGGCGGCGTTAAAGCGCTCGACTGCCGAATAGGCAGCGAGAGCCGACGCTTCGGTGACTCGCTCCCCCAGAGTGACCAGCAGAATTCGGTGTTCCGAATCCGCTTGTAGAGTGTAATCCACTCCGACCTCTCTTCGCTTCAATTTATGAGCGGGCCCTACACTCATCCGATAGTTTTTTCAGTAGCAATTATCAATTTGTCCCATGCGATGCTGCCGGAGGAGCCTGGTGCTGGTTTCCAGTCGACTTATTTATCGGCAATTGCAAGCATAGGGTTGCGCGCAGACCTCTGAAGCAGGTCACTGCGCGCAGCCTCTTCCTCTGCGATCTCGCCTTCCGCCGCCAGCCAGTCGCTGAGCGCATCCCCGGCGTTTCCTTCGCCGGCCGCCACGCGCGCCCGCCAGATCTCGTAGGCGCGTCGCCGGATTTCTTCATCGCGCGAACTTTTCACGCTGCGCATTCGCTTACCTCCGGCGATCGTCTCGTTTGCTGTCAAGACCAGTATAATCCCGCGAGCGGAGGCGACGGGTTGGTGTCACTGTCGTTTGGGATCCAAGCAAGTAAATTCAATCACTTAGAGGCCGCCCGATCCAGAATTCTCGATAATGACATAGTAAACTTGTTGATCTTTCAGAACTTTGAAGGCAAAAGGCTGCACTGAACCCAAAAGCGCAGCCAATGATAGTACTTGATATTACGTTTAACTCTATCGAGCTGTATACTGCAAACAGATCCTGATTTCGTTGGTAGGATCCCTTTATGGGACAGCTTTCAATCGTCAACCCGAATGAACCCATCTATGCTGACGAGCATCTCTCGGTGGACTTAGTCAACCGGTCCGTTACGCTCGTCGCGCATAAGGTGCAGCTAACCAGGAAAGAATATGAGCTCCTAGCCCTTATGATCCGGCATGCAGGCAAGATTATCCCGCGTGACGCGCTTCTGAAGGAGGTCTGGAATTATGGTCCGGATCCTCGGACGCGGACTCTCGATGTGCATATGCTCCGTCTTCGCAAGAAGCTTGGTCTTTATGCGGATAGACGCATCGAGACAATCTTCGGGGTCGGGTACCGTTTTGTTCCACTTCCCCAACTACCGTTGTTCGCCTGATCCAATTCCCGTTCATCGGCCGCCACTCGTCCTCCGCGCCACGGCCGCAGCCTTCCGCAAAACAAAATGTCGCGCAACATTTGGCTCGCGGTCTGCACACTGCGTCTTCCCAAGTTCCTCTTCCCACTTCCCAGAGTGCTTTTCGGTGCAGCGGTTACACAGCTTCACTCCATGAAGCGACATCTCGTCGATCCGATCGATCAGCTCGCGCACGTATTCCTCATCTGCCTCGAACCGAAGGTCGTACTCCGGGTCGGTTTCGTCGCACATTCCCGCCACCAGGACGTGCGGATAATTTGGCACGCGCACACCGTCGCCGGCCAGAAGCTGCAACCCGGCAATCATCGTCGCCGATTCACGGCGGTTCAGACTCACAGACACAACACCTCACCTCACCTCCTTTCCTGGTGGCGGTTGACTACACATGCGTACATTCCTACGCGACGTGCACGCCGCAGCAAGTTGCTACCGCAACACTCGCCGCACGCTGCACACTTCGGTGTAGATTAATCACAACGCTATTACGCGTCCGCTCACACATGCGCACACCACGAGTCGGCCCGCCTGTTTCTGATCGGCTATCCGGTATACCGATGTGTTCTACTGTTGGGAGTGACAGTGAAGCCGCAGCGCCTGCGCTTGGGGCGCATTGAGCAGGCGTTGATTGAGGTACAGCGTCATTTTTCTTCGATCAATGCCGCCTTGAAATTGCGCCGCGACGATTTTACTGATGACGTGCGGCAGAACATGCTTGCAGCGTACGAGTTCCTGGATGCGATCGTCCATGACGGCGTTGATCTATTCAGCGCTCAAGGGCTGGAGGCTCTGTTGCAGCTCAATCATCTGGTGCTTCTCGGTAGAGGCTACGACTCCAGAGCATTCGGCCGACACATCTCGGCGACGCGGGAGCAATTCTTCGCCAACTTCCGACAATATGTGAAACCGATTCGCCGATGGTACCGGAAACACGATACTCAGAATCCATTTAAGGTAGCGGCGCAGGTTTACGTCGGTGTGCTCAGCAACCCGCAGCTCTATCAGGAAGGAAACCATCGCACCGGCTCTCTGATCGCCAGCGGCATCCTCCTCCAAAGCGGCTGTCCACCGTTCGTTCTCACCCGCCAGAATGCGATCGCCTACTTCAATCCGTCCTCGGAAATCAAATTTACAGATAAGCGCACAATTCGGGGTAACCTTCGGCTGCCCAAGTATCGGCGCCAATTCCGGAACTTTCTCCGGCGGAATGTTAGCCTGGAGTTTGTTCATCCTTCGTAGACGGCTCTTGGTCGGTCAACCCATTGGGACGATTTGGGGGAGAAAGATGGCCAACAGGGGCAGTCTGCGCAGCCAGGAGCTGCACTCGCGGCACGCCGGACACATCGGCGCAGACTTAGCGCGGGTCACCAACTACGCGCCCACACCCATTTTCGAACGAGTATAGGTTCAGAAATGGCATTTAGCCGAATTACGTTGCACCTGGACCGCCGCGTCGTTCCAGTCGCAGTCCGTCATGCCGTTCGGAAAGAACAACTTCGACGGGGTCGGTCAAATCCTGCGATCAGGTATTTTCCGTTTCGGCGAAACGTCACCGCAGCAAACCGCTCACGCAACAATCCCGTCGGAATTGGGACTTGCATTCGCCGACTCCGTGCGTGCACACCTGCTCTCAACGTCTACGCTGCAGCAATTCGCAACGGCGCTGCACCATCTGCACGGTGGTCACATCGGTGCAGGCCAACTGTTGCGCCAGCACGCGCACCGTGCACACACGATCGCGAACAGTGCACGGCCGAAAGGGCGCAGTTGCAGCGGAGTCGCCGCACACAGTAGTGATCGTGGTGATGTTCGGCTCGTTTCGGAGCAAGCGGACGGGACAGTTTAGGCGGATTTGCGGGCGCTGCGTGGTCTTGTTTCGGGGAATTCGACCACGCGGAGGCTTGGCGGAATGGTGACGGCATCGAAATAAGCCCCTATTTTCTTGGCATCGTAATTGAAGCGGGCCGCGATACTTCTGCGATACGCGTGCAAATTCGCAAGGAGGTCAATAGGACTCGTTTGGCGCGCCGGTCGCTTCGTCGCGGCCTGTGGGCGGTTACCGCGCTTGGCCTTAGAAACGCCGGTTTCGGAATTGTTCCGGCGTCGCGATGATGAGCGTTTGGTAACCATGCTCTTTGAGTGTATTATGAACCCTTTCCGAGATGTACGGATTTGCGAGGTGGGTTTGGTTCCAGGTGAGGAGATGTTGGCACTGGAGGAGTGCCGCAGTAGCGACGTGCTGCGTGTCGACGAGTTCTGTCACGGGGAGGGGCGCTTTGGGACCAGCGAGAAGCGCCGCGAGGGCGTCCCGGCGCCGGGCTGGAACAGTGGCTATGAACAGGCCGCCGAAAACCCGGCGGCGCAGGCGAACTATGCGGATGTCTGCGTAGTCTTCGGAGCATTCTTTGAGCGAGTTTGGAGGTCACGAGTTCGTAATCTCGATGTCGGCGGACCGTCTTCCACCATTGGCGACTGACAATCTCGCGGCGAACGGCGGCGTCGCGGTCCAGCGGATCCGCGATCCGATTGATCAGGCTGGTCTCTACATCTTCGCTTCTCCAGCACAAGTGAGATCACCTGCGAAGTGTCATTCTTCCGATGATAGCGGTATTGAGCGCTTTTGCGGCCTCATCCCGTTCCAGCCGCATTCGTCAGCTTTTCCTCGCCACCTGCCAGGGTGCTTTTCGACGCGGCGGTTGCACAGCTTCACTCCGCGAGATGACATCTCGTCGATCCGATCGATCAGCTCGCGCACGTATTCCTCACCCGCTTCGAACCGAAGCTCGTACTCCGGTCCGTTTCGTCGCTCAACCCAGCCACCAGTGCGCACGGATAATTGGGAACGCTCACCCCGTCACCGGCCGGAAGCCGCAACCCGCGATCCCCGTCGCCGACTCGCGACGGTTCAGTATCACAGACACTACACCTCACCTTTGTTCTTGGGACCGCCGATCCGGAGTAGTCTGAAATTTACATGCTAAAACTCTCATTTCTTACATTGACCCTTGCCATGCTCTCAGCGTCCTGCGCGTTTGCCCAGGAATCGTACGGATATGGATTCATCGGAGGCGCGTTCGGCGGACATGGCGGCTTGGACGGCGCTTTCCGCTACGGCATCGGCGGCGAAGCGCGGTTGGCTCCCCTGGTGACAGCGGGCGGCGAAATAGGCGGGATCTCGCAGAATGGCACCGGCGTCCTTGGTTCAGGCAACGTCAGCGTGCATATTTCGGCACGCCCTCGCACCATAGACCCGTTCGTAACCGGCGGATTCTCAGTCGGCCATAAGGGGGAAACGGGACTGTGGGTGAACCTCGGCGGCGGCGTCAATTACTGGTTCCAGCGACGCTTAGGGGCTCGCGCGGAATTTCGCGGATACCCCGGCGGCTACCACCTCAGTAGCTTCGCCGAATTCCGCTTTGGTATTACTTTCCGGTAGTTCTTTCTTCTTCTGCCGTCTTCTCGCCCTTCAATACCACCAGGAAGGGCATTGAAGTGAATGGTGCACACGTTGTGCACCATCAACGCCGCAGCCGGATGCACTTATCGTGACAACATGCCGTTCGCATGACCAAACACAGCTCCTCATCACAACGGAACACGCCAAAACAGACGGTAGTAAATTTTAAGCCGTTTGTTGATAACAGATTACGGACAACACACCAGGGCAAAAGAAGGGCAGTCCGAAGGCAAACAAGGGCAATACAAGGTCAAAGGACTTCACCGAGCCGATAAATTCGCATTGTCGACGCATCCACGACGTCGACTCGCTCCGCTGAACGTTGCAGAATGTCGCGCTCGAGACAGATGTAAACGTGCCGTTTGGTCTGCCAGAAGCACTGCTTCAGAAACTCTTGAATGTGTGACTTCGTTGTAACGTATAGGAACCTATCGAGTTGTGCCTCTTTCTCAATGGCCTTCCGAATTTCGGTTCGTCAGAAGAAATCGTGGGTGGATTCGGGCTCGGGCAGCTTGCCAAGTGAATGATAGAGTGCCAGTTCGAGCACTCGGTAGGTGCGGAATCCGTAGGATTTTCTCATCGTGACTTTTGCCTTGTTGTTCAGGCCCTCGACGACGCCACTGGAAATCAGTTTTTGCGCCCGGAAGTAGTTGAGGATCAGCTCGCGGTGCTGGCGGAGGGAACGGGCGATCTTCTTCATCGGTTCGATGCGGGATCTCATAGTCTGTCGGCACCACTCGTCAAGTTATGTGATCGACTACATACTCGACTTATGTGGCCATTCTCCTTATGTGGCCAAAGGGGCCGGCCGTAGGGTTGAGCCCTTGGTTCGCCTGCGGGTGCGCCACATAACCGGGCTCGATCAAAGGCTGTTGAGAAATGCCAACAGCGAGCGGTCGTCTTTCCAGTTCTTGCGCTGCCGACGTCGTCGTTGGTCCGTTTCGCAGGCCGCTAGCGCCCTTGCTTTCACTTCCAGATCGATCTCAGCGTAAATATTTGTCGTATCGATGGAGACGTGCCCCATCCACGCGCGAATTGTGTTGATGTCAACTCCGGATCTTAAGAGATGTGTCGCTGTCGAGTGGCGAATCGTGTGCGGACTGACCCGTTTTTTGCGGATGCCCGGAACCTTCTTCGACGCGGCCTTCGCGTGGCGCTCGACCATCGTGTGAACCCCGAATCGAGTGATGGGATGGCCGAAGCGGTTGAGAAATAGACGATCCGTCGGACTCCTGCTGCCTCTCAGAGAAAGAAGTTCCGACATCGTACTCTTCCAGAGAGGACAAGTCCTTCGCTTATTTCCCTTCCCAAATAGTTCGACCACGCCCGATCCGTCGGTGAGCGCTTCGATATCCCTAACGGTGACCAGTGTAGCCTCGCTTGCTCTTGCGCCGGAGTTATAAAGGAATAACAAAAGAGCGTGATCCCGACGCCCCTGTTCCGTACGGACGTTCGGGGCGGCGAGCAGAGCGTCCAACTCAAACTTTTCGAGATACGGTATCGGCGACTTGCCCGTTCGCTTGAATGGCACTGTCCGGATCTGGCTGCACCACTGAAGATGTTCCGGGCTCCGCTCGCTAATGAACCGAACCAGAGCGTGAATGGCGGCAAGCCTCTGGTTTCGAGTACGAACAGTGCAACGGCGGTTCTTTTCCAGGTGAGAGAGGAAGGCACGGATCGTGTCGGCGTTCAGATGATCCACCTGTAGACAATCAACCGCTTTCTTGACGCGGTTAGCCACAAACGGCAGCAACAGGCGGAGAGCATCGCGATAGCTCTGCTGAGTGTTCTTCGAAAGGTTCCGTTCATCTACGAGGTGTTCCAGTAGAAACCGTCGAACCCATGGGCCAAGGCTCGACCGGTCAGACACGTTTCGCCTCCGGTCGTGCATAAAGCTCGAAGCAGCGGCTCGCGTGCTTGGAGGAGTTCCCTGGTTATCGACAAGTACCGCGTCGTTTCGGTCATTCGTGCGTGGCCAAGGTAGGTCGAAAGGTGCGGAAGCAAACGCTGCACATTCTTCCCCTCGCGGTACCACGTCACCAACCGCATGATGGCAAAGGCATGACGAAAATCATGAAGCCTCGGCTGGTAACGAGAGCCGTCATGGCCCTTGATCCCAGCCTCCTTGCGAAGCCGCGCGAACAT
>Ga0126381_100003140_pt1 | contig 18026 bp, 13 predicted proteins | sample PanSoiMetPlot_28_FD_96465 | JGI IMG/M metagenome (GOLD analysis project Ga0126381, IMG submission 96465) | Tropical forest soil microbial communities from Panama - MetaG Plot_28 | ecosystem: Environmental > Terrestrial > Soil > Tropical forest > Bulk soil | place: Panama | collected 2016-02-17 | reverse complement strand
TGCATCGTGCTCAACGACGATGATGGTGTTACCGAGATCGCGCAGCTCCTCGAGGATGTGGATGAGCCGCGCCGTGTCGCGGCTGTGCAGGCCGATGGAGGGCTCGTCGAGAACGTAGCACGCGCCAACGAGCCGCGAGCCGAGGCAGGTGGCGAGTTGGATGCGCTGCGCTTCGCCGCCCGAGAGTGTAGCGGAGAGCCGGTCGAGTGTGAGGTAATCCAGGCCGACGTCATTGAGGAACTTCAGCCGCTGGCAGATTTCCACGAGGATCTTGTCGGCAATCGCGCTCTCCTCGGGCGTCAGTTCCAGAGCATCGAAGAAGTTTCCGGCTTCGGCGATGTTCATGCGCACGACTTCGGCGAGATTCTTACCGCCCACCCGCACGTAGAGCGCTTCTTTGCGCAGGCGCGCACCTTTGCATTCGGGACAGAGCGCGTAGCCTCGATAGCGGCTGAGAAAGACCCGCACGTGCAGCTTGTACTTCTTGGTTTCGAGGAAGTCGAAGAAACGGCGGATGAATTCGTGGACGACCTCGCGGGCTTCGTCGGTGAGGTCGCAGAACGCGGTCTTCATCGGCACCTTGCCGCGCGCAAACTTTTTGAAGTTGCCCAGCCAGGAACGGTACTTCGGCTTCGTCCACGGCTCGACCGCGCCCTGTTCGAGCGAGAGCGTGCGGTCGGGGATGACGCGGTCCATGTCGAAGTCGATGGTGTTGCCGAAACCCTGGCAGCGCGGACAAGCGCCTAGCGGCGCGTTGAAGCTGAAGAGAATCGGCTCGGGCTCGACGAAATCCATACCGCATGTCTTGCACTGGAACTTCTGGTTGAAGCGGAGACGCTGCGATCCGTCAGCACTCTCGAAGATCACTTCGCCCGCTTCGCGGTAACAGATTTCGATTGTGTCGACGAGACGCTGGTGAAGGTCTGGGCGGATGGCGATGCGGTCCACGAGAACGAAGAGCGGCTTCGCAAAATCGATATCGAGCAGCGATTCCGGCGTGGAGAACTCGAATAGGCGGCCGTTCTGGAAGAGGCGGTTGAAGCCTTTCTTGCGGAGGTCGAACAGGTGGTCACGGAGGTTTTGGGCGCCGGCATGAGGTCCGGCCGGAAAAAGCGCGTACCAGCGCGAGCCCTCCGGTTCAGCGAGCATGCGGGCGGCAACTTCGTCCACGGTGTCCTTGCGGACCCTCGTGCCGCAGTTGGGACAGAAGGTGTGCCCGACGCGCGCGAACAGCAGGCGCAGGAAGTCGTAGCACTCGGTGGAAGTGGCGACGGTCGAGCGCGGGTTGCGGCTGGTATTCTTCTGCCGGATCGCAACGGCGGGCGCGATGCCGTCGATCTCTTCGACCTCAGGCTTCTCCATGCGTTCGAGAAACTGGCGCGCGTAAGCAGAGAGGGATTCCACATAGCGCCGCTGGCCTTCGGCGTAGACCGTATCGAATGCAAGCGAGGACTTCCCAGAGCCGGACACACCTGTAACAACCGTGAGTTGGTTGTGGGGAATGGATAGCGAAATGTTTTTGAGGTTATGGACTCGCGCCCCGCGAATCCGAATTGCGTCTTGCACGGGAGAATTTCAGTATAGCGGTTGGGGTGCTCGCGGTACACTATTGCTGAATTCATCTCTGGAGGAGTTTCTATGTCCTGTTACGGGCCGAAAGAAATGGCGGCTGCGTTTCGCACCGTCCGGGGAAACACGATCAAAATTGCGGAAGAAATTCCGGAGGATACGTACACCTTTCGGGCATCGCCGGAGTCACGCTCGGTGGCGGAGACACTGGTGCACATCGCGGTGATGCCGCGCGTGCCGACCATGATTCATTTCCAGCAGCACCTGAGTACTCTAGTGGGCTTCGATTTCTTTGGGACAATGGGTGCGCTGCACGCGGAGATGCAAAAGCCACGGTCGAAGGCGGAGATCCTGGATCTGCTCCGCACTGAGGGCGAGAAATTCGCCGGACTGCTGGACGGGGCATCGGATGAGTTACTGGCGGAGCAGGTAACCTATCCTGAAGGCATGATGCCGCCGGTGAAGTCGCGCTTCGAGATGCTCCTCGCACCCAAGGAACACGAGATGCATCATCGCGGGCAGTTGATGCTGATACAGCGGATCATCGGACAGAAGCCGCACCTGACGCGCCAGATGGAGGAGCGGATAGCGTCCATGCAGGCGGCGGCCGCACAGATGTCGAAGGCATAGGGTGGGGTCGCCTGCTCAGCCGCCGAAAGCGGCCCCATGGCCGCCGGGCAGGCGAAACCGCCCGCCCCACCCGGACTCAAAACTGACACTCGCCGCACTGGTGGCGGCGACGTATTTCATGGTCGGGGGATGGCCTTACGGAATCGAGGATCTCGTTGGCAAGGCAGGCTATGGCGGCGCGATCCTCATCCTGCTGATCACTCCCGCTCTCTGGGCGTTTCCCACGGCGCTGATGGTGAGCGAACTTTCGAGCGCGCTGCCGGAAGAGGGCGGGTTCTACATCTGGGCGAAGCGCGGCCTGGGCCGGTTTTGGGGATTTCAGGAAGCCTGGCTGTCGTTGATGGGCAGCATCTTCGACATGGCGCTGTATCCCACGCTCTTCCTCGCCTACCTGGGACATTTCGCTCCCGCAGTGACGGCGGGATGGCACGGCATCGCGATCGGGGTCGGGCTGATCGCCGCTGCCGCGCTGTGGAACATGCTGGGCGCGAAGACGGTGGGCGGCAGTTCGGTGGCGATGGGCGTGGTGCTGCTCGCGCCTTTCGTCGCGTTGAGCTGCTATGCGGTGTGGCACCGCGTTTCGGCCGGCGCGGCGGATCCGCCTGCCCCGCGCCATATCGATTTTCTTGGCGGAATCCTGCTGATGATGTGGAACTACATGGGTTGGGACAACGCCTCGACGGTGGCCGGTGAGGTGAGGCGGCCGCAGAGAACGTATCCACTGGCGATGGCGGGAGCGGTCTCGCTGGTGACGCTGAATTATGCACTACCGATCGCCGCCGTATGGCTGACGCGGCTCGACCCGAACCGGTGGTCGACGGGCGGGTGGGCGGATGTGGCGCGGGCGGCGATCGGCTCAGGCACAGCGGGAACTGCTGTGGCGATCGGGATCACGATTGGCGGCATGCTGGCTGCGCTGGGAACGCTGAACGCGCTAACGCTTTCGTACTCGCGGGTGCCGTTCGCCATGGCGGAAGACAGGCTCATGCCGCAGATTTTCAAACGGCGGCTGGCCAGGAACGCGGTGCCGTGGGTTGCGGTGGTGGGGTGCGCCACCTGCTGGGCGCTGTGCCTGGGCTTGAGCTTCGCGAAACTGCTGATGCTCGACGTGCTGCTGACGGGGTTGAGCATCCTGCTGGAGTTTGCATCGCTGGTGGGGCTGCGCATCCGCGAGCCGAAGCTGGCCCGGCCATATCGCGTGCCCGGAGGATTGGCAGGCGCCGTGGCGGTCGGGGTTGCTCCAGCGGTTCTGCTGGTGCTGACGGCGGTACGCACCGAGGCGGAGCCGGTGGGTCCTCTCAACGCACTGGAACTGGGCGCCATCCTGATCGGTTGCGGCGTTGTAGCCTATTTCATAGGAGAACGAATCCGCAAGCCATCATGATTATTGCCGATCTCGCCGAAATTGCCGGCCGGACGTATCCGGCGCGGCGTCGCACACAGAACCTGGTTGGGGGCGCGAGCCCCATTCAGGCGAATAATTTTTCGATGGGCCACGTGACGCTCGAGCCGAAAGGCGGCCAGGTGCCGTGGCACAACCAGGAGCAGGAAGAGATCTACTTCATCGTCGACGGGGAAGGCGAGATGTGCCTTGGCGAGGAAAAGCGTGCGGTTCGCGCAGGACAGGCGGTATTTATTCCACCGCGAGTCTTCCATCAGTTGACGAATACGGGCGCGGCGCCCATGCGGATGATTTACTGCTACGGCCCTGCGGGCGATGTGGCGCATTGGCGGCAGGAGTTGGACGGGACGTTACCGAAGGCCGGCTTGGAAGCCCCTCCGCTACCGGCAGGCGCGCATCCGCAGTGTACGGAGAAACCGAAGAGCTAATGGGCACACAACAAACACACACGGTCGGGATCGTGATGAATGGCGTCACGGGCCGCATGGGGCTGAACCAGCACTTGCGCCGATCGATCTACGCCATCATGAAGCAGGGCGGAGTACGGCTGAGCGACAGTGAAACGATCATGCCGCGGCCGCTGCTGGTGGGACGCAACGCTTCTAAGCTCGAAGCCATATCGAACGAATGCGGCGGGCTGCCATGGACCACCGATCTCGGCAAGGCGCTGGCAGACAGCTCCTATTCCGTCTACTTCGACGCACAGACAACAGATCGAAGAGCCGACGCGGTTAAGCAGGCGATCGCAGCGGGGAAGCATGTCTATTGCGAAAAGCCGGTGGCGGGCACTGTGGACGTGGCGCTGGAGCTGTTCCAACTCGCGCATCGCGCAGGCGTGAAGCACGGCGTAGTCCAGGACAAGCTGTGGCTCCCGGGACTGATGAAGCTTCAGCATCTGAAGCAGCAGGGCTTCTTCGGGAAGATTCTGTCGGTGCGCGGGGAGTTCGGCTACTGGGTATTCGAAGGCGATACCGTGCCAGCGCAGCGGCCTTCGTGGAATTATCGGAAAGAAGAAGGCGGCGGCATCATTCTGGATATGCTGTGCCACTGGCGCTACGTCCTGGACAATCTGTTCGGCGCGGTGAAGGCCGTTTCGTGCATCGGTGCAACACACGTGCCAACGCGATGGGACGAAGCCGGGCAACCTTACACCTGCACAGCGGACGATTCGGCATACGCAACGTTCGAGTTGGAGGAAGGCGTGATCGCGCATTTCAATTCGTCATGGTGTGTGCGGGTGCGGCGCGACGATCTGCTCACGCTCCAGGTGGACGGCAGCAGGGGCACGGCAATAGCCGGTCTGCGGCACTGCCGGATTCAGCCGTACGGCGCGACCCCACGCCCTGTGTGGAATCCGGACGTGGAGAGTCCGCTGGACTACTTCGAGGGCTGGCAAAAGGTCCCGGAGCAGGACACGTTCGACAACGCGTTCAAGCGGCAATGGGAGCTGTTTCTGCGGCACGTGGTGATGGACGGGCCATTCCGCTGGAGTCTCCTGGAAGGCGCGAAGGGAGTGCAGCTTGCGGAGGCGGGCATGGAATCCTGGCGGAAGCGGGCGTGGGTAACACTGCAGCCGCTGGGTAGCGCTGGCGATCTTGTCGCCGGCGTAGCATAATCGAGTTCGCCGACGACAAGATCGTCGGCGTTACCGATTGATCAGACTCGCCACATACCCCGCGCCAAATCCGTTGTCGATATTCACAACAGCGACATTGCTGGCGCAACTGTTCAGCATCCCAAGCAGCGCTGCGAGACCGTGAAAGCTGGCACCATAGCCGATACTGGTGGGAACGGCAATCACAGGACAGGAAACCAGACCACCGACCGCACTAGGCAGCGCGCCTTCCATTCCGGCACAAACTACCACGACCTTTGCCTCCGCCAGGCGCTCGCGGTTGTGCATCAGCCGGTGAATGCCGGCGACACCTATGTCGTGGATCGTCTCCACTGTATTGCCCATGGTTTCGGCGGTGAGCTGGGCCTCTTCGGCCACCGGCAGGTCGCTGGTTCCGGCACAGACTACGGCAATCTTGCCACGGCCGCGGATGGTGCGGTCGCGCCAAAAACGGATCACGCCAGAACAGGGGAAGTGCTCGGCCTCGGGGAACTTACTAGCCACGAGCGCGGCGCATTCGCAGCTGGCACGCGTGATCAGCACATTGCGCGCGTTTTCCAGGAGACAGCCGGCAATTGCCGCAACCTGTTCGGGCGTTTTCCCCTTGGCGAAGACGACCTCCGGGATGCCGTGGCGCAGAGCGCGGTGATGGTCGACCTTGGCAAAACCCAAGTCCTCGAACGGCATGTGGCGCATACGTTCGAGAGCGGCCTCGATATCCGTCTGACCACCACGGACCTGCTCCAGAAGCGCTCGCAATTGGTCCTGATCCATTAAGGCCAGAATAACAAACGCGGATCTGCGGACCGTTTGGCCGGCTTTTTCGGCGTTATTCAGTGACTAGGCGACGCAATCCATGCTCCCGAAAAGTACGGGCGTACTATATGACGTTCCAGGACGTACCAAAAGAATTCAAACCTTTTGTCTATTGTGTCAGAGGTAGCGCAGCAAGCAAGATGTTCTAAGTAAAGGTGATTTGAACAACGGGGTTAGCGTCAAAGGCCATCAACTCATGGGCTCTAATTCAATCCCTTCGAAAAGTTCCCCGGATCGCCGGGAGTCCAACCGCTTTCCGCTGCGGGAAGATCTAAAGTATCGCCTGATACATTCGAAGAACCAGGACATCTGCGGAACGGGTACCACACTGAACATCGGTAGCGGAGGAATCCTGTTCACTACCGAAGAACTCCTTCCAGTCGGCCGCGTCGTAGAATTATCGGTGAACTGGCCAGCACGATTGGATGGAACGTGCGCGTTGAAGTTTGTAGCTGTGGGGCGGGTGGTCCGCGCCGAACCCGGTCGTGCCGCGGTACGCATCGAGCGATATCAGTTCAAAACCCGAGGCGCAAGCAGTCTGCGGCCTCTCGTCACCCAAGAGCAAACCAAGATTACAGTTGCCGCCGGGCAGTAGGCTCCCGTCGCGGCCCCGGGCGCGGCAAGCCGTCCCGGAGCCGCGACAGATGACTTACCCACGGCGCTGTTCTCGGCGCGCTTCCATCCGATGGCGGAACTCAGCGTGCAACTTCTGCGCGGTGGCGCGCTGTTCCGGTGTCAACATGCTATAGAACTTCGCCTTAGCTTCGTTGTGCGCAACCATCATGCGCCCCACCAACTCTCCGTTGGCTTTGGACAGCTTCTGGATCTCGGACCGGTTGTCGGCCTTGATAGCTGCGTTCAGGGCCTCGCGGTTCTGGCGCAATTCGGCACGAATTGGCTTGGTCCTCTCGCGGGTCTCCTGGAAAATCGTTTTGGCCTGCTGCTTTTGAGCGTCGGTCAGGTTCAGGGCTTGCATAAAATGCTGCCGCTCACGTGCGAACGGCCGATGCATCGGAGTTTGAGCGGGCGATTGCGCTTTCCCCGGTGCCTGTTGTGCCAAGGCCATTCCAGCGGTCATCGCCGCGACCGTTGCAAATTTCATCAGATTCTTTTTCATGGTGTTTCCACCCTCCACTTTCGAATTTACGGCCCTACTGTAAATGGGGTATGTTGGCCGCGTAAATGGTTGTAAGAGTAAGTAGGGGCGCAAAGGAGCATAGCGAGTAAGGAGCAAAGGAGGTGAGGCCGACCGTTTGAGGACGCCGACTTTGTTCTCGCCGGCCAGACCAGACCGGCCGAAGGCACCGAGATCTCGGCTCCTCTGCTCCCTTTACTCCTTTACTCCTTCGCTCCCTCCTCCTGTGATACCTTTTACCCGTGCACATCCTGTTGGTCGACGATGACGCAGAGCTCTGCGGACTGATGAGCGAGTTCCTCAAGCGAGAGGGTTTCACGGTCACGTTCGAGAATGAGGGCCACAGCGGACTGGAGAAGGCGCTACAGCCGGGTATCGACCTGGTTGTGCTTGACGTAATGCTTCCGGGGCTCGATGGGTTCGAAATTCTTCGCCGGCTGCGGCAGCAGAGCAAAGTTCCCGTCATTATGCTAACGGCGCGCGGTGAGGATGTCGATCGCATCATAGGGCTCGAGTTGGGCGCCGACGATTATCTGCCGAAACCTTTCAACCCGCGCGAACTGGCTGCGCGCATACGTGCCATTCTGCGGCGCTACGAGCCGCGTCCGACAGGGCCCGAAGGCACACCTCCGAACCGCCTGGAGGTGAACGGCGTGGTAATCGACCCGGGATCGCGTCAAGTCTTTGCTAACGGGAAACCGGTTGAGCTGACCACCTTCGAGTTCGACATTCTGGAAATGCTGATGCGCAATGCGGGACGGGTACTCTCGCGCGACGCGCTGATGGAGAATTTCTATAATCGCAAGGCGACGCCGTTCGACCGCTCGATCGATATGCACATCAGCCATCTGCGAAAGAAACTGGATCGCGGCGACGAGCTAATCAAAACAATTCGGGGCGTAGGCTACCAGTTCAGCCGCACACCCGAGGATAGCGCGGGAGAATGAAGAAAGGGAGTCAAGAGACAGGAGTCAGAAGACAGAATGCGCGGCTGGGTCCCATCTTCTGACTTCAGTTTTCTGACTTCCGGTTTCCTGATTTCATGAACTCTCTATTCGCCAAGATTCTCCTCTGGTTCTGGTGCACGGTGGCCGTGTACGTCGTAGGGTCGGCATTTATTTCGGCGTTGAACGTGAACAGCAACGCGTCGAGCGGCGAGTCTCCGGTAGCGCGGCTGGTGATGTTTGAGCTGGAGGAAGCGCGGACGGCCTACGAAACCGGCGGCCGGCCGGCGCTGCAGGCGTTTATGGACACGCTCGAGAGAGTGTATGGCGCTCACGCCATTCTTACCGACGAGCACGGGCGCGATCTGATCACGAACAAGTTGCGTCCTGACCTGGTGGCGCGCGCCATGCGGCATCCGAATCTGCCCGCCATTCAGGTGGACTCGGACACTGTGGCGCGAGTGGCGGATGACGGCCGCTACTGGTTCTTCTTCGAAGTGCCGCGGCACCGCATCGGCATCTGGTTTCTGTCGCCCGACCACATCTTCTTTATGCTGGCGGGCGTCCTGCTGTGCTACTGGCTAGCGCTGCACCTGACGAGTCCGGTGCGCGCGCTGCAAAAAGCTGTGGAACGGTTCGGCGCGGGCGATCTGAGCGCGCGGGTGGGGTCGACGCGGCGCGACGAGCTTGGCCAATTGGCGCGGACATTCGATCGCATGGCCAACCGTATCGAGACCCTGGTGGGAGCAGAGCGGCGGCTACTGCTCGACATTTCGCACGAGCTGCGATCGCCGCTGGCGCGGCTCGGCGTGGCGGTGGAACTCGCACGCTCTGGCGAAAACCTGGAGGCGCATCTCAATCGCATTCAGAAGGAGTCGGACCGGCTGAACACGCTGGTGGGCGAGCTGCTGCAGGTGACGCGCGCAGAGGGCGACCCTAATTCGCTGCGTCGCGATCCGATTCGGCTGGACGAGCTGGTGGCGCAGCTTGTGGAAGACGCTCAGATCGAGGCCTCGGCGCACGGTTGCGAGCTGGAGTACGCGCGCGGTGAGCCGGTGACCGTGCAAGGCGATCCGGAGTTGCTGAGGCGCGCCGTTGAGAACGTGCTCCGCAACGCAATCCGATACTCGCCGCCGCGCGAGCCGGTGGAGGTAACGCTGGCGCGGCAGAACGGCAGGGTTGTGGTGGATGTGCGCGATCGCGGACCGGGCGTGCCGGAGGAATCGCTGGCGCGTATCTTCGATGCGTTCTATCGCGTCGATAGCGACCGCAATCGCGTATCGGGCGGAATCGGGTTGGGGCTTTCGATTGCGAGACGCGCAATTCAATTACACAAGGGCACGATTCGCGCGCGCAACGCGCGGCCTGGTCTCGAGGTAGAGATGGACCTGCCCGTCGCGTTGCAGTAGGACAGATCTCCCCGTTTGTCCCCGCCGGCGGCAAGACCGCCGGCGTTACCGGTTACAATGTAGGCCGTGGCTCACAACTTAGCGAAACCGGTACAGGGTGCCCCTCGTCTCACAGGCATGTCAAAACGCCCCCTGCGCGGCTCATTCCTTGCATTGATGTTTCTTAATGTGGCGGCGTTCGCGCAGTCGCAATCGCTGTTCGTCCCAAATCGATATACCTTGGTTCTCAAGGATCCTCCTGTGGCGAATCAGCTCGCTTCGCGTGAGTCGATCCAGAGCGCGCAGGCAGCATCATACCGGCTACAAATTGAGACGGTCCAGGCGCAGGTGAAGAGCCAGCTCGCCACGCGCAACTTCCGCGTGCTGGGTTCAGTCTCCGACGTTCTGAACGCGGTGTTTGTGTCGGCCACTCCTGATCGCGTGGCGGAGCTGAGCGCAATTCCCGGCGTGGCCGCAGTGGTTCCGGTGCGTCGTATGAAGGTGCTGCTGAACCGCGCCACCGGCCTGGTGAACGCACCGGCTGCGTGGACCGCAGTGGGCGGACAATCGACTGCCGGCAAGGGAATCAAGATCGGCATCATCGACACGGGCGTAGATCAGACGCATCCAGCGCTGCAGGATAGCTCGCTGTCCATGCCTTCGGGGTATCCGAAGGGAGACAGCAATTTCACCTCGAATAAGGTCATCGTGGCGCGCAGCTATGTGGGCATGCTGGCAGCAGGTAGCACCAGCAATCCCGCAGCCGATTCCACGCCCGATGACTCTACACCGCGGGACCGGCAGGGCCACGGTACATTCAACGCGATCATCGCAGCGGGCAACACGACCACGACGCCGGCCGTTTCGAGCACCAGTGGGCAGGTGACGATTACGGGAATGGCGCCCAAGGCGTGGATCGGAAACTACAAGGTGGGCGGCTCGCCTGGAGTGGACGAGTTCCCGACCGATCAGACGCTGATCGCGGCGGTTAATGATGCAGTGGCAGACGGTATGGACGTGATCAGCTGCTCGATCGGCGGAGCGGCCACCTCCGATGCCGCGAGCGATCCGCTGGCGCAGGCGTTTCAGAACGCGACCAAGAGCGCAGTCGTGGTGGTGGCGGCGGGCGATTCGGGTGAGGACAGCTGGAATAATGGCTACAACTATCCTGGATTAACCACGATCATCTCGCCAGGCAATGCGCCGGATACGATCTCCGTGGGCGCGACAACGAATTCGCACGTAATGGTGCCGACGGTGAGCGTGACCGACTCCGGGGCTCCTTCGAGCTTAAAAAATATTACGGCGGTGTATGGCGATTCGGTTTTTTATCCTTCGGGCTTTGGCGCCAACCAGGCGCCGCTGGTGGATATTACCAAGCTCGGTAACGACGGCACCGCCTGCTCGGCCCTACCGGCGAACTCCCTAAACGGCAGCTACGCTCTGATCGTGCGCGGCGGCTGCACATTCGATACCAAGGCTTTGAATGCTCAAACTGCTGGGGCAATCGGCTTCCTCTATTACATGGCCGACGCCACCACGCCTATCAATCCGGAAGGCATCAACGAGTACGGACCGTCAGTGATGATCTCGAATTCCAACGGCCAGGCGTTGAAGAATTACGTGGACTCAAATCCCAGTGCAATGGTGACCATCGATCTGAACGGTGGGGAGCAGGATGTGACCGCGTTCAGCTCACAGTGGGGCTTCAGCCCGTCGATTACCGCGAATATGTTTGCGAGTTACTCGTCCATGGGGCCGACACCCGACGGACAGCTCAAGCCGGACCTTTCGGCGCCCGGCGGCCTCGATCCGTTCCTGGGATCGGATCCGAACGATCCTTACTTGCTCGCTCCCGGTGGCATGTACAGTGGAACCCAGAATTACGATCCGAACACGCCGTTTTACGCCAACTTGTTCAGCACCAACCGCTATGCGGCGGGCGACGGCAGCAGCTTTGCGGCTCCGCTGGTGGCAGGCGCGGCAGCGCTGTTGAAACAGCAGCATTTGTCACTGCGGCCTACTCAGATCAAGTCGCTGATGGTGAACTACACCGCTCAGGATACGACCACCGACGATTTCGGAGATGCGGTAGACATCGAATGGATGGGAGCGGGGCGGCTGGATGCGGGCGCGGCGTCGGCCGCGAATGTTACGGCCGAGCCCTCCACAGTTTCGTTCGGCATTCTGAACTCCGCAACGCTGCCGATTACGAAGACGATCACCCTGACCAATATTTCCTCAAGCTCGATTTCGCTGAGTGCTTCGGTATCGTGCTGCTTCGTCAATGGCTCGTCGAGCAAGCTCAGCAACGCCACGGTGGCTGTAAGCCCAACGACCGTGAATATCGCGGCTGGCCAGACTACACAGCTCACGGTGACGCTTTCCGGGTCGGCGCCGGCGGCGAGCGAATACTCGGGGAATGTAGTGCTGACGAACTCGAGCACCACGATGCGGATTCCATTTATGCTGCTGGAAGGCACCGGCACGGTTTACAACGTCTTGCCTTTTGGTGGCGGCGAAGGGATTCCGGGCCAGGATGTCGGGGCGGCAACGGTTCAACTTACCGATTCGTACGGCGTTCCGGTCGCCAACAGCAGCGTGACGTTCTCGGTTTCGCCTCGCGGCTCGATGACCATCAACAGCGCTCCCAACGGGCCAGCCTGCTCGCCCGCCAGTTCCACGACCAGCGTGACATGCCCGACCGACAAGTTCGGGTTCGCGTACGTGGAGGCCGTGCTGGGATCAAGCACGGCATCGCCGACCCTGAACTTCAGCGCCTCCGGTAACACCGGCAGTTTCTCATACACCATTCAGGCCGCGCCGGCGATCACATCGGCCAGCGTGGTGGATGCGACTGCATTTGCCAAGCAGCCGATCGCGCCGGGCTCCTATGTAAACATCTACGGCACGGGCCTGAGCAACCCTACATTCAATCCGAACGGCGATAGCAACGACTCGACCACCGACGCCCTAGCCGCCAACGGAACGTATACAGTGCTGCCGCTCCAGATCGACTATGTCACGGTGACCTTCGACGTGCCCTCAGCCAAGATCAGCGTGCCGGCTCATCTGACCTATGTGAGCCCGGGGGTGGTGCAGATCCAGGTGCCGTGGGAGGTGCAAGGCCAGAGCTCGGCACAGGTGAAGGTAGTGCTCGACGGCGACCTACTCGGCAATGTGGTGTCGGTCCCGCTGAACGACTACGCGCCGCAATTCTTCACCAACGGCAACAACATCGCCGACGCCCTGGACACAAGCTACAACCTGATCAGCACGAGCAATCCGGCGAAGCGCGGGCAGACGATTTTCCTGTACGTGAACGGGTTGGGTCCGGTGAACAACCAGCCGGCCAGCGGCGCTCCAGCGGTGGATGCCTCTTCGACCACGAAGCAGCCGGTGACGGTGAGCTTCGGCGGCCAGAGCGCTGCTGCATCGTTCGCGGGTTTGGCGCCCGGTTTCCCGGGCCTCTACCAGATCAATGTGGCGGTTCCGCAGGGCGTCACGCCGGGCAACGCCGTTCCGGTGACGATTACGGTAGGCGGCGCGACGTCGCAACAGGCAACGATCCCGGTGCAGTAGTCCGGACTTGCCCACAACACCGTGAGCCATGATCTAGAATTGGAGCATGGCACGGAAGGTTTCGAGATCGTTGTCCTACTCGGTTTTCTACGAGCAGGCCACCGAAGGCGGGTACGTCGTTTTCGTGCCCGCACTCCCTGGCTGCCACACTCAAGGGGAAACGCTCGAAGAGGCGCAGCGGAACGTCAAAGAGGCGATCGCCCTTTACGTTGAAAGCCTCGTTGGCCGGGGGGAACCGATTCCGGAGGAAGGTCAGTCGTTTCAGGGCAGGGTTAGTGTTCCGGTTTCGGTCCCGGCCTAGTCCATGTCAAAGCTCCCTTCGCTGACGGCACGGAAAGTGATTGGTGCCATTAAGCGCGCCGGATTCGTGGAAGATCGCCAGAGGGGGAGTCATTTGGTTCTCTTCCACCCCGAAAGCAAGGCGCGAACCGTTGTTCCTATCCACTCAGGCCGCACCATCAAAGAACCATTGTTACGTGCGATCATTCGCGATGCGAATTTGACGATAGACGAGTTCCTAAACTTGCTCTGATGGATCCGACTCGCCGGCGGCAGGACCGCCGGCGTTACAGACGGATCAGGCTGATCTCGAGCACGTCTTTGTTGGAGCGCGCTTTTTCGAGGACTTCCGCCGAGGGCTCCGTCTCCAGATTGATCCTGGCAACGGCGGCTTGAGCGCCCTCGAAGACGACGTTTTCCATCTCCTGAACGTTAATGCGAGCGCCGCTGATCGCGTCCAGTACGCCGGCCAGCACGCCTGGGCGGTCCAGGTGCCGCACTACTAAAGCGCAGGTTGCCGGTGTGCTCCGAGCCATGTTGACCACATTCGGCACGTGCCCGCTCTCTTTGAAGGTCTGGATGATGCGCACCGTCTCGGCCGCGATCGCTTCCTGCGCCTGCTCGGTCGAAGCGCCGATGTGGTGGGTGCCGTAGACGAGATCGAGCGACGCTATGTCGTCTTCGAAGGCGCCCGTGCCGCCGGCCGGCTCCTTCGCGAACACATCCAGTCCGGCGCGAATCTTCTTTTCGCACACGGCTATCGTCAACGCTGGCTGATCCACCACTTCCGCGCGCGCCGTATTAATGAAGAACGAACCCGGTCTCATGGCCGCAAAAAAATCGGCGCCAATCAGGCCACGCGTCTGTGCGTTCAGGGCGAGGTGAACGCTGACGATATCGGCGTCGGCCGCGACTTCTACCGGCGACTGCCTGTGCTCAACGCCGATCTGCCGCGCTGCTTCGGGCGTCAGGCTGCGACTCCATCCTACAATCCGCAGACCGAACCCGTGGGCGCGCTGCGCGACTTCGCGGCCAATCCTTCCTAACCCGATCAGTCCGAGAGTCCGCCCATACAGGCCCTTGGCTTTCGAGAACTCTTTCTTGTTCCACTGGTGCTGCCGAAGTGCCGCGACGTTGTCGGCAATCCGCCGGTCGAGCGCCAGGATAAGGCCAAATGCCAATTCCGCCACCGCGATGGAGTTCTTGCCAGGGCAGTTCGATACATAGATGCCGCGCCGCGAAGCCGCCGGCACGTCGATGGTATTGTACCCCGCACCCGCCCGTACCACGAGCTTCAGCGCACCCGCATTAAGCGCGGCCTCCGTCACTTGCGTGGAACGCACCACGAGCACGTCGGGGCGCCACGCGGCAATCTCTTCCGGCAATGTTTCTGGTTTCAGAGTAGGTTTGAAGGAGACCTCACAACCGAGGTCGTGCAGTTTGTCCCGACCGGACTGTTCGAATTCGTCAGCTATTAGAACGCGCATACGCAGGGGTTCCTGCTACCTATGCCTTAAGATTACTCTCCGCCTCGGCCACCGCGGCCCCGTCCGCCTTCGCCCGGCTTGGGCAGCGGCTTGCGCGGCATCATCTCGGGTCGCGCCGCCGTGTTGTACACGAACCACGCCATGACGGCGGAGGCCTGCTCCAGATCGTTCGCCTGCAGTTCGTCGTAGACGTCCATGTTCGAATGATGCGTGCGTGTGCCGTACTCGAGTGGATCCTGAATGAACTGGAAGCCGGGCAGCCCAACGGCGTCGAACGCCATGTGGTCTGTGCTCCCGGTATTACGGATCGTGAGCGTCTGTGCGCCCAGATCGCGGAACGGTTCGAGCCACGCGCGGAAGATCGGCCGCACTTCGTCGTTGTTCTGCATGTAGACGCCGCGAATTTTGCCGGTTCCGTTATCCAGGTTATAGTATGCCGAGAGCTTGCCGTGCTCGGGCTTTGGTTTCATCTCGTCCGGGTCCGCGAAGTGCTCTTTCACGTAGGCGCGCGACCCTAGTTCGCCCTGCTCTTCACCTGTCCACAGCGCCATCCGAACGGTGCGCAACATCTTGAGATCGAGCTTCTTCAGAATGCGCATCGCCTCCAAGGCAACAGCCGATCCGGCGGCGTTGTCGGTTGCACCCGTGCCGCCCGTCCAGGAATCGAAATGTCCGCCAAGCATCACCAGACCCGCATCGGGCGACGTGCCCGGAATCTCGCCGACCACATTGAAGCTCTCCGCCGCCGGCAGCAACTCGGCCTTAATGTCGAATTCCAGCGTGACCGGCACGTTCTTCTCCAACAGCCGCGCGATGCGGTTGTAATGCTCGGGCGTCACTACCACCGAAGGCGGCGGCAGCTCCATCATAGGATCGCGGGGGAAGCTTCCCTGCCCCATGACGGTTCCGCCTCCCGGGCCGCCACCCGGGGTCAAGACGACGAGCACACCTTCGTCCTTCAGAAATTTGTTGAGCTGCGAGCGGAAATTCATTGCGCCGGGGCCGCCGCGTCCAACCCGACCGCGTCCACCGCCTGCCGCCGCCGCAGGGCGCATCCGCATGAAGCCGAGCGGCAGGTCGGCTGGATTGCCAGTGGTCGGCTCGGGAGCCTCGGCCGCATCTCGCAGTTCCTGGTCGGTGAGCCGCACAGAGAGCGGCTGAGTGATCTGGTCGGTCGACCGGGGCGTTGTGCTGAGCACAACCTTGCCCTTAAGTTTGCCTTTCCACTTGTCGAGATCTTCCGGCGCGTTGACCGCGGCGAGCACGGCTTCGCCGGTAACGTCACCGTTGGTGCCGGGCGTCCAGGGCTGTGCGAATCCGATGATCGGCTGGAACTCGGGCGTTTTCATCATGGCGACGAAGCGCGTGCATTGCCAGCCGCGGCCCATGGGTCCCCATGCTTCGAGGTGGGCGTTGGCCAACCCCCAATCCTTCATCTGAGTCACAGCCCACTCGCCAGCGTGCCGCGCAGCCGGCGAGAAAGTGAGGCGTGGGCCGTGGACGTCCGTCAATTGGAACGCGATGTCCATGACCTTCGAGTTTCGCCCGAGAGCTTCGTCGCGTATGCGATGCGCGACGGCCAGGTCGATATGCTCCTGGCGCTCTTGCGCATCGGCTTCGATCCATAGACCGACGGCCGCAGCCGCCGCAATCCACACCAGCGAGTGACGCATGCGGGGAGGATAGCACACCGTGCGGCCGCCTTCGGCGGCTGGCCAGGCGAAACCGCCTGCCCCACCTTCGTTACCGCGCCGCCATGGCCAGCGCCGTCACTGCCCAGTTCGTGCCCGCGGCCGAAATGAACTGATCGCGGCCATAAGGAAAGCCGGTCTCGAAATATGGTTGAATCGGCAGCGTCCGCCGCCGAACATACCACGTTCCATCTTCGGCCTGCGACTTCATGAGGAACTGAATCCCTCGCTTTGTGGCCTCGCCGGCCGCGCCGGATTGCTGCAGCGCCACCAGAGCCTCGCCGGTTGCATAAGCGTCGCTCTCCAGCGTCGGAATCTGCGACCACCCGCCATCGGCGCGCTGCTCGGCGATGAGTTCGGCCGCTCGTTTGCGAACCGCATCCTGGTGCGTTCCCGCCCAGCTTAGTCCGAGGATCTGGAACGCGCGATCCTCCGTCGACATCGGCTGCGCTTCCGCAAGCCAGTTGGCGGCCATCGCGACTGCTTTGTCGTACTCGGCCCGTTTCACCTTCGGCGCATACACCTGCAATGCCCGCAGCGACGTTGCCGTAGTCGTGAACTCACTCGACTCCAAAGGCGGCCGGAATGCGAGGTTTGTCCACTTTCCCTCCGGCCTCTGCGCGTGTTTCAGATACATCGCCGCAGCGTCGGTCGCGGCATCCGGCGGATAGCCCGCCGCGGCCAAACCCAGAAGGATATAGCTCTCCGTGTCCGCATCGCCGGGAATCCCGTGATTCTGCAGGGCGCGGTCTTTCCAGGTCTCCAGGTACGCTCCGATGATCTTGAGTTGCTCGTGCACTTCCTGTTCGTTTACCGGGATGCCGCTCTTACGCGCAGCGGCGACGGCCATTGCGGCGAGTGCGTTGTTGTGGCACGACACGCATCCCGATTTCTTCAGGAAAGTCGCATCGTTTTGCTGCGAGAGCGGAAGCGACCTCTCCACCGCGGCGCGAATGCTCGCGGCCGGCTTCGGCTCCGGCACAACAATGTTGTCCGTGGCTGCCTCTTTCACCCCAGCGTTCACGAGTAGATCGACCACCGGCGTGTGGCCGTGACGCTTCGCCCAGTCGAGCGCCGATTGTCCGCCAGTCGCCCCGTTGAGATCCACGCCTCGGTCGAGCAGAGCGCGAACACTATCGACCGGTATCGCCCCCGACGCCGACACCATCACGAGGATGTTATTTCCATCGGGATCTTTCGCGTGAGGATCGGCCCCGAAGTCCAGCAGCGGCTTCACTCCGAGCGCCGGCCCGGTGGGCGGAGACGCCAGGAACATCGCGGGCGTTGCCAACGCGGGCAGCGGCCCTTTGCCGAAAAGCTGCACGCACCCGCCGCATCGCGCCTTCATCGAGAGTCCCAGTCCCGCGGGGCCGGAATCCTTCGGATCGACTCCCCGCTCCACGAGCATGCGCATAATCGCTTCATCGCCCGTGTAAGCCGCCTCAATCAGTGGCATGGTCGCGCCGAACAACGAGGGCGCTTTCGCCT
>Ga0126381_100003139_pt1 | contig 18030 bp, 15 predicted proteins | sample PanSoiMetPlot_28_FD_96465 | JGI IMG/M metagenome (GOLD analysis project Ga0126381, IMG submission 96465) | Tropical forest soil microbial communities from Panama - MetaG Plot_28 | ecosystem: Environmental > Terrestrial > Soil > Tropical forest > Bulk soil | place: Panama | collected 2016-02-17 | reverse complement strand
GCGACGGTCATGCCGCACAATCTCTACCTGCATTCCGCTTTGGTGCAAAGCCGAAAGTTACAGAAAGATGCGCCTTCGATTCGCCGCGCCATCCGCTTCAACACACTCGATTCAGTTGTGGCACTGTCGATTGCCTTTTTTGTAAATGCCGCCATCCTTGTACTGGCGGCGACTGTTTTCTATGGCAAGGCCAGCGTGATGGTTTCCGGAGGTCATTTGATCGAATTTTCTCCGGACAGCGACTGGATCCGTGTCGCGTACTTGACTCTCGCGCCCTTGCTCGGAACCGGCCTGGCGAGCACTCTGTTCGCGGTCGCGCTGCTGGCGGCGGGACAGAGCAGCACGATCACGGGAACGCTAGCCGGCCAGGTCGTGATGGAAGGCTTCATGCATTGGCGCATACAGCCGTGGGTTCGGCGGCTGATTACGCGCAGCCTCGCCATCATACCGGCAGTATTCATCATTGGCCTGCATGGCGACGCCAGTGTCACTGATCTGCTCACTCTCAGTCAGGTAGTTCTTGCGTTGCAGCTTCCGTTTGCCATGTTTCCGCTCTTGCAGTTCACCAGTTCCGCAAAGCGGATGGGCCCGTGGAAAAATGGTTGGTTCCTGATGACTGCTGGGTGGGCGAGCGCTATTGTGATCCTATGCATGGATCTTTACGGTTTGCCCGAATCGTTGAAGATAGCCTGGCATGTCATCTTTGGCGCATGAAAACCGGGTCAGGATTGCAATCATGTATGACACCATTTTGGTGACACTGGATGGCACTGCAAGCGACCGGGCGATCATTGAGCACGTAAAGGGTCTGGCCAAGCTCGCCCGAAGTCGACTGGTGTTGCTGCATGTTGCCGACGGCTGGGCAGCCCGGACTTACGGGCGCGACGCAGTAAGTGCGGAAATCCGCGAAGATACTGCTTATCTGCAGAAGGTTCAGAATGAATTTGAGGCCGCGGGAATCTCCGCGGAGGCAGAATTGGCCTACGGCGAGCCCGCAGATGAGATCATCAAATGGGTGGAGCGACGCGGCTGTGATCTGGTGGCAATGAGCACGCACGGCCACCGCTTCCTGGCAGACGTGTTTTTGGGGACCACCGCCAGCCGGGTACAGCATCGCATCAGCGTGCCGGTTCTGCTGCTGCGCGCGAAGTAATCGCGCGGGCGAGTCGATATGCGCCCCTACGAAATCTCCCGTAGAACGACTAAACTAAAAGCATCATGAATAGCTTCCAAAGCCGTTCTACTCTTCGTGTCGGCAAGAAAGAATACGAGATCTATCGTCTCGATGCGCTCGATAAGCAAGGCATCTCGACCAAGCACCTCCCTTATTCGCTTCGCATCCTGCTCGAAAATCTGCTGCGTACCGAAGACGGCAAGAACGTCACGAAAGAAGAAGTGCGCGCGCTTGCGGCGTGGAACAGCAAGTCGAAGCCTGACAAGGAAATCGCCTTCACGCCCAGCCGTGTGTTGCTGCAGGATTTCACGGGCGTACCCGCAGTCGTCGATCTGGCCGCGATGCGCGACGCGATGAAGCGTCTTGGCGGCGACCCGAAGCTGATCAACCCGCTGCAGCCCGCGGAGTTGGTGATTGATCACTCCGTTCAGGTGGATGAATTTGGCTCGGCGAAAGCTTTCGGCCTGAACGCGGAGTTGGAATTCCTGCGCAACAAAGAGCGCTATGCCTTCCTGCGCTGGGGACAAAAAGCTTTTCACAATCTCGCGATCGTTCCGCCCGACACGGGCATCGTGCACCAGGTGAATCTCGAATATCTCGCGCGGGTGGTCTTTGTTCACGAAGCCGACGGCAAGCGCACTGCGTATCCTGACACGCTCGTCGGCACTGACTCGCACACCACGATGGTCAACGGCCTGGGTGTGCTTGGATGGGGCGTCGGCGGCATTGAGGCTGAAGCCGCGATGCTCGGACAGCCCGTCTCCATGCTGATTCCGCTGGTCGTGGGAGTGAAGTTAACGGGCCGCTTGCGCGAAGGCGCCACGGCTACCGACCTGGTGCTTACGCTTACCGAGATGCTGCGCAAGCATGGCGTGGTCGGGAAATTCGTGGAGTACTTCGGCCCGGGGTTGCAGGATCTGCCTCTCGCCGATCGTGCCACCATCGCCAACATGGCGCCGGAGTACGGCGCAACCTGCGGCATCTTTCCGATCGACAAAGAGAGCTTGCGCTACCTGCGGCTCACCGGACGTTCCGAAGAGCAGATTGCGCTCGTGGAAGCTTATGCGCGGGAGCAGGGAATGTTTCACGACGCGAATACCCCGGAAGCGGAGTACTCGGAACTCCTGGCTCTTGATCTTGCAACCGTCGAGCCGAGCCTTGCCGGGCCGAAACGTCCGCAGGACCGCGTGTCACTCTCAAAGGCGGGTGAGTCGTTCCAGCAGGCGCTGCCGTCGCTCATCAAGCCGAAGGCTAAACCGGTTGCGCCCGTCGGAGCGAACAATACCGGCAGCCAAGTCGGCCGATGGGAGCAGGAAGGCGGCAATCCCACAGCCGTCGGCGTCGAAGATGCACGCGTTGAAGAACACGTGCCGGCCGACGTGAAGAGTGCTCTGAAGCACGGCAGTGTCGTCATCGCTGCCATCACAAGTTGCACGAATACTTCGAATCCATCGGTGTTAATGGCGGCTGGCCTGCTCGCCAAGAAAGCCGTTGAGCGCGGTCTTCAGACGCCGCCGTGGGTAAAGACGTCGCTCGCTCCCGGCTCGAAAGTTGTCACCGATTATCTGGCCAAGGCCGGCCTGCTGCCGTATCTCGAAAAGCTGAAGTTCAATCTCGTTGGCTACGGATGCACGACCTGCATCGGCAACTCGGGACCGCTTCCAACCGAAGTTTCGCAGGCGATCGACGAAAAAGATCTCGTGGTCGCCTCAGTTCTGTCGGGCAATCGCAACTTCGAAGGCCGTATCAACTCCGAGGTCCGCGCGAACTATCTGATGTCGCCGCCACTGGTGGTGGCGTTTGCGCTGGCGGGCCGCATTGATGTCGATCTGAAGAAGGATCCCATCGGCAGAGGGAAAGACGGCAAGCCTGTGCAACTCTCCGATATCTGGCCCACGCAGCCAGAAGTCGACGAAGCGGTTCAGCAGATTTCGTCCGACATGTTCCACAAGAGCTATGGCGAGGTCTACGACGGGGACTCGCACTGGCGCTCACTGCCCGTGCCCGGCGGCCAGACTTATGTCTGGGAGGGAGACTCCACGTACATTCGCAAAGCGCCGTACTTCGACGAGATGTCGATCCGGCCGTCGTCGGTCGAGGACATCAAGGGCGCCCGCGTGCTTGCAGTGCTTGGCGACAGCGTGACAACCGACCACATCTCTCCTGCGGGATCGATCAAGAAAGACAGTCCGGCTGGGAAGTATCTGGTCAAACATGGCGTGAAGCCGGCGGACTTCAACTCCTATGGTTCGCGACGTGGCAACCACGAAGTCATGGTGCGCGGTACGTTCGCCAACGTGCGTTTGCGCAACAAGATGGTGCCGAATCTTGAGGGCGGCTTCACGCGCCACTTGCCCGACGGCGCCGAAATGTCGATTTACGATGCGTCGGCCAAGTACATCGCCGAAGGCGTACCGCTCGTGATCCTCGCGGGCAAAGAGTACGGCTCGGGTTCATCGCGCGACTGGGCTGCGAAGGGGCCGCGTCTGCTGGGCGTGCATGCGGTGATTGCCGAAAGCTACGAGCGCATTCATCGCTCGAACCTGGTGGGGATGGGCATTTTGCCGCTGCAATTCCTGGCCGGCGAAAGTGCAGAGACACTCAAGCTCACTGGCGAAGAAGTAATCGCGATTTCCGGCGTCCGCGAAATCGTCGAAAAGTTCACGCCTGGCCGACAGATCAAAGTGAAGGCAACGGCGAACGGCAAGACGATGGAATTCTCGGCTATCGTGCGCATTGACACGCCGCAGGAGGCGCAGTATTACGCCAATGGCGGCATCCTGCAATACGTGCTGCGGCAGTTGCTCGCCACGAAGCCGGAAACAGTGCACGCGTAAACGGCTTATACAATTTTTCGGGCTCCGGTTCCTTGTGGAGGCATCGGAGCCCTTCTATTTGCGCTGTTATAATCAAAAATTACGCTCATGACGAAAAAGAGACTGATTCGATCGACGACCGTTTTGGCGGTGCGCCGCGACGGGAAAGTAGTGCTGGCCGGGGACGGGCAAGTGACGTTGGGGGAGTCCGTCATCAAGCATACGGCGAAGAAGATCCGGAGGCTGTATCAGGACAAAATCCTGGCGGGATTTGCGGGTTCTACGGCTGACGCTTTCTCGCTGTTCAGCCGCTTTGAGTCAAAACTCGAGCAGTATCACGGAAATATCGGCCGTGCGGCCGTGGAGTTGGCGAAGGACTGGCGCACCGACAAATTCCTGCGCCACCTGGAAGCTTTGTTGCTGGTCTGCGATAAAGATCAAACTTTTTTGCTCAGCGGGCAGGGTGACGTCATCGAACCAGATGGCGGTATCGCGGCTATCGGCTCGGGTGGTCCCTTCGCGCAGGCGGCGGCCCAGGCCCTGGCTTCCCATACCAAGCTTTCGGCCCGCGAAATCGCCGAAGAAGCAATGAAGATTGCCGGCAAGATGTGCATCTATACCAATGACAGTTTGACGATTGAGGAGTTGTAGTTCAGCCGCCGGTCATCAGTCGCCAGTCTTCAGGCTTTGTGGCCTTTGCTGACGACCGACGACTAGCGACTGACGACTGATTTTTTATGGCTATCTATCTGCCTCCAACCGCTGAAGAAGAACAGCTCGCGCTCGACGAGTTGACGCCGCGTGAGATTGTCTCGGAGCTCGACAAGTACGTCGTCGGACAAAAGGACGCGAAGCGCGCTGTCGCTATTGCACTGCGTAACCGCATCCGCCGGCAAAAGCTGACACCCGACCTCGCCGAGGAAATCATCCCCAAAAACATCATCATGATCGGCCCCACCGGCGTCGGCAAAACCGAAATCGCGCGCCGCTTGGCCAAACTCACCAATTCGCCGTTCCTCAAGGTAGAGGCGTCGAAGTTCACGGAAGTCGGCTACGTGGGCCGCGATGTTGAGTCGATTGTTCGCGATCTGGTCGAAATTGCTATCGATATGATCCGCGAAGAGAAGCTGGAAGACGTGGCCGACAAGGCGGAACTCAACGCCGAAGAGCGTCTGCTCGACTTGCTTCTGCCACCCACTGCCCCGCGCCAACCGGAGAGTTCTTCGGGCGGAGTCGTGATCGAAGGCTCGCACAACGACGGCGGCGAGTCGCAATCGCGTACCCGCGAGAAGTTGCGCCAGCAACTGCGCGAGGGCAAGCTCGACGAACGCATGGTCGAAATTGAAGTCCGCGAGCGCAACTTCCCGTCGTTCGAAATCATTTCGAACCAGGGCGTCGAAGAGATGGACGTCAACATCAAGGACATGTTGCCGAACATCTTCGGCCAGCGCAGCAAGAAACGGAAGATGAAGGTCAATGAGGCGTTCGAGTACCTGATCCAGGAAGAAGAGCAGCGCCTCATCGACATGGACCAGGTGACGCGTACGGCGATCGATCGTGTCGAAAACTCCGGCATCGTGTTCCTGGACGAAATCGACAAGATCGCCGGACGCGAGAGCGGGCATGGCCCTGATGTTTCGCGCGAAGGCGTGCAGCGCGACATCCTGCCCATTGTCGAAGGCACGACCGTCAACACGCGCTACGGGATGGTGCGCACCGACCACATCCTCTTCGTGGCGGCGGGGGCGTTCCACGTCTCCAAGCCCAGCGATCTGATTCCCGAATTGCAGGGACGCTTTCCCATCCGCGTGGAACTGCAATCGCTGACCATGGACGACTTCATCAAGATCCTCACCGAGCCGAAGTCTTCGCTGGTGAAACAGTACACAGCGCTGCTCGAGACCGAAGGCGTGAAGCTTGAGTTCACGCACGAGGCGCTTGAAGAAGTTGCCCGCTTTGCATTTCGCGTGAATGAGGGTACCGAAAACATCGGCGCGCGCCGCCTCCATACCATCATGGAGCGTGTACTCGACGAAATCAGCTTTGAGGCTCCCGAGAAGAAAGGCGAGCACATCAAGGTCGATGCGGACTACGTGCAAAAGACGCTGTCCGATATCGTCAAGGATCAGGATTTGTCGAGATACATCCTGTAGTTTTCCGAAAGCCTATAATGCCAACCATGCGTCGGAGACCGTGGTTGGCTTCGCTTTTTCTTTTTCAAGCCTGTTGGGTAATCGCGCAAACGCCCGGCTCCTCGCACAGGTTGACCATTCTGCTGCCACCAGGAATTCCTTCAGAAACGGTAAAGATCACTTATGCGCTTGGAGGAGGTTTTGGATCATATGGGCGAACAATCGATGTTGCGCCCAACACCGTGTTTCAACCGATCCCCACATCGGTCGAGGGAAAAGCCGCCGACGGATTACAGATGGTGATTTGGGCCCCGGGCTGCGAAACCCGCACTTACACGTTTGACCTGCGAAAGTCCCCTCCGAGACGGATCGGATATGAATGTGCCGCTCATCCGACCGTTACGCTAACTGGCCGGATCGTTCCTTTTGAGCCGATCCGCGAGAGGAACGCCGAAGTCGTGATCACTTACCGCGCCGATTGGGAATGTCGCTTTTTTGGATGGAACGACTGCCTGGTTCCGCAGAACATTGTCGCCATCGTGAGGCCCGGCATCGACGGTACGTTCGAAGCCCGACTGCCCGACCTTGCGTCCGATTCGATTGTAGAGGCATCGGCCGGAATGCCAGGAGCGACCGGAGCTTTCTGGATCATCTTGCGTGATCCAAAGACATGGAACCATATCGCGGATTTGCAACCCGAGCTCGAAGACTACCGTTCCGCTAATGGTTCCTTGAAGAGTCTTTCCGCGTATCCGTCGGATCTTGTATTCATAGCCGATTTCACGATCAAGTAACGAGTCAGCTTCGAGTGCACGGCTCGCTTGCGCCTGCGGGGTTCAGCCGCTACACTCCGAAGTTCCGTAACCGCCATGCAAACCATCGACCGCGCCCGCCTGCAATCATTGATGGATCGCGAACAAAAAAAGTTTGTCGCCGAACGCCCCAAGTCGGCGGCGTTGTTCGAGCGGGCGCGCAAGTCGTTGCTTAGCGGCGTGCCTATGAACTGGATGGCGAAATGGGCCGGAGCCTTTCCGCCATTCGTCCGCGAGGCGCGGGGGGCAGAGTTCTTCGATGTCGATGGGCACCGCTACATCGATCTGTGCCTCGGCGACACGGGAGCGATGACTGGACACTCGCCGTCGGCCACTGTTTCGGCGATCGAACAGCAGGCGCGCCGGGGCATCACGCTCATGCTGCCCAGCGAAGACGCCATCGTCGTCGCGGAAGAGTTGCAGCAGCGCTTCGGCCTGCCTTACTGGCAGTTTGCTCTGACCGCAACGGATGCGAATCGATTCTCGATCCGCCTGGCTCGCCACATCACGCAACGTCCGAAGACCCTGGTCTTCAACTGGTGTTATCACGGTACGGTCGACGAAAGCTTCATTACGCTGAAAGACGGCGTTGAGCAAGCTCGCCGCGGAAATATAGGGCCGCCAGTCGATCCCGCTGTCACCACGCGTGTCATCGAGTTTAACGATACGGATGTGCTGGACGCCGCGCTTCGTGCCGAGGACATCGCTTGTGTGCTCGCCGAGCCGGCCATGACGAACGTGGGCATCGTGCTGCCCGAAGCCGGATATCACCAGGCGCTTCGCGAGATTACCCGCAAATACGGCACGCTGTTGATCATTGATGAAACTCACACCATATGCGCAGGACCGGGAGGCTATACGAAAGCCGAAAATCTTGAGCCGGATTTTCTCGTATTCGGCAAGCCGATCGCCGGCGGCGTTCCCGGCGCAGCCTACGGATTTACTCCCGAAGTCGCCCAGTGCATTGCCGACCGCATGAATCTTGAAGATTGCGACACCGGAGGCATCGGAGGCACGTTGGCGGGAAACGCGCTCTCGCTGGCAGCCATGCGCGCGACCTTGCAGAAAGTTCTCACGAAAGACGCTTTCGATCGCATGATCCCGATGGCCGAACGCTGGACTGAGGGCGTCGCGAAAGCAATCGCTGATTTCGGCCTGCCCTGGAATGTGACTCGTCTTGGTTGCCGGGCCGAGTATCTGTTCTCCGCACAGAAGCCAAAAAACGGAACCCAGGCGCACGATGCCATGGACTTCGAGCTTGAGCGCTTCATGCATCTTTACGCCATGAACCGCGGCATCCTTCTGACACCATTCCATAACATGGCGCTGATGTCGCCGATGACATCGAAGGAAGACATCGACCAGCATACGAAAGCGTTCCACGAGGCGGCGAAGGAGTTGGTTTCCTAAAATGGCGATGGCGCGGCGAGAGCGAGAACGCCCTCGCAACAGCTGTCAGGATGCCGGCGCTACTGCCTTCACGTGTTACGCTCATCATTCCTGCTGAATGAACGCATCCCGCCAACTTGCTGGAACTTTCGTCCTGTTCGTACTGGCGATCGTGATGTCGGGCTGCGCGTCGATTGGAGCGCCGGTTCCGCCCTCGCTAGAGTTGCCCAAGCCGCCGACCGATCTCCGCGCCATCCGCAAGGGCGACAAGGTTTACCTCACCTGGTCCGTTCCAACGAAGACGACCGATCATCAGAACGTGCGCCGTCCAGGACCGACGAGCATCTGCCGAAGTATGACAGCGATGATGAGCCAATGTGATGTGCCGGTGGGAAATGTCGGCCCAGCCAAAGAGAGCACGAAGCCGGCGACCCCGGGAACAAACCAAAAAATAGAAGCCGAGTTCGTCGACACCCTTCCTGCGGAGCTTCAGCAGCAGAATGCTACCCGCATGGCGACGTATGCCGTCGAACCATTGAATCTCGACGCGCGCAGCGCAGGATTGTCGAACCAGGTGCAGGTGGCTCTCGCGCCGACTTTGCCGCCCCCGGAAAATATCAATGCACAGGTTGTTTCAGATGGCGTGGTGCTGACGTGGAACTGTGGGACGCCTCCAATCGAACCAGCCGGGCTGCGTTACGTCTATCGCATCTATCGCCGCTCCGCTGATAAGGGAACTGACGTGAAGCTTAGCGACGAAACTTGCCCGGGCGGCAGGTATGTCGACCACACAATCGAGTGGCAGAAGAATTACGAGTACAGGATTAGTGTTGTGACGTTCGTGGATCTGGTGCCCGATGTAGCCATTATCGAAGGAGCCGACTCGCCGCCTCAAAAGGTCTTCACCAACGATACCTTCCCGCCCGCTGTTCCTATTGGGCTTCAGGCCGTGTTCTCTGGCCCAGGCCAGCAGCCATTTATCGACCTGGTATGGGCGCCGGACACCGACGCGGATCTCGCCGGATACGACGTCTACCGTCGCGAAGAGAACTCGACGCCACAAAAGATCAATGCCGAGCTCATCAAGAGCCCTGCCTATCGCGACACGAACCTGACTCCCGGAAAGACGTATTTCTACGTAGTATCGGCCGTCGACCTGCGCGGTAATGAGAGCGGCCGCTCCGAAGAAGCCAGCGAAACTGTGCCGAAGGATTAGACCGCGCCTCCTGCCTTCCGCGCGGCGGCACGCAAGCCAGCAATTGACGCCTGATATCCGTAAATTCTTTCGTGTCCTCAGGCCGCTTTGTGTTTAGATAGACGCTCTATGAAATATTGCCGCTTTCAGCAGAATGGCGAAGAAGTGTACGGCCTTGTCGAATCGGTGGCGGGGCGCGATGAAATCACGCGCCTGCTGGTCACCACTCCTGAAGAAGTTGGCGGCGATATGGAGGATCTGCGTACCAAGCGTGTCGACCACATCCCTCTGGCAGACGCGCCGCTGCTGGTTCCGGTTCGCCCCTCCAAGATTCTCTGTGTCGGCCGCAATTATCGCGAGCACGCGGCGGAACTGGGCAACGAAGTACCCACCGAGCCGCTTCTCTTTTTCAAGCCCACGACCTCGTTGAATTCGCCCGGCGGAACGATCCGCCGCCCGCGCGTTTCGTCGCAGACCGATTTTGAGGGCGAACTCGGGGTTGTCATCAGCAAAAGCTGTTACAAGCTGGGCGACAACGACGACGTGAAGCCTTACATCCTCGGCTACACGTGCGTCGATGATTTCACCGCGCGCGATCTGCAGAAGAAAGACAAGCAGTGGACGCGAGCCAAGGGTTTCGACACCTTCTGCCCCGTGGGTCCGATCGTCACCGACGAAGTGGATCCCTGGGCGGGCGTGAGCGTCAAAACGACTGTGAATGGCGAAGTGCGCCAGGATGGCAACACTCGCGACTTCATTTTCCAACTCGACGCCGTCATCCGATACATCTCGCAGGTCATGACGTTGCTGCCCGGCGATCTCATCGCCACGGGAACTCCCGCAGGCGTAGGCCCGGTCGTTGCCGGAGACACCGTTGAGGTAACCGTCGAAGGCATCGGAACGCTGCGAAATCCGGTTGCCGACGAATGAGTTGTTTCAAAAACATCCGTCACGGAAGCATCGTCCGTTGGTAACCAGCACGCCCCTTCCTTGATTCGGGTTTCCGGCTTATTCTGTTGGATCAGGAACTCGTCGCTGCTCGCGGCTGTTTCCTTCCTTATCAGTCATGAATCCGTTTCGCCTTTATAGTTTGATTATCGGTGGTCTGGGCATCGTGTTTGCGCTCTACTTTCTGTTGCGGCGCAAGCCGAAGAGCGCAGAGGAACTCGAGCGTCAGCGACGCGAGTGGCTCGACAGCGTCGGCCGCATCACGGACGGCACAGTGATCGATGTGCACGAGCTTCCGTTTGAGAATCAGCGTGTGTCTACCATGCTGATTTACCAGTACGACGTAGCGGGCGTGTCCTACGAAGCGTCGCAGGACGTCACCTATCTTCGGCAGTGGGTGAATCTGCATTCGTGCCGGCTCGGCTTGCCGACGTCGGTCAAGTACGATCCACAGAATCCCGGCAACTCTCTCGTCGTCTCTGAGCGGTGGATGGGGTTGAGGCAGTAGGGCGGCAGCCGTCGGTCGTCAGTCTTCAGTCGTCAGCCAAACTCCAACCCAACGAGTTCGAATCAAGCCACCGTCGGCACCAATCTTAGGGAATATAAAAGTTTGCGACTAGAGCACATCTTGATCGCGGGGGACGGATATGGCACGTGTTCCAGCGATACGAGCTTTGGGGTGTTGTTGGCTGACGACCGACGACTAGAGACTGACGACTGGTTTCTAGCTTCCCGCCGCGAATCCGCCGCTGTGCGCGACCGTGATGCGGAGGTACTTGTAAGGATTTACAGGAGTGTCGTTGATGCGCACTTCGTAGTGAAGGTGCGGACCGGTGCTGCGGCCACTAAGGCCGACAAAACCAATGATCTCGCCACGGCGAACTTGCTGTCCCGGCGTCACTGCAAAACCTGACAAGTGGCCGTAGCGCGTGTTAATGCCGTGACCATGCTCGAGAACGATCGCGCGTCCGTAGCCGCCCATGAAGTCAGCAAACTGAACCACACCATCCGCCGGAGCAACGACCGGCTGGCCGACCATGGCAGCGATATCGACGCCCGTGTGGAATGCCCCTTCCCCGTTGAACGGATCGGTACGCTCGCCGAACGAGCCAGTCACCTGGCCTTCGACCGGCCACAGGTTCGGGGCAGAATTCGCGCGCGCCCAATCGGCGGTCGTCACGTTGCGGGTTAATCCGAGCGAGAGACCCGTGGTGGTTGCGCCCGTCAGAGCTGAAGTCTTCAAGGCGTAGAGCTGATCCAGTGAAGAACTCACCTCTGAATTGCGCACCTGCTCTTCTCCGCCGGTCACCAGGATCGGATCGGATTTCAGGCCATACAGCGATGAAACTTCGCTCGCCAGCGAACCCAGGGAAGCCACTTGAACGTCGCGTTCCTTGGCGACCTGCTCAAGGCGTGTGTAGCGGTCCTTCAAATCATCCTTTTCGGTCCGGAGCCGGTTGTAGCTTGAAACCTTCAGCAGCATGCGAACGTAGGAACTGGCGATACCGGTCAGGCTCAGGAAGCCGACTGCTGCGCCTACGACGAAAATGTAGAGATAGTGGACGGGAATCGGGATCTTGCGCAGTTGTCCGTCGTCGTCGCGGGCGACAAAAAGGATGTAAAAGCGTTTGCGCAATCTTCCCTTCCAGTCTTGAATTCGAACCATGCCTGGGCGGCCTGCGGTTACAGGAGCCCAACTTTGCATCCCGATTCCAGAGTCGCGCCACCATGCAAGGTTGCGGCAGCGCGCTCCTACCAAACCAGAACCAGGTATGGCCAATCTGTTAACTTGTCCGCAATTGATACGGCTTGCAGGACTTATGTGGCCAAAGGTTATCGGAAATAGCTCTCAAACGGTAACAAACTGGGTTCCTTTGTGTCAACGGCAGCCGACACCCATTTTCGGTTACCAAGGACCGGTAATTACCTTAGACCTCTGTACGGATTACCAGCCAGATTACCCAAATCCGTTTGCCCCACGGGCTCGAGTTGAAAACCTGAAGTTGATGGGTGTTTTCCCCCGTTTTTCGGCGATTTTCGGAGAATCGGTATATTGGATCGCGTGCCGCTTCCCGAGAAAAATCTGATCGCCAGCATCCGACGGCAAGCGCGTCCTCGCAGATCGCTGATTGCCGGCATCGGAGATGATTGTGCTGTCCAACGGGTTGCTCATGGATTCGATCTCCTCATCACCACCGATTTCACGCTCGAAGGAATTCACTTTCGCCGCGAGTGGCACCCTCCGGAAGTCGTCGGAAGACGCTGCCTTGTGCGCGGTCTGAGCGATATCGCCGCCATGGGCGGAGAGCCGGTGACGGTTTTTCTATCGCTTGCATTGCCCCGGAAGTTGCCGCAACGATGGGTCGACGCTTTCATGAAGGGAGTGTTACAAACAGCCGAGCAGTTCAAAGCGGTCCTGGCTGGCGGAGACACGGCTGAGTCTCCGGCCGGCGTGTGCGCCGACATCGTAGTGACAGGATACGTCCCGCGCGGACGCGCCATGTTGCGTTCCGGCGCCCGACCGGGCGACGAAGTTTTCGTGACTGGCTCGCTTGGTGGATCGGCGGCAGCGTTGCACGAGTTCCTGGCTGGCCGGAGACCAAAGCCCCAGGATTTTCTGCGCCACTTCGCTCCCGTTCCGCGAGTTGCTATCGGGCGCTTTCTTCGTGAGAAGCGGCTGGCATCGGCAATGATCGACCTGAGTGATGGCCTCTCTACTGATCTGGCGCACATCTGCGAAGAATCCGGAGTCGGTGCCGAAATAACAGCAGGTGCAATTCCGCGTGCGCAAGTGGGCCGGAAGAAGTGGCCCGTCGACATGGAACTCGCGCTCGATGGCGGCGAAGACTATGAGCTGTTATCCACGGCTCGCCCGGCGTCCGGTCGTGCGGGAGGGCAAGTTCCTGCTCGAATTGCCGGAGTGCGCGTTACGCGCATCGGCCGCATCACTCGGGAGAAGAAGCTCATCTCCATTAATGAAAGCGGATCTAGCCATCGACTTCAACCGAAGGGCTGGGAGCACTTCCGATAGATGAAAGGTGCCCACTTCTGTGGGCACTGGTTGCTGGGTCGCGCCTCTCACATTTGTCATCCTGAGTGAAGGGAGGCGCCACAGAACGCAGCAGGACCTCTGCAGTTTTGCCAGCCGTGAGTTAGGTGTCCACGCGGTGGCGACGCACCCCATCCCTCAGAAGGACACGTCCAAACGTACCTCCGCGTGATCTAGTCCCTGTCGTTGCGCGAGGATAGAGTACGTCTATGTCGTACGTGCGTATCGTCCTTGCTTCTGTGATCTGCGCCGCTGTCTGCATCACCGGCGCCGCAGCGCAACACAATTCACCCCTCACGCCTCACTCGACCTCGTCAGCCCCGGCCAGCAACGAACCGGTCAATGTCGACGAGGCTTTCATCCACAAACAATTCGGCGAGGAATTCTCGCTCACGCCGCTCTCGACGCCCTTCGTGCGCGATATCGACGGCGACGGGGTCGATGATTTCGTCATCATCGCTCGCAGCAAGAAGCCGATGCTGGACGCGGCCGAGCACAGCTATCGCGTGATCGATCCTTATTACGATTTCTTTGGCTACGGCGATCCAAAGCTCACCGCCAGCTTCGGATCCGAAGATCTGTCGGAGAGAAGCCTCGTCGTGCTCATCATTCATGGCTCGGGCGCGGAGGCCTGGCGCGCCGACACGCCGAAAGCCAAGTTCGTGATCATCAATCTGCCCTTCAAGAAAGTCGCGGTTCGCCGGCTCCAGCTGCGTAAGCGACAGGTGAACGCAATCTTCGCGGAAGAAACGAATTCGAGCGCCGGCGACTCGGTTGTGTTTTGGGATGGCGCCAAGTATCGCTATCAGCCGCTGGGCACCGGCGGCGACGACTAGTCCTCACTGCACCGCAAGCTTCAGGATGTTCCCGCTGTAGTCGACGACGTAAATCTCGCCTGCAACGTCCTGCCCGAAAGAACTCACGTTGCGATTGCTCGACAGCAGCTTCGTGCGTGTCCAAGTACCCGAACTTTCCGTCAGATCCCAGATCGTTCCGCTGCCGAAATCGCTGAATATGTACGCCCTTCCCAAGTTCGGGATGGCAGTCCCTTTGTACACGGGGCCGCCGATCACAGCGTCACCCTCGGTATGGTCATATTCAGCGATTGGCAGCACCAGGCTCATCATGTTGCAACCCGTGGCGGGATTGAAGCAGTGCATGCCCTCCATCACATTCCAGCCGAAATTTCCGCCGCGCTGGAGGATATCGATTTCCTCGTATTTGTCCTGGCCGACGTCACCGACGAACAGCCGTCCGGTGTCACGTTCGAACGAAAATCTCCACGGATTGCGCAGGCCATATGCCCAGATCTCCGGCAGTCCGCCACCGGCGGCAAAGGGATTGTCAGCCGGTATTGCGTACTGCAATCCTGAACTCGTGTGATCCACGTCGATCCGCAACATCTTTCCTAACAGTGTTTGCAGATTCTGACCGTTGCCCAGCGGGTCGCCGCCGCTGCCGCCATCCCCGAATCCAATGTAGAGAAACCCGTCTGGCCCGAACACGAGTTGTCCTCCCTTGTGATTTGGAAACGGCTGATTGACGGTGAGCAGGATTCGTTCACTGGCCGGATCCGCTTGATTGGCATCCGCCGCCGATACCTGATATTCGGCGATCACGCTTTGGATCTGTGATCCCACCATCTGATCGTAGTGAACATAAAATTTGTGATTCTGTGCGAACTGCGGATGAAACGCGAGTCCGAGCAGTCCCATCTCTCCCGAGAAGTTCACCTTGGGTGTGATATCGAGGAAGGGCGTCGCTAGCAGCGTGCCGTTGTTTCCAATTCGGATGCTTCCTGGCTGCTGAACCACGAAAAAGCGCCCGGTGCCGTCGTTGGGAAATTGCAGGTCAACCGGATTGGTGAGCCCACTTACAACGGGACTAAGCATCAGCGGCGGCGGAGGTCCGCCCGTCGATGGAGGCAGAGGCGTGGAAAATGAGTTGCTGCTACATCCGGTAATGACGCTGACGGCCAACAGGATCACGGTTACATGCAGGTACAAATCCCGAGCCATCCGCGGATTCTAGTCCAAAACAAATCCCGGCTTGTCACTCGCTGGGACATTACTCTCGGCCAATCTCTCCTATAATCTCGGGCTATGAACCTCGAACAGAAACTCGAAGAACTTAAGAAGCGCGACCACCTGGCCGAAGAAGGCGGCGGCGCCAAGCGCCGCGAGAAGCAGCACAAAGACGGCAAGATGTCGGCGCGAGAGCGTATCGAGTTCCTGCTCGACGAGGGCACATTCGAAGAAACCGACAAACTCGTCACGCACCGCTGTAACGACTTCGGCATGGCCGAGCAGAAGTTTTACGGTGACGGCTTTCTCACCGGATATGGCCGCATCGAAGGCCGCCTGGTTTTTCTCTTTGCCCAGGACTTCACCGTCTTCGGCGGATCGCTCTCGGAAGCCAACGCGGGCAAGATCGTGAAGATTATGGACCTCGCTGCCAAGATGGGCGCGCCTGTCATCGGACTGAATGACTCGGGTGGCGCTCGCATCCAGGAAGGCGTGATGTCGCTGGCCGGCTACGCCGACATCTTTCTTCGTAACACGCTGTACAGCGGCGTTATCCCGCAGATCTCCGCAATCATGGGGCCGTGTGCTGGCGGCGCCGTGTACTCACCCGCGATCACCGATTTCATCCTGATGGTCGACAAAACTTCCTACATGTTCATTACCGGCCCTGACGTGATCAAGACCGTCACGCACGAGGAGGTTACGAAAGATCAACTGGGCGGGGCGATGACACACAACGAGACCTCAGGCGTCGCCCACTTCCTCTCGCACGACGACGCGGAGTGCCTGTCGATGGTGCGTGAGTTGTTGAGTTTCGTTCCTTCGAACAATCTGGAAGATCCCCCGCGGCGTCCGTGTACCGACCCGATCGACCGCGCTGATCCAGCGCTCGACAAGATGGTTCCCGCCGAATCGAACCGCCCTTACGACATCAAAGACGTGATCCACGCCGTGATCGACGACGGCTACTTCTTCGAGGTGCAGGAACACTACGCGAAAAACATTGTGGTCGGATTTGCCCGGCTGAACGGCCGCTCGGTTGGGATCGTCGCCAACCAACCGGCGATGCTGGCAGGCACGCTCGACATCAATGCCTCGATCAAAGGCGCGCGCTTCGTGCGCTTCTGCGACTGCTTCAACATCCCGCTGGTGACATTCGAAGACGTGCCCGGATTCCTTCCCGGCACCAACCAGGAGTACGGCGGGATCATCAAGCACGGCGCGAAGCTGCTCTTCGCATTCGCGGAAGCGACGGTGCCCAAGGTCACGGTCATCACGCGCAAGGCTTATGGGGGCGCCTACTGCGTCATGGCGTCAAAGCACATCCGCACCGACGTGAACTACGCATGGCCCACTGCCGAAATCGCGGTGATGGGCCCCGAAGGCGCGGTCGACATCGTTTACAAGCGCGAGTTGGAGCAGGCAGCGAATCGCGAAGAAATGCGGCAGGCGAAGATTGACGAATTCCGCGACCGTTTCGCAAATCCCTATGTCGCCGCCGACCGGGGCTTCGTGGACGCTGTCATCCAGCCACGCGAAACGCGCAAGAAGCTGATCCAGGCGCTCGAGATGCTGCAAAACAAGCGCGACAAAAATCCGCCGAAGAAGCACGGGAATATACCGCTGTAGCTTCCAAGGCTATTGTTTGAAAAGACAGGTCCAGGGCAAAATTAGAGAGATGGTTGGCGAACAAAAAGCGAATGCGAGGAGTCCGTGGACGTTTCCGATGATGGTCTTCTCTGCCCAGAAGTAGGTTCGTGGGCAGCAGAGAAGCATGGCCTCGTCTCGATGTACGCCAAGTTGTTTTCGGCAGGAATGAAGAATAAATGGAAGAGCCGTGTCTACATCGAGCTCTACGCCGGTGCAGGTCTCTATCGCATTCGGGATAGCACAAGAATCATCGCAGGGTCTCCCATCACGGCTCTTCATCTTGACAATCCCTTCGACAAATACATCTTCTGCGAAAAGCGTCCGGAAGAACTGGAAGCGCTCAAAGCAAGAGCTAGCCAAATCGCACGTTCAGCGAACATTTCCTACATACTTGGCGATTGCAATGAGCGCGTTGGAGATATCCTTGGAGAAATCCCCACGCACTCCACAGGCCACGGCGTTCTTTCTCTTTGTTTTGCAGATCCATACGACATCGGAATCAGATTCGACACGTTTCGCAACCTCTCTGACCGGTACGTTGATTTCTTGGTTCTTCTTGCTCTCTACTCCGACGCGAATCGGGCATACACGCGTTAGGTCATGGAGGATGCGGACAAAGTAGACAATTTTCTGGGTTCTAAAACATGGCGAGAAAGGTGGAGGACGGCGGAATTGAATGCAGTGAAGTTCCCTAGGTTTCTAGCCGAGGAATTCGCGCAGCGCATGGAGACCATCGGCTATCTCCCAACGCCGATTTACCGGATGAAACGTGTTAGATCTGACGAGAAAAACCTTCCCCTCTATTACATTGCGCTTTTTCCCCGAGAGCCCCTCGCTTTTG
>Ga0126381_100003138_pt1 | contig 18031 bp, 19 predicted proteins | sample PanSoiMetPlot_28_FD_96465 | JGI IMG/M metagenome (GOLD analysis project Ga0126381, IMG submission 96465) | Tropical forest soil microbial communities from Panama - MetaG Plot_28 | ecosystem: Environmental > Terrestrial > Soil > Tropical forest > Bulk soil | place: Panama | collected 2016-02-17 | reverse complement strand
TTTTGAGATCGTGGACATGGTTTCCGACGGCAGTTCCCTGGTGGACGCGGCTTTCAAATTCAGGCCCGATCTCATCGTCAGTGACATTTCAATGCCCAAGCTAAATGGGATCGAAGCCGCGCGCCAGATTCGCGATTCCCTGCCAAACATTAAGTTCATCTTTCTGACCATGCACGCCAACCTCGCTTACCGCAACGCAGCGTCGGAGCTCGGCGCCAGCGGTTATGTTCTGAAATCGTCGGCGCCCGAAGAACTGGCCCAAAGAGTCCGGGATGCGTTTACACCCGTACTCTAGCCAGCCATTCCGGCGCAACCCATACGCTTCTATCGCCCCTTGAGCACTTAAAAAAACCGCGCCCAATTGAAGTCATCTAAGCGCCGGAGGAATTGGGCACATGGGAAGGAACAGGGCCGATCAGCCGAACATACTGGTTATCTTCGGCGATGACATCGGTATTTGGAATCTGAGCTGTTACAGCGACGGCGTGATGGGCTATCGCACTCCAAACATCGATCGCCTGGCGAAGGAGGGGATGAAATTCACGGACGCCTACGGCGAACAGAGTTGCACCGCCGGGCGGGCCAGCTTCATCACGGGTCAGAGCGCCTTCCGCACAGGTTTGACCAAAGTGGGAGTTCCCGGGGCGACGGTCGGGCTGCAGGCGGAAGATCCGACCATTGCCGAGTTGCTCCAGGAGCGCGGTTACGCGACCGGACAGTTCGGAAAAAATCACCTCGGCGATCGAAACGAGTACCTTCCGACGGTTCATGGCTTCGATGAATTCTTCGGGAATCTCTACCATCTCAACGCCGAAGAAGAACCCGAGATGCCGGATTATCCGAATCAAAAAGATTTCCCACAGTTTCGCACTCGGTTCGGGCCGCGTGGCGTGTTGCGCTCGAAAGCGACCGACAAAGACGATCCCACCGAAGAGCCGCGTTGGGGACGCGTCGGCAAGCAGGTGATCGAAGACACCGGCCCGCTTACAAAAAAACGCATGGAGACTTGTGACGACGAATTTGTCGGCGCCGCCAAAGATTTTATCAAGCGGCAGACGAGGGCAGGCAGGCCGTTCTTCTGCTGGGTGAACACCACCCACATGCACCTGTTCACGCATACCAAGCCGCGGAGCGTCGGGCAGGCTGGCCGATGGCAATCCCAGTATCACGACACAATGATCGACCACGATAAGAACATCGGTGAGCTACTGGACCTCCTGGATGATCTGAAAATCGCCGACAACACCCTCGTGCTCTACACCACCGACAACGGTCCGCACATGAACACCTGGCCGGACGGCGCAATGACGCCATTTCGCAGCGAAAAGAATACCAACTGGGAAGGTGCATTCCGAGTCCCGCTGTTGATTCGATGGCCGGGAAAGGTTCCATCAGGCGTCACCTCGAACGAGATCGTCCAGCATCACGACTGGTTGCCGACATTCCTGGCCATGGCTGGCGATCCGGACATCGTTGAAAAGCTGAAGAAGGGGCACAAAGCTGCTGGGAAATTGTTCAAAGTACACATTGACGGTTACAATCTTCTTCCATATCTGACCGGAAAAGAGAAAAAGGGTCCGCGCCAGGGCTTTATCTACTTTAACGACGACGGCGACCTGGTCGCGCTCCGCTTCGACAATTGGAAGGTCGTCTTTCTGGAACAGCGTTGTGAAGGAACGCTGCGAGTCTGGGCGGAGCCATTCACGACGTTGCGTTTACCGAAAATCTTCAATCTGCGAACCGATCCGTTCGAGCGCGCAGACGTTACATCGAATACCTATTACAGCTGGTTCCTCCACCACGATTACATCGCTCTAGCAGCGCAGGCAATTGTCGAGCCGTTCCTGGCGACCTTCAAAGAATTTCCGCCGCGCCAAAAGGCTGCCAGCTTCACCATCGATCAAGCGCTTGACAAAATGACGGCAATGTTGAGCGGTGCCGGACATTAATTCCCGCGCTGAGGTGGATTGCGACGTAAGCTATCCTTCACTTTAGGCTCTTGCACGCGGCTGCAATTTTCTAAATCCGTTACCTTAGGAAACACATCTCATTCCAACCTAGTCGTATTGTTGTCAATCGGTTTTTTGTGCATGTCAGCAGTATGATTTCGGCATCGACAGTTTCGGGATGGTTCGGCAAGGCTGAACGCGGTCTGCGGCTGAGCGGATGCCTGGCAAGCAATCCCAGTGCAAGAGTTCTATATTCGCTTCTATTGTGGCTCGCTGGCTGGAGAATCGTCAGCTTCGCATTGATATTACCATTCGCAACCAAACGGCCTGGCACTGCCCTTCTATTCGCTTTCCTGTTGGCAATCGACTTCGTTGGCCTTCGCTGGCTTCGGCGCGATTCATTTGCCCCCGCCGCTATTACGTTCTTGAGCGGTCACTGGCTCGCCTACACAGTACTCGTCACGCTGAGCTCTGGAATCCATAGTCGCGGGCTGTTACTGTATCTCGAATTGCCGATCTCAGCGGCATGGCTAATGGGTACGATTCCCGCTTTGTGGAGCGGCGCCGCGTGCCTCTCGTCTATCGCGCTGGTTGCCGTGCTGGGCAATTTTGGAGTCCAGTTTCCGGGGTATTTCGCAACCGCGGGACCCATCGTGCGGTGGTCCGAGACCTTTGTCGCGGCTATTATTATCGTGGTCCCGGTGATGCGAATCCTCCAGATCCTGCAAGGAGCCTTGGATAAGTCTCATACCGCCGAGCAGGCTCTGGAAGAGTCCCGCATTGGGCTGGAAGCAATGGTGCGAAAGCGCACCGCGGAATTAGAGGAGGCGCGCGACCAAGCCCAGGCTGCAAGCCGGGCAAAAACCGCATTTCTTGCTACGCTAAGCCACCAGCTCCGGTCGCCATTGAATGCTATCTTGCTTCTTTCGGAAATGGCATCGACCGATCCGCATATGTCAGAAGAACATTGCCAGGATTGGAAAGTAATCCACAGGAGCGGGCAGCATTTGCTCCATTTAATCGACCAAGTATTGGATGCAGCGCGAATCGAGTCCGGACAAGTCTCGCTCGAAAACGTCAGGTTTGATCTGGTGGCCCTGTTGCAAGGCGTTATCGACCTAATGCGTGTACGCGCTGAACAGAAGAGTCTGTCACTTCGGATCGAGAGCCTGGGGATCGCTCCACAATTCGTCTATAGTGATCAGGACAAGCTGAGGCATATACTGATCAACTTAATCGACAACGCCATCAAGTACACCGACGTCGGCTACGTAGCTTTGCGCCAACACCCGCCGGTGGTGGATGCATCGTCGCGTATTCGGCTCCGGTTTGAAATCGCCGATACAGGAATCGGTATCGCCCAGCAGGATCAGGAGCGCGTTTTCGAACCCTTTATGCGTGTGGCGAGCGCGGCGGAAGGGACTGGTCTCGGCCTGGCGATCACGCGGCAGTACGTGGAATTGATGGGCGGGTGCATCCGCGTCGAGAGTGTTCCTGGCCGTGGATCGCGCTTTTTTGTAGAAGTGCCCGCCGGACTGGCTGATCGCGACGCGCCGGCCAATCCCCAATCGCTTCACCTCCCAGGGGTGGCCGCAGGAGAGCCGGAATATCGCGTGTTGATGATCGAGCCCGCTATTGCCAGGTCTGACATCGCCGGCGGAGCGGCCTGTACTTAGGCGGATCTCTTTTTCACTTTCGCGCCACGTTCTTTCCCCATTGATACGCCGGTCCGACCGAGAAGCGGACCGTGTTACCCGGTTGCAAAATGTCGTTGAAGATCTGATCGTGCGCGAAGTCGACCTGGAAGCGCAGGGCGAAGTGACGGGTCACGTTGAAGTCGACGCCGCCCCCGAAACCGTAGAAATAAGTCCAGTCAGTTTTCGTTCCGTGGGGCGTCAGTTGAGCGACAATCGTGGCGGCAATCGGATCGGCCGGGTGCGGTGTCGCCACGGCCTGAATCGCGCCGAGGTTAGGGTGAACAAAAAACGTAACTGTCTGGAAATGCCGGAACGGTAGATCGGGGCCAATCTGAAATGTCTGTGTTCGGAGGTGTGTGGGCACGCGGAGAATGTAACCGGGCGGAACGAGCCCGGCGGCCTCCAGGGCTCGGAGTTGCTGCGCGATCCTCGTTTCCAGCGAAGAAATCAGCATGCCCACTTCAACCGTGTTCCTGCCTTCGGCTATAGAATAGTCGAAGCCTAAGGTGAGCCACGTTTTTTGCCGAAACGCGGCCTGTGCGTTAAAGCCTTGCTCGGACAGGTTGATCCTCGGCCGTTCGATATTAGCGAACCCGCCATAAACGTCCCAACGGCCGACATAGGATTGCTGCGCACTTAAGGTTGCCACAGAAACTATAGCCAGGGCAGCGACGCGGCCGAGCAAGGACGTTGCTGAGTTGTTTTGCACTTCGTTCTCCCGTGGAATCGCACTGGACCCGTGCCAGTCCGGCGCCATAGCTTAGAACGTTGTTCACCGCGTCTGGATTCAAATAAATCTTTTGTAAGGCGTCCAGCAGCCGTGGTTTTGGCGGAGCGGCCGGAATCAGAGCGTCAAAAACTGAGCCGTTCGCAAGCGACGGGGATCTATCCGAGTGGCTCACGTTAGTGGCCAAGAAAGCGGAAGAATAATGTCTCTCGGAAAACGAAGTGCGGCTGAGCTCCTGGGAACATTTTGGCTGGTATTCGCCGGATGCGGCGCGGCAGTGTTGTCGGCGGCATTTCCGAACCTGGGAATCGGATTCCTGGGCGTCGCACTCGCCTTCGGACTGACCGTGCTCACGATGATCTACGCCGTCGGCCACATATCTGGCGGACACTTTAATCCGGCTGTTTCTGTTGGTCTCGCGGTTGGAGGAAGATTTCCGGCGTCCGAGCTAATCTCTTATGTATTGGCCCAGGTGGCCGGCGCCATTCTCGCTTCTGGCGTTCTCTACGTAATCGCGAGTGGAAGGGCCGGCTTCGATCTGGCAGCAGGATTCGCTTCAAACGGCTACGCGGAGCACTCGCCTGGTGGGTATTCGATGTTCTCGTGTTTGGTTGCGGAAATCGTTCTAACTTTCTTCTTCGTGATGATCATCCTTGGTTCGACTGACAAGCGCGCGTCGCAAGGATTCGCGGCCATCGCAATCGGATTGGGCCTCACGCTGATTCACCTGGTCGATATTCCAGTAACAAACGCCTCCGTAAATCCTGCGCGCAGTACGGGGCCTGCCGTGTTTGTGGGAGGCTGGGCGATTCACCAACTGTGGTTATTCTGGCTCGCGCCGATCGTGGGAGCAGTTGCCGCTGGTATCCTCTATCCGGCCCTGTTCGAGGGACGAGAACACGCTCGCCCAGATTTGATTTCACCTGAGGAAGAAATCCTAGAACCTCATTTGCCGACGCGTAGACCGTAAACGCTTTCCGTTTTGGTGACACGACCGGCTATCGATGCGGGCTCACATCCAGAATCCTTCAGCATGCATCCTGCTCTTTCGGTAGCACGTTCGGAAGCGCGCTGAATGTCTCGTCGTATTGCTTCAGTGTGTCTACCAATAAGTTCGCTAGAATCCGCGCATGTTGGGGGCTTACATAGATACTGGTGTGAATCGCGCCATTTTGCTGTCCAAACTCGATGAGAAATTCGAAGGCGTTGTATCCGATTTGAAAAGAGTTGGCGTAGCGCGATTCTTCCCGTTGACGACTCGGCGTCTGAGCTCTTGATTCTTCGCGACTCATAGCGTGATTCGCAGCAGTTGGAGACGCGCTTTTATTCCGCGCTTCGCCCTCCGTTTGACGCTCGGCTCGGCGACACGATGTTCAAAGTTTCGCGGCCCGGAAAGCGCAAGCGGACAGTCGCCGCAGGTCAGACGTTTGCGAGCCCGCCGTCCGGTTGTGATTCAACGAGCGGCCCTTCTTGCTGAAGGCCATACTTGGCGATTCGTCGATAAACCGTCATCCTGGAACAGCGCAGGATTTCCGCTGCCTTGCTTTTGTTCCAGCGAGTAGCCTGCAACGCCTCCAGCAGGCGGTCCGGCTCGGGCGCCATCGGCACGTGCGGCAGTTCCTGCGAACTCAGTTGAGCGGTCAGGTGGGGACCCTTCGCAAGAGTCCAGTGCAGCCATCGTAGATCCGCGGCCGTCACGAATTGCGACGAACAAATCAGGTAAGCTCCTTCGATCACATTGCGAAGCTGCCGCACGTTGCCGGGCCACTCCTGGTTTCGGAGCAGCCGCAGGCCTCCCTTCGTTACACCGGCGACGCAACGTCCATAGCGCTGATTCAATTCGCGAATGAAACAATCCACCAGTTCGGGTATGTCATCCCTTCGCTCTCGAAGAGGGGGAAGATAGACGGGCAAAACATTCAACCGAAAAAAGAGATCGGCGCGAAACTTTTGTTCTGATATTAAGCGTTCCAGATTTTGATGGGTGGCGGCTACGACGCGCACGTCGATCGAGATGTTTCGCGTCTCTCCCAGTGGCTGGATTTCCTGCGATTCAATCGTCCTCAGGATTTTGGCCTGAGTCTGCAAGCTCATGTCTCCGACCTCGTCGAGAAAAATCGTGCCACGGTGCGCGGCCCTCAATTTACCTTGCTGCCTGATCATTGCACCGGTGAACGCACCCTTTTCGAAACCAAAGAGCTCGCTTTCGAGAAGGCTGTCGGGAATCGCTGCGCAGTTCACTGAGACAAACGGCCCGTTGCGCCTTGGACTCAACCCGTGGATCGCACGCGCGGCAAGTTCCTTGCCAGTGCCTGTTTCCCCCGTAATCAGGACGGTCATGTCGGCGGGAGCAATGCGCCGGATCAGATTTCGCACGTGGAGTAGATTTTCGCAGTGGCCAACCAGAAGCTCTTCGGCCGGCCATTGTCCATTCGGGAGGGCGCTAAGTCGGTTCATACACGCTGATTGTGTGTCTGGCAGCCCCAGCTGCCGCGCTTGTCGATCCCATCTGGTCCGCAACCAAGATGTACAACCAGTCGCCGCCGATTTTGTTTTTTCGACTGCGCCTTCTATCCTTCTTTCACCTCTGAATCGCACTCGGGCGGGATGTCTCCGTTACGTCACAGAGACATGACCGAGTGAAACAGAGGCTGCGTAAGCATCCACCAAGTGATTGCACCTTCAAGATCAGACCGGCGGCTTCCAAAATGCACCTTTGATCCGCGCGAATTTTCTGCCGGGAGAATCCGTATGTCGTTTGCGGAGAGGTACGCACCCGCGCAATTGGCGCGAATGAGAGAACATGATCTCGTAGATTTGGCGCAGAATGGAAATCGGGCCGCCTTTCAGGAGCTGATTGCGCGATCGAGAGACGGCTGCATACGTATGGCGACCGTCATTCTGCGAAATCCCGCCGACGCGGAAGACGAAGTTCAAAACGCGTTCTGCAAGGCGTATACCCATCTGTCCTTGTTCGGGCGCCAGTCCACATTCTCGACTTGGGTGACGCGAATCGTTATCAATCATTGCCTGATGCGTCACCGCAGGTCGCAGCGACTGCGCTTTGTCTCGTACGAAAATACGGGTTACGGAAATGGCTGGCATGTCGTCCATGAGCCGGTGGGCGTCGAAACTCCCGAGCACGGCGTCGGGCGCGACGAACTAAACAATATTTTGAGAAGCGAGCTGCGAAGAATTCCCCCCCTGCTTCGCGTCCCCTTGGAGATGCGATTCTTTCAGGAGCGCTCGGTGGAAGACGTGGCGGACACGCTCGGGATTTCCATTGCAGCCGCCAAGTCGAGGCTTCATCGCGCGCAGGTCTACTTAAGGGACCGCATGCTGCGCCACTGCGGACGCCGCGGCGCCGCGACGTTAACGCGCGTTGCCTGACAGTTAGAAACGGATCGACGAATCCGGACGCTACTGCCGCAGCGCGACCGCCAGCAGACCAAGGATGCCCAATCCCGCGATGAGACCTGACATGAGAGGCGTTATGAATCGTGGCTTCAAGTGATATTCGAGCTCAAGTCTGCGCGTATCGCGGCGGTGCTGCATTGTCGCCAGTAACAGCGCGGCTAGGCCAATGCTGATCATGAGCACCGAGAAAGTAACATAGCCGAGTGGATGGCGCTGGCTGCGCAGCCCCATTCCTTCGAAGATTTTGTAAATCGTAAATCCGAAAGAAATCAATGAGGCCGCGGTTCTGGTCCAGGCCATCAGAGTGCGTTCGTGGGCCAGGTAGGTACGTTCCGCCGACAAATCCGGCGGTTCGGTGGAGCGAGGAATGGCGATGCTTGAGTCCTCGTGGCAGGCCGCCCGATGGATCTCGCGAATCGCCTTGTCGTTCATGAGCGCACCGAACGCAACCGCCGAGTCATCCTTACTTCGGACAACACGTGCCGGGCAATACGATTGAAGAGGCCCCGCATCAGTGCATAGGGCACGATCGCCAGCAGCGACGCAGTTAGTAGAGCTTCCCCCACGTAGACGAAATGGAACGCGACGATCTGATAGATCCCGTCGATTCCAAGGGCGACTAGAAAGACTTTTCCAATCGATCTCCATCCCTTTTTCAGCCGCGCAATACGGTTGGCCCGATCGGCGAAAAGAGACCAGACGTAGGCCGGCTCGCCGCTCCGCGCGTCCCGAATTCCATCTCGCAGAGCAACTAGAATCGCCATCGACGGTTGAAGAATAAAACGCAAGTGTAAGGGCCCATCGAGACGCGCGGCCATGTTTTGCATAACGCGAAGCCCCAACTCTTGCATTTCGGCGGCTTTCAAATTTCAGGCTCTGGATTGTAGACCGGCACCGGGGATGCCAATTCTTCGCGCTTCTGCCTATCTGCAAATTCGTGCATCTCGCGCGATAGGAAATAGTTCCGTGCGGTTCGGATCACGGCCGTAGCGGCGAGTTTGCCGATCTCATCCCTAATCGGACTAATAACGCCGGCGACCAAGTTCATAGGGAATTGCTGGATATGGGAGCGGAGGATACATCGGAAGCCGATATGACAAGTGGATGTATCCACTGGATGAGCGAATCTCGCCGCAGGGCGATAACGGCGGCAATAGTTGGGAGCGCAGAGATGCGAACCGCCCTTGAGAACCTTGCGCGGTATCTTGATTCTCGCTTGCGACGGATCGAAACTCGCTTCCTCGCGCCCGCCGCGCGGATTGCGGGGTACGCAACAGGCGCCTTTGTGAATCGCGGCGTGTCCCTTCTCGTACCAATCGGCGGTCCATTCCCAAACGTTTCCAATCATGTCGGAGATCCCATATCCGTTCGCAGGAAACGCGTCCACCGGTGAAGTCCGCTCATAGCCGTCGCCGCGTAGACTCTGCCAAGGAAATTCGCCCTGCCACGTATTCGCGAGGTGTTGGCCCTCTGGACACAGTTTGTTGCCCCAAGCGAATTCCGCCCGATCGAGACCGCCCCGCGCTGCGAACTCCCATTCGGCTTCGCTTGGTAGATCCTTGCCCGCCCATTTGGCGTAGGCTTCGACATCTCGATAGGCGACGTGAACCACCGGGTGGTTCTCCAGCCCTTCAACGGAGCTTTGCGGGCCGGTCGGATGACGCCAATCAGCGCCCAGGACGAAATCCCACCACGTGCAGATACGCAGATCCACCGGATGCGACGGCTGTTGGAAGACGATCGATCCGGGGTGCAGCATTTCAGGGAGCGCTCCTGGATAGTCCTCCGCTCGCGGCGCCATCTCGGCCAAGGTCAAATAGCCGGTCGCGTTCACGAATCGGCTGAACATTGCGTTCGTGACAGGATATCGATCCATCCAGAACCCATCGACACGAACTTGGTGTTGCGGAGCTTCTTCCGGATAGTGATGGTCCGAACCCATGAAGAAGGTTCCACCAGGGATCCACACCATGTCGGCCGCAGGCGTGCGCGACGGTGCTATGGAAGCGCTCATAGTGAGCTCGATTCGAACGCTCGCACCGTAGTGCTCGGGTGCGTTGTTCCTGGAGGCAGCTGCTTTGAGGCGGCACCGCTGCACTCAGCGAAAACAAGGTCGGGCGTCGCTCTCCGAATCAGACGCATGGCCGCCCAGATAACCAACGCATCATCGAGTTGGCCAATTACGGGAATGATCGTAGGGATCAGCTGAATCGGACTAAGCAAATAAGCGGTGGCGACTCCGGCGCTGAACCGGGCGGGCCACGGCGAGCCCGGATGTTTCACCACCCGCACGATCGTTCGCGCCTCTTTCGCAAGGTGTCGGATACCGGTCTTCCAGTTCACTTAGGTCCTCTCGCGAGACTCGAGGGAGCGGTATGCAGCGTGCTGTGCCTTCGCCGACCGTTCATCTGATGCTGACATCGGAAATCGTGATTTACGTTTTGCAACCCGCGCCAAAGTGTTACTGACGGCCTGGCGCCGGCTTGAGGCTCAATCTTTTTTCTGAAACACAAATAATCCTCAAAAAGTCAGCCGCCTCACGATACCCCGAATCTCCGTTCAGTGAAAGCCGGATTGCGGCCATGCCACGCAATCGACCTTCGCGCTTGGGAGGCATGGCACCGCGAACCACACATTTCTTGCGATAAGGAGTCGTTGATATGAACCGAATAGCTGCCCTGGCAGTTTGTATTGGCTTCGCGGCCATTGCATTCTCGCCAGCCGCACGCGCTGATGAATGGGACAAGCGCACCGTACTCACAATCAATGAATCGATTCAGGTTCCTAACCACGTACTGCCTCCGGGCAAGTACGTGATGAGACTGCTCGATTCACCTTCCAACCGCAACATCGTGCAGATCTTCAATGGGAACGAAACCCACCTGATCGCCACCGTTCTGACGATGCCGAATTACCGGTTGGAGCCTACCAGCCGAACCGTATTAACTTTCTGGGAAATGCCGCCGGGACAACCCAAGGCCCTGAGAGCGTGGTTTTATCCTGGCGACAATTACGGACAGGAATTTCCGTACCCGAAAGTTACACAGATAGCCTGTGTGAAGCATCCTCAGCCAACCACTGTAGCCACGAAACCAGTCGAAACGCCCCAGGTAGCCGAGGCTCCGCCTCCGGAACAACCTGAGGTGGCCGAGGAGGCTCCTCCGCCGGAAGAAGCGCCAGCACCGCCGAAGGAACTTCCCAAGACTGGAACGCCATATCCTCTGATCGGTTTTGCCGGCTTCGCGGCGCTCGCAGTCTTCCTTCTGCTGCGCGGCGCGCGATCGATCTCTTCACTGTAAGAGATTCATTGCCAGGCTCCATGCCCTCGTGCGGTAGTTGATCTCAGCAATCGGACTGCTCGCGCGAGGGCCTTTTTATTTCCCTTCCCTATTCGACATTTGACGCCCACCAATGTGAAACAAGTTTACGGCATGGCCCCGGGGCAATCATCTTCACTACCGGAGCAAGTTGAAGTGCACTGAGGTCCACTAATGATTCGCACATAGGACGGCAAGAAATTAGCGCGGGCCCCGCGGTTAGGAGGTTCAATAAAATGACAACAAGCACATATCCAGTTTCAACGCGCCAAGGGGCATCCTCTGTAATCCTGTCGGTTGCTTTGATCATCATGGGAATTCTCGGAATGGTACTGCCTGAGATTCCTTCCATCGCCGTTGTCCTCATCGTCGGATGGCTGCTCCTTTTTGATGGCTTCATACAGCTTGCGCACGCCTTTCAGTCCAAAGGTATCGGCCCCATTGCGTGGAAGCTTTTGGTGTCGCTATGTTACATAGCTTCCGGCATTTTTCTGCTTGCGCGCCCACTCATCGGAGCTGCCAGCCTGACGCTGATGCTCGCGGTATTCTTCTTTGTGATCGGAGTGATGGATATTGTATTTTATTTCTCGACCCGGGCGGCAGGAAGATCCGGTTGGATGCTGCTCAACGGCCTGGTGACGCTGATTCTCGGTTTCATAATCTGGAGACGATGGCCGCAAGGCGCGTTATGGTATCTCGGAACGCTGGTGGGTGTTGGCATGTTTATGACAGGAGTGACACGCCTCATGATGACGCTGACAGCCCGTAGACTCCTTAGTGAGTCTCATGGTATTCCCACGGAGACTCGCCGGGCTGCGTGATCTGTCGCGCCGCAACTCCGGCGCGGATCGGCTTTTTCGAGTTCGATCCGCGCCCTTTGTGCTGGTTGTCTCTCGACAACCCACGCCGCGGGGAGGATCGTCGGGCTTTTTGTGCCGAATGGGGCTTACATCGCTTTCCCAATCGCTTTTCGCAATAGTCGCTCTGCTGTAGCGGATTTTTTCCTACGACATGGCCGGTCTTCCGCACATCAACAATAATAGGCGGACCTGGATTGAAAGTCTGGGTCGGCGTAGCTCGCAGGAGGTAGTGTATGTCGTTCTTAGTCTGGATCGTTCTCGGCCTCATATCGGGATTTATCGCGTCCAAGGTCGTCAACAAGCAAGGCGAGGGCTGGATCGGCGACATCGTCCTTGGCATCATCGGTGCTGTTGTTGGCGGCTGGTTGTTCGGATTGCTTGGGGCCCGTGGAGTCAGCGGCTTGAATCTGTATAGCGTCTTGGTTTCCGTCATTGGCGCTGTCGTGGTCCTCTTTGCATATCACGCGATACGGCGGAGTGTTTGACACCGTCCGTTCGAGATCTGGTCAGTGGTTACGGACGACAGCCTGTGGATGGGTCACTTCGCGGGGACGTATGTTGCTGTCGTTGAATAGCTGTAATCGTATTCGTTGCGAATGGTGTACAGAAATTTAGTGAATCCATAGTTTGTGATCGGCATCTTTCTCACGGCTTAGAGCGCTGAAAACATGCTGGGCGAAACCAGCGGGATCGTATTGTGACGTTCTAGCCAGTCTGAAGGAGATGCTGAACTTGACTTACCAAGACGACCACCACGTTACTGTCAACTCAACACCCTCGCTTCAAGTTGCCGGCCGTCACCGCAGTCGTCAACTGTGGCGGGAAATGCAAGGCGCCTACCAAGGTTACGTTAAAGCGTCCACGGCGCTGGAGAGACTCGTTACAGGTCCGCCGCTATCCATTTGGCGCACCGACGACCCCCGCGTGGGCAGGCTGATGGCTGAGCAACGTGTTTCGTTTGAAAATTACATCGACGCCAGGCTCCGTTTCGTTGAGTTCCATCATGATCAGAACATCGTGGCGGCTCATGACTGGACGCTGCCGAACCGTGAGATTGATGGGACGACTTGGAGAGGTTCGGTAGAATGGAGGCTCTTAATTGCCGCGAACGTAATCCTTCTCGCGCTAACGATTTTTTCTTCTTGGTATGTCCTGCGTGAGCAGAAGCACATACGTGAGCACAGTTTGATCAGCCAGCGGATACCTGCTTCAGCTGATCAACCCGGGATTCACTCGCGTGCGAACGCCATGCCCCCGGAAGATCCACGGCCGCCAGCGGTCGCGCCTGAGTCCGCTTCAGCACCCAACATGACTGCCGCCGACGCAAAAGCGAAGCCGGGCACCGCAAAGCCTTCGAATTCCGCCAAAACGTTTTATCCATTCCGTCTGGCTCCTTCCAAGCAGCTTCGACAAGTTGGCTCGACACGCATATCGGTCGGCAGCGTGGATCCCAGGCGGCAAAAGTTGACGGTGTCGTTTCTTGCCGGTTCTGCGATTGTGCAGAGACGCATCCGGCGGAACGTACCGGTCTGGATTAATTCGCGTCCCGGGACCCCGCCCATCAAGCTTGTGGTTACCCGGATCGAAGCCAACCGAGTGCAGGGCTACGTTTTGGAATCCGCCAACAAAAGCGTCGCTGTGTCTATGAGTCATTCAGGCGGCGCAACCGCCGGCAAGAGCTAGCCCAGCACTTCTCTGCTCCTTCAAAGCAGACCGCAGCCTCCCAAGCAGGCGCCATCTGCGCGCAATTGACTAGTCTGAAAATTTTATTACGACCAAATAGCACGCTTTGAAATCTCGGATTATGGTTCGATCGCCATCGGGGGCGTGCTATGGAACTGACCGGCGAGATGCTGCGCGAAGAGCGCGTCCGGCGAAGTCTAAAGCTGGAAGAAGTTGCAGCACAGACTAAGATCGGTATGCGTCTGTTACAGGCTATTGAAGCAAACCGCTTCGATCTGCTTCCAGGAGGACTCTTCACGCGAAGTTTTCTCCGCCAGTACGCGCGCGCCCTGGAGATGGACGAAACTCGGGTCATCACGTCATTTCAGCAACAGTTTCCAGAACCCCCTCCCGCGTTGCCGCTCCCTTTGCCCAAGAAGAGTACTTTCGCCAGAATTCCACTGTTCCCTGCGTTCGGGTGGCTCACCTTGGCCCTAATCGCCGGATCGGCTTTCTATGGTCTTTGGGTGAACGTGCACCGGAGCCTACCGGAACCTCACAGGACTTCTCGCGAACTGCCACCGGACCCACAGAGTTTTCGAGTGCAATCGGTGCCGCCGGCCACAAACACTCCTTCTCCCGCATCGCCCGCAGGCTCTCCTCATGAACCCAACAAACAAAGCACGACACCCGCAAAACCGCCGAGCCCCGCCTCCCTCCCCGCTCCCCACCCCTCCCCCGACACCAACCCCCGCTCCCCCGACACCGGCCACCGCTCCCCCGACACCAACCACAGCTCCCCCGACACCGGCCACGGCTCCCCCGACACCGGCCACAACTCCCCAAACGACTCCGCCACCGCCAACCACGACTCCCTCGCAACCAGCAATGACTCCCCCGCCACCCGCTACAGTTCCCTCGCCTCCCAACGGCTCGACACCGCCGCCCAACAGGTCTACGGCGCCTCCCAACACGTCTACGCCTCCCCCGAACACGCCGCCCCCAACAGCTCAAGCCTCCCCTGGCGCTGACGGTAAAGCAAATCATGTCCTCTTCACCGCAAAGGAACCAGTGTGGGTTTCGATCCAGTGCGATGGCCATGCTGTGTTCAACGGGATGCTCGGGGCAAATCAAACCAAGACTGTGGATATGTCTGGAAAAATGATTGTGTTGGTGGGAAATGCCGGAGGATTGGACATCGCTCTGAATGGCAAGACGGTTGGACCGATCGGCCCACATGGCGAAATCCGACTCGTGAACCTCACACCTAATGGCGCGCAGATCAGCCGCCGGAAATCGGACAAGGAAATTCCCGACTCGAGCAGTTCAACTGTGCCAGGAGAAAATCACTAGCGACCCGCAGGCGGCGATGGGCGAATCAAAAAAGGAGGCCCCCCGCCGAACCTCTGAGACTCCCGCCGGCGGGGGGACGCAATCGGACCGACCTAACGATGCAAGCGTCTTCCTGCGAGTTGCAGAAAATTTGATGCAATGGATCGAAAACGCTCGGCTGCATGTGCGTTTTTGAATCGTCACCGACTTCTGGCAAGCGCTTACACGCCTCACACGTTCCAAAAGGTCGCGGGCCGTTCAGGACTTTTGTACGAAAATGTCCAGCGCTATTCAACGATTCTGCGAGCTCGTTGACGCAACTGCTTCATTCGACTTCAAAAAACGAGATGCTAGCCGGTTGGCTATCGAGGTGCCACTTCGTTATGCATGCTACAGCGGGCCATCAGCAACCCAGTTGAAGAGACGCCCGGCTTGGAGCATACTGCTCCCGTCTCTAGCGTGCCGGTTGAGAACGCGATCACACCGAGCGCGCAACCGCCAGCGGAGACGCCTCAATTCAGTGTGGCCGCGACGCAGGGCAACCTGCATGAAGAGCAGGGCCATGATGAGCGGAAAACAGAACAGGAGCTGGTCGACTTGGCGCGGGAAGGCGATGCGAATGCATTCGGCGAGCTGATCAAGCGTCACTATGGCATGTGCATCAAGCGGGCATCCTCGTTGATTCGCAATCCGACCGACGCAGAGGACGAGGTGCAGAATGCGTGCTGGAAAGCCTTCGAGCGGCTAAGGCAGTATCGCGGCGAAGGAAGCTTTTCGGCCTGGCTTAGCCGAATCGTTGAGAACCAGTGTCTGATGCGGCTGAGGGAGGATCGGCGGGCGCACTTCTTGTACCTCGATCAATCCACAGATGCGGACACAAATGTACGGGTCGAGCTCATTGCGCAAGTGCCGGGGCCAGAGGACGAATTGGGCGAGCACGAGTTCGAAAGCCTGCTGCAGAGGGAAATATCTAGAATTCCGCCGCTCTTGAGAAACGTCATGGTCCTAAGCGATGTAGAACGGTTGCCGATGCCGGACGTCGCGGCACGTCTCGGGCTGTCTGTTCCCGCGGCAAAATCCAGACTCGGCCGAGCCCGCGAAGAGCTGCGCACACGGTTAAAGAAATACTGCGGCAGGCGCGGTTACGGTACGTTCACTCACAGACCCAAGTACGGCCGCCTTGCATACACGCGCGGAAGTTGAGGCTTCCGCCGGAGCTCACTTCCGGACCATTGCAATGGCTAAGACGAACCAAGCCACAATTGACGGTGGCGGCAGACGTGCCAACATCGGCGAGATCGCCCGCCAGATTTCGGCCACCGTCGGTGCAGAGTTCTTTGAGTCCCTGGTTCGAAGTATCGGCCAGCGGTTGGACGCTGATTGCGTGCTGATCGGGGAGTTCGTGGGAGGACAGGCGGAGCGGATTCGCACACTTGCCGTCTTCGGCGCGCAGGCGGGCGCCCTCGACAACTATCAATTGGCTGGTAGCGCCGTCGCGCAAGTGGCTGCGGGAGACGCGCAATCGTGCGCCAACTCAGCCCAAGAAAACTTTCCTTCCGATTCGCTGCTGGCATTCGTGGACGCGCAGGCATTCGTCGCGGTGCCGCTCCTCGATGTAAAGCATCGCGCACTGGGAGTGATGTTGGCCGCTTTTCGCCACCCGATCTCGGATACGAGTATTCCCAAAGCGGCGCTCGAAGTATTCGCTCCGAGGGCGGCCGCCGAGCTACGAAGGCAACAAGCTGAGGCCGCGGTACGGGAGAGCGAGCAGCGATACCGGGCATTCATCGCCGAAAATACCGACGCAATGTGGCGGATCGAGTTCGAAACGCCGATTTCGGTCAGCCTTCCCGAGGATGAGCAAATAGACGCCATCTATCGGAACGGTTACTTGGCGGAATGCAACCACGCAATGGCCCGCACGCTGGGTGGCGAAAGGGCGGAGCAACTCATCGGCATGAGCTTTCAGGAACTGGCTGGCAAGGCCGACCCGAATTTGCGCGAGGACTTACGCGTTGCCATTCGCTCCGGCTATCGCTTCGACACCGTAGAAACGCAGCCCCTCGATTCAAACGGCCACATCCGGCACCATTTGCGAAGCCATTGGTGCATCGTCGAGAGCGGCCAACTTCAGCGGATTTGGGGCACCATCCGCGATGTCACCGAGCTCAAACGAGCCGAGGAAGCTCTTCAGAATTCGGAGCGCCGCTTGGCCGAGCTGCTGGAAAGCATCCACGTTCTAACCATTATGTTGGACGGCAACGGCGCGATCGCTTACTGCAACAACTATATGTTGCAGTTGACAGGATGGGAGGCCTCGGAGCTGGCGGGCAAGAACTGGTTCGACTTGATGGTGCCGCCCGAAGAACGGGAAAAGCTCAAAGCCGAATTCGCTGCAGCCCGCGATAACGCCGCCGAGCCTCGTCACATCGAGGGCACTCTTCTCGGCAAGAACGGCGAACGCTGGCAGATCGCTTGGGACAGCTCTTCGTTGCGCAATCCTGACGGAAGCATCGCGGGATCTGCCGGGGTCGGCCACCAAATCACGACTCGCGCAGCCGTGGAGCATTCCCGCAGCCAGTCCAGTAACGATCAAAATCTGCGGCGCTCCATCACCAGACTGGTGGACGATCTAGGCGGTTTGCTGACGGTGATTACAGGATACTGCGCCATTCTCGACGAGCGGCTCGGGAGCGATGAGCTACACCCATCTGTAGTCGAGATCGAGCGCGCCGCCGAGCAAGGCATCGCCTTGACGAAACAATTGCTATCCATCAGCCGCGAGCGGGCGCTGCACCTCGAATGGATCGCGCTCAATCCGCTTCTCGAGGATATTGGGCATGCGATTGATAGCTTTCTCCCGGATGGCGTCGAATTCGAAATTTCGTTGGAACCTTCCGCTGACCGGGTTCGCACCGACCGGGATCATTTCCGGCAGGCGCTTCTAAATTTGGCGGCGAACGCAGTTGACGCGATGCCCGAGGGCGGGCATCTCACGCTCCGCTCATCGAACCTCGATTTGGACCAGCAGCAGGCCGCTCAGATGAGCGGCATTTCGGCAGGAAACTAT
>Ga0126381_100003137_pt1 | contig 18033 bp, 13 predicted proteins | sample PanSoiMetPlot_28_FD_96465 | JGI IMG/M metagenome (GOLD analysis project Ga0126381, IMG submission 96465) | Tropical forest soil microbial communities from Panama - MetaG Plot_28 | ecosystem: Environmental > Terrestrial > Soil > Tropical forest > Bulk soil | place: Panama | collected 2016-02-17 | reverse complement strand
CAACGGGCTCAACATCCGGAGGACGCTGATACAGCCAGACTTAACGATATTAGACTCAAGTTTGCAAACGCCGCTCAAATTCAAAGTTCGTGGGCGCCTCCGCTGTATCAGTCGGGAATCGTCCTGTTGCTGTTAAAGGACTACCCAGCGGCCGAGGCCGATTTCGGTAAGGCCATACAGCGCGATCCTTCATGGGTGCCGCCTCATGTAGGACTTGGCTCAGCACTCTATGAGCGCGGGAAAGCAAAGGAAGCGGTAGAGGAGTTTTCGAAGGCAATTCAGTTAGATCCCCGATCGTGCCCGGCGTACGCGGGACGCGGCCTGGCGCTAAATGCCCGGGGGCAAACCAAGGAATCTACCAGGGACCTTGATAAGGCTGCCGAGCTTGACGCGACGAGCGCGCTGCCTCATCTCTATCGTGGAATAGTCTTATCGCAATCCAAGAAGAAGAAAGATCAGGAGACAGCGCTGGAAGAATTAAAGCGCGCTGAAGAGATGAATCCGGGCAATCTTGAATTCCCCAATAGTGTTGCCGACCTTCATATCGCCAACCTCAAGGCCAAGCTGGGTGCAAAATAGCAGCGCGGACCGACTCGGATCGCCCGAAGCGTATCGGGAACAAACGCAATCCAGCCGGAAGAACCGATAAGCGGCGAGCCCCCAGCGAGGCTGGAGCTTGCTCTGGTATAGGTCCCAGTCAGTCTCGTGGGACTGGGAGGTCCGCAAGTTGACAAGAAGCCAATCAGCCGATAACCTCCACAGATCAGATACCAAGCGGCAGCCGAGGTCAATGCCTGGCATTATTCCGAAGGTTTGGACAAGCAGCGATCTGGAGGTCTTGATATGATGGCGGATTACAGCACGCAAAGGATGCTGACTCTCAGAAGGATCACTCGCTCGATGGCTGATGTCCTGAGACAGCAGCTAAAGGAGTACCTTTCGACTGTTTCACCGCTGCTCCGTCCCAAGAGTGTATTCGGCGACTACGTTCAAGGCGGCGCCAAGGAACTGGTTCGCGGAGCCGACGTTGCGTTTAAGGAGTTGCAGGCGCTCTATGAAGTCGCGGCGAGCACCAAACCATTCGATTTTCCGAGAGAGCTGAAGCCTCCCATCGAAATACTCAGCTCTGCGCTCGAGATAACGCCGCTGGAGTACAGCTATGAGGCTAAGGGTGAACCGGCGAGCAAGGTCGTAAGCGTCAGCTCGCCGTTCAAATGGATCCTGAGCTACAGCGGGTTCACGCCGGTGAAGTTTGCTGAATTGCTGGTTGACCAGGGTAAGTACAGCGATGAGATCCAGTCGTTTATCCTGCATGCGCTGGTGCTGAATGTCGTCATATCGCGGCAGCAAGGTGTGGCGAGGATGTTCGAAGCGCTCCATTTCCCGTTCGGTTCAGAGAAGCTCTCGATTTCACCAGGCCTAACCTGGACCTGCATCTCGTCTTGCGTTTCTACGCTCCGGCCGACGGACGATGTCATTATTGAAAGTACCGAAGTGTCCGGTACAGATGCCTTTGAAGAGGTCGTGAATCTCGACGACCTTGGCCGAATACGAGAGCCACTGAAGGAGCAACTTGTGAACCTGGCCAGGGCCCAGGGCGCGGAGCTTCAAGCGAAGTAACAATCGGGCTATAGCATCGTCAAGAGGACGTTGCCTCGCGCCGCAAACTCGCACACAGCCGCAATTGCTGCTGGTCAATTGACATCCATCGCTACTCTGAACCCCCAACTGAAGGATCTGGTCTCGGGACTGCTTCTTGTCCGTGCTGAGGATCGTGATCTTCCTCCTGGCAGCGTCCAGTCACCGCCGCGCAACACGCGAGAGGTATCAGGGCCAACATCCCAGGACCGGCCATCGGTTGGTGCCCCATTGTAATTGTCATGCCACAGGTCCGAGCACCACTCGAGCGCGTTACCGTGCATATCATAGAGGCCGAACGCATTGGCGGTTCCGAGGCTGCCGACCGAGACCGGCCGGGACCGGCGAACGCCGGAGGGCCCGTCTTTGTAAGGATGCTCTCCATCGAAGTTGACGTATTCGGCAGTGATATTGTCACCAAACGCGAATTGAGTGAGCGAACCAGCGCGACAAGCATATTCCCATTCGGCCTCGCTGGGTAGCCTATACTTTCGACCGGTCTTCCTTGAGAGCCGCTCGCAGAATTCGACTGTTTCATCCCAGCTCACTCCTCCTACCGGAAAGTCGTCTCCCTTGATGTAGGAAGGATCCGGGTCAAGGTCTATCTTGACCCTGGGTAGCCTCGCAACAGTTCGCCACTGCTCTTGAGTGATTTCGAACTCGCCCATGAAAAAGGACTTGATGTTCACGGAGTGTTGGGGCCGTTCCGTGACGGACGCTGGATCACCCATCAGGAAGGCGCCTCTCGGGACTTCGACCATTCGTATTGTCACGCCATTCCCAATATCTTCCGGGTAATAAGCAGCGTGACTCTCTTCAATCAGGTTGTGACCAGGGCTGGGCCGCAACTTTATCGTGGTAAAGGCAAATGATTGAAGCGGAAGTGACGGGAGAGAAACGGCCTCGGCACGCGCTGCCTTATTGACAGCTTCGCTCTCTGGCGCCGAAGAGGTCACAGGAGGAGTGGCTGGTGTTATAGGGGAAGTTCCCACGGGCGAGGTAGCTGGCGTCGCAGATGGTGCGGTGGCTGCGGGGGCGCCGCTCGCCGGAGGTGTTGTTGATGACGAGGCAGCCGGGGATGACGTCGCCTTTGGCGGACTTGTGGACTCCGGAGTCGTGTTCGACGGTTTTGTTCCTGAAGGCGAGGTCGCAACCGCGCCGGTTCCGGCGGAAGCGGCAGGAACAGGTGAGGCGATAACGGGGCTCCTTGTGGCTAGGATCGCGGGTGACGTTTCGGTGTTGTTCGAGAGTTTGGCAAGTCTTTTCTTTGCGATGTCAGCGTGTTGACCCGAAGGGAAGTCCTTCAAGTAGGTGTCCAGGTCATCGGGGTTCGAAGTCGCAGCGATCGTCTTCCAACGAGCGTTGTCCAATAATTTGATGTTGTTCCTTGCGAGCCTTACAAATTGTCCATCCGGATAGATCTCGAGGTAGCGCCTGAGTGCCTGTTCATCCTTGGTGTTAGCGACAGATTGCCAGTATGGTTTTTCGAGATCTGCCAGAAAACTCCTGGCCAGCTTGACGAACCTACCGGCTGGAAAGTCGTCCAGGTAGTTCTTGAACAGCTCGGGGTTAGTCTTGTTGACGATGCCGTTCCAATATGTGATTTCAGATGCCGCCTCTACGTCTGTTGACGGCATAGCGGTTCCGGGCAAAATCGACGCGCCTTTCTCTGCAGGACCGGGTCGTTTCATCTCGACTTTCGCCAGGACAAGATCGTCTCCATAGCCATCAGTCACAGGATACGGCACCTGATTCTTCCCTGCCTTACCAGCTCTCGCGGCTACCGCCTCACGTACGTATTTGGTCAATGCGCCGAGAGTGACCTCGCCCTGAGAAGAGAGTGTTTCTCCGCGTGGGCCTCCGTGGAGGGCGTCTACGATCGCCTCAGTAAAATAGCCCTGGCCGGTATCCTGGTCCTCCCAGGACTCCTGCCCTTTCTCAGTCGCGTAGAAAGTCAGGAAAGCGTCGATCTTGCTATTCTTCCGTTCAAAATCGAATTCAAAGGCCTTCTCGTAAGCTTCGGATAACGGAGAAACATCGATACCCCTGCTTGCCGAGAGTTTGTTACGACAAGCGTCAAGGAACATTATTCTCTGGCGAACGCCGGTACGGTTTATATACTCTTTGACCCTTTCGACGCTGACTGCATCATCGGTCAGGCGCAGGGGGTCACGGCTGAGTTTGGATTCCATGGGTAACAGGAATGCCTGTCCATTCACATCGATGCCGTGTCCGGAGAAAGCGAACAGCAGCAAACCATCCGGCTTTACCTCTTTATCCAGGCCAGAGAGCTTATCTATAATGTTGGACTTCGTCGGCTTCGATTCCTTGTCGCGACTATCTGAAGTGAGCAGAATGACGTGGTCTTCGGCAAAACTGCAGTGATCAATCAAGGCTTGCTTGAGCGTTTTGGCGTCCTTAACCGCGCCGCCCAGTGAATTGATATCTGGATCATCATACTTATCGATCCCGATTATTAGAGCCCATCGCTTAGCGGCACCAGGAAGCGAATTGATATCTGTCTTCTTGGTTTCAATTCCGCGCTTGCCGCGGGATTGTGCCTGATTGTTCTTTCGGTCTTGCCCACGGGGATGCAGACCTGCCGGCAAACCCGTCGAACTCAGTAAGAAAGCGGTTATGACTGCGTCGAGGACGATGCGAGCGCAGCCTTTGAAGGTCAGAGCTTTCATTGTTCTCCCCCAAGGTCGCAGAAACGCTGATGGTGAGGCGACCAACGCTTAGTTTTCAACCGCTCTTATTGATGAGCGCCGGAGGCTGGCATGTGCCACCTGAGCGCTTTAAGCACCGGGCCCCGCAATGAGCCTTCGGACGCCTGCAGCCCGGCCTATTTGAGCGATCTGTTTCGGCTGAAAGCTTGACCATTTGGTCTCGTTTTTCAGTCGATCTACACGTGAGGAACAAAAGCCCAATCCACAAAAAAGAAACGCACCAGCAAAAATGCTACCGACGGTTGACAGTCGATGTCAAGCAGTGCGCCCGAAAAAAATGTCCGAGGAATAAAGCTTTGCTTCCCGGGATCTGAATGCAGTCTAAGGACTGAACTCTGAGCTCCGGGCCAGCCTCCGCCAATTCATCGGTGGGCGGGATTCTGTTCGAACGGCTCATCTTGTGCGTTCGGGACCTCCTGAACAGGCGTCGGCGGCCGATCGGGGAAAGCCCTGGCGGCGGCCTCAGCGGCTCTTCGGACGGCCTCAGCATCGATCGTCATGGTTCACCACTCCTCCTGGTCTCCCAGGCCCCACGCGCGAGGGTCATAATAGGCTTCAACTGCCCTCCAGTTCTCATTGCTGATTCGGCTCCAAAGACTTTCAATTCTACCATCGGGCGACGCGTCATCATCGCGCAAAACACGCTGAATCAACGGATGCTGGTCGAAATTTGGCGCCGCGACAAACATGATTAAGACGAAGGCAGCAAGGCTGGATTCCCAGCTAAGTCCGTAAGCGCGGCCCCGTTCTATTCCGTTCTGAACCATGCGAGTCAAAACGGCGGCCGGAATCCGTTTTATCAATGTCGCTCCTGGCGGAATGCGCACACTCAAACCTGAATGGGCGCGTCGCAGATATTCGGTGAGCCGCCGAGCAAACGCTGCTTCAGCAACCGGTTGGAATACCTCCATTTGTTCTGGACGGACTTTTACTGACATATGCGTAGTAACCGCCCCCAAAGTTGAGGACGCGCAGCGCACCGGGCCTCGCTCCTCGGCGTTCTTGCCCTAACGCAGAAAGACATTTCACAGGTCAGGGAAGACTTTTTCCTTCATCTCATCCTTGTCGACGCCCTTGTCGAAGAACTTCGTCAGCCTGCTCCGAAGCTCCGACTCGCCCCACATATTGGTCAACTCATGCTTTTCGACGAGGTCGCGATCGTCCATGACGCTAAGATTCTCTTTGACGGCCGGGGCAGTGGCTGTTCCCTGCCCACTCTCGGGATCCAACTCGATCAGCTTGCCGCCTTTAAAGGGGAACGGCCCACCGTAATTCAGATAGGGCTTAATCCAAAACCGTTCCTCGGGTTGAGCACTTGGTTTTACGGAACCTTGTGGGATCTTGCGATCGACGAGTTTTTGCAACACCTCCCGGCCGATAAACACGCGAAAGAGCGGCTCAATCTCGTTCAGGTCGATGTTTGCCCAATTCCCGTCGGTGCTTTTGATGTTGTAGAATCGCATTGCCGGGTTAGTGAGCATCTGCCCAATCGTATATAAGTCATCTCGCAGCTTAAGACTTACGAGATCGCCCTTCTTCCAGACTATTCGTTTCGCCATATCAACGCACTGTTTTCTTGAAGGGCAGCGATCGCGTCAGCCTTTGCATGCTGCGGACGCCCCCTTCGACTGCTCAGCTTTAAATTCGTCTGCGGCCTTCAAATAATCGTCTGCGCGAGCATTCCGGGGTCCGACCGGGCTCTGTTTATTGGCCGTTCCATCCAGTCCACCGAACTTCTCGAAATCCCTTTGCTCGAGGCCCCGAGCAATTGCCTTTGCATCGCTTCCGTATCCCTCATAAACAACGTCCGGGCGTGTTTGGAAGCGGCTGAAGTCGCCGCTATAGCGATAACTCAGCACCTCTTCGCCAGAGTGGACGCCGGGCATGCTAGCATAGCCGGAATACGGCTTCCCAGTAGCCTGATCGACGCCCACGTAGTGGATATGGGTTGAGGTTGCCGGGTCCCCGCCCAGGCCATAGGGATCAACCCACCACAGTGGGTTGTGGACATATCCGTAAGGCAGAGTGCCCCCAAGCATGCCGATCGGGTCCGGGCTGATATATCGCCCGGTCTCCGGCTCATAGTATCGGTTCCAGTTGTAGCATAGACCCGTCTCCTCGTCATACCACTGGCCCTGGAATCTAATTGCACAATCCGCCTCGCCAGCGCGTAGTTCCGCGACCGAGCCCCACACGGTCAGATCGGCAGACCACGCAAGGCGTCCATCTGCCGACACCAGCTCGCGTGGGGTTCCCACCTGATCCGTGACGCACGCATATGTTTTTTCGTCCTCTATTTTGGCTACCAGCCGGAATGTGGCCCGCTCAAAAACCCAGCCGGCGGTCTTTAGTCCTGAATTTGTCTGATGAAGCTCCTCTGCCACAACAGCGCCATCCCAAACATACATCGTCGTGGCCCGCGGTCCTTTCTTTCTCACCCTGCGGCCAAACGCGTCGTAGTCATAAGTCCAAGTGTCTCCCGATGGCGTGATGACACTTCGCAACCGGCTTTCCGCATTCCACGTATACCTCCAGACTCGACCCTCGTCATGCCTTTCAGTCAGCTGGCCATCTTCGTCGTAAAAGTAGCGTCGTTTTCCGTCCTGCTGAAGCCTTCCAACCTTGCTGAGAAACCGCGTCTGGACCCTGGCTGCTAGTCGCTCGCCGCGGTCAGGCTGTGAGAGCCTGATCGCGGCTTCGGTAATATTGCCGGAAGGATCGTATCGGAACTCCTCGCTCCTGCCATCCTCACGGATCGCTCTTTCAATGCGCCCATCCCTGTCGTAATAGTAGCGACTCGCACCCCATTGTGAGTCATAAATCTGATCAGGGTTACCGTTTGAGTCATAGCTATATTGTCGCTCGGCAACTGCCATTGCGGAGCGAGAGGCCCCGGCTTCAAGACCTGCCCATTGCGATGTAAGCCGGTCTGCCGGGTCATACTGCTGGCGCAGCAAGAAACCACCTCGCATGCGCCGCTCCACGTCACGGCCAACCGCGTCCCTCGAAAAAGCCAGCCACTGCTCGCCGGGTAACTCGACCCGGGAAACATGCCTGTTGGCATCATAAACCCACTCCACCTCATTACCGCTTGTGGTTCGCCTACGGGTCCTAAGGCCGCGTTCATCGTACCAGGACTCAACCGCCTGGTTGCCCTGCCTATCCTGAGTCACCCGCCCATAATCATCGCGATTGAACTCGACCCTAACGTACTCATTCGTCGCCGCAATTATCAGTCCACGAGCGTCGTAGTCAAAGTCAGTAAACCCGTCTGGCGATTTCTTTCGAATGAGCTGGCCGGCCTTGTCGTACTCGATCGTGATCGCCTGGCCACGGCCATTGGTTCGCTCGACACACAAACCGGAACGGTCGTATTCATATTTCTGAATGCGACCAGTGAAGTCCTGCTCCGCTATAACACGTCCAGCCAGGTCATGCTGATAGCTCCAGTGCTCACCCCATTCGTTCTCTACATCTGTCAGGCGGCCCTCGTGGTCATGGTGAAAATGCAACCGGGATCCGGTGGGCCGGGTCACCGATCGCAGCAGGTCGAAAGCTCCTCGCTCATATGAATACGCGGAACCGTCTGGGCCGATGCGTCGACTCAAGTTCCCCTCGAGATCATACTCCCATTCGAGTTGTGCGCCGTCCGGCAGAGTCACCCCGGCAAGTCTATTCAACCGGTTGTACACAAAGCTGGTTTGACTGTCGAGTGGGTCAGTTTCGCTGACAACGCGGCCGAATTCGTCCCGCTGGTACCGGCTGACGTTGCCTGCCCAGTCAGAAACAGTCAACGGCAATCCAGCTTTATTGTAAGTAAACTGTCGAGAAAGTCCTGACGGGTCTATAACACGGATTAGATTGCCCGACTCATCCCGTTCATACCTCCAGGGCGCGGCCCCCTCGAGCCCGGCTTCGATCAGGTTATTGCGCGAGTCGTATTTCCGCAGCCAACGTTTTCCAGCGGCGTCGACGAGGACGACGGGCAGTCCGTCCGGGTTATAGTCAAACCTGGTAGCTCTCGCCAGTCCGTCGGTGCGAGCGATGAGGTTCCCCTCGCCATCATATATATATTCCGCTCGCCGGCTTTCCGGATCTATCTCGGAAAGCTTGTTTCCCCGGTCGTCCCATTCGGTCAGGGTTACTCCGCCCAGAGGGTCCCGTTGCTCTACCACTCGCCCTTGGTGGTTATAGCGGAACAGTGTAACAGCGCCGTACGAGTCGATTGCCGTCGTAGCCCGGCCAACCGGATCGTAGATGAACTGGTAATGATACATGCCCCCCGGGCCTATCGCCTCGACAGCCCGGCCATGTTTGTCGTAATTGTATTCGTACCAGGTGCTCTCACGGTCTACCCAACGAGTAATGCGCGAATCCTCGTTGTATTCGTACTGAAGCAGCTTGCCGCTTCCGTTGTCGATGCCGCTCAAACATCCCGCGGCATCATACTCATAGCGCACCAGCACTGACATGCTCCCGTCCGCATGCTCCAAAGCAATGCTGGTAATGCGAGTCGCGCTTCCATCGACGTGCAGGCGGTAGCCGCCGGTATGCATGACTCCGCGCAGAGCTCCCTCGTCGTCATAGTGGAAGCGGATCGCGTTGCCGTTCTGGTCTTCAATGCTGCTTAGCAGCCATTCTTTTCCTCTGAGGTATTCGAATCGCAGTCGGTGGTTTTGTTCGTTGCTTACCTCAAAACCCTGTTCCACGGAACGGAGTCGCACCTTGTCGACAGTAGGGTTCCGAACCCATCCGTATTGGTCGACGCGGTTGAGATCGAAAGGAATGCAGCGGCCATCCCCAGGGACATAATGGACCACGCCTGCGCCTGTGTCGATTACGCCTTGACCCCAGGTGAAGCACCAATTGGGGCCGAGCCAGCTCTCCCGGTTCAAGGAGGACGCATATGCGCGTTCGAGACGGATCGGCAGGTTGCCTGGCAGTTCGAAATCCAATGCCTTGACACAGACCTCGCCAGTGACGACATCCACCGGTTCGCCGGCCATTACGCGGAGTCCGACCGCGATTCCAGCGAAGTCGGTCACGCCTGAAAAAACATCGCCCCATCCAGGCCCAATCATGTCCCCAAGCTTCTGCGCCGCATCGCTCGCCAGCATCGTGGCCCCGGCCACCGCCAGGCCCCCAATCGCCGTCGAGAGGCAAACGGCTCCCGTAACCACACCGATCGCCAGTGCCCCCAGTCCGACAACCGCAGACAGCAGGCCAACCGCGACGAGGATGTTGTGCATGATGGCCTCAGTGTCAAAGATGGGGAGTACGGTCTTGGTTCCACCGCCAATAATTACAGTGTCTTCACCCTTTTGAATATCGGCCGCACACACGAGCTTGTCCCCCACGCGTGCAGCCGGCAGGTAGTTGATATTCACTGAATCCGATCCCTGAGCTATCAACGACATCGGCATCGGGAAGTGGTTGACCGCGAACAACCCATTACACGGGCCTCCATCAATCTTTGCGCGCGCGGCCGGCAGATACCCGATGTTCACATCTGAGGAGGTCGGCATCAGGATATTGCCCGTCACGATGCCGCTGATGTGCATGATCGTGCTAATCCCCTGCGCAATCTTCTCCCCCGCAAGCCCGCCTCCGGCAACTGCTCCACCAACAATTGCTGCCGCAAGTAAGCCGCCACTGGCGATCGTGCCCCCTGCAAGCAGGGCAACCAGAGCCGCCCCGATAATCATGCCGGCTAGCATTCCCAGCATCCCCAGACCGTGTTCAACTGGATCCGTGCGTCGCGCTGCAGGTGGCATAAACAGGTCCTCTTATTTTACTGCCCAGTGCGAAAACTGACGATCATTTTCTCGAAGACGTCACTGAAATCAGCAAACCTGCCCTTTGGCGCAGTTCCCGTAAGAACCAATGCCTTTCCTTCCAAAATCAACGCCGCCTGGACCTGGCGCACAATGGCCCCATCAGGCGTTTTCCAGGTGAACTCAACAACCTCAGCCGGGCGTTCGCTTATGGTGGTGTCATCACGCCGGATGAGATCGAATTGCTGGCACGATCTGGCGAGTTTGGATAATTGCTCGTCGACATAGTCGCCGATTGCGGCCGACGCCGTGGGGCTCAGGGGATCCCTGGTTACAGTGAAACTAGCCTCCGGCACCTTGCTGCCGGAGGGAAAGGTCAAGGCGGTCACCGATTTGTCATCCCAGTCGTCGCCTACCTCGAATGTGCCTTCGTTGATGAAAAAGACGGACATTTGGCTCCTCTCACAGGTTCAGGATAATTACCTTTGAGCGTTCTGAAGCGAAGCGCTCGGCTCGTTCTGTCCTGCCTCCGGGTCCAGGTCAAACTGCTCTTTCGAAAGCGAACCGGAGTCCAGGCTAAATCTCAATAACGTCCAGGGGTCAGCGTCTTCCACGATATAACCGGTTATGGGCCCGAAGATCGTTGATAGCTCGCCGGCATTGCAGGTCGGCAGGTATATCCTCAGAACACGGGGGTCGTAGTACCTGAATAGCATCGGCCGGCCAGAGGCATCATAGACGGTCAAGAGGGTCCGAAAGTGGCTCCGCAGCGCGCGAAAGTCAGCGGGACTTACCGCAAAGATCCCCCAGTGCTGTCCCCAACCGTGAGTCACTATCCAGCGGGTGAATTCAGAATTCGGTTCGAGCTGGACCAGGTAAGGCGCTACCTCAGCTACGTCAGGTTCCAGTTCGCCTCTGAAGAGGCATTCGAACTCAGGCAGCAAGCGGTAAAGTTTGTCCAGCAAGTCCGGCACCGACGCGCCGTCGAGCGCCGCGAAGACATTAGTATCTTCGCCGGTGAAGAGTTGTTGGAGGACCGCGTCGTTCAAATCTTTTGCTCTCATCAGGTGTCAAAACTCACCGCTATGGTATCTCGGCGAAGGGCAATCCGTCCTGGGCCGCTTGCTTCATTGCGAGCGCGCCAGGGCTAAAGACTGCAGGCTTTGGTGGCCGTTTCGGCGGCGGCAGTTCGGCCATCTGCCCAGCCTCGGCGGTATCTGCCTCCTTCGGATCTTTTGGACTTTGAGGCGAAGAGCCCGCTCCCTGACCGGCAGCCCCGCCGCTGTTGATGTTTACTATTTTGCCCGAGATGAAGATGCCTCCGGGATTGATATTTATGAAGTTGGCGCCGACCTTGACCGTGAGAGTCATGCCCGATTCGATGACGACATTGGTTCCAGCTTTGATGTGGACCTCGGTTCCAGCATCCATAGCGTATTTCGAGCGGACCTTTTCCTGCATGTCGGCGCCCGCGTTTAGCGAGACCGTGCCTTCGACCTTTTCGTTATGGTCTCCGCTGACGTGTTGATGCTTGTCGCCGGACACGGAGTTGAGCTGATCATGTTTAACAATGAGATGAGTGTCGCTTCCTACAAACTCCTTAAGGATGTTCTTGACGCGGATGTCCTGGTCCTTTTGGGCCTGGATGAATATCTGCTCGGAGCCTTTCTTGTCCTCAAACCGCAACTCGTTGAAGCCGCCGCCGCCTTTGTAAGAATAGCTTTTGATCGAGCTCTTGGTTTTTTCGGCCGGCAGGTCATAAGGAGGCATAGAGGCTGCGTTGTAAACGCGCCCGGTTATGATCGGGCGGTCGGGGTCGCCCTCGACGAAATCGACAATAACTTCCTGTCCGATTCGAGGAATGAACATGGCTCCCCATCGTTTTCCCGCCCAGTTCTGGGAAACGCGGATCCAGCAGGAGCTTTTGTCGTCGTATTTACCTTCGCGGTCCCAGTGGAACTGGACTTTGACCCGCCCATACTTGTCGACGTAGATCTCTTCGCCTGGGGGGCCGACCACTATCGCGGTCTGGGTTCCATGGATCACCGGTACAGGAGCCGTGCGAGGCGCGCGGAATGGCAGCGGGTGCGGCACGCATTGGAATTGATTGACGTACGCGAAGTCCGAAGTGCGGCCTCCATCTGAGCTCCTGTAATTGGTTCCAGCATCGCAGGAGTGATATACAGACATCAGGGTGTAAGGCTTGTTGAGGTCGCGGCGATAATGATCGTTGAGGTCAAAGCGATACCCTGAAGTGAATGCCCTGCAAGAACTGGATCCTGAAATGACTGTCTGGGGAGTCTGCTCTTCCTCCATCCTAATTCCAGCAAGCCTTTCTCCTTCGTCTCTCGTTTCATATTCGCCTGGATAGTCGTATATCTCGAACTTGCGGGGGTCTTTGCCGTCGACGTCTGCGGTGAGGTCCATCAGAGGTTTTTCGAAGTTGAAGTCATCGACAGTGTACTTACCGGGCCGCACCTCTTGACCGATGCTCCACTCGATGACGATGTCTTCGGTCTTGCCGACGTTGCCGGCCGACTGGTATCGCGCCGTCGACTGGTTGGGGCAGGGTTTGAACTCGCCCGGGCTGTCGGCCATCACCAGGGTATGTTTGTCCTGTTCGTGCTCAAAGAAGTAGAAGATTCCTTCTTCTTCCATCAAACGCGAGATGAAATTAAAGGTGGTCTCGCGGTACTGAACGCAATATTCACGGGTTTTGTAGCTGCCGTGGAGCTTGTTCTTGAAATCGGAGAATCCATGCTCCTGGAACAGCTTCTGAATAATGTCGGGCACGGTCATGTTCTGGAATATGCGGCAGTCGTTGGTTCTGGTGAGCATCCAGAACCAGGGCACGAGCGTGGCCGTATAAGACGCGAAGGTCGAAGTGGCCCCGCCTTGCGAAAAGGATGCGATGATTCCGTTTATAAAGCGCTCCTGGCCACCTTGAAGGACGACTTTTATAGTGGCGGTCTTGCCGACAATGGAATCGAAGGCTATGGAACGATTCTCGGAGTGCATCACTAGATCGAACTTGAAGAGGCGAGAGATACCTTCAGTACCGCGAAAGCCCTGTAGCAGCAGTTCGTCGGGGGCGAGAGCAGTATAGATGGCAATCAGGCGATTATCTTGAGTGTATTCACCCATCTGAATCCTCCAGTCCCGGGCTCCGTCGTGCTTGGTCGCAGACCAGGGAGCAGTCGAGACGGCCCCGGGTTCAGACTCTGCCCGGCCGGCCGCAGTTTGCTCAGAGGTAAAGCGTCATAACATCGTTCCCACGTTCATTGGCCCCATTCAAGATATCCCGAAGCTCGTCCAACCAAACGGTGTAAGCCGGGTCTACAGCGACCGGCGTGTAGTCTTCAACCAACCGGCTAGTCTCCGCGCGGGTCAACCCGCCCCAGGCGGGATACTCCAGTGAAATCAGCCCAAAGAATGCGCGCTCGGTAAGGTAAGTTCCCAGCCTCGGTTCCTGAAAACACTGGCTTGCGATGTTCCCCAGAAAATCATCCCGGAACTCTTTCCCCGAGGCGCTAGCATGATCCAATGCTCCGAGAGCCGACCCCAGGAAGCGAACCATCACGACAAACGCGAGTGCTTGATCGCCGCTTATGTCTGACTCACTCCGGCCGTTGTCAAAATGCGAACTGATTGCGTTTGAGATCGCAGTTACCGCCGCCGTCCACCGCCGGCTCGCCTCTGCCGACTGAGGGTGAAAAGGACCGATTCCTTTCGAGCGCCGGGCCTCTTCAATGACACCTGATCCGGGTTGGGCGAGTTCACCGCGCAACGCATCCCACGACAGGCTGTAGAATTCAAGCGAGTACCCCATTTTCAATTCTCCAGCAATCCGGTGGGAAGATAGACGCTGTCGGTTGCGGTTCTCATCCCGCGGTCGGCCGCCAGCTTTAAGAGGCCCAGGCCGACGACGTCAAGCAGGCCGCCCGGGAAATTCCTTGCGGCCGGCCTGGAAAAGCTTGTCTTATCTTTCTCAATCCGAGCACTCACCGCGGCGGCCAATTTCGTTTGATCCTTTTGGGCTATAGCCTCCTCCAGCAGGAGAATCGCCTTATTGGCAAGCTTTGTGCCGGAGTTCGGGCCATCGGTGTCGAGCCGCGAAAGTCCCGCTTGGACAGCGTTGAGGGCGTCTTCGGGGCGGGCCGCCGCAATGTCACGCATGGCTTCGGCGGCAAGGTAGAAAACCTCGTCAGCCTTTACCGTCGAATCAGTGAACTCGCTGCGTTGGCGAGCCTTCAGGTCGTCGAGCAATACATCGTTCGAGCACAGAATCGCGAGAGCAAGGTACGTCATATATAGGATCGGATCGAGCTCGAGTCCAAACTCGACGGCTTTCTGTGCGGCCGCGGATGATGAATCGAGCCACCGCCGAACCTCGGTCCAATCGGCGCCAAAGGCATATTCCAGTGCAGCAACGTCCGTCGCTGTATCACCCTGCCGCTTGAAGAATATCGCGCTGCGCTTTGCCTCGGCCTGATCAGTCTTTGATCTGCCGGATTCGTAGTCCTCGCGACTATTCTTCAGCGACTCGGCCAGCAATTCCTCCTTGGGTTTGTGGGGATAGCTCCTCATACATTTTTAGACCTCCCTGAACCAAGATCTTTAGTAAATGCCAGCGACCGGGACCTGTTCTCCTCAAGGGAATATTTGTTCGGGTTCGATCGGCTTGGCCGAAGGCGAAGTGGAGTCGTAAGCGCCGCGCACTCCGATGTATTCCAGGTTGCCATCCCTCTGTGCGTTCAGTATGTCGCGGCCAGCGGCGCGTTTTACAGGGTCGTTGGGATTGTTCTCCATAGTCTTGGCCACGTCCTCGAGATACTTCGCAGAGCCCTGTTCGAGCTCGACGCCCTCGTTGGGAGGATACTTGCCGATGCGGGTGCCAAGCTCAGAGCTTCCACCCTTTGCTTCCATCACGTAGACCTTGCCGGTGGCAGGGTCTTTGTACATCAGGTTTACGGTATGGGCCCCGCTAAATGTCTTAAAGTCTTCGTCCGGAATGTCTTTGCCAAGTTTTTTTCTGAGCAGGCTCTTGGCCGCTTCATTCCCGAGCTCTTCACTAACAAGCCTCTTCTGATGCGCTTTTTCCTTTGTCTTGGGAGGTTCATTCAATTCATCGAGTTTCTTGAGCAATTCGCTGGCCCTCGGTGTCGGCCATTTTCCAGGGGCAGCCTTCAGGGAAGGCTCGGCTTCGTTAGGCCTGGCCTTGGGTGCGAGCTCGCCCTCAGCCCCGGCCGCGGGCCCGGCCGCAGAAGACTCCCGCAGTTTTGGATTGACCTTAGGGTCGTTTATAAGCTTTTCGTAATTCTTGCCGATCCATTCGCCGAAGCCCCTTCCGAGCTTGCTTTCACTCAAACTCTTGACCAGCCCGGGAACCCTGGCTCGAACAGCTCCAATCCCTTCTTGCAGAAGGTACAGGACAACTGCTTCGAGAATGAGGCGAAACAATATCCCGATGGCCTTTGCTATGTTCCTGGCTGCCGCATCAAGGTCCTTGTCGACGGAAGTTCCATGCTCGCCGGCATTCCAGGCTCGAACGACTCCCATTCCGAGGACTTTGACTACCTCACCAAGGTTCTTTGCGATGTATACTGCCAGAAAGGCGATGCCGAGCCATTCCAGGATCCACAAACCCGCATCGAAACCCAGTTCGGCGCCTGCTGCGGCCCCGGGGGCCGCACCCACGCCGAAGAAGAAGAAGCCCACAGCCGCTCCAGCGCCGGCACCTATCAAAGTCGTAGTGGCTACGACCGCCATCATCATAATCAGGCTCTGGAGAAGCCCCTGGATCAGCTCCTCGATAGCCTGGCCGGTCTCTTCTTCTATTGCTGCGCCGACGTATTTGGTGAGCGCCCTGCGACATGCTTCGGCTACGTAATTTGCATTCTTCTCGTAACGATCCAGGAGGTAATCGGTAAGAATTCCCAGTCCTGGACCGACAATTATACGAACACCGGCCTTGGTTGCTTCGTGTGGCAAGCGGTCCCGCACGCGATTCCAGATGCTATCCCAAAACCCGTCGCTACCAGGTGTGGGGGCGCCGTTAGTGGTTCCCTGAGACGCAAATTGTTTGAAGCGGCCGGGGCCCGGCCCGCCCGCCGGTGAGCTTATAGATGCGCCGGCCTGGGAGCCAACCGTGTCCCATAGCATCGACTCGCGTGGATCTCTGGGGTTTTGGCCGTTGTTATCTCCCATCTTTATCGCCCATCGTCAGGTTTGTCGTCAGGTAGAAAGTGTGAAAAAATTATCACGACCGTCCTGCGGCTCTGCCGCCTGCTGTGAGGTGAGTCTCTGACTCACCGTCCGCGCCCAAGCCCAAAAACTCTCCCCGCGGCCCGCCGCCGTCGTCAGGTAGCGTGCTAATAGCCGGACGCGGTTTACCGCGACAAGCCGGCAAGATTTAGCACATCAGCTAATCTCATACTTAAACTGGCTCACTTCTCCCAAGCTGGCTTCTCCGAAGCGCACGCGAACTCGCGAGATGGTCTCGCCGCCAGCCATGCGCCCCAGGAATTCGCTTGACATCTCGGGCAGAAGGGTCCGGGTCAGTATATGGTCAACGTTGCGAGCGCCGCTTTCGACCTCCTTGCAGCGGTTGGCGATTTCAGTTACCACATTCTCGTCGTAACTGAATTCTGCACGGTGATTTTCTTTGAGTCTGCGGCCAATCCGGCTGAGTTGAAGCTTGATGATCTCTCGCATTACATCGTCGCTGATCGGGTAATACGGCACTGTAACCATGCGGCCCAGGAGAGCTGCCTTAAAGACCTTGAGGAGCTCGGGCCTGATGGCTTCAACCAGTCCTTCGGGCTGCGGCCTGGTTTCCGGATCAGCGCACAGCTTCATCATGATGCCTGTGCCGGTATTCGAGGTGAGGAGGATAATGGTGTTTTTGAAGTCAATCTCGCGGCCTTCGCCGTCTTCGAGAGTCCCTTTGTCGAAGACCTGGTAGAAGAGCTCCATGACATCAGGGTGAGCTTTTTCTGCTTCGTCCAACAGGACCACGGAGTACGGCTTGCGGCGCACGGCTTCAGTCAGCACTCCGCCCTCGCCATAGCCGACATACCCGGGAGGAGATCCTTTTAATGATGAGACAGTGTGAGCTTCCTGGTATTCACTCATATTGATGGTTATGAGGTTGCGCTCGCCGCCGTAAAGTGTTTCGGCGAGGGCCAGGGCGGTTTCGGTTTTTCCAACGCCGCTAGGACCCACGAGCAGGAATACACCTACGGGTCTCCGGGGATCAGTCAAGTTAGCGCGGGAAGTGCGAATGCGGCGGCTGATTGCCTCGAGGGCGTCAGCCTGGCCAACGACTCGACCGCCAAGGCGCTCGGCAAGAGTCAAGACCGTATTGATCTCGTCAGCGAGCATTCGTCCGACCGGAATGCCGGTCCATCCGGAGATCACCTCGGCTACTGTCTGGCTGGTAACGCAGGCCTGCAGAAGAGGTGTCTCACCCTGGGCTTCCTCGAGTTTTTCGTTCAAGGCGGCAAGCTCGGCCCGCATTGCGTCGAGCTCGATAGCGGGAGGGGGAGTTGGGGTTGCATCTTTTGACGCCGGCTTACCGGCTGATGCCGGGATCGCAGCCGTCCTCGACGCAGCCGCGGCTGCGGTCGATTGAGGGGCAGGCGTCGCGGCAGTGGCGGTTCGACCGGTGCGGACTGCAGGCGATGTCGCTGCAGTCTGCTCCCCGGGGTTGGGGGCGGATCTTGTGGCGTGTTGCTCGAGACGAGCCCGAATGTCACGAATCTGCCCGACGATTTCTCGCTCCTGATCCCACTTGCGTTTCAAACCGGCCAGGGCCTGTTCCTGACCAGACTTGAACTCGGTCAGTTCAGCAATACGCTGGGCGTGATCTGTCCCAGTTATGGCTTCCCGCT
>Ga0126381_100003136_pt1 | contig 18033 bp, 14 predicted proteins | sample PanSoiMetPlot_28_FD_96465 | JGI IMG/M metagenome (GOLD analysis project Ga0126381, IMG submission 96465) | Tropical forest soil microbial communities from Panama - MetaG Plot_28 | ecosystem: Environmental > Terrestrial > Soil > Tropical forest > Bulk soil | place: Panama | collected 2016-02-17 | reverse complement strand
CTTCCTGGAGGCGTCCGATCAGATCCTCGGGCGTGATATCGACGAGCTCGACGGCGTCGGCGCGATCGAAGATCGAATCCGGCACGGTCTCGCGCACACGCACGTGGGTGATCTGCGCGACGACGTCGTTCAGGCTTTCGATATGCTGGATGTTGACCGTCGTATAGACGTGAATGCCGCAGGCCAGCAGCTCCTCGACATCGAGGTAACGTTTGGGATGGCGGCTGCCGGCCGCATTGGTGTGGGCGAGCTCGTCGACCAGGACGATCTGCGGGCGGCGCGCGATGATGGCATCGAGGTCCATCTCGTCCAGCCATTGACCGCGGTATTCGAAACGGCGGCGGGGGATGACCTCGAGTCCCTCGAGCAGCACCTCGGTCTCACGCCGACCGTGGGTTTCGACGATTCCGGCGACAACGTCGTAGCCGTCCTTCTTGCGGGCACGGGCCTGCTGCAGCATCTCGTAGGTCTTGCCGACGCCGGGCGCGGCGCCGACGAAGATCCTGAGCTTTCCGGCTCGCCCTTCCTCGCGCCGGGCCGCTTCCAGCAGGGCCTCTGGCGAAGGTCGCTGTTCAAGGTCGCGCCGCTGATCCGACATCCTTGATCACGCCGATCGCGCCCGCTGATCCGGCCCGCGAGGATCAGTGCGGGGCCGTCCGATCGAGCGCCAGATTGAGCGCCAGCACGTTGACCCGCGGCTCGCCGAGGAGGCCGAAAAGACGGCCTTCGGTCTGATCCGCAACGAGCTGGCGCACCTGATCTTCCGGCATGTTGCGGGCCTTGGCAACCCGTGGAATCTGGAACAGGGCGGCCGCCGGCGAGATGTGGGGATCAAGCCCGCTGCCGGAGGTGGTCACCAGATCGACCGGGACCGGCATCGACGGATTCTCTGCCTTGAGCTTGTCGACGTCACCCTGCAGCCGGTCGGCCAGCGTCTTGCTGGTCGGGCCGAGATTCGAACCGCCGGAATTGGCGGCATTATAGGGCGCGTCCACGTTCTTGGTCGGATCGTTCGGATCGGGCGTGTTGGTCGCCGAGGGGCGGCCATGGAAATACTTGTCGTCCGCGAACACCTGCCCGATGAGCGCCGAGCCGACCACGGTGCCATCGCGCTCGATCATGCTGCCTTGCGCCTGATAGGGGAAGATGACGCCGGCAATCCCGGTCATGACGAGCGGATAGACGAGGCCGGTGATGAGGGTCAGGGCGACCAGCACGACGATCGCCGGGCGAATTTCCTTCAACATGATTCTTTCTCCTCAAGCGAGGTGCAGGGCCGCGACGCCGAGGTTGATGGCCCAGATGCCGATGAACGGAATGATGATGCCGCCGACGCCGTAGATCAGCAGGTTGCGCTGCAACAGCGGTCCGGCGCCGATCGGCCTGTAGCGTACGCCCTTCAGCGCAAGCGGAATGAGGGCAATGATGATCAGCGCGTTGAAGATGATGGCGGAGAGTATCCAGGTTTGCGGGCTGCTAAGCTGTGCGATGCTGGCCGGGGTCGCCATCTGCATGATGTTCAGCGACTGCAGTTGCGGATAGAACGCCACGAACATCGAGGGGATGATCGCGAAATACTTGGCCACGTCGTTGGCGATCGAGAAGGTGGTGAGCGCGCCCCGCGTCATGAGCAGCTGCTTGCCGATCTCCACGATCTCGATGAGCTTGGTCGGGTTGGAGTCGAGGTCCACCATGTTGCCGGCCTCGCGCGCAGCCTGGGTGCCGGTGTTCATCGCGACCCCGACGTCGGCCTGGGCAAGTGCGGGGGCGTCATTGGTGCCGTCCCCGCACATGGCGACGAGCTTGCCCTTGGCCTGCTCGTTGCGGATGAGCTTGAGCTTGTCCTCGGGCGTCGCCTGGGCCAGGAAATCGTCGACGCCCGCCTCGGCCGCGATCGCGGCCGCCGTCATCGGGTTGTCGCCCGTGATCATGACGGTGCGGATGCCCATGCGGCGAAGCTCGGCGAACCGCTCGCGGATGCCGCCTTTGACGATGTCCTTCAGATGAATGACGCCGAGGAGCCGGCCATCCTTGGCAACCGCGAGCGGGGTTCCGCCGGATCGCGCGATCGCCTCTGAGATCGACTGGATCTCGCGGGCAGCTTCCGCGCTGACGGCAGGTTGCAGCGCCCGCGCTGTCGAGCCGACTGTCACCGGCGGAGCATTCAGGAATGCCAGGATGGCCTCGACCGCGCCCTTGCGGACCCAGGAGCCGCCGATCTCGACGCCGCTCATGCGGGTTTGTGCCGAGAAAGGAATGAAATTCGCCTTCACCTCGGCGAGGTCGCGGCCGCGGATGCCGTATTTCTCCTTGGCCAGGACCACGATCGAGCGGCCTTCGGGCGTTTCGTCGGCGAGCGAGGCAAGCTGCGCCGCGTCGGCGAGCTCCTGCTCGGTGACCCCGCGCAGCGGCTTGAACTCGGTCGCCTGCCGGTTGCCGAGCGTAATGGTGCCGGTCTTGTCGAGGAGGAGCGTGTCCACGTCCCCTGCGGCCTCGACCGAGCGTCCCGACATGGCCAGCACATTGAAGCGCACCAGGCGGTCCATGCCGGCAATGCCGATCGCGGAGAGGAGCGCGCCGATGGTGGTCGGGATGAGGGTGACAAACAGCGCCACCAGGATGATGACTGAGATCGAGCCGCCCGCATAGCTGACATAGCTTGGAATGGTCGCGGTCGCGAACACGAAGATGATGGTGAGGCCCGCGAGCAGGATGTTGAGCGCGATCTCGTTCGGGGTTTTCTGCCGCTCGGCGCCCTCGACCAGCCTGATCATGCGGTCGATGAAGGTCGAGCCCTGTGCCGCGGTGATGCGGACGCGGATCCAGTCGGAGATCACCTGGGTGCCGCCGGTGACGGCGGAGCGGTCGCCGCCGGATTCGCGAATGACCGGAGCGGATTCACCAGTGATGGCGGCCTCGTTGACGGAGGCAATGCCTTCAATCACCTCGCCATCGGCCGGGATCGTGTCGCCCGCCTCGACCAGAACCACATCGCCCACCTTGAGGCTCATTCCCGGCACCAGCCGATAGGCGCTCTGGCCGGGTCCGGTGATCAGCTTCGCTTGAGTCTCGGTGCGGGTGCGCCGCAGAGCCTCGGCCTGCGCCTTGCCGCGGCCTTCGGCCACCGCTTCAGCGAAATTGGCAAACAGCACCGTAAACCAGAGCCAGATGATGATCTGGAACTCGAACAGCAGATGTTCCCCGCCGGTCATGAGGTCGCGGACCAGGATGATCGTGGTCAGCACGGTCACGACCTCGAGCACGAACATGACCGGATTCTTGATCAGTGTCCGCGGATCGAGCTTGACGAAGGACGCCCAGATGGCCGGCACCACGATCTTGGGATCGACCAGCGCCGAGACCGGCATGCGCTTGCGGATATTGGAGGTTTCCATTGCTTTGACTCCGAAGAAAGCCGATCAGAACAGCATGTTCGCGCGCATGGCGAGCTGCTCGACGATGGGGCCGAGCGCGAGCGCCGGGAAGAAGGTGAGGCCGCCGACGATGACGATCACGCCGACGACAAGCCCGACAAAGAGCCCGCCGGTTGTGGGGAATGTGCCGGCCGACGCGGGAACCGATTTCTTGGCGGCGAGCGATCCGGCAATCGCCATCGCGGGAATGATCATCCAGAACCGGCCGACGAACATCGCGACCGCGCCGGTGACGTTGTAGAACAGCGTGTTGGCCGAGATGCCCGCAAAGGCCGAGCCATTGTTGCCGGTGCTCGAGGTGTAAAGGTAGAGGATTTCCGTGAAGCCGTGCGGCCCGGCATTGTTGGTCGCAGCGACCGCGGAGGGAACAATGGTCGCAACCGCTGTCCAGCCGAGATACATCAGCGGCAGGACCAGGATGGCGAGCATTGCCATCTTGACCTCCTTGGCCTCGATCTTCTTGCCGACATATTCGGGCGTGCGTCCGACCATCAGGCCGGCCACGAAGATCGAGAGGATGACGAACAGCAGCATGCCGTAGAGGCCGGCCCCGACGCCGCCGACGATGATCTCGCCAAGCTCGATATTGATCAGCGGGATCATGCCGCCGATAGCGGTGAATGAATCGTGCATGGCATTGACGGCGCCGCAGGAGGCGGCGGTGGTGATTACCGCGAAGAGAGAAGAAGCGACGATCCCGAACCGGACTTCCTTGCCCTCCATGTTGCCGCCGGTGAGCCCGAGCGCATCAAGCATGGAGGTGCCATTGGCCTCCGACGCGTAGCAGACGATGACGCCCGAGAGGAAAAGCACGCCCATCACCGCCAGGATCGCCCAGCCCTGGCGCTGGTTGCCCACCATGCGGCCGAAAACATTCGTCAGCGAAGCCCCGATCGCGAAGATCGAGATCATCTGCAGGTAGTTCGACAGCGCGGTTGGATTCTCGAAGGGATGCGCCGCGTTGGCATTGAAGAAGCCGCCGCCGTTGGTGCCGAGCATCTTGATCGCGACCTGCGAGGCGACCGGGCCGACCGCGATGGTCTGCTTGGCACCCTCGAGCGTCATGGCGTCCACATAGGGGCCGAGCGTCTGCGGAATGCCGGTCCACACCAGGAACAGCGCGTAGGGAATGCAGATCGGCAGCAGGATGTAGAGCGTGCAGCGGGTGATATCGACCCAGAAATTGCCGACTGACCTGGCGGAGGCGCGGACAAAGCCGCGGATCAGGACGATCGCCAGCACGATGCCGGTGGCCGCCGACAGGAAGTTCTGGTGGGTGAGGCCCAGCATCTGCACCAGATAGGAGAGGGTGCTTTCGCCGCCGTAGTTCTGCCAGTTGGTATTGGTGATGAAGCTCACCGAGGTGTTGAATGACAAATCTTCGGAGACGGCCGATTGCCCAGCCGGGTTGAACAGATTTTGCAGGGGCAGCAGCGCCTGCATGCGCATCAGGAGGTAAAGGATGAGAAAGCCGCCGATATGGAAGAACAGGATGCCGACGACGTACATCACCCAGGTCTGCTCGCGGCGTTCATCGACCCCCGCAGTCCGGTAGATCGCGATCTCGACAGGCCGCAGCACCGGGGTAAGAAACGTTCGCTCGCCGTTGAAGACGCGCGTCATGTAGGCGCCGAGCAGGGGCGTGATCGCGACAATGATCGCGCAATAAAGCAGAATTTGAATCCAACCGATGACGGTCATGGCCTTCAACCCTTTATTAGAACCGCTCCGGCTGGAGCAGAGCGTAAACGAGGTAGATCATCAGCCCTGCGGTAACGAGGGCGGCGAGCGAATAGTCGAAGATCATGGCACGTGTCCCTTACAGACGGTCGCAGGCGATGGTGTAGCCCACCGACGCGGCGAAGAAGGCGATGCCAAGGGCCACCAGGATGATGTCCATCATTTGCATGCTCCAGGCGTTGGACGGGCGCGCATTCGAACGCTATCGAGGCGCAACCCGGGTGCGGCTTGATGCAAATCAAGCGCGCGAAAAGCAGTCTTTGTTCGAGCGTCAATTATTTGCCGCTGGGGAAATATGTTTTCGAGACGGGCGGAGAGAAAACCTTATAGGAATCCTATAAAGACCCGCCGCGCTGCGGTAATTAAGCCATTGGTATGACTTGCATTATCGAAACTGCCCAATGCTCTAATCTGTAGGAATCGTGTGAGGGGCCAGGCGCATCAGGTCGGCTCCTATGGGCCCCTTATATCGGCGAACCTTGTCACGTCTCGTTTCTATATGTCGTTTTGGCCATTTTTCTCTCGGTTCGAGGCCATTCGCGGCCTTCCAGCTCGGAGAGATAGGCCATGTTCCCAGGGGCGACTGCGGAGGGCCGACTTCGCGATCTGGAAGCGTGGCTGGCGCGCGCGCAAGAGGCTAGCCCCGGTCTCATCCTGGCTTTCGTTGCGGGTGCCTGCAGGCGCGGAAAAACTGCTCGGATCGATCGGCTGATCGAATCGGGAGCATTCATCGAGAGCGCGCTGGCTCTCGTTGAATTTGAATTGCCGAAATGGAAGCTGCGCCGTATCGCCTGCGATGGGGGCACCTGGGTGTGCGCGCTGACAAAACAATGGAACGTTCCCGACTGGCTCAGCGACACCGCGGAGTTCCGCCACGAATCACTGCCGCTTGCAATCCTGGGAGCCCTTGTCGAAGCGCGCCGGTTCGACGAGAAGGCGGGAGAAAGCTCAAGCTCGGTCCCCCGCTGTCCGATCGAATTGAGCGGCGACGCGATGGTCTGTTGCGACAATTTTGCCTGACCCGACCGGTGCTTATTCCGCCCTTATGAGCCCCCGCCCGATCCCCTCTCGAATTCCTATGCGGCTGCCGCGACATTGATGGCAACAAGAGAATGATGCCCATGCTCGCTCTCATCCATACCGCAGCCGTTGCGATCGGCCGGGCCCTGGCCATGGCGGGCACGCTGCTGTCGCGCCTGCAACAGCGTGTTGCGCGGGCGCGTGCGGATCGGGCGAGGATCGAAGCCGAGCTGTTTCACGGGCGCTGCCATCTGTCATCGAAGAACGATGACGATCTGCCCCTCGTGAGTTGAAGGCTCGGATGGGGTCATAAATTCTGGAGCACAGGCCATGAGCAGATACACCCCCTCTCCGCTGCGAGTTGATCAGGTCCAGGACACCGACAGAGGGGGCTGGCTGCGCGACCTGGCCCTTTCGTACCAAGAGGCCGGCGATGCCCTGTTTGTCCGAGGTCATTTCACCAGAGCATTCGAGAAATACCAGGCGAGCCTGAACCTGTTCGACCGGCTTGCCACGAATGAATCGGACAATTCGCGTGCCCAGGTCGACTTGGCCAATGTGCGCGCCCGCATTACCGATGCGCATGCGGTCGCAGCAAAGGCGCAAGTCGTACAGCTGAGCGTCGTCACGAAAACCGGTTAGCTGCAGAGAGTCATCCGAACATTGTGTTCCGCGCACCTCGCGACGCCATGAACGGTTGTTGGAACCCTTGCTCAAAAAACAGGAGCCTTGACTGCCATGTTGAAAGCCGAACCTCCCTCTCCCAGGACCGCTGGGAGGAACCCCATGTTTCGCGTCGGCAAGGACAGCCGCGGCCGTTGGGTTGTCCAGGACCAGCAGGGTCTTCGCGGCGGTCTTTTTGTCGGTCGGGCCGAAGCGCTCAAATTCGCCATGTTCGAGAACGGCAACCGCCCGCAAGCCGTGATCATGGTTCCGGGTGTTCTTGAGCTCGAGATTGGCGGCAGCCCCGCCCCAAGGAGTGCCGCGGCCGATATGCAAGTTCCACTTCGCCGGGTGGCCTAGGCCCTCGGCCTGCGCAGTCAACGGAAACCAGGGCGTCCAGCCATGATGTCAGGCATGATCCAAACAACAAGTGCCGTACCCGCCCGTCGCCGGATCACCGAAGCGATGATCGGGCTCACAGGCCGCTCCAGGTCGCAGCGGATTGTCGTGGCGGGGGCGAGAGGCCGCGAGCTCATGCTGGAGCTGCACCGGCGCGGATACACGCGTGTCGAGACGACGGGAACGTGCGGCCTTCCGCGCGGCCAATGCCAAACTGCACTGCTCGATGGGCGATTCCAGTCGGTCAAGGCGATCGAGACGACGCTCTGTTGGCTGATCCATTTCCTCGCGCCCGCATCGACTCTCGTGGTCGGAATTGACGGTGGGGCAAGCGGCCGGAAGCTGAGATCGATGCTGGAACGGTTTGGATTTGAGATCGAAGCAGGAACCCGCTGTGAGGATGGTGCCGCGTTCTTGGCGCGCCGGCGGGACGCAATCGAAATGGCCACCGCCGCATAGGCAGCAATCAGTCATGATCAGGACAGGCACAATGATTGGCTCGGGTTCCGCGAAGCAAGGAACCCACGCGGAGCAGTTCGACCGATGAGCGGGATGTGGCGGGTGGGAAGGGTGGGAGCAGCGCAGCCTGCGCGGTTGATCGGCGGCCCTCGCGGTATTGGCGCGGGTGATCGCCGCATCAAAGCGCAGGCTGCGCGCCTTCTGGTGGGCCTGGCGAGGTGGCTGGTGCGTGTCACCGGCCGTGCCTATCGCGCCGGAATCGTGGGCCTGCCGCAGGTCGAATCCGTTGTGGACCTGAGCTGCAAGCTGCGCAATTGCGCGCTGCGCCTCGTCGCGGGGGGCGGGCGCAGCGGAGCCCAAGGTCGGCAAACCATCTGAGGCTGCACAGGCATGATTGGACGACATGTATCGCGACTGTCAGGGTACGCGCCGGCGCTGCCGACCCCGTTCCGGGAAAACGGTACGGTAGATGTCGCCGCCCTTGAGCATCTCTGCGACCGGCAGATCGAGGAAGGCGCCATGGCTCTGGTCGTCTGCGGGACCACCGGCGAGGCACCGACCCTTGACCGGCGCGAGCACGATATGGTCGTCCGGATCGCGGTGGCGGTTGCACACGGCCGCGTGCCGGTGATTGCGGGCGCCGGATCGAACTCGACGAGCCAGGCAATCGAGCTTGCGAGAGCCGCCGAAGCCGCGGGCGCGGACGCTCTGCTGTCGGTCGTGCCGTACTACAACAAGCCGATGCAAGCGGGGATGTACGCGCATTTTTGCGCAATCGCCGATTCAACGGGCCTTCCCATCATCCTGTACGATGTTCCGGCGCGCACAGTGTGCGGCCTCGCGGATGAGACGATCGCGCGGCTTGCCGAATGCCCCAAGTTCATCGGCCTGAAAGATGCCACCGGAGAGGTGACGCGCGTCCGGCGTTTGCGCTCCCTGCTGGGAGCGCAGTTTCGGCTGTTGTCGGGGGACGATGCGACGGCGCCAGCCTTCATCGGGCTGGGCGGGAACGGCTGCATTTCGGTGACCTCGAATGTTGCGCCAGGCCTTTGCCGCACCCTGTACCTGGCATTGAGGCAGGGCCAGGTATCTCGCGCTCAGCAGCTCGCCGCGGCGGTAGCACGATTGACCGAGGCGTTGTTCATCGAAAGCAGCCCGGTCCCGGTCAAATATGCGCTCAGCGTCATGAAGATGATGTCGGCGACCGTTCGCCTGCCGCTGGTTGAGTTGAGGAGCGAGTCCAAGGCACAGATTGATGCTGCGCTGGCCCAGATGCGCGAAGCGTATTCGGACCATATGGTCGATTGCGCGGATTTGCGGCGCTGGGGCATGCGATCCTTCAGCAGCGTGGAGCGCAAGAGAAACGCAGTTGCAATGTACTGAGCTGTCGGGCAACCGACGCTTAAGAAATCAATGAACGGGATGGGTAACCCGGAGCCGGAATTCCGGCCTGGTCGCTGAAGCTGCGACGTCCGCGAAGATTGCTCCGCCTTTTCGGCGCAGCGGCAGGACGCGCGGACGCTCTCCAAGGCTGCCTGATGCAGAATGGACGTTGAACATGAAGCCCGAGCACGATGCGCGAAGAGCGATCATCCGTGAATGGATGGCGCTGCCGCGGGAGCGGCGGCAGACGCCGGAGCAGGCCAGGGCCTTCGTCGTGAAGGCGCTGGAAAAGCACAAGTTTCGCTGCAGTGGTGATCCGCTTCAGCGGGCCATGGCCTGGTTGACGCCTCGCATCGGCAGGCTTTAGCGCCAGACTTTCGGCAACGCGGGGCATCAGCCACGCTCCGGGGTGCGCGGTTGATCGGTGGCCCTCGCGGTGGCCGGCAGTCGGAAATCGAGCAAGCGGAGCAAACGGAGCAAACGACTGGAAGCATGGCTTCGCGCCCGTGGGATTACAAATTTGACATGTCCTGAAGCGCAAATTTCCTTGTCAACGATAGGTTTTGCTGAAACACTGGTTGTATTGTTTCTCCTATCGCGAATTAGGGTGGCGCCATGAACCTCGTGCTTGTGCTGGCGGCGGGAGTGGTCAGCTTTGCATTGCTGCATTTTTGGGGCGTCCCGACCGCGCGAACAAGAGCAGAGCGAGCAGCCGGCCCTGGCGCCATTGCCGCCGCTGGTGTCTTTGCGCTTGCTGACGTCTTGCGCACCATCACCTTCCTGGTCGCTATCGCGGCATTGTTGTGCGTGATCCTGCTCGGCGCAGCCGAACTCGCGGGCAAGGGAAATCTGGGCCAGGTCGAGAGAGCCGTCGGGGTGGTGAGGCAATGGCGAGCCCTGCTGGAAGAGGTGTCCCCGGCGCTGTCGATTGCCATTGCCCTCGTATGCGGTTGTGGACTCCTGATCCTGGGCCGGCGGACGGCGCGCGCCAAGGTTGCGGGAATGCTGGCGGCTGCCGATCGGGCGGAAGCCGAGCAGATTTTCGAGCAGATGCGGGCCGGAACCGCCAAGGAAGAGCCGGACACTCCGGCGATGGCGGACATCCGAGGCAAGCTGGTGGAGATCGATGCGCAGGCGAATGCCCTGCAGCAGGCAGTCGCCGCGGAAGCCGATCAAGGTCGCAAGGCGGTGCTTGAAAGACAGCTTGCTGAACGTCTCGCAGTGAGACAGAACGGAATCATTCTCTTGCTGCGGCTGGACATCGACCGCAGGCGCGCGCCGCCCAAGCCCGTCCCTTCCGTCATTCCAGCACCGACCAACCGGTGGGAACGCCTGCAGGACGTGCTGTTCAGCCGGGGCACCCTGTCGACGATGAGCGGGGCTGCGCGTCTCGCTTTCGTCGGCGCGATGCTCCTCATGGTGCCCTCGCTGCTGGGCGTTGCCAGCGTCCCCGCCGGGTTCGACCTGGCGAATGCGGAAATTCATCTCAGTGACATCGAGATGAGCCTGGAAGCCCAGGTCGCCCAGCAGGAGTGGCAACACGCCGCCGAAGCAGCCGCACCGGCGGCCAACAACACTGCAAACATCAGCGACGAGGAGGCGCTCGACCAGCTCAGTCAACTTTACGATCAGGGGTTGGCGCTCCACTTCGTCAATATCGGCGGCCTCGCCGATCACCACGGCAGCAACGTTCAGCTCAGCGAAACCCGCGAGCACATTCTGCACTCGGCTGCGACGCAGCGCGCCATCGATGGTCGGACGGAATCGTCTCCTCTTGAGTCTGCCCATTCACCGAGCGACCGCGTGTATCTGGAGATGGCGCAGGCCCAGCCTCCGTTGTCGCCGGAGGCTGCAAAGTTCCGCGAAGATCTCAAGCGCGAGGTCATGGAGCGGCAACCGGATGTCTGGCGCAAGATCAAGGGCCGGGTCGAAGGATTGAAACGTTCGTTCACCGTTCCGCTCGACCGCGGCATGATGCGCGGAATGATGGTCGCGCGGGTGGCCTCAGCAGGGCTCGGGGCCGGCGACGTGCTGCCCCCCGACCTGGCGAACCTGGGTAGCGGCATCGAAGCTTCCGTTGCGGAAGATACCTACCGGATCCGCTCACGCAAATTCCTCGCTTCGATCATGTCCGCGCCGGACGGCAACTCCGCTATCAGGGCGATAGACGAGGGTTGGGTACCGCCGCGCGTCGAACTGGAGCGCGACGCCGCGGTGGCAAGGCGATTGCCGGATTTCGACGCCTTGGAGCAGCGCCTTGCCGCCGATCCGCCGCGTTTTCCGGTAGCGCCCGAACCCCATGCGGCGGAAGCGCGGCATGTGGCCGATGCATTGATGGCAACGGCTCCGCGATCTGCCGAACAGTTCGGCGACTCGCTCGCCACCTTCGAGGACTTCTTCCCGGGACGGGTCGGGGCCGAGGCCGCGACCGCCCGAGGAATTCTGCTCGAGGCTCATAACATCAAGCCGTCGGTGCCGAGCGAGGTGCTCGCCCGGATGGCCGGAAACTTCAAGTTGCTGCGCGGCTTCTCGCGAATTGGCGGCGTTCTGATCGGCCAGGACGCGGCGAACCCGGATCAGACTCTCGACTTCATCGACATGTCCTGGAAGGCGCTGCCGAGCGGAATCGGACTGACCTTTACGCGGGCGGACGGTACAAAGATCGAGTTCGAGCCGCGTCCGACGTCGCTGATCGCCCAGGCTCTGACCTACGCTGCGGACGGACGGCCGGTCACTGCCACCATGACGCGGGCGACGCCGCTCAGGGATCTGAAGATCCTGGCGCATCCCACCCTGGTCGACACCGGCGTCGGATGCCGCGCAATCGAGATCGACCGATTCGTTGATACCTTCCTGTCAAGCGATCCTGACGGCAAGGACGTGCTCAAGGGCGTCAACGCGGCGCTGGATGACGTCACCCTCTATGACTACGCGATGCGCGCATTTTCGTTCGGATACCTCCAAAACTTTCAGAAGACGGATCGCGTGAAACGGCTCAGTGATGCGATCCTCCAGGACCTCGACTACCGCGCTTCGCGCGTGAACCTCGAGGACATCGATCCGAAGGCGGCCTTCGATCCCGGGCACTCGCCGCTCACAGTCAAGAAGGAGTTTTTCGAGGCCCATGTCGTGGACGGCATGCGCGCCTGCCTTGCCGATGCAAAAGGAGCCGTCGATGAGTTAGGCAAGTGCATGATCCGGAAGGGTCAGGCGTTCACGGGCGACGCTCAGGGTTTGTTCGATGAGGCGACCGAGTTCATTCCCTGGAGCGGCGTCAGGGAGCGCGACTGGTCGCTCGATCCCGACCTCGCCTTTGCCAAGAACGGGCCGCCCGGCGACCAGCTCTATCCCTTCGACTTTGTCGAGCAGCTGGCCGCCCTCGGCCCAGCCAACTTTGCGTCCGCGAACGACGCTTTTGTGGATCCGCAACCGTTTGTGTTCCCGGCCTATCAGCAGCAGGTGACCAAGATCGTCATCAAGGGCGTCAGCGGTGATCAGGCTTCTCGCGATCTTCTCGAGGACATGCGGCAGTTTACCTTGCTGCAACGGCTGTTCCGGGCGGTGCTTGCGGGAGAGCTGGGCAAGCGATTCCCGGTCGGGAAGCTGGGATTGCTTGCTGATGCGACGAATAGCGCTGTCCAATCGGTGCACACTCCGCGTTGGACCCCGCATCCCGGCGCATTGGAGCAGGAATATCTGCTACGGATGGAATCGCTGGCCAGCGCGCTTAACTCGACAAAGAAGTACGATGATCTGGTCAACCAGGAGCGCTCCTGCCTGGCCGCCATGGGACAAAAGACCCGACCCGAGATCGCGGACATTCCGGACTCGGAGTGGGGCGTATGTGATCTGCGCGAGGCGGCGAAGAACCATCCCGAGCTGAACGACAACCCGCCAGACGATGAAGCCGTCCGCGCGGCGGCCCTGGTTCGACTTTCGGCCACATTGCGCGAGGCCCGGCAGCTGCGTGTGGTGCTTGGCGTGGCGGCCGAGGAGCAGGCCATGCGGACTCGGGCTTCAGTGGCGGCGGGCCCGGTGTGCCCGCGGCTGTAAGTCAGGCGGCGCCAGGTTTGCCCGATTGATCCGCGAGCGCCTGGATAGCCTTCTTGAAATAGAGCTGCCGCGCGGGATCTTTGAGCTCGCCGACCGCCTGGGCGGCTTGTTTGACCATATGCTGAGCCGCCACGTTGCGACCATGCGCAAGGAAGAGCCGCGCGATGGCGAGTCTGGCGCTGACTACGCCTTCCGGGTCGCCCGATTGCGCCGATGTGGCCTCGATCTCCTTGTACAGCAGGTACGCACCGTCGACGTCGCCAATGCTGCTTCGCGCCAGTGCGGTCAATAAAAGGCAGAAGCGCAGTTCTCTCGCCTCGCCCGCCTCCTTGCGCAACGTCGCCGCCTCGGACAGCAGCGCAAGTGCCTGCTTGCCCCGGCGCAGGTCCGTGAGAGCTCGCGCCTGGCCCTCGAGACTCGCGCACAGCATCGAAATCTGGTTCCACCGCCGGGCAATCCCCTCCTGTTCGCGCCAACGTTCCAGCGCTTCGCTCGGCTGACCGGCAGCCATCAGGCTTGCGGCGTAATTATCCAGGCATTCGCCGAGCGCGAGCGCGTCGCCGGTCACCCGGCAATGTTCTTCATCTTCGGCATGGTAAGCCAGTGCGCCGGCCGGATTTCCCAGACGGTTCGCGCACAGCGCAAGATTGCCGAGACAGACCGACAGCACGCGCGAATCGCCGGCACTCCTTGCTTCCACGCGCAGCCGCCCGAGAACGACGAGTGCATCATCGAGCGCTCCGAGATCGACCAGAATCCCGGCGAGGAGCGAGAGGCTGTCCAGGAGGTTTCGCGGTTCCGCGCCGCCGGCGGCAACCAGATCTGCAGCAAGAGGACGCGCCATTTCCAAATGACCGAGCTCGACCAGCAGCTGGACAAGGGAGCGTGAGGCGTCCGGGTTATGCAGCGGCGCAGTCAGAAGCGGCGCGTGCGCAGACGCCATGTCGTATCCGCGGCGTTCGAGCTCGCGCCAATAGGCGGCCCAGTCTCGCGGGCAGTGCTTCCAACCCAGAACAAGAAACGGCGGGTCCGAAATTGTTGCCTTGAGCCGGTCCCATTCTTCCAGCAGGGCCAGCTGCCAGGGCAGCTCGCGGACGGTCCGCGGCGTTGCCTCACGCCCGGCGAAATGCGTGACCAAGCGCCGTCGAACGTCGTGATGCTGTGCGTCCGGTGATGGCCGTCGTGTTGCAAGCGCCTCCCGCAACGCCGATGGACCAATGTCGATCAGGCCTTGCCGTTCGATGAGGTGGTTCTTGATCGCCAGCCGCAATTCGGACCAGGGGCGGGCAGACATCGGCACGCCAGGGCGGCCGAGGAGATCGAGAATCTCGCTTTCCGCGAGTCCGCCACGCGAGGCGGCAATGAGCTCCAGCGCATCGCCGGCGGTCTGGTGATGATCGAACCGATAGTCCTGGTCCAGGCGCCGCAGAACGCGGGCGAACAGCGTGGTAACGTCGGGGCAGGCCAGGTACTCGGCAAGATAGTGCCGGAGTTGCTCATGAATTCCGAATTGCCGCAGCTCGTCGGCAAGCGTGCGGGCAAAGAGCGGCGTCGACGCTTGGGGCGCTGCGGCGATGATGTCGAGAAGCTCGCCGGCCAGGCGCTTGCCGTAGAGCGCGAGATAATCGCGGACCACGGTGCGGATGTCGTTTGGAGAAAATCCCGCCAGTGCGTGGCAAGCCCAATTGCGGTCGGCCATTGCCTTGCTCAGCGCGCCTTCACGCGCTGACAGAATGACCCCGACGTCCCTTGGCAGGGGGGTTGGCAGCCAATCGAGCATCGGCTGGCCAGGCCGCCGATAGGCGCGCTCGATTCCGTCGACGATAAGGAGCACCGGCTGCACCGATGCGGCCGAAGCAAGCCATGCGCGGAGCTGTTTGATCACGCCTTCAGGAGTTCGAGCAATTGCTTCGGGCCGGCCAATCAGGGTTTTGAGATCCGCGAGGAGATTTTGAGCGACCGGCAGCCAATCGTCGGCGTCGGCATCAATTTGTAGAATTCGACACAGGATTGCGGGCGGCCGAGAAGCCCGCGCGCGCAACCGCACGAGCTGCCTCCACAGGGGCGGACTGCGTGGCTCGGTTGCGCTCGGGGTATCGAGCCAGTGCGCCAGCGCGGCCGACTTGCCGCTGCCGGGTCCACCCGTCAGCACGACCGGCGTGCGCCGTCCCCGCGCGGCGCTGAGAAACGTGCGGGTGGCAGCCTGCTCGATATAGGCCTGCGAAACCGAAGTGACAAAACCCCTCTCGCCGACTTCATTGCGATCAACCCTCGTCGCATCGACCGCCGGGGCAATGGCGTCCCGCAGATCACGTTCGAACAGGTCGCGGAAAGTGTCGAGGTCGGCATATTCGCGGACCGGAAATCCCGACGCCTTGATCTCGCGCTTGAGTGCCGCAAGCCGCTCGCGATGCAGCTGGTTGTCGTCGGCGAAGTCGGCGCGATCCGAGCCTGGCGGCAAGTGATCGAGATAGCCCGCCGCGCGCAGATAGAAAAAGCACCGGCCGTTGGGTATCGGGGGGCCGAGCGCGCCATGTCTGATCTCCAGCTCGGTGACGCTGCGGTCGGCGAAGGGAAGCAGATGCGGAAAGCACTCGGTCAACCGCTCCGCGGCGCGTGGATCGATCCAGCCATATCGCTCGCCGAGCATCGAAAAGAAGTAGGGACGGCAGGCGTCGATCTCCTGAAGGCAAAGCTCGATGACTTTCCCCTCGGCCGCCTCCTCCGAGGTGATGCCCCAACGCAAGTCGATCTCACTCAGGGGAAGGCCGTGCGCCTCGCTGTATTGGCGCAATCGCGGAAAAATGCGGCGAGCCAGCACGTCGCGCTCCGCCGCCATGTCGCGGAAGGTCGAAGAAATGAATATTCGCAGGTTGGAGAGTGGTTGGGCGGCGGCCTTTTTCCACAGCATGCGACAGGCTCCGGGGCACTGGTTCGCCGTCTCGGATCGGCAAAGGATGCCGCCACTTGCTCCATCTGGCAATTCGATCGCCCGGCGAAGAAGCGGAGATGTCCTGCCGCAACGATCGCCGCCAGGCGCCGCTGATCCCCCTTGGGCAGTGAGCGACCACAGGGCAGAGGCGCCGAGAAGCCCGATGCTCTGCCGTCGCTTCATCATCGATCCATTCGTGCTCGACAGTGCGGCGACTTTGCCAAGCAAGGGTACATTTCAGGGCCGGGTTCGGCCCTTACTGCATTCTTTTGTTGACGCACGACAGCAACGGAGTCATCCGGGTGTCGCGGTTGCGGTCTCATGTTGCGGCGACAGTTGTAGGCCCGCGCAGGGGCGCGCACCCGCATCGCGACGACCCTTCGCAGCATCGCAAGCACTTGGCCGACCGGTGATCGCGGGCGACTGCCCCCGAGCCGTAAACGGTCCATGGACGATCAAAGGCCAGCCATGAGCGCTCCGGTCCAAATCAGTCCTGTTCAGAAAATCGAGCGGTCGACGGGGCTTGCCATGGGGCCGCGCGGCCTCATCCCGAACCTCTACGATGCCGCGATCTTCATCCTGCTCGGCGGGCTACTGGTCGCGGTAGGGCACGGGGCGCGCGAGATGGGGGCGCCCTTGGCCGCCCTCGACATCGCGCCGGTCACCCTTGATCCCGCCAACCTGCCTGAATATGCCCTGCGCACCACGCTGCGGATGTTTGCCGCCATCATCGCCTCGCTGGTATTTACCTTCGTGGTCGCGACGCTCGCTGCCAAGAGCCGCAAGGCCGAGCTCGTCATCGTCCCGGCGCTCGACATTCTGCAATCGGTGCCGGTGCTGGGCTTCCTCACCTTCACGGTGGTCTTCTTCATGGGGCTCTTTCCGGGCAGTCAGCTCGGGGCGGAATGCGCCGCGATCTTCGCGGTCTTCACGTCCCAGGTGTGGAACATGACGTTCAGCTTTTACCAGTCGCTGCGCACGATCCCGCACGATCTCGACGAGGTCTGCCGGCATTTCCGGCTTTCCGCCTGGTTGCGGTTCTGGCGCCTGGAAGTGCCGTTCGCGGCGCCCGGGCTGATCTGGAACACAATGATGTCGATGTCGGGCGCCTGGTTCTTCGTGGTGGCGTCGGAAGCCATCATGGTGGGCGAGACCAACATCAAGCTGCCGGGCATCGGCTCATGGATTGCGGTTGCCACCGAGCAGCAAGACACCCGCGCGGTCGTGTTGGCGGTCGCCACCATGGCGATCGTGATCCTGGCCTACGATCAGCTCGTGTTCCGGCCGATCGTGGCCTGGGCCGACAAGTTCCGCTTCGAGCAGACGGCGGCTCAACAGCGTCCCCAGTCCTGGCTTTATGACCTGATCCGCCGGGGCAGACTCGTCAACAGGCTCTACGACGGGCTGAGAGGGGGCATGCAACGGCTGTCCCATCGGTCGGCGGTCAAGCTTCCCGCCACCGTCGGCGAGGACCTCTCGACAGGGCTGGCGCGCCTGTCGAACGGGCTGCGCGTCCTCTCGATGCGCCTGCATTTGAGCAAGGTCTGGGACTTTCTCTGGCTCGCGATCGTGCTGTCGGCGACCGCCTGGGCGCTGTGGCTCGTCGCGGATTACGCGCGCCAGACCCTCGGCGTTCCGGACCTTCTCCAGGCGATCGGCCTTGGATTGCTCACGCTCCTGCGGGTCGTGGTCCTGATCGCCGTCGCGAGCGCGATCTGGGTGCCGATCGGGGTATGGATCGGGCTGCGGCCCTGGGCGACCCAGCGAGCCCAGCCGATCGCCCAATTCCTGGCCGCGTTCCCGGCCAATGTCCTCTTCCCGATTGCGGTCGTCGGCATTGTCACCTTCGGGCTCAATCCCAATATCTGGCTGAGCCCGCTGATGGTGCTCGGCACCCAGTGGTACATCCTGTTCAATGTAGTGGCCGGCGCGAGCGCCTTTCCAACCGAT
>Ga0126381_100003135_pt1 | contig 18034 bp, 11 predicted proteins | sample PanSoiMetPlot_28_FD_96465 | JGI IMG/M metagenome (GOLD analysis project Ga0126381, IMG submission 96465) | Tropical forest soil microbial communities from Panama - MetaG Plot_28 | ecosystem: Environmental > Terrestrial > Soil > Tropical forest > Bulk soil | place: Panama | collected 2016-02-17 | reverse complement strand
GTTCCAGGACTACCTCACCGGAGAGAACCACCTCGAAATCGATGGTGTCGGTTGTGTGCATCCCGGGGTTGGCTGGCTCCATGTAGCCGAGCAGGCCCGGCAGCTTGTCCTCCACCTCCGCGAGCGCCGCCTCGAGGTCCAGCTCGCCCGCTGCCGGGGCCGACGCCGGCGGGACGGTGAACATGCCGAAGCGGTAGCCGCCCAGCGGCGGGAAATAGGTTGGCTGCGGCGTGTCGGCACCGTCATCCGGGAAAGTCGGCGGCTGATCGCCACCCCAGAGCACGTGGAACGCGCCGCCCGGGATCAAGGCGACAGTCACCGGATCGACGAGCTGATCGGACGCGAATACCGCCTTCTGGTTACCGTCATGTCCCGTGACCACCCGCCGCACCTGCATGCCGATCCCCTCTCTTTCTCACGAATGCCGAGAATCGTGTCACGGCAGGTGCTGTGATGTCTCTTCGAGCGTGACAATCGGTTGACATGCCCGAAGTAACCGCAAAGCAGGCGCAGCCTGACCCAGAAGGGATCGAGCGTGGCTGACTCCGTTGTCACCCCGGCGATGGCCAGGCGCAGCTTCCGCAAAGCCGAGCCGATTCACGCGATGATCTACTTCACGCCCCACGGCCCGGCGTGTTACGCGCAGGCCGGGATCACCCACCAGCGGATGGCCTACTTCGCCTCGCGCGCGGCCGCTATGGGTGCGGTACCGGCAGAAACGGTCATCGCCACGTTCTTCAACTTCAACCCCGAACTTGTCCGTCGCGCGATTCCGGCTGCATGGCAGATCACTACCCCAGCGCAGGTACTGGCCGCCCGCCTGGAGGCTGTCGATCGGTCGCTCCGCCAGGCCTGGGGCGCGGAAGTAGGGAGTCCGGCGGTACGCGAGGCGGCCGACCTAGCCCGCCGGGCCGCCGAGCACGCCACCAGCCGACCGGAGGGCCGGCCGCTGTTTGCCAGCCATGCCGCCCTGCCGTGGCCGGAGCATCCGCACCTCGTGCTGTGGCATGCGCAGACGCTGCTGCGGGAGTACCGAGGCGACGGTCACGTCGCGCTGCTCCTGACCGAGGGCCTCGACGGCCTCGGCGCACTGATCACCCACGCCGCCACCGGCAGCATTTCCGCCGAAGCCCTGCGCACCAGCCGCGCCTGGAGCGAGGAGGACTGGGCAGCAGGCGAGGATCGCGTCCGCGCGCATGGCTGGCTCGAGCCCGGTCCTCTGCTCGCCCTGAGCGAGCACGGCACGCGTCGCCGACGGTCGATCGAGGACCGTACTGACGAGCTCGCCGTCTTTCCGTACGAGGCTATCGGTGCGGACGGCTGCACTCGGCTCGCCGAGCTCACCGCGCCGCTGTCAACGGCGATCGCGGCCGCTGACCTCGGGTTTCCCGCCGCTCTGGCCACTCGATACACAGACAGTCGATAAGTGCCGCGCGCTAGGACCAGGAGTTCTTCCGCGGCCGCCGACGGCGGAGGGCCAGGCTGGACCGCAATCCGGGCTGGCCGGTCTCGCCGCTCGATGTCCGTGCGGCGGCTCGAGATAGCCGCCTTCAGGCCAGCGGCCTTAGCTCTGCACCGCCGTGACTGCCGTGCCTGGCGCGGCCGCCTTGAGAGCCGCGGACAGCAGGCCGCGCGAGTTGATGGACAGCTTCCGATAAGCGTGCCGCAGGTGTCCCTCGACCGTGTTAATCGTCACGAACAGTGCCTGAGCGATCTCTGCGTTGCTCATACCTGCGGCGGCCAGCTCGGCGATCCGCCGCTCGCTCGGCGTGAGTGCCTCCAGGCCGGTCAGCACTGCCCGGCGGGGCCTCGCGCCCGTTGCTGACAGTTCGATAGACGCCCGCTCGGCGAGTCTGCTCGCACCGCAGCGGTAGGCCAGTTCCAGTCCAGAACGCAGCGGTTCGCGGGCGACAATCCGCTGGTTAGCCCGCCTCAGCGCAGCGCCGAGTTCGACAAGAGCGCGCGCGTGTTCGAGGCGTGCCTCGGATCGTTCGAGGACTGCGACGGCTTCGTGCAGGTGGTTCAGGCCCCGCTGGCCGGCTTCGAGCACCCCGAGAGTGCGGAGTGCTACCCCCGTCAGACGAGGCGAGCCCAGCCGCTTCGCAACCGCCAGCTCGCCGCGAGCCAGCCTGAGTGCCTCACCCTGGTCGTCGCCGGCGACGGCCAGCGCAAGCGCGGACCGCCAGCTCGACACGTTCACGTTCAGCGCTAGGTGGGTGTCCGCTGCGGCCTGGAGTTCTGTGCGGGCCGTTCGTAGATCTGCGCCGGCAAGTGCGAGGCGGCCGCGAATCTCTCGCATCAGGGCGCCGCTGAACCTCCTGGCATTGCCCGCGTCGAGCTCGATAGCGTTGGCGAGCGCCGCGACGTCGGCGAGCTCCGGCCGCTCGATCAGAGCATCGCCTGCCCAGAACAGCGCCTGGGGAATCGCGAACCCCATGGCGTGCTCTTGTGCGATGTCGACACATGCCCGGATGTCAGTCTCGGCATCGACCAGATCACCACGGCGTGTCCGGACCGCAGTCCGCGCGCACAGGCCCGCTACCACTCCGATGACCGACCCGCGTGACCGCGACGTCTCGAGCATCCGTTCAGCGAGTTCATCCGCTCTGGCCAGCTCGTCCAGCCAGACGGCGCCGAGTATCGCGCTGTTGACGAACGGGGAATCGGAATTTACCCGCGAGAACAGGCGGCCGTCTTGCAGCGCATGATCCAGTAGCTCGAGCGCCTGCTCTCGGCCCTCGCCCCTGGCGGCGAGGATGTTCACCAGCAAGCCCGCTAGCAACCTGGCCCCCACCCCCGGGCCCTTGGCGATGGCGAGCAGCTCCTCCCGGCGGCGGTCGAAGTCGGCGACGCGGCGCGGCTCGTACGCTGATGCGAAGGTCCACCAGCACTGCAGGCGAGTTGCGTCGTCCTCGGTGCCCTCGCGTTGCTGGTGATCGGCATCAGCGAGCTCGTCAAGCGCCACCTGGGCGGCCGCCACGCAGGCATTCCACTGCCCGGCGAGGAACAGGGCGTGCACAAGGTCCAGCGCGATAGCCGACCGCTGGGCTGTGTCAGGAGTCAGGTCAAGCGCGTCGGCCAGGTCGCGCACTGCGGCCGGATCGCGAACCGTCTTCTCGACCTGGCCGAGCTCGTGCAGGAACGGAGCACGCAGGCTAGCATCCGCAACCTCGGCCAGCCCGCGCCGGAGATACGCCGCCGCGCTGAGCGGTACGCCGCGGCTCAGCGCGCGCCGCGCGGCCGCCTGCAGCTGCCCCGCTACCTCGGGCGAGCCGGCTGGCTCACACACCAGCAGATGAGCGCACACCTCTTCCGGGTCAGCGCCCTCTGCCGCGAGCCGCTGCGCCGCGACCGCGTGCTGCACGCCGCGCTCGGTCTCGGGAATGTCGTCGTGAATGGCGGCGCGCACGATGGGGTGTACGAACCGAAGCGGCGTACCTGATTCGAGGACCCCGATCTCGGCCAGCCGGTCAGCTGCTGCAGCAGCATCCTCCAGCCCCACCCGAGCCAGCGCGGCGGCAAGCCGCAGCTGCGTGCCATCGCCCAGGATCGAGGCGGCGCGTGCGAGCCGGTCGGCGGTCGGGCCCAGCCGGGCCACTCGGAAGGTCACGGCCCGCGCGATCGAGCGGGGGCCAAGTCCCGCTACCCGGACCGCAGCCGCCTCGTCAGGCCTGATCCCGTCCGCCTGCAGGCCCGCCGCGAGCTCCTGAAGCAGAAACGGATTGCCACCGGTCGCTCTGTGGCATGCCTCGGTGAACCGCTCGCCCGGCCGCTGTCCGAACTGACCGGCCAGCAGGTCTTGCACCGCGGCCCGGCTTAGTGGGTCCAGGCGCACCACGCCGCCGCTGGCAATGTGCTCAGCGCGCGCAATGCGATCCGCATTACTGCCAGCCTCGCCGGCCCGCCACGAAGCAAGCAGCCCGATCGGCAATCCGGCCAGCCGGTCAGCCAGGTAGAGCAGGAAATCCAGCGATGCCGGATCTGCCCACTGCAGATCGTCAACCGAGATGATGAGCGGCGTGGTCGAACTCGCATTGACCGCGAGCCAGTAAAGGCCGTGAATAACGGCAAACGACGGATCGTTGCCGGAGAGCGCCGCCAGGTCGCCTTGCACGGCATCAAGCGCAATCGCGGCGCGGCGCGCAGCGCCTGCCATCAGGACTTCCTTTTCGGCGTGCCCGGCGGCATTGAGGAGTGGCTCGAACAACTGCCGAACGACGCCGAAGGAAAAGCCGCTCTCGAGCTCCCTGCATCGCGCCGCCACTACTCGCATTCCCGCCGGCATCGCCTGCGCCGTGGCCGCACGCAACAACGCCGTCTTGCCGATCCCAGCGGGGCCAACTATCACCAGCAGGCCGCCGCCGCCCGCCCGTGCCCCTCCCAGTAGCTGATGAATCCGCGCTAGCTCACCATCGCGCTCGAGCAAGCCATCCTTCAACAATTCCACCTCATTCCGTAAAAATGCCCTCCCCGGTGGAATAGCAAAGCTTCAGTCATTATCCGATGTCGGCCGCGTCACGCAAACATTTGCCAAAGTTATGCCAGTTCGGTCGGCTAAATACAGCGATGCGCCCGTGCTGGAAGAGCTTTGAGAGCCTGCCGCCGGGCGGCGCTGAACACCACTACGGCTGCCGGCTCGAACCCGCGACTGCAGGTGGTTGCCGCGTCCCGTTCTGCGCTCCTCGAGTTGCAGGTACGACCGAGATGAAGTAACTCTGCGTAGGGCGCGGACGTCGATCATTTCCCCCGATCCACAAATACAGCGCCGGCAACACGAAGAGGTTCAGCACGGTCGACGTCAGTAGGCCGCCGAGGATCACCACCGCCATCGGGAACTCGATTTCCTGTCCCGGCCGGTCACCGAAGACCACCAGCGGGACCAGGGCCAGGGCAGTCGCCAGCGCCGTCATCAGGATCGGGGACAATCGCTCGCTCGCTCCTCGCAGCACCAGGCTGAGTCCGAACGGCTCGTCTTCCCGCTCCTCCAGGTGCCGGAAGTGGCTGATCATCAGGATGCCGTTTCTGGCGGCAATTCCGAGCACGGTGAAGAGGCCGACCAGCGCACCAAGCGTGATGGTGCCGAGGAATACCCAGGCGGCGATCACGCCGCCGACCAAAGCCATCGGGAGGGTGAGGAACTCTAGTACCGATACCCGCCAGCTCTTGAACGCGGCCTGGAGCAACAGCAGGATCAGCACCAGCGCCGCAAGCCCATACTCGATGAGCCGCGCCTCCGCGGCGGCGCGCTCGGTGGCCTCCCCGGCGAGTGCGGTCCGGTAGCCGGGTGGCAGCTTGATCGTCGCCAGGGTGGCGTTGACGGCGGAGATCACCGAGCCAAGTGACCGGCCGCTGACGTTCGCGTCTACCTCGGTCTGCTGCTCGCCGTTCTCGCGGTAGATCACGCTCGGGCTTGGCGCGACGACAACGGAGGCTACCTGGCCGAGCGTCACCTCACCGCCGGAGGGCGTGTCGATCGGAAGGTCGCGCAGGCTCGTCAGATTGGCCCTGGCCGCCGGCGTGCTCCACACCGCCACATTGACGAGCTTCGCGCCGATGGTCAGGGTCGAAACCGGCTCGCTTGCCATCATGACGGCCGCCGCGCGGCGGATGACCCCGGGAGACAGGCCGTAGCGCTGGGCTGCCGCGAGATTCACGGTGACGTCGGCCTCCGGAATGAACTCCAATGGAGCCGGCTGCACGTCGACGAGCCCGCGCAGCCTCGCGAGCTTAGCCGCTATCTCATTGCCCAGGTTCGCCAGCGTTGCGATGTTCGGCCCATAAACTCTGACCGCGACATCCTCGGTCGTGCCATCGGTCAGTACCTCATCGATGCGCTCATGCAGGTAGGACTGAACGTCACTGAACGCACCCGGGTGACTGGCCGCGACCGCCCGGATTGCCGTGAGGGTGCGGACGTAGCTGGCGTTCGGGGACACGCTGATCCAGTTCTCGGAGAAGTTGACGCCGGACACCTCCTCGCCCAGGAGAGCCTGGCCGACATGCGTCCCCACGTGCTTGATGCCAGGGATCGCTAGCAGCTCATGCTGGATCTGCGTCACCTGCCGATCCTGCTCGTAGACGGACGTGCCTGGCTTCGTCACAAAGTGCATGAGGAAGTCTGGTTCCTTGAAATCCGGGAACAGGTCCGAGCCAAGCCGCGGGTAGAGCGCCATCCCGGCAGCGATCACCAGCACAGCGGCGACCGCCGCCAGTCTCGGCCCTGCTACCACCGGTCGCAGCAGGGCCGCGTAGCCGCGCCTGAGCAGCCGCATCAGCGGCGGGTCGGCTCGGCGCAGCGGGGTGCTGGCCAGCAGGACGAGCCCGAGCGCAGGTGTCACCGTGAGGGCCACCGCCATGGATGCAAGCACTGCCAGCCCGTAGGCCAGGGCGAGTGGCTCAAAGAACGCCCCGGTCAGCCCGCCGACGACCATGACCGGAACGACCGCGACGATATTGATCAGGGTCGCGTAGAAGATCGCCACGCGAACCTCAAACGAGGCCGCCAGCAGCAGGTGGAACGGTGTAGTCGGCTTGCCCGCCGCGCGCCATGCGCGCAGCCTGCGAACGATGTTCTCCATGTCGATGATCGCGTCATCGACGACCACTCCGACCGCAACGGCGAACCCGGCCAGCATCATCGTATTGATCGTGGCGCCCGTCTGCTGCAGCACGAGGGCGGCAGCAGCCAGCGACAGCGGGATCGCCAGCAAGCTGACCACCGCTGCTCGCCACTGAAACAGGAACATGAAGAGGACGAACGCAACGAGGATGCAGCCGAGCAGCACCGACTGGCCAAGGTTGTGAATGGCCTGCTCGATGAACGTCGACTGGCGGAAGATGCCGGTGTCGAGGTGAATGCCGCGCAGGCCAGGTGACAGCTGCTTGACCGCCGCGAGAACGCCATTGGTGACATCCAGCGTGTTGGCACCGGGGAACTTCTCGACCACAATCATCAGGCCGGGACCGCCATCGACAACGGCATCTCCGATCACCGGCGGGTAGCCCCACTGAACATTTGCTACCTGCCCGATGCGCAGGTAGCCCGTGCCCTGCCGCGCGATGGGTACCTCTGCCATCTGGGCTGGTGTCGCGATGGGCTGAATGTTGCGCAGGTAGATCCGCTGGGAGGCAGTCTCAAGGAAGCCCAGCGAGCCGACAGCTGCTCCGGTGGTGTACTTGAGTTCCCCCGAGTCAACTGCGTCCGCGGCCGTCGACATCAGCAGATCGAGGCTGACGTGATTGGCTGCCATCTCGGCCGGATCGGCCTCCACCATGATCTGCTTAGGCTGGTCGCCCCAGATGGCGACGTTCGCGACTCCAGACACGGCCATGAGCTTCGGTCTGATCGTCCAGTCCGCGATCATCGACAAGTCAAGCGGTGACACAGTTGCCGAGGTGAGGCCGATCTGCATCACGCGGCTGGTTGCGGACACGATCGGGTAGAGCTGGGGCGGGTCGCACCAGGTCGGCAGCGCTGGGGCAGTGGTCTGCAGCCGCTCTTGCACGAGCTGTCTCGCGTGCAGCTCGTCGGTTCCGGCACGGAAATACAGGAAGATCGCCGAAAGCTGCGGCTCGGAATCGGAACGGACGTCATAGACGCCTGGCACGCCTTGCAGGGCAGCCTCGAGAGGGACCGTGGTCAGCGACTCGACCTCGGTCGGCGAAAGACCGAGGCATGCGGTCTGTATCTCGACCGTGACGGGAGCGAACTCGGGGAAGACATCGAGCTTGTCATGACCGAGCGACTGGACGCCGAAAAAGAGCAGCACGGCAGCGAGTCCGATGACGATGTACCTGAACTTCAGGCTCGACGCGATGACCCAGCCCACGGATCCATTCCCCCCTGCAAGCCAGCCAAGAGCTAGGTCTCGACCCCGACGCCGTTCTGCACGCCTAGCAGCTCCTCGCCGCCCTGAGTGACCACCTCAGTTCCTGGCTGCACGCCGCCGGTCAGCATCACACGGTCACCGGTGACGGTGCTGACGGTCACGAATCGCCGTGTGTAGACGAGCGCCGATACCTGGACATAGACGGCTGACTGGCCGTCGGGCTCGTACAGCAGCGCACCGTACGGGATGACAATCAGCGGACCACTGGCAACTGCCTGCACCGTCTCGATGCCAATGCGACGGGCGCCCAGCGGCGTGAGGACCACGCTGAGGGACTGGCTGTGGCCGATGTGCTCCATCCGGGCCGGCGGCGCCGGCGGAGCGCTCGTCGACGCAGCGTGCGCGCAGCCCGTGAGGCCGGCGATGACGAAGGCCATGAAGAAGCCCGGCGCGGCGAGGGTGGGAATGTTCGTGCGCATCTAGCTGCCTTCCAGGAGAACGCCGGCTGTCGATTGCGGGTCCGGCGGTGACGCAACGTGCGGCGTGCCGCCGGCCGGCGGGACGGTGGCCCTCGGGCCGATGACGAGACATACAGCCGGGAGCACCAGCAGGTTCACGGCCGTTGCGCCGGCCAGCCCGATCAGGATGACGGCCGCGGCAGGTCTCAGCAGTTCGTTACCGGGCACGTTGCCGAGAACCGCGAAGGGCGCGAGCATGACGGCCGTGACCAGTGAGCTGACGATCGTCGGCAAGGCGGTCCCGGCTGCCCGGGCTACCAGCATCGCGGCGCTTGGCTGGCCGTGTTCCGCCGACCGCCGTCGTCTGATGCACGAGGCCACGCCGATCGCCTGGCGCAGCGCGAGAGCCAGCACGCCCAGGAGGCCGACGGTCGCACTCAGCGAGCCGGAGTATCCCATCACGACTGCCGCATCGGCGGCGGCAGCCGTGGGCACTACGGCAGCAGCCACCGCGATGACCGCGAGCCGCCAGCTCTCGAGTACCGCCTGCGCTACCAGGACTATTCCGAGCAACGCTGCCAGTGCGTAGGTGACGAGCGAGCCGGTGGAGCTGGCGCCGCCGGTCCCGGTACCGCGGAGTTGCGCGTGATATTCCAGCGGGAAGCTCACCTGGCCTAGCCGACTGTTGAGCTGCGCCGTAGTGGCCTGGGCGTTGCCGTCGAAGGTTGCCGTCACGTCGAGATACGGCGACATCGCCTGATGCTGGATGTCAGTAGGTTCGGGAGAGACTGTCACGCTGGCCACGTCACCGAGGCGGACCTGCCCGCCGTAACCGTTGTCGATGGGCATGTTCTCGATGTTCTGGAGGCTGGACCGGTCATGGCCGTCGGCCAGCACGACCACGTCGAAGACCTTCTGTTCCGCAAAGAAGTTTCCGACCGTCAGACCGGAGAGCAGGGTGCCGGCCTCGCGGCGAACATCGCCAGGGGCCAGCCCCTGATCGAGTGCCTTGGTCAGCTTGACTTCGACATTGATGGTCGGCTGGTCGACCGGACTGATCACGTGGGCCTGCCTGAGGCCGGTGACGCCTGCCATGATCGACCGGATGCGCGCCGCAAGTTTCGTCAGCACGCCCAGATCAGGCCCGTAGACGCGGACGGTCTCCGTCCTCGGCGGGCCGACGAGCACGCCCCCCATGACGTTGTTCTCGTAGGTGCCGACACGAGCCGACATGCCCGGCGTTCCCTCGACAATGCTCTGGATGCGAGCCAGCGTCCGGTTGTAATCGGCACTCGGCCGGATCGTGACCCACAACTCGCCTGAATCGGCGTTCACGATCTGGTCAGATGACACTGCTCGGCCAAGCGTCGCGGCCACGCCCTGGACTCCCGGCACCGCGAGCAGTTCGCGGCTCGCCAGCGCCGAGATGCGATCAAGTTCCGGTAGCGACATGCCTGGCGACCCAGTCCAGCTGATCGCAATGTTGCGGTCGGAGAAGGTCGGACGTGACGGGTGCAGCTCCGGCAGCGCTGCGGCCAGGGCAACCAGGCCGACTGCGGCTAGCGCGGCCGCAGCGGCCAGGGTCCGGGCGGGGACACGTGACATGCGCCGCAGCAGGCCGGCGGACCAGGTCTCGACGCTCAGGGCCAGGACCGCCTTGCGGGGGAGGTGGCGGGACCATGACGTCAGAATTGCGGTCAGCGCCGGAGTAACCGTCAGTGCCACAACCATCGAGGCCCCGATGGCCAAGGCAAACGCGACGACCATGGGGTGCAGGAAAGTCGCGGTCAGCCCGGCCGCGACAAGGATGGGTACGCCAGTCAGCACGGCGGCGAGCGATGCGGCGGTGAACGACCCGCCTGGCTCGCGCACGACTGCGTCGTGGACGACGACGGCAACCGCCAGTACCAGGCCAAGCAGGACAAGCGAGTTAAACGAGTATCCGAGCGCCTGAATGATGAGCGTCGCGGCGACAAGCGAGAGAGACACAGCGACCAGCACGATGAACGTCACCCTGCTGCTGAGTACCAGCGCAGCCAGCGCCAGCATCGCCAGTAGGCCGGCGATGCTGAGGGCCAGCCGCACGTTGCCCGTCGCGCTGGCCACGTAGCTGGCGGGCTGGAACAGCGATGTGTCGACGCGAACGCCGGTCAGAGCCGGCCTCAGCTGTCCGAGCGCCTGGCGGATGCCGGCGGTCACTGCCGTGACGCTCGCGCCGGGACGTTTCTGGATCACCAGCACCAGCCCCGGCCGGCCGTTGACGAGACCATCGCCAATGAGCGGCTGATGGCCCACCGTGATGGCAGCCAGCTGGTTGAGCAGCATCTGGCTGTTGCCGCTGCCGCCGGGGTTGTCATTCAACACTGGCGCCGAATTGCCGGTCACCGGCACCGGGATCTGGCCCAGGTTGGCGGGCGTACCGAAGGGCAGGATGTGGCGGATGGTCAGGCGCTGGTTCTGATCCTCCAGGAACCCGCCGGTCCCGGGGGTCGAGCCCTGCAGGTAGCTCAGCGGCGATACCAGCTGAGAGTTGCCGACCGCCGCAACAAGGTCGTTCAGCCTGACGTGTCGGGCCGCCATCACGGTCGGCTGGACCTGAACCTGAAGCTGCATGTCCGCCTGGCCGAACGTGGAGACGTTCGCCACTCCCGCTACGCCGAGCAGTCTCGGCACGATGGTCCAGCGAGACAGAACAGAGAGGTCGATCTGGCTGAGCGTCCGGGACGTCAGGCCTACGAGCATCACGTTGCTCGTGGTCGACAATGGCGGGAGCATGACCGGTGGCTTGGAAACGTTTGGCAGGACGAATGCCCCGCTAAGCCGCTCCTGAACCAGCTGGCGAGCCTGATACAGGTTTGTTCCAGGTGCGAACTGCAGAACGATCGATGACAGTCCCGGAATGGAGTCCGAGGTCACATTCACAACGCCCATGACGCCTTCGAGAAGCGTCTTCTCCAGGGGCACCGTGACCAGTGATTCGACCTCTTGGGCGGACAGTCCCTGAGCCTCTGTCTGAAGCTCAACCAGGACCTGTGGAGTTTCCGGGAGGACGTCGACCGGCATGCTCGGCAGGCGTGCCAGGCCGACGATCATCAAGCCTGCGGCGAGCGCAACGATGAGGAATCGGAATCTTATTGTCGCGTGAGCTAACGCAGCCAGCATCTCGGACCCCCGCCTATCCGGACATTAGCGGACACTGCTACGCATCAGCTGCGCAAAGAGCTTAGATGTTCCGCTGCGTCGGTAGACCCCACCCGCTTCGAGGGTAACTGGCTATTTACTGGATATCCATAAATAAGCCAGCTTAGTTTGGCTCCCCATCATTGGTCCGGTGACCAGCAGCGAGATGCTGCTCGTGACGACGAGCCGGACCGCTCGTGAGGGCCGGCCAGAAGCATCCGAATACTCCTCTGGAGCGCGGACGTCGAGCAGCGCTAAGGCCGCTGGCCGTGCAGCCGGGCGATATAGCGGTCCGCTGAGCGGCGCACCGCGGCCGCGCCGTCCTGCACGACTACCCGCCCCCACCATCCTCCATAGACGCGGTCGAAGCTGAAGCGCTCGGTCCGCTGGGCGATGCCGAGTACCGTCGCCTCGTCCAGCGGGATCAGATTTGGATAGCTCCACATGAAGCTCACCCAGCCGCGATCCTGGACCACGGTAATCGTGTCGCCGGTGAGCAGCGCGCCGCGACCATCAGACCCGGCGGGCCAGTGAAGCACCGCCGCGCCATCGAAGTGCCCGCCGATGCGGGCGAGTGTCAGCCCCGGCACGGGCTCAGCCTCATCGTCGAACAGCTCGATGCGCGGCGAGGGCCGCTGCACCCACTGCCGGTCTGCGCGCGGGATCAGGATCCGCGCGTCGAAGGCATCGGCGAACTCGACATTGGCGCCATAAAAGTGCGGGTGCGACATGCACATTGCACTGATGCCGCCTAGCTCTGCAATCCGCGCCACGGCACCGTCATCGAGCAGCGAGACGCAGTCCCACAACACATTGCCGCGGGCGGTGCGGACCAGCAGGGCGCGCTGCCCGATCGCGAATGAGGGTTCCATGCCGATGCCGAACAGATCGGGTTCCTCCTCGCGGACAACCACCGCGTGTTCCGCGGCCAGCCCGCTCATCGTGATCCACCGCTGGCCGCCCCAGCCGACATACTGCCGCTCGTCCGCACAGATCGCGCAGCCATCAGGAGGCTGAGGCGTATCACGCTGCTGAACCCCGCAGGTTACACAAATCCACGCTGGCACCGATCTACCTCCCGGCTGTCGGCCAACGGACGCCCGGCCACATCAGGCACCGGTTGGCCACTACGTCTGACGGCTCCCGGACTATCAGGTCTGCCGAGCCATCGTGCGGCTCATGTACGGAGTCGTACCGACACGCCAAGCTGGCGTGACAGGATTGCCACCTTCTCAAGATCGGCCTGGGCGAACGCTCCGTCGTCGCGACTGAACTCCAGGTGCGCGATGCCTGCACCGGATCGCGGGCTGGTCTGGCGGCCGTCGGCGGACTGGACCAGACGCAGCGTCGCCCCGTTCGGCCAGCCCAGTTCCACCTGTGAGTGTCGGGCGGCGTCCTGCCGCCTGACGATCCTCCCGTCGAGCGCCTCCCGGAACAGCCGCGTGGCTCCATCGATGTCGGCGACGCGCTGCTCGATCACGCTCACGGAGCACGGGCGCCCCGACTCGCCGAGCTCGGCAGGCGGACTCGATGATGGCGGCGAACCAGCCTGTTCCGCGACCTGGATGACCGTGCCGTAGGCATCGCGCGGGTGCAGGAATGCCTCCTTCCAGTTCCGATCCTGCAGGCGAACTCCGACCGGCTCTGCGCCGAGCGCCCGGATCTTGCCAAGCGTGACGTCGATCGCGGGAACGATGAAATTCAGGTGGTGGAAACCGGGTCCTCGGTCGGCCAGGAACCGCTCAAGAAAGGCTGCGTCAGGACCACCTGTCGGCGTCAGCAGCTCGATCTTCGGGCCAGCGGAGAACCGCAGCTGCCCCCACCAGAAACCCGGAGAATACCCTCCATATGCCCAGCAGCCGCCCAGCAGGCCGGCAAACAGCTCCCAGCCATCAGCGAGTGAGCTGGTGCCAATCGCAACATGGTCAAGAACAATCGCGGGCCGTGTGACGCCCGCACTGACTGGCACGGCGACCTAACCCGAGCCGGTCGTGCCTGCGAGGTCCGGGACGCCGCCCCCGTGTGCGCGGAAGACCTCTTCGAGCGTCGCTACCAATACACCTCCGAGGGCCGGATCTCGATGGCGCCACCATAGCGTGCTGCAGGGACGCGGGCGGCCACCTGGATGGCCGCGTCGAGGTCGTCGGCCTCGAGGATGAACCAGCCGCCGACGGCCTCCTTCATTCCCACAACCGGGCCGTCGGTTGTCAGGGTCTTGCCGCCTTCGACCCGCACGGTGGTCGCGTTTTCTGGCACGCCCATCGGTAGTCCGGGAGTAACGCCCGGCGTCTGATTAATCCCCTGGTAATCGGCATAGATCTGCTTCTGCTCCTCCTCAGGCAGCGCAGACTGTCGCTCAAGCGCGGTGCCCTGATAGATCAGCAGGACGTACTTCATGACTACCTCCTCGTCCTCGCGGCCACGTCCACTCAGAATGATCGATCACTGCCGGCCGTCGGCTCAGCGCCCGGCCGGCTCGGACCGCCAAGAGGTGGTTCCCGGTCCGCTCGAGATTGAGCTCCCGGCGCGCGTCAGCCAGGTGTGGTCCAGATCGTGAATCGACGGGCAACCCATGAGCTGCATCGACCGCCTCATCTCTGCGCGCAGTAGCTCCAGCACGTGGGACACGCCATCTTGTCCGCCTAGCGCAAGGCCCCACACGTACGGACGCCCGATCAGCACCGCTTTCGCGCCGAGCGCCAGTGCCTTGAGCACGTCGCTGCCGCGACGCACGCCGCCGTCGACCAGGATCTCCAGCTCGCCGCCGACGGCGGCGACAACCTCCGGCAGCACGTCGACGGCCGCTGGCGCTCCGTCGAGCTGACGGCCCCCGTGGTTGGAAACGACCACACCATCGCAACCGACTTCGAGGGCCCTGCGGGCATCCTCGGCGGTGAGCACGCCCTTGACGAGCACCGGCCCTTCGAAGTTCTGCCGTACCCAGGCGACGTCCTCCCACGTTGGAGAATTCGACTCCTTGTAGCCCATCTCCGGCAAAGACATCGGCAGGCCATCCCGCGTCATGCCCGCCGTGTTCGCCAGCTGAAAAGGCATCCCATCGAGGATGTAGCGAGCGAGCCAGAACGGCCGCGGCGCAAGCTGAGGCCCGAGCTTCAGCGCGTTTGCCGCGTTAACCCGCATCGAGTAGCTGAATCCGTTGCGCCAGTTCCGCTCGCGCTTCGATCCCACCTGAGTATCGACGGTCGCGACGATGGCCTTGTAGCCGGCCGCCTTTGCCCTGTTCACGAGGCTCTCCATGCCAGCGCGGCCCATGAACCGGTACAGCTGAAACCAGTGGCGGTCCGGCGAGCTCGCTGCGATCTCCTCAAGGGAGAAGCTCGAGGAGGAGCTGGCGATGTGAATCGTGCCGGCGGACGCCGACGCACCTGCCACGCCGATATCCGCCCGAGGATGGATGAGCCTGAGGCCACCGCACGGGGCAGTGAGAACAGGGAAGGATACGGTCTGTCCGAACAGAGTCGTCGATAGCTGGGGCTCCGGTACCCAGACGCCCATCCGGGGGCGGAAGCTCAGGTCGCGGAAGCCTTCCGTATTGCGGCGCATCGTGACCTCGTCCTCGGTGCCGCCATCCACGTAATCGAAGACAGCACGCGGCAACGTCCGCCTCGCGAAGCGGCGCGCGTCCTCGTAGTTGAGAACCTTGGCGAGCCGAGTTCGCTGGAACTTGCTCAGCGCCATTTCCTGCTCCTCAGCGATCAACCCGCCCTGGCGTCATCGACGAAGGTGCACAGGCCCGTACTTGATCATAGATCTGAGCCGCTCTGACTACATGGGCTTAGGCGGCTCCGCCAGCGGGCAGCAGGCCGGCCTCCCTGCCAATCTCCGCGCGGAGACGGCTGACAGGTCCCAGCAGCAGCTGCGTGGATTTGGCGCGCTTGAAGTACAGGTGCGCCTCGTGCTCCCAGGTGACTCCGATCCCGCCGTGTAGCTGGATCATCTCCGCGGCGACCTGGAGGAACGTGCGCGAGCAGTGCAGCGCCGCTAGCGGCGCAAGCGCGGCCAGCCCGGCCGGGTTGGTGTCGGCTGTCCGCACCGCCGCCCGAGCGGTCGCATGCGCGGACGTGACCGCGACTGCCAGGTCTGCAGCCCGGTGCTTCAGCGCCTGGAAGGAGCCGATCGGCCGGCCGAACTGGCGGCGGGTCTTCAGGTAGTCGACAGTGACCGCCAGACAGTGTTCGGCCGCCGAGACGCACTCCGCGGCCATCAGCACCCGGTGCAGCGCGATCGCCCGCTCCGCCGGGCCCGCCATGAGGGCAGGCGCGTGGTCGAACCGCACGACCGCCTGGCGCCGCGTCTGGTCGAGGGTCTCCAGCGGCTCGACGCTCGCGTCGGCGGCTTGCACCGCCACCAGCCTGGTGCCCGCGCGGACCAGGAGCAGGCCGGCCGCAGCACCGTCGACCACGTTGCTGGCCGCGCCGCTGACGGTGCCGCCGGTCATCGTCACGTCGCCGTGCAGAGCGAGAGCGCCGATCAGCGAGCCGTCGGCCAGGCCGGGCAGGTAGCGCTCGGAAGCCTGGCTGGCCTGCCTCGCCGCCGGATCGGCCAGGGCGAGCGCCACGACCGCGGTGGACAGGTACGGCGAGGGCAGCAGCACCCGGCCGAACTCCTCGACCGCGACGGCTACCTCGCCGGCTCCGCCGCCCGCGCCGCCGTGCTCCTCCGGCACTGCGAGGGCAGTGAGGCCGAGACCAGAGCTGAGCCGTTCCCAGGTAGACCCGTCGTATCCGGACGAGCTCGCCATCGTCAGCCTGACCTGCTCTGGCCTTGCGTAACGCCGGGCGAAGGCGCGGACCGCCTCGCGCAGCGCGGCCTGCTCCGGAGTGTCGGCGAACTCCATCAGCGCCCCTCGCGAGGCAGGCCAAGCCCGCGCTCCGCGACCACGTTGCGCTGGATCTCCGCCGAGCCGCCGTAGATGGTCTCGGCGCGGCTGAACAGGAGCAGCCGCTGGGCGTTGTCGAGGTCGTAACCGGCGCCGGTCACGGTAGCCGCGGGACCCGCGACGTCGACGGCGAGCTCACCCAGCCGCTGGTGCCACGGCCCCCAGATCAGCTTCGCCACGTTCGGCTCGGTGCCGGGAGTGTGGGCTGGTTCTGGCCGGAGCGTCGCCAGGGTCGTATAACGCATCACCTGCAAGCCGATCCACGCCTCGACGATCCGGGCAGACAGCTCCGGGTCGTCGATGGTGCCGGTCTCCCGCGCGGTGGCGAGGACCGCCTCGAACTCGCGCTGGTAGGCCAGCTGCTGCCCGAACGTCGACACGCCCCGCTCAACCGCGAGCGTGCCCATCGCCACCCGCCAGCCGTCCCCCGGCGCGCCGACGATGTCGCCTTCGCCGGTGGTGGCGTCGTCGAAGAACACCTCGTTGAACTCCGACGTGCCGGTCAGCTGCACGATCGGCCGCACCTCGACGCCCGGCTGACGCATCGGCACCAGCAGGTACGACAGGCCGTGATGGCGCTCGGCCGCGGGGTCGGTGCGCGCGAGCACGAAGCACCAGTCCGCGATGTGGGCCAGCGACGTCCATACCTTCTGGCCGTCCAGGTGCCACTCCCCGCCATCCAGCCGCGCTCTGGTGGCGACCGCGGCGAGGTCGGAGCCCGCGCCGGGCTCGGAGTAGCCCTGGCACCACAGCTCCGTCCCGGTCAGGATGCCGGGCAGGAACCGGGCCCGCTGCTCTGCAGTACCGAACATCAGCAGCGTCGGCCCGAGCAACTGCTCGCCCATGTGACCGACCCGCGCCGGAGCGCCGGCCCTGGCGTACTCCTCGTAGAAGATCACCTGATGAGGCCACGGCAGGCCGCGGCCACCGTCACTCTCCGGCCAGCCAAGCCCGATCCAGCCTCCCTCGCCGAGCCGCCGTTCCCAGGCCGTCCGCTCTGCGACGAACTCGTGCTCGCGGCCCGGTCCCCCGCTGCCCACCAGCGGGGCAAACTCGCCAGCCAGGTTCGCAGCCAGCCAGCCCCGCACCTGAGCGCGGAACGCCTCCTCCCCTGGCATCGACACGGGTCAGGCTCGCTCGTCCTGCTGCCGCGCGTCCCGCATAGACCGGGCGTCGTGCCCGGCGAGCGAGTCGGCGCCGGCCTCTGCGTTGTGCGCGTGGGCAAGGTGGTGCAAGCCGAACACCGAGTCCATGCCCACCTGCAGGCCCATCGCGTCCTCGGCCTGGTTTACGGCCTTCTTGGTCAGCGCCAGGCCGAGCCGCGGCATCGCGGCGATCTTGGTCGCCAGCGCTGTCACCTCCGCGGCGAGCTGGACACCCGGCACCACCCGGTTGACCATGCCGAGCTCGTAGGCGCGCGCCGCGCTGATCCGCTCGCCGAGGAAGAGGAACTCCTTGGCCTGCCGCGGTCCCATCACCCACGGGTGGGCGAAGTACTCCACGCCGGGGATGCCCATCCGCACTACCGGGTCGGCGAAAAAGGCGTCGTCGGCGGCCACGATCAGGTCGCACACCCACGCGAGCATGAGGCCGCCGGCGATGCACGCGCCGTGCACCTGGGCGATCAGCGGCTTGGGCAGCTCCCGCCAGCGACGGCACATGCCCAG
>Ga0126381_100003134_pt1 | contig 18034 bp, 20 predicted proteins | sample PanSoiMetPlot_28_FD_96465 | JGI IMG/M metagenome (GOLD analysis project Ga0126381, IMG submission 96465) | Tropical forest soil microbial communities from Panama - MetaG Plot_28 | ecosystem: Environmental > Terrestrial > Soil > Tropical forest > Bulk soil | place: Panama | collected 2016-02-17 | reverse complement strand
GATCTGGCTCATTTCTCTCCCCCAAGAGGGAATCCGCCCTAAGGGCCTTGCTCTGGCCGTCATCTCCGGGTTTGGTTTTGGCTTGTTCTATATCTTCATGCAGCAGGCAGGCGGCGGGTCCGCCCTTTGGCTAGCGACCATCTCACGTGCCTCGGCTCTGTTGCTTAGTTGTGTGATCACTCTGTGGGGCAGGAAATTCTCACCCTCCTACCCCTTCGGATTCCTATTGGCCCTGGTAGCCGGCCCCATCGACGTAACCGGTACGGTCCTATTTGTCCGCGCCGCGCAAACTGGCCCCCTGGCAACGGCGGTCATCTTGAGTTCGCTCTATCCGATCATTACCGTGCTGCTAGCCCGGCTTTTCCTAAAAGAACATTTCTCCGGGTCGAAAGCCATTGGCGTTATGGCGGCGCTTGCCGCTGTGCCTATGATCGTTGCCGGCTAGTAGGAGACAACCATCAACACACGAGCTTGCGATGGCACGGGACAGGAGTTCTCAGATAGAATTTCCTGCCATGATCATCGGTTCCCACGTTCTCCTCTACAGCAGGCATCCAGAGGCCGACCGCGCGTTTTTTCGCGATATCCTCAATTTTCCTAACGTCGATCTAGGCCACGGCTGGCTCATTTTCCGTCTACCCCCGGCCGAGGCGGGCATCCATCCGGCTGAACCTTCTGCTAGCGATGGCCCGCACCAGGCCGGTCGCCAACTACTCGGCTCCGTTCTCTACCTGCTGTGCGATGATCTTCGGGCCACCATCGAAAGCTTCGAGGCCAAAAACGTGCGTTGCTCCGAAGTTGAAGAGGAAAGCTGGGGTCTTCGCACGAGCATCGTTCTTCCCAGCGGAAGCCAGATCGGTTTATATCAGCCGAAACATGCCTTGGCCATCACCGCCTAAGCTTTCGGTCTAAGTTACGGCCGTTTTCGTTCTAAATGACCGGCCGTAACCTTCTCCCCGCGCGGTTTGCGTGCCAGAATGGCAGCCGGGATTTGTCTATAAAGGGGGATCGACGGTGGGCTGTCTTCTGTCGCGCACTAAGGGTTGGATTCTCGTCTCTGCGATTCTGGCTAGCATGCTGGCTGGGACACGATCGGCCGGACAAAGCGTTCCTGGAGTTACGGCTTCGACGATTCGAATCGGGTCCTGTTCGGCTCTATCCGGGCCCGCGTCCTTTCTGGGCATTCAAATGCAAATGGGCGCGCTGGCCTATTTTCATCTGACCAACGATGCCGGGGGCATTTACGGCCGGAAGATTGAACTCAAGTCGCGCGATGACGCTTACGACCCGGAGCAAGCCACTAATTGCTTTAACCGGCTAGTTCAAGATGACGTTTTCGCCATGGGGTTTTTCGTAGGTACGCCTACGGCCGCCAAGTACCTTCCCCTGGCGCAAACCACCAAAATTCCGCTGCTCGGACTATTCACCGGCGCACAAGTACTCTATGAGCCCTTTAAGCATGACATCATCTGTGTGCGCGCCTCCTATTTTGACGAGGCACGAGAACAGGTCGATGCCTTGTGGCGAGAGCGCAAAGTGCGCAAGATCGGGGTCATTTATCAAGATGATGCCTTCGGCAAGACCGTGCTCGAAGGAGTGGACCATGCGCTGGCCAAATATGATTCCGCGCCCGTCGCCCTGGGCACATTTGCGCGCAATACTTTAGATATCTCTGCCGCCGTCAAAACCGTTCGCGAGGCAAAACCGGAAGCCGTGATCCTGGTTGGCCCCTACGCTCCGGTGGCCGCAATTTTGAAAGAAGCCCATTCTTCCCATTGGTCACCGCTATTTCTCACCGTGTCTTTCGTTGGCACCGAGGGGCTGCTGCGCGCCGCGGGACAGGATGCCGAAGGAGTCATCATCACCCAGGTCGTGCCACCATACGAGCGTACCGACCTGCCCGCCATCCAGCTGTATCGAACCGCGCTTGAGAAGTATATGTCCGCAACTTCGCCCAGCTTTGTCAGCCTGGAAGGGTTCGTCGATGCCATGGTGCTTGTCGAGGGCCTGAAAGCCGCCGGCAAAGACCTGACGCGCGAGAAATTCATCACCGGGATCGAGTCCCTGCATCACTTCGACCTCGGGTTGGGCCCAGATTTCCCGCTGGATTTTGGTCCCAAAGATCACAAGGGATTCGATTCCGTTTATTCCACGGTCATACGCCAAGGTCGCGCCGTGGTGGTTAGCGATTGGAAGACGCTGCGCGCTGACAAGAACTAGCACGAGGAGCAGAGCAGCAGCCGATGGTGATTGAAGGCCACGCTAGCTCCCTGCCCGGGCGGGCCGAGTTCTGCCGCACCTCGTTCTCCCGTCGGGATCCTTCCCGCAACCGCAGCGTGACTCGCTTTTCTAAGAGCGCCAACAATTCATGGATCGGCAGCACGGCAGCAAAGATCAGAATCGCCGCAGGCAGTCAGCGCCCGAGTTGGTCTTCGTCATGGGTTCAGCCTCGCTAGTTCTTCGCACCCACAAAATCCCGATTTGATTAGCATTTCACGGTGCCGGTCTCGATTTAGGAGGATGTCTCCGGTGACGACCGGCGTCTGGCCGCTAGAGCAGGCATGGCTCACGAAAAGTTGCACATCTGCTTCGAGCCTTTGTAGATGAAACATCGGCCCCGGGCGCGAATCGAAACTATCCCAACCATGCCATTGGGGAATTAGAGTTTAGACGACGGAGGAAATCGCGATGAGCAAAGGCCGGCTTGAAGCTTTCAGCGACGGCGTCTTCGCCGTGATCATAACCATCATGGTGCTTGACATGAAAGTTCCCCGAGGCACAGACCTCCAGGCCCTCAAGTCTGTGGTTCCCGTTTTTCTCTGCTATGTTTTGAGCTACCTGTATGTGGGCATCTACTGGAATAATCATCACCACTTGTTGCACGCCTCCGAGCGGGTGACGGGCGGAATTCTCTGGGCCAATCTCGTCCTTTTGTTTTGCCTTTCGCTCGCACCTTTCACCACCGCCTGGATGGGACAGAACAACTATGCGCCGCTGCCGGTGGCGATGTATGGGGTCATGCTTCTTTTTGCGGGAATCGCATACTTTGTACTCACCCAGAGCTTGATCGCGCACCACGGGAAAAACTCGGTTTTAGCCACCTCAATCGGACACGATTGGAAAGGAAAGGCCAGTCTGTTGGTCTATGCGCTGGCGATTCCCGTGGCTTTGGTTAAGCCCTGGCTGGCATGCGTCGCCTACACGCTGGTAGCCATCCTGTGGCTATTACCAGATCCCCGCATTGAAAAACACGCGCGCGGGTGATTCACCAGTCGCGACCGTGACCGCCCCGGATGTATGCTCGAATTTAGTCAAGTGCGTTCCTGACGAGAATCGTGAAGGGAGATAACAGCCATGAACTTCCTGCTGAAGACCGACAGCTACAAGTTCACTCACTGGAAGCAATACCCGCCCGAAACGAGCGGCATTTATTCCTATCTAGAGTCGCGCGGCGGAATGTTCTCGAACACCGTCTTCTTCGGCTTGCAATATTACTTGAAGGCCTATCTCGAAGGCCCACGCTTTACCCAGGCCGACATCGAGCAGGCCCACGCTTTCTGTCAGCAACACTTCGGCAGCCCGTTGTTCAATCTGCGTGGCTGGATGCGATTGTTCGAGAAACATCATGGACTGTTACCGGTCCGCATTAAGGCCGTGCCCGAAGGTACGGTGGTTCCACTGCAGAACGTATTGGTTACCATTGAGAATACGGATCCCGAGTTCCCTTGGCTGACCAACTATCTGGAGACGCTGCTGATGAAGGTCTGGTATCCCACAGCGGTGGCTACTCTGTCGCGGGAAATTAAGAAGATCATTGGGGGGTTTCTCGAGAGAACCGGCGACCCATGCCTTTTACCCTTCAAGCTCCACGATTTCGGCTATCGCGGGGTGAGTTCGGAGGAAACTGCCGCCATAGGGGGTGCTGCTCACTTGATCAATTTTTTGGGCTCTGACACGGTGGCCGGCATCGTACTTTTGCAGGACTACTACGGCGCAACGGCCATGCCGGGATTCTCCATCCCCGCCTCGGAGCACTCGACCATAACCGCATGGGGAAAAGCCCACGAGCTCGATGCCTACCGCAACATGCTCGAGGCCTATCCCTCGGGTTTAGTGGCCTGCGTCTCCGATAGCTACAACGTCTATCATGCCTGCGAGAAGCTTTGGGGAGAACTGCTGAAACCCGACATCGTGCATCGCAATGGCACCTTGGTGATTCGCCCTGATTCGGGCGATCCCGTCCCGGTGCTGACCAAGGTGTTTGAGATCCTGGGTGAAAAATTCGGCTACGAAACCAACGCCAAAGGTTACCGCGTGCTGCCGCCTTACATTCGCGTCATTCAGGGAGACGGGGTCAACATGTTCACCATCCAGAACATGCTCTTTCAGTTGTCGAAATTCTCGGGCTGGAGCGCCGACAACATTGCCTTTGGCATGGGTGGGGCGCTTTTGCAGCAACTCAATCGTGACACGCAAAAGTTTGCCTTCAAGTGTTCCGCCGCCCGGATCGCCGGAAAATGGCGCCCGGTCTATAAGGACCCGGTTACCGATCCCACTAAGAATTCAAAACGTGGCCGCCTAGCGCTGCTCGAACCCCAACCTGGCGAATTCCGCACCGTAGAAGAGCTCGAGGATAATCGCCTCGACCACCAAGATCGATTAGTTACCGTATTTGAAAACGGTGAGATCCTGCTCCATCATCAGCTCGATGAGATTCGCGAGCGGGCGCAACTTTACTTCCTCGCACCGCAGGGGGCGAACTAAAGCGACACCCTCGAACGGCCTCGGGAATTCCGGCTGCCACCGCACCGAAGGCGTGGAACTTTTGTTACGTCCCAAATGCCTACCTTGAGAACTTAAAATCACGATATTTGGCCGGGGAGGAGCTATGCGCCGATGGGCCGTTCTGGGTCTCATTCTGGTCTCGAGTTTGCGAGCGTTCGCCGGAGAAAAACCGCGCATCAATATTCAAGTGGTGGGTACAGAGAACAGCCAGCGCCAGTATACGTATACGGTTGCCGGCACCGCGGCAAAAACTACAACCAGCTGCGATACCAACGCCAATAAGACCGAGTACAACACCCGCCATGAATCCGATACCACGCTTAGTGGCAACACTACTTGCACCACCACCTCCCAACCTGGCACGCCGGCTACGACCCAAGTTCGTTCCATTGCACAGGAAAACGTCCACGCCGTAATGCCCAATGGCGAGCACGTTACGCTCTGGTGCCAGACGGGATTGCGACGCTGCGATTCACTCCCAGCTGGATCCTATTCGGCGGAAGTGAAAGGCAACACTATGTGGATCTACGTGGCGGACCTCGACGGAACGGAACACAAGGTTAAGTACAAAGCCGCGGGAAACTGGTAATTCGAAGAGGCGCAGCGACCGAAGCAGCGGCCAATCCCATCGCAACTTAATCATAAACTTTGCCGATCCCTTGGTCCCCGTGCCGGCCAGCCGAGAACTACCCGAATCGTGAGCCGCTAAGTAAAGGGACTTTCATCCGCGCTGCGGCCGTAAATCACCGGGACCGGAACCTCCAGCAACCTGAGATACACGGACAATTGACCGCGATGGTGGTACCAGTGGTTCATCATAAGCGATCGTAGGACGTTCACCCTCGGCTTGGTGAAGATCTCCTTGTCCTTGAGCATGAGACGCCAGTTTCCTTGCGCCTTTTCCTCCGTCAACTGGGCCAGGCACTGTTCGCCGGCACGAACGCTCTCGGAAAAAGCCGCCTGGATTTCTTCCAGATTTTTGGGTTGGGGAGGCACAAAGTTTCCCCGTGAAAGATCAAAGGCATCGGGTTGGGTAATTCGTGCGAAAGCTCCGGGTATTCCCGCGATGTGGATGGCCAACTGACCGATTGACATCGACTTGGGATGCGGTTTCCACGAAAGCTTATCGGCCGGAATGCGATCCAAGAGTCGCTTGGTGAGAGCCGACTCTTCGCGGAATTCTTGGAGCATTGCATCATTGATGCTCGTCATCGCTTGTCTCCTTTCTATGCGGGTTTGATCTTCTCGGTAGATGTTGTCATCAGTCGGCTGTGCTCAAATTTCTTTCGCGGTACATGAGTTTCATTTGCATCATTGGCCCGGATGGAATCTGTACGGGAGCCAGCGACCCTACTCGCCCGCGGGTGTGAACTTCAAAGTAGGAGACTACCGCAAGGCGAACTATGTTCGCGTTGCACCAGATGCTCGTTTCTGCCCATGTCATCTCTATTCCGTCAATTGTGAATTCTCGTTCGGCGAACTCTGGTTTCGCATCAGTGCTTTGCTCATAGTCTCCCTCCGGGTAAGGTTCGGATCGGAACGAATCACACGATGAAGGCGCTGACCGGCCCACCACGATGGGCTGAAGTCATTCTCGAACGCTTGCTAGCGCCCAAAGATCGGAAAACCGTGACCGACGATCTGCGCGAGGAATATGCCGAGGCGGTTTTGCCACAAAAGGGTCGGATCAACGCCGACCTATGGTATTTGCGTCAGGCCGCGACCCTGGCACCGCGATGCATTATCGGGCACGGTGGCGTGCGTGCGATGCTGCTGCTGGTGTCTCTGCTAAGCCTGACCTGCGTTTGTTGGCTTGCTATTATGGAAGCGCGGCTGCGGCACCCGGGGTATATGCTGCGCCTGGGCATGGATGTTTCGATTGCATTCGTACCGCTTGCGACAATCGTAGTTCTCTTCTTGCATCTGGGCATGCGTGTTGAACGATGGCTCTGGATGGGCGCTATCGCGCTCATCGGCATTGCTGCACTCGCGACTCTCCATAATGCACATTCGTTCCATTTCGAGGGTTTCGTTCTCCTCGTTTCCGTAACCTTGACTCTTCAGGGGGGCATCCTCATGCTTCTATCCCTCGGCAAAGAAGCCAATGGCTCTCGTCCGACAGCGCGCGAAACGGGCGGAACCAAATGACGCAGGCAATAGATTTCCGCTTTGAGCTGCTCTTTATCTTCCTGGTCCTAATTTCTGCAATCGCTCTGATCACGGTTGTGGCACTGACACTCCGAGCACGGCGCTCCGCTGCCAAGAGATGGTTGATGGTTGTTGGAATCGGCTGGGCGGCCTATGTCTCGCTCGTATTCTTGGTTGCCGCCGTAACATCGCAACGAATTATCCCGATCGATCAGGACCTATGCTTTGACGAAATGTGCTTTGCGGTCGTTAAAGTACAAACCGCCTCACAGCTGGGGCCTGCCCAGCGGCCAGCCCGAGCCGACGGCACCTTTTATGTCGTCACTGTGCGCGCGAGCAGCCGTGCCCACGGGCGAGCACAGAGTGAAAAGGGCCTTCGCGCACAGCTTTGGTCTCCTGAACGTATGTACGACGTCTCTGCGATCGGGCAAAGCGCGTGGGAAGCAGCACACCCTCAAACTGCTACGCTGACGACTCGCCTCGGCCCGGGCCAGGCTATTTACACAGATCGCGTTTTCGATGTTCCACTACAGGCAACAGGTCTCGGCCTAGTCCTCAGCCACGGATTCACACCAGGATACTTTGTTATTGGTGAGTGCCCGCTCTTTCATCGGCCGACCATCCTGCGGGTATCTCCGGGCTAACCGGGAATTGGGCTTCCTCGAAGCCCTTCTTTGCGAATTCTCGATTACGTACTGGATGGTCGGCTTATTCGGGAATAACCGAAAGCCGAGAAGACGAAATGGCCTAAGTCTGGTTTGATTGGCTTAAATCGAGGAACAGTGACGGGCCGGCAAAAGTGCAACCGTACCAGCAGGACGCTACTTGACAGGCGGAGGCGCGGCCAGCGTCATGCCATGACGGCGGAAGATGTCCATCATTTTCGCGGGATCGGGTGGGCCACCGGTGGCAGCGTTTATTTCTTCGGCGGCCTCGCGGAAATATGCGGGCCCCATGATCGCAGGGGATATGACGGCGAGCTGTTTCACATCCTCGTGGCCGAGATTGTCGAAGCGGTGCACCACGCCTCGAGGGATGCACAGCGCCTGTCCAGGACCAACCTCGATGGGCGTGCCGTCAATGGTCCAGGTAAGCACGCCCTCGATACCGTAGAGGATCTCCTCGTAGGCATCGTTCTTGTGGGCTGGCGCCGCCAGCTTTTGCCCGACCGGCACGAGGAACTCAAAGACCGAGACACTTCCGCGGGAATCATCGCCGGTGAGGAGGAATCTGATCTCAAGCGGACCAATCTTGATTGTCTCTTCCGAAGGATTGACTTTCATCGTGCACTGCTGCATGACGCCCCCGTTGAATGAATGAAGCTATCTTATCGGTTTGTCTTTCCTCTTGCCTGGGTGCTACGTCCGAGGCGCCAGCACAATGCCGCCAGAGCTGCGGGTACGTCGCGCGATAGCCGCGCCAGCGCGCAATCCGTGCGAGTGCGCCAAAGCTCGCGCGTTCGACCGCCCGCGGAGGCGAGCGGAAGACGATCACATCGCTGAACTCCTGCGCACTCAGTGCGAGTTGCAGCGGATACGGTATGCCCTTGCGGTCTGTGTCCCCTAGGCGTGCTAGGCCGTAGAAGGTTTCGATCATGTGCAGGAACCGCTCGCCGGGTGTGATCTCGACCCGTACCCGGGCGTCGCGAGTGCTCGCATTCCACCAGTCTTGCCATACGTCGGAACTAGAGAATCATACGGAGCAGGCACGTCAAGCTACCGACGAATCCACCTTGCGGACGTGGCGACTGTATATGGCGAGATCGTCGCATTTCGTTGAGAGCCTGCTGGCCAAAGCAACACAGGGAAATAGTGGAATGCCGCTAACCAGGGCAGACTGGTATTGCTGAACCGTCACTGCTGCGTGCTCCGAGTGATCTTGGATGATTTCGTCGAGCTCACTCCAAATCTCCAGCAATCGACTGGCCGTCCTTCCCGCTTCTAAGCAGATAGCAGGCGTTGGGCGAATCGAGACAGGCCGGTCGCCATGTGTTTGGAGAGTATGATAGTCAGGCTTGTCACGATGCCATCGCCCCCCCCGCCTTTTCTGCGGATCGAATATATATCTGAATGCTTATATGAATGCTAGAGGTGGGCAGGAGTGGTGGCAGCTGGCCTGCGGGTTCGGCTAGAGGTGAGCGGAAGACGAGCGACGCGGAATTGGGAACCGTAAAACCAGCACTTGACCTTCTCTTTCCCTAGCAAACTCCGGTCCTAATCATCGCTGGCTCGCTGGTTGAAATTATCACTTCAATGAATTGTTGGAGGCTTGCGTGGTCACTGGTCCCAAAGTATCAGCCGGGCTTAAAAAACGCGCTGCTCAAATCGAAGTGCTGCTGATGGACGTTGACGGCACAATGACAGACGGTGGAGTCACCCTGCTGTCGCAATCTGAAGAGGTGGCGGTAGAGATCAAAACGTTTGATGCCCACGATGGCCAAGGCCTCACGCTCGCGCACACCGCTGGCCTTCGTACCGGCTGCATCACTGGCCGGCAAAGCTCTGCCCTGCTTCGGCGCGCCAAAGAGATGAACATGGAATTCATCTACATGAAACAGCCATCCAAGTTGCCCGCCTACGAAGAAGTCATCCGCAAGGCCGGCGTATCCGAAGCCGCTGTTGCCTACGTGGGTGACGATCTTCCAGATCTTCCGGTGATGCGGCGCGTGGGTCTGGCCATCGCGGTTGGCAATGCGGTTCTGGAGGTTAAAAAGGCGGCACATTACACGACTAAGGCGCTCGCTGGCCACGGCGCGATACGCGAGGCGGTTGAGTTGATTCTTAAGTCCAAAGGCATTTGGGAAGGGATGATCGACAAAGCGCGGGCGTGAATTGTGCCACCGGGCCGGGTGGCCGTCGGACCACTCCGTCGGCTTTGTGTCCTTTCAGCCAGGCCTCAGAATAAGTCAGACAACTGTAAATCATCCTCCCTTGGCGCGTGCAATTCAGCGTCATACAGGATTATCGTTTTGCATGGAATCCAATTTCACAATGAGTTCTGAGCATATCAGTAGGCGTGACGCTCGCCTACCTCAAAGGCAAGGATGCTGAATCGGAAGAGGCGCAAGAGCACGTAAACAGCAGCAGCCTGGCGCTCTACGCATAACCATTGCGCCGATTGCACGCGCAGTAGGATCAGTTCTGGGCTTGACAGCATAAGAGTACTTCCGTACTCTTATGGCATGCGATACTCGCTGGAACACAAAGCGCAGAACCACGAGAAAATTCTTTCCGTGGCCGCTCGCTCTTTCCGCGAGCGCGGCGGTGACAGCAGCGGCATCGGGACCGTGATGAAGAAGGTAGGCCTGAAAAAAGGGGGTTTCTACCGACATTTTAAGAGCAAGGACGACCTGTTCGTCGCAGCCGTGGCACGGGCGCTCGACGAGACGGGAAGAGGCATGGTGGAGGTTGCAAAGTCGGCGCCCGAAGGTCAGGCTCTGCGGGCGATTATCGAGCGCTATCTAAGCGAGGGCCACGCGAATTCGCCGGGAACCGGTTGCGTGCGCGCCGCCCTCGGGCCGGAACTCGCGCGGAAACCGCTAGCCGTGCGGAGAAGAATCGAGGCATTGTTGGAACGATATCGTGAGCGGTTCCTGCCATTCATGCCCGGTAAGACCCGAGAAGAGAAGCAGACGAAGATCAGGTTATTGTTCCCCAGCATGGCGGGAGTGTTGATGATGGCCCGCGTTAGTTCGGACCCTCAAAGGCGTAAGTTGATTTTGATCGAGGCGAGGAACTTTTTCATAAAGTGCTTCGCTGAAGAGTAATTTTTTTTTGACTCTATAAGAGTATAGTCGTACTCTTATAGAGAATCGAGAGGAGAAGCCGATGAAATTCATGATCCCTTTGCTTATGGCAGCGATTCCCGGGGCGTCCGTCGCGCAATCACAATCCGGAGCCGGCTCAGGCGTACCCAGCGTGGCGATACCTAAAACCACCGAGGTGCTGGTCATTCTGACTCCCAAGCAGGGCGTAACCCCCCAACAAATCATGACCGTTATCCCGGAAGAGATTCGGGCAACTGTGAAGCTCTATCTCGATGGGAAAATCCGCCAGTGGTATTCGCGCGGCGACGGCAAAGGCGTCATCTTCCTGGTCGACGCGAAGACCGAGGATGAGGCACGAGCCCTTATGGAAACGCTGCCGCTGGCGAAGGAACAGTTGATGGATCACGAATACATTCCCGTCGGACCCTTGATGCCGCTGAGGGCATTGAACCCAGGAGCGTTACAGTGAGTCTCGTCCCACTAGGAACATTATCTGGGTACCGCATCGAAAGGAGGCGCCGATGTCGCTCATTCTCATTCAGACCATCGCCCAGGACAGAACGCGCCCTGGTTCGACGTGGAGAGTACGTAGAGCGGTCGGGTGGGACGACCGCTTATAGAGAGACATTGGCCATGTCAATGGCGGGAACTCTAAAAAGGAGACATTCATCGTGCACAACAGATGATCTGGTTTTTCGTGAGCATCGCATTTAGCTTCATCGCGTGGGGAATCGTTACCGCTCGATATATCTGGCCGGATCTCCGTCTCCGGCCGCGGGCCGAAGCGTTGCGGCCTCTGCTCATCCTGCACAGCTTCCGCTTCATCGGATTAGCAATCCTGGTCCCAGGCGTCGTGTCCCCCGATCTGCCGCCAGCCTTCGCGCGTTCCGCTGCCTATGGGGACATCGTTGCCGCGATACTGGCGTTGCTTACGCTGCTACTGCTGCCCAGCGCGGCTAGCGTTGCCGTAGGATGGATCTTCAGCCTCTGGGGTTCAGCCGATCTCCTCAACGCTTTCTACCAGGCCAATCACGCCGGACTATTGGCGGGGCAGTTGGAAGCCGCATTCTTCCTTCCGACTTTGGTAGTGCCGCTGCTGCTGATCACGCACGGACTCGGTTTCCGGATTCTTCTGCAACATCAAGATGTATCCGCAGTACAGCAAAGCCGGCACTTAGCATAAAGGTTCCTCGCAATCGCGAGGAGTGCTATTCTGCCGCACCGGCTGTTCGATAGATGCCAAAATAGCTGCCAGCCCCGCATATAGGAGGCCCGGCTCCTTTATCGTCGTCTGAATACTAAGCGTCCTGGGTGCCGGAAAGTTGCTGGTGGCAAGCCGGGACCTCGGCGATCCCCGTTTCCCCGAAACGGTGATCCTGCTAGTCCAGTACGATGCCCAAGGTGTCGTCGGACTCATTCTCAACCGGCGCACGGATATCCCGCTTTCACGAGTGCTTGAGGGTCTCAAGGCGGCGAAAGACCGTTCCGACCCGGTCCATTTCGGAGGTCCAGTCGAAAGTCCAATGGTGTTTACGTCACTCCAGTCGCCGGCCAAGATCGAAGGGACTGAGCATATCTTCAGCGGCGTTTACCTGATTTCGACGAACACCCTGTTCGAAAAAGTCACTTCGGCTCAACCGGACCCTGGCATTTTCATGTTTATCTCGGTTACGCCCGATGGACGAAAGATCAATTGCGGAAGGAGGTGGAGCTGGGCGCGTGGTTCATTTTTCCCCCGACGCCGGCACGGTTTTCAACTCCCATCCGGATTCCTTGTGGTTGGAAATGATTCAGAAGACAGAGCTAAAGTTCGCTCAGAGCGAGTCTGCGGGCCCCGGTCAATAGACGCGGGCTGGCCAATTTGTCCACGTAAGATATAAGCGAAACCTCAGTTCGCCTCGCACTTCGCGGTTTCGCACCAATTGCCGGAAACTCTACCCTAAAAGGCTAACGGAAGGTTTGTCCGTTAACCGCCAACCGCTTCCAGATTTTGGAGTTCTCACGGTTCGCAAACGCGGTAAGCGCGTTGACGATTTTGCGTCAGGCGGACCGGAGTGTAACATTCGCAATGAAGGCTTCAACTGGTCTCTGATCCCACAGATTTGCGATGGCAGACGGTCACTGTTTTTTGCCCATCACGCCATCGAAAGCTGCAATTCGAGCAACAGGGGACCGACGACATAAGAGGTGACCTCATGAGTTCACTGGCGAATGCCCTCCGTTATTCTTTACGGCGCCTGGTGAAAGAACCTTGGTTCTCGATCGTAATCATCCTGATGCTTGGGTTCGGCATCGGTGCGGTGTCGACGGTCTTTTCGCTCATCGAAGGAATCCTCCTGCGGCCGCTTCCATTCCATGATCCCGGCAGGCTGGTTCAACTAGGGGAGCATGTGGGCAACAATCCCGGCATTGGCGCGACCGCGCGCGATATCGACGCATATTCAACCGAGGGCAGCGCATTCTCTTCCGTGGGGGGTATCGCGCAGACTACATTTGAGCTGGCCGGCGGTTCCACTCCCGAAATGATCCCGGCAGCCCGGCTCACATATGGCGTGTTCCCCACGCTTGGCGTGCAGCCGGCGATTGGCCGCGTGTTTACCCGACAGGAAGATCATGGCCACGCCCCTGTCGCCGTCCTCGGCTTCGCCCTGTGGAGGAACCGTTATCACCGCGATCCGCACGTCATAGGCACTTCGATCGAACTCAATCGCAAGACCTATACGATCCTCGGTGTTATGCCCGCGGATTTCGAATTTCCGCTGCAGGCCGGACGGATCGACCAGGCTCAACTCTGGGTCCCGATGAGCCTGACTCCCGAGGAGCTTTCTGACCAATCGGCCGGAATGTGGGGCTTTCGGTTGGTTGCTCGCTTGAAAAACGGCGTCACTTTGGCAGAGGCTGCGCAAGATGCGGATCGCGTTTCCCGACAAATCATGCGCAGCTTTCCCGCCACCATGTCCAACATCCGCATTCGCGGCGACGTGAAACTGCTCAGCGAAGTTCTCACCGGGAACACGAAGCCGCTTCTTCGTGTCCTGTTGATCGCGGTATCGGTCGTGTTGTTGATTGCCTGCGCAAACGTCGCAATTCTCATGCTGGTGCGTGCCATCCGCAGGCGCCGCGATCATGCCCTTCGCCTTGCCCTCGGAGCCCGTTCGGGGACCATCTTGCGTGAGCCCATCGTGGAAGGCTCGCTTCTGAGCCTTGGGGGAGGATCGATCGGCCTTGTGCTGGCCGCAGCCGCTGTTCGCGTCGCGCCGCGCCTTTGGCCCGACTCAATGCCGCGCGTGGAGTCAATATCTGTCGATAAGACGGTTGCGCTCTTTGCCATCGGCGTTGCCCTTCTAACCGGAGCGGTATGCAGCCTCGCGCCTGTTTTCGTCACTCTGCGCACGAATGTGATGACGAGCCTCAGACAGGCTGCGGGCGCCGGAGTGAGTACTGCGGGTCACACTCGCATACGCTCCACGCTGGTCATCGCCGAGATTGCGATCGCCCTTCTCTTGCTCACCGTGTCGGGCGTGTTGTTACGGAGTTACCAGAAGATGCTTGCGGTCGATCCGGGTTTTCGCCCTGAACAGGTTCTGGTCGCGAGCTATCAGCTGCCAATCGCACAGTACCCTACGGATAGAGCGGTGGAAGCTTTCAACAAGACACTTATCGAACGGCTCTCCGGCAAGCCCGAGATCATTTCTGCGGGAATCGGTAACACGCTACCCTCATCGGGTAACTCCGGAATGGTCGCTTACACCGTTGAAGGCGAGCGTTCGGAAGGATGGAAGCTCAGATTTGCAGGCTTCGGATCGGTCTACGGAAACTACCTCGAGGCGCTGGGCATTCCGCTGCTCGCGGGACGCGCCTTCACTGAGAACGATGGGCGTGATTCACCGCTGGTCGTGATCGTAAGCCAGTCGATGGCGCAACACTCCTGGCCCGGACAGAATCCCATCGGGAAACGAATGCATGCCGGAAACCCTAAGAAAGGATTGCCATGGGCCACGGTGGTCGGCGTTGTCGGCAACACACGCATCGGCCCCCGCGACCAAGACGGCAACAATCAATGGTACATGCCCGCGCAGCAGCCCGCGATTCTGCACGGATCAAGCTCTACAGAAACTCGCGTGGTCCCCGCAGGCGGTTCTATCGTGCTCCGTGCTGCGCTGCCCCCGGAACAGCTGATTGGAATCCTACACGAGAGTGTTGCAGAGATCGATTCCCTGCTCCCACTCCAGCAGGTGCAACCGATGAGTGCCGTGCTCTCCAAGACGGAAGCGCCGCGGCGGTTCATGACCGAGTTGATCGGTGTCTTCGCCCTCGCCGCCCTGCTCCTGTCCTTCACCGGAATCTACGCGGTCATGTCTTTTGCCGTGTCCTTGCGCACCCAGGAGATCGCGATTCGTATGGCGGTCGGTGCGCAGCGCGACAGCATCGCATGGCTCATTCTTTGCTCCGGCGGAAGCCTGGCCCTCGTCGGGTGCGGCATAGGCATAGCCTGCTCATTAGCGGCATCGCATTTCGTACAATCATTCCTGTTTGGCATCACGGCTACGAACCCGTGGATCTATATTGCGAGCGTCGTAACGATGATGCTTATTGCCGTGCTCGCATCTCTACTGCCCGCCAGCCGAGCCGCAGCTGCCGACCCGATCAATGCACTCCGATCGGGCCAATGACGCGAAGCGAAGCCGCGGGGAAAGTTCCGCACTTGCCGGCGCAAGCGAACCCCCGGTGTCCAGGATCGGCATTCGCTGTTCGAAACCGAACAGGACTTCGCCCCATTGTCTTTCGAGGTGTAGGGTTCACCGATCAGTAGTTGCCTCCATCCACGAGTGCGGAGCGACAAACACCAATTTCAATTGCCTCGTTGTCCCGAGGCGGATCTCCAAGCCTGCGGCAATGGTACGTCTGATAGTCTCGGGCCGGTTTGTCATAATGCCGCTGGCCGGCAACTCAAAGTGCCCAGGCAGGGCATGTGGAAATGCCGGCTATAGGACTTCGCGGGGCAGCAACGACAAGGCCCGCCGTCGCGGTTTCCTGTGCTTACACAACGGCTCCGGTCGAGTCTAAGGGGAGTGGGCAAGACACAGGCGAAGATGGTAAAGCCCATCGAGTGCCACCCAGTTCAGACGAAAAGAGACTCCCGTTATGATTCTACGTAGGTTTTGGCATCGGCGTAGCCAAGCCGAGGTGGCAGAGACCGAGCCTTCTACCACAGACCAAACCAGCGTTGCCCGAGGCATGTCGTCAGCGGAAGCGTCGACGAAGCCCCATCGCAAGTTTCTTAACACCGACCAAAAGGCCGGTCAGGATTGGCAGTGCAGTATAGGCGCAGCTTTTGCCGAGTTTGCGCGCGATCTGTCCCAGGGCACGCGGCGACTCTTGCGCGATCGCGGATTCGCCCTGGTTGTAATTCTTGTAATGGCGGTAGGCATCGGGGCGAACACGGCGATGTTCACGGTCGTGCGATCGGTGCTGCTCAAGCCCTTGCCATTCAGGGACCCAGACCGCCTTGTCATGCTCTTTGAACGACTGCTGGGCGGCCAATCTCCGTACTCCTTCAATGTGGTCGCTGGAGGAGTGTTTCAGCATTGGCGGGATGAAGCAACCGGCTTCGAGCAGATGGCCGCCTGGGGAACAACCGGATACAACCTCTCCGGGACAGGTGGACAAATGCCCGAGAAGATCGGAGCCACAAAGTGCTCTTGGAATCTTTTCTCCACGCTGGGTGTTCAACCCGCCTATGGCCGGGTGTTTTTCGCCTCTGAGGACGCGGCCAACGCGAATGCTGTCGTCCTGCTGAGTTGGGGTCTGTGGAAGCGACGCTTTGCTGGCGATGCCACCATCATCGGGAAACAGATCCTGCTCGACGGTCAATCATGGACGGTGATAGGAATCATGCCCGCATGGTTCTCATATCCCGACCCAGAGACTCAGGTGTGGACTACGGTCGGCCATGAGACTCCGCCTACAGCCATGAACGCTTTGAATAACCATCAATTCCGGGTGGTCGCGCGCCTGCGTCCGGGGGTCACCTTGGGGCAAGGTTTAACTGAGCTCGTCACCATCGAGCAGCGCCTCAATTTGGAACATCCGCACACGTTCGCGCTCTCCGATTCGGCGAATGTGCTGCCGCTGCTCGACGTGCTTGTGGTCGACTACAAGACACCCCTGTATATGCTCTTGGCGGCAACGACTTGCTTTCTGCTGATTGCATCTCTGAATCTTGCCAACCTTTTTGTAGCCCGCTCTGCCGCGCGTCGCAAAGATCTTGCCATCCGCAGCGCGCTTGGAGGAAGCCAGTGGAGGCTGATCCGAGAACAAATGTCGGAAGCGCTTATACTCGCCCTGTGCGGCGGCACAATCGGCATTGGCTCGTCCTATCTCGCTCTCGGATGGCTTCTCAAAACCCGCCCGGACATGCCGCGAGCGGACACGATTCACATCGACAGCAGCGTATTGGGGTTTGCCGTGCTTATCACGCTGTGCAGTGGAATCGCCGCGGGCTTATTGGCCATGAGAGGGACAACCAGCTCGCGTCTGTTATCAACCTTACAGGAAGCAGCTCGTTCCTTCGGTGGACAGAATAAAGCAAAGCTGCGCAAAGCGCTGTTAGCTGCCGAAGTCGGACTTACGATGCTCTTGCTGATCTCGGCCGGCCTATTGCTAAAAAGTTACCAGCGGCTACGCGCTGTGGACCTTGGCTGCATCACTCGCGAGGTTTTGACCATGCGCGTGAACCTGCCCAAGTCGCGCTATGGGGATGCGGCAAAGCGCACAGCCTTTTTTGAGCAGGTGATTGAGCGAGTACGAAATCTTCCCGGAGCGCAACCAGCGGGAATGTCACTGGCGGTCCCCGGTCAAGGATATCTGGGCGATGACTCTTTCACCATAGTCGAGCATCCGCCTCTGCCTAGGGGGGAAGCGCTGCTCGCGATCCGGCGAGCTGCAGACCCTGGGTATTTTGAGGCAATCGGAATCCCGCTACTGCGCGGACGTACCTTTTCGCATAACGAACGAATGAATCGTGCCAACTCGATCATCATCAGTCAGCTCTTAGCCGAGCAGTACTTTCCTGGCGAGGACCCAATTGGCAAGCACATGCGCGTCAACCTGAGCGATCACCCCATCGACTACGAGGTGGTGGGAATCGTGGGAGACACACGACATCGTCTGACTCAAGAAATGAAGCCCACCATGTACTTCCCTCTGTTTTCCGGCTTGTTCGGACGTGCCACACTGGTTGTGCGATCCCAGGGAGACCCGACCCGCCTTGCCTTACCGGTCCAGAGGCTCATCGCTGGTATCGATCCTGACCTTCCGGTCTCCGACGTGCTC
>Ga0126381_100003133_pt1 | contig 18034 bp, 13 predicted proteins | sample PanSoiMetPlot_28_FD_96465 | JGI IMG/M metagenome (GOLD analysis project Ga0126381, IMG submission 96465) | Tropical forest soil microbial communities from Panama - MetaG Plot_28 | ecosystem: Environmental > Terrestrial > Soil > Tropical forest > Bulk soil | place: Panama | collected 2016-02-17 | reverse complement strand
CTTTCACTTATGTAAGCCGTGAACTGCATCCCAGCCTCGGCTACATGACCGGCTGGTGCATGGCGATGGACTACATCCTGAATCCGCTGATCTGCACGATATGGTGCAGCAAAGCTGCGCAAAATTTCTTACCCGAAATCCCTTATGTAGCCTTTGCTATTTTCTTTGCTGCGATGTTTACGCTCTTGAATCTCAATGGAGTGGAAACATCCGCGCGAATCAACGCTATGATGGCCGCAGCCTTGGGGATTGTTATCGTGCTGGTAGTCATCGCGATCGCGCGATACCTGCTGCATCTTCCTCATCAATCCTCGTCTTTCTACACATTTCCGTTTTATGACCGATCCACATTTACCTCCTCCGCTCTTTTTCGAGGAACCTCAATTGCGGTCTTGACCTACATCGGGTTCGATGGAATCTCGACGCTGACGGATGAGGCCAGGAACCCGCAGCGAAGTATTCCCCGCGCCATTATTGCGACATGCCTCATTACGGGTGTGCTGGCGTCCATCGAAGTGTATCTTGCACAGCTCGTATGGCCCCGCGGAGCGGCTTTCCCGGACTTGGATACGGCGTACGTGTACATCGCAGGCCGAGCCGGCGGCCCGATTGTCTTCGCCATCGTAAACGGGGCGCTTCTGCTGGCGACGATCGGCTCTGGTATGGCATCGCAGCTCGGAGCTGCGCGGCTATTGCTGGCGATGGGTCAAGACGGAGCCATTCCCGGCCGTTTTTTTGGAACTGTGCACCCGAAGAATCGTATCCCCCGCAACAACGTGGTTCTTATCGGAGCAATTTGCCTAGGGGGCGCTTTGGTATTCAGTTATCAGCTTGGCGCGGAATTGCTGAATTTTGGCGCACTGCTCGCGTTTATGGGTGTGAATATCTCGTCAGCGGTATTGGCATGGAGGCAAGGGCGCGCCGCGCAGTGGATTCCGATTCTGCTTGCCCTTCTCGGCTTCATTGTGTGCGCCTTCATCTGGCTAAATCTAAGCAGGCCCGCCCTGATTGCCGGTGCGGCCTGGGCGCTGGTGGGAGTGCTGTTCTGGTCTCTGTACGGCCGATCCCGGATGGTGCCTGCTTGAGTAGATTTGACATTACCCTGGTGGGCGAAGCCAATATAGACCCAGTCCTGCACGGCCTTCCGCAGGATCTACCGCCTGAGTGCGAACTGATCGCCAATCAACGCTGGGCGGATCGCCCGCGATTACTGCGCGCAATCTGGCTGCGTTGGGAAGTCGAACGGGGTTCATCACTTTAGCCTCCGATGATCTGTTTGGATCAATTTGCTATCACGATTTGATGGCCGCTGGGGTCGACCTTTCTCATGTCATAAGCAGGACTGATGATTCCAGAACAGGCGTAAGCGAGCTACTGCCACATCCTGATTCCCGCCGCACACTTACCTACCCGGGCAACACGGCCGATCTACAGTGGGAAGATCTCGATCTCGAATACCTTGCTAGCGCCAGGCACTTCCATTTGTCTTCCTATTTCCTGCAGAAAGCCTTGCGAAAGGACGTGCCGCGTCTATTCGCTCACCTGAAGCGAGCCGGGCTTACGATCTCTGTCGACCCAAATGACGACCCACTGGGACAATGGGACGATTCGTTCTTCAAAATTCTCAAATATGTCGACCTACTTATGCCTAATGAGCGCGAAGCCTGCGAGATGATGCGCGAGGGCGATCCCGAGGCAGCAATGTGCAAACTGGCACGTTTCGTACCATTGTTAGTGGTCAAGCGGGGCGTTCGCGGCGCAGTGGCAATTAGAGGGAATGAGACGACGGATTCTGATTCAATAGACGTACAGACAGTCGATGCGGTCGGTGCCGGGGATAGCTTTAACGCTGGCTTCCTTTTTCGGTTTCATTCGAAGATGGTCCCTTGATCAATGCTTGCGTCTTGGCAATCTCAGCGGGGCATTCTCAACCACGGCGGCCGGGGGGTGCAAGCGTTTCGCGATCGTCCCCGACTCGAAAAGTTCCTCGCAGATCATTTCGAGTTCGAAACACTTGACCCCGCCTTCGGAACTCAGAACTAGGCCCATGTCTGCGGATCGCACTTGGCTCGACGCAAAGTCGAGAAGCCCGTACACTATCTCGGGTCAGGAGCAAAATGGAAGCCAACGAAGCACAAGAATTAAAAGAACGGAACGAAGAAGCATCGAAGGATGAAAGCTTGCGGCCGGTCAGCTTCACCATGAGTGTGCTCGCTGTGTTGGTAGCCATCACCACCGTGCTTGGCCATCGAACTCACACAGAAGCCGTGCTCGAGCAAGCTCGCGCCAGCGATCAGTGGAATCTCTATCAGGCGAAAAAGATCCGCCAATACAACACCGAGCTCACCGCTGATCTGCTTACTGCTCTCCCGATTCGCGATGCGACCGCCGCAAACAAAGTTACCGACAGCTATAAGGCCCACCTGCAAAAGTGGAACGACGATCTCGCTGAGGAAGAGCAGCACGCGAAGGAACTTGAAGGCGAAGTACGGAAGTCCGAGCGCCACGCCAATCGGTTCGATTTGGGCGAGGCTCTGCTTGAGATTGGATTAGTCATCACTTCGATCACTCTGCTGACTCGTCAGCGGGCTTACTGGGGTCTCGGCATGGCCTTCGGAATCGCTGGTCTCTGCGTAGCGGCATGGGCATTTTTCATTCGATGAGCAGCCGTTTTGCACGCGAGTTAACTCGAAGACCTCGCAAGCGCTCTCTGAAATCCATCTTTGGTAGAGCTGTATTTACAGGGTTTCTGGTCGCGATCTTCTGCGGGCCGGCTTATGCACAGCAGATCATTCCCTTTATCGTCGTTAATCACGAACCGAATACGGCAGAACAGCAACAGAAACACTATGTTGTCATGGTTTCCCTCGATGGCTTCCGCTACGACTATGCGAAAAAATACGGAGCCAAGCACATTTTGGAAATCGCAAGGAAGGGTGCGAGCGCGCCTGATGGAATGATCCCATCTTATCCGTCGCTTACCTTTCCCAACCATTACACCCTGGTCACTGGGCTTTACCCAGAACATCATGGCATCGTGGCGAACAACTTTTATGACCCCGACCGGAAAGAGACTTATAGCTATCACGACCCAAAAACGTCAGGAGACGGCTCCTGGTATGGCGGAGTGCCACTTTGGTCGTTGGCCGAAAAGCAGGGGATGAGGAGTGCGTGTCTTTTCTGGCCCGGCTCAGAAGCAGAGATCGCCGGTAAACGCCCCAGCTATTACCTTCACTTCGATAACAAGATCGACGAGAACAAACGGATCGATCAAGTCATTGCGTGGCTCAATCTTCCAGCGGAGCAGCGCCCGCACTTTGTCACGCTCTATTACTCGAACGTCGATCATGCCGGCCATGAGTATGGGCCGGGAAGTCCCCAAGTAGCTGAGGCGACTAAACATGTTGATGAGTTGATTGGACGGCTTGAAGAAAAGCTGGATGGACTACACCTGCCAATTGATCTCATTGTTGTAGCCGATCACGGCATGGAGCGGGCGCAAGGCGACTGGATCACTCTGGACAGGTATGTCTCCCTGGAGGGCATTGAGATCGTGGGCTCCATGCTTTATCCACCGACGGAGGCGGATGCAGTACGCATCTACAAGAAGCTCCGGGCTGCCGATGCGGGTTTTCTTGTCTATCGCCGCGATAAGGTACCCGCAGAACTCCACTACAATAGCAATCCGCGCGAAGGTGATCCTGTGGTTATCGCCAAGGGACCCTATTTGATCCGTGCAACCGCGCCACCCGCAAGCGCACGCGTTGAGAATCCCCTGGGCGAGCACGGCTACAATCCGTATGAGATGACTGCAATGCGCGCAATTTTCTTTGCCGAGGGCCCTGACATTCGCCCCGGGGTGACCGTAAAGCCCTTTGAAAATGTGAATGTCTTTCCCGTTGTTGTGAAGATTCTCGGCCTCGAAAGCCCGAAGGTTGACGGCAGTCTCAACGTGCTCTCGCCGATCCTCGTGCCATCTCTCACCGACGAGGCGCAGCACTGAAAATGGCATTTTTTTTAGGGTTCGATGCAGGTGGCACCAAAACGACATGCGCTCTAGCCGACGACAACCAGTTGTTGGCACGCGATGTCGGTGGGAGCATCAAGCCGCTGCGCGTGACGATCGAGCAAGCGCAGCAGAATCTTTCGGCGCTTCTTGAAGAGATTTCAAAGCAGAGCAGGGTGGATCTCAGGCGAGTCGCTGCATCCTGCATTGGCACTGCTGGGGTGAGACTGCCGCAGACAGATGCCTGGATGCGCCAAATTCTCTCGGCACGCGCAAGCGGTAAGATTGTCGTCTGCGGCGACGAAGAGATTGCCCTGGACGCTGCGTTTCCCGGACAAGCCGGGGTGTTAGCCATGGCCGGAACCGGATCGAACGTTATGGGCCGCACGAGCAAGGGTGAAATGCTTAACGTTGGCGGCTGGGGCCCTGCACTCGGCGACCAAGCATCCGGCCACTTTATCGGATCTCAGGCGCTCAGATACGCGTGCCGCGCGCGTGATTTCGGAGAGCGGACGCAGATTCTGGATCGAGTAATTCACTACTGGTCTGCAGGGAGTCTGGAAGAGGTCGTGAATATCGCCAATCGTACGCCTCCACCGGATTTTTCTCAGCTGGCTCCGATAGTCGTGGAATGTGCCGAACAGGGAGACGCAATTGCACTGCAGGTTCTTGAACTGGGCGGGCGTCTGCTGGGTGAAGATGCAGCAGAAGCGTTTCGCCATGTGCGCAAGCTTGATCCTGATGCGTCGCTGCCGGCGATTGCATTTACCGGCAGCATTTTGGAGAAGGTCACCTTCGTGCGCGAGAGCATGATCGGAACAATCCGAGGCGCACTCCAGTCAGTTCAAATTCTGCCTGAGGCTGTCGATCCAGTTGAGGGAGCACTGTGGAGGGCGAGGCAGGCCCTCAGGCATTGATGACGGGACGGCCGCGCAAAATCGTCTCGACCACTTCGTTCTTGGCTGAAAGCACTGTGATATCCGCCGCGTGGCCCACGGCCAGCGAACCTACTTCGGTCTCGAGTCCAATCATGCGAGCGGGGTTGCGGCTCGCCAGACGGGATACGTCGTCAATCGAGGCGCCAGTGAATTCGGCGAAATTGCGCACAGCGCGATCCAGAGTCAGCGTGCTGCCTGCCAGCGTGTTCTCATCGATGATGCATTTGCCGTCCACCACTTGGACGTCCAGCTCTCCCAGCTTGTAGTGGCCATCAGGCATGCCCGCGGCGGACATGGCATCGGTAATAAGCATGGCGCGGTCGGGGCCTTTTGACCTCCAATAGATACGCACAGCATCGGGATGCACGTGCAGACCATCGCAGATGAGCTCGGCAAAAAGATCGTCATTGGAAAGCACTTCCCCGATGAGTCCCGGATCTCGATGATCAAATTGCCGCATGGCGTTATAGGTATGGGTTGCGGTGACCGCCCCGGCGCGAATTCCCGCTCTGGCCGCGGTCGTATCGGCGTTGCTGTGACCTATGCTCACGCGCACCCCGAGACCCGCTGCATGCGAGATTAATTCCTCTGCATTGGGCATCTCAGGAGCTATGGTCATCAGCCGGATTTTTCCTTGCGCCGCCTGCCACATGCGATCAAACAGCTCGACCGATGGCGGCTGCAGAAGATGCGCTGGGTGCGCTCCCTTCTTGTGGGGCGAAAGAAATGGCCCTTCGATATGGATGCCCAACGGTTTCGCGCCTCCGGTATCGTTGCCGATCAAAGCGCTCATTCCCTCGAGTGATGTGAGCGTCTTATCGACGGCAGCAGTGACGGTAGTGGCCAGGTAGGCGCCGACGCCGTGACGTGCGAGAAAGCTGCCGATAGTCGAAAAGGCATGAGGAGTCGCATCCATCACGTCGCAACCGGCGCTGCCGTGAATGTGGATGTCGAAGAAGGAGGCAATCAGTGTACCGCCAGCAAAATGGAGATGACTAGCAGACGGCATGTCGATATTTGCGCGGGAATCGATCTGGGCGATGATGCCGTCTTCCACAACAACAACGGGGTTCTCAATGGAGCGATCAGGAGCGATCAGCCGGTCGGCTGTAATCACGGTCTTCATGTTCAACTTTTCCGGAGCTTTCTCTCAAAATCCAACGGTCAACGCTGGGTGGCAATAGAGTCAAGTCATAACTAGACTAAATCGAGATGAGCACACCCCGCATTGGAATTCACCTTTCCACATCAGGCGGTGTCTTCAAAGCCGCAGAGCGGGCCAATGAGATCGGTGCAAACACGTTTCAGATCTTCTCCTCCAGCCCGCGAACATGGCGTCCGGCACGCATCGATGCTGCCCATGCCAGACAATTGCATGAGCTTCGGAACGAATACGACTGCACGCCGATGGTTATACATACTAGTTACCTGATGAACTTTTGCAGCCAGTCCGAAGACGTACGGCGAAAGTCGATTGCAGGATTTCGTGGCGAAGTTGAGCGCGCTCTGGCCCTCGAAGCGGAATACTTGGTCCTGCATCCGGGCTCGTGGCGAGGCCTCACACGCGAGGTCGGCCTGATGCTGGGCACAGAGTCCATTATGGAAGCTACTCGGGGATTCAACCTTGGAGATTCCGATTTCCGCATCCTGATTGAAAACACAGCGGGGGCGGAATTCTCGCTTGGCGGCAGCCTTGAGCAGGTGGCGGAACTTATCGAACGCCTGAGACCAGTTGCTCCGGTCGGGGCCTGTCTGGATACTTGCCATTGTCACGTGGCTGGATACGATATTGTGAGCAACCATGGCTATGAAGAGACGCTGCATCAGATTGACTCAACTATTGGGTTAACGAATGTTAGTGTCTGGCACATGAACGATGCGAAAGCTGCACGCGGATCGAAACTCGACCGCCACGAGCACATTGGCAAGGGCACGATGGGGCTCGAGCCGTTCCGTCGGCTGCTTAACGACGAACGCTTCTCTCACTGCGCTTTCATCGCGGAGACACCGCTGGATGAGCCGGATGATGACGCGAGAAATGTTAGGACCTTGCGCGGGCTGGCTGCGAACATCTCTGCGGCCACGCCAATGACACGGCAATGAATGGCGGGTGCTCATGATTATAGCTGTGGCTTGCCCGCCGGACCTTTCAGGTCGGCCCTTCCAAGCCAAGTAAGCGCACCAAAGGCGCCCAGCCACGAACCGGCGGCGGCAAAAACCACATAAATTGGGTTTCCAGTGTAGCTAATAACGGCAAACGCTGAGAGCAGATACCAGACGCTGCTCCAACTGGCCGCCACGATCTTGCGGCGGCCCGCTACAGCAGCAGTAAACATCACATAAACTGCATCGGTTCCGGCAGTTGACGTGATGACCCCCAGAGCGATCATCGGATTTGGTGCATGCAGTGTCACTGTTGCCTCCCATTTACAATCAAATCTGACATGTCCGCGAACAAAACTACCAAAAAGACCGCAGCAGCGGCTGCAGTGGAACCATCTCCTTCGTCGCACGAGGCTCGTTATACTCCAGCAGAAATTGAGCCCAAGTGGCAGAAGCGTTGGGCGGAACAGCCTGACCATTATGGCGTCGAGCCGGCGTCCAGTGGGAAGCCGAAGTACTACGTGCTGGAAATGCTGCCATACCCTTCGGGCCAGCTCCACATGGGACATGTGCGGAACTATGCCATTGGTGATGCGCTCGCACGCTATATGTGGATGACGGGACACAACGTGCTGCATCCGATGGGCTGGGATGCCTTCGGTCTGCCCGCGGAAAATGCCGCGCTGAAGAACAACCGGCCTCCACGGGAGTGGACACTGCAGAACATCGCTGCCATGAAGCGGCAGATGGAGCGCATCGGCCTGAGTTATGACTGGCGAAACGAAGTCACCACTTGTTTTCCCGAGTACTATCGCTGGAATCAGTGGTTCTTCATCCGGATGTTCGAGCGCGGGCTCGCATATCGCAAAAAGAGTAAGGTCAACTGGTGCCCGGAGTGCTGCACCGTGCTCGCCAACGAACAGGTCGTTAACGGCTATTGCTGGCGGCATGAGGAAACGCTTGTCGAGCAGCGCGATCTCGAGCAGTGGTTTTTGCGGATCACTGATTACGCGCAAGAACTGCTCGACGACTTGAGCAAACTTGAAGACTGGCCGGAAAAGGTCAGGACAATGCAGCGCAACTGGATCGGGCGCAGTGAAGGTGCGGAGGTCACGTTCCAGATCGAAGACACAAGCAGCGTTCCGGATGACGAACGGCCATCACGTCAGGCAGGTACGGCTGTTCTGACAGCGAGCGAGGATGTGGAGCTCTCCGGCAAGACTGTGACGATCTTTACCACCCGCATCGACACTATTTTCGGAGCGACCAGTATCCAGCTTTCGCCGGAGCATCCGCTCGTTAAGGAATTTACCTCGGCAGACGAAAAACTCAGCGGCGAAGTGGCCGCGCTGGTGGAACAGCAGAAGAAGGCACGCGAAGAGGGGGAGATCGGCGCGATAGAAAAACATGGTGTCTTCACGGGGCACTACGCGATCAACCCGTTCAATGGCGAACGACTGCCAATCTGGGTGGCAAACTACATCCTGATCGAATATGGCACCGGAGCCATTATGTCGGTCCCGGCGCATGACGATCGCGATTATGATTTTGCGACGAAGTATGGCCTGGAAACACGCATCGTGATTCTGCCGCGCAGGGCAACCGATCGCGATGACGAGGAGCCGCTGCTGCCATACACAGCAGAAGACAGCCTCCTCATTAATTCCGGCGATTTCAACACGCTCGGCAACCAGGAAGCACAACACAAGATGGCTGCGTTTGCGCAGGAGAAAGGCTTCGGCAAACCTACAGTTTCATTCCGCTTGAGGGACTGGGGCATCAGCCGGCAACGGTATTGGGGTACTCCAATACCCATGCTCTATTGCGACAAAGATGGCATTGTGCCGGTGCCGGATGATCAGCTGCCAGTGCGGCTGCCGGAAAACGTAGAGATCACCCTTGAGGGTGGATCGCCACTGAGGCGGCTGCCGGAGTTTGTGAATGCCATGTGCCCGAAGTGCGGAGAGCCGGCGCGCCGCGAAACGGACACTATGGACACCTTCGTCGATTCGTCCTGGTACTTCTATCGCTACACGAGCGCGAGAGACGACCAAGCCCCATTTGATACCGATACAGTTGCATATTGGTTTCCGATCGACCAGTACATCGGCGGAGTCGAGCACGCCATTCTGCACCTTATCTACTCGCGCTTCTGGACCAAGGTGATGCGCGATCTCGGTCTCGTGAAAAACGATGAACCGGTGGAGCGCCTTTTCACACAGGGCATGGTGATCAGAAATGGTGCGAAGATGTCGAAGTCGAAGGGCAACGTAGTCTCTCCCGATGAGATGATTGCCCGCTACGGCGCTGATGCAACGCGGGCATATTCGCTCTTTGCCGCGCCTCCAGACCGCGATCTCGACTGGCAGGAGGATGGCGTGGCTGGAGTCAGCCGCTTCCTGGGCAGGGTCTTCCGGTTTGTGAATCGTTACGCTGGAAGCACCGGAAATGAGAACGTTGCTCAGGCGCCGACGGCGACGTCTCAAGTTTTGCTGCGCAAATTGCACCAGACCATTCGGAAGATTACCGTCGATTTCGACGGGCGATGGCACTTTAATACCTGCATTGCCGCCATCATGGAATTGGTTAACACGCTCACCGCCGCTGAACCTGCGATCAACGCCGGCGAGGTTTCCGATGCAGAACTGGCAGTCATTTTGCGAAGTCTCGTGCTCCTGCTTGCGCCGTTTGCGCCATATCTCGCATTTGAGCTCTGGGAAAAGATCGGGCAACAGGACAACCTGCTCCGCGCTTCATGGCCCAAGTATGACGAGGCTTTGGCTCGCGAGGACGAGATTGAGGTTCCGGTCCAGATCAATGGCAAGCTACGCGCTGTGATTCGCGTGGCCACCAATGCAAATGAAGAGGTCCTTCGAGACACCGCACTAGCCGATGAAAAAATACGGGCAGCAATCGCTGGCAAGACAATCGTCAAGGTCATAATCGTACCGGGCAAGCTGGTCAACCTCGTGGTGAAGTAGCGGATGGCGGTGCGTGGCACGCAATCCTTCGTGCGCGTTCTGGGCGAGTGCTGGTCGCGACCTTCGCTGCTGGCTCTCGAAATCTTGTGGCGCTGGCTTTTTGGCGTACCTTTACTGGCCATTCTGGCCTGGCAGGGATTGCTTATCTACTCCGCTATGACAAGCCAGCTCGCCGCCGCGGGCATCGACCGGTTTTCGATGGTCGATCCGATGCGTGCTGCCGTCATCGCCTCCGATGTCTACGCTGTTATCGCTCCGCCTGTATTTCGGACAGCGTTGTGGCTCGCGCCGATCGTGATTCTCGTGTGGGCAGTATTATCTGGCGCAGGCCGGAATGCCGTTTTACGGCGCTACGATCCGTCTCTGTCAAAGCGTCCGGTCACGCTCAGTGTGCTGCAGTTGTTGCGAGCGGTTTTTCTGTGCGGCAGTTTTGCATTCTGGTTCTGGGCAGTACAGTGGGCGGCAAACTACGCTCTCGGTGGAGACGAGCCGAATCCGGTTGCCTACTGCGCGCTGGTTATCTGCCTTTCGCTGGGTATATTCACGCTGTGGGCTCTGGTGAGTTGGGTCTTCTCGATCGCGCCTTTGCTGGTGCTGCTGGAAGATCGCACTGTCTCTTCCAGCCTTGTCCGGAGCTTTAGACTGGGCCCGCTCACCGGCAAGCTGGTGGAGATCAACCTCATCATGGGCATTATCAAGCTGGCGCTTGTTGTTCTGGCGATGGTTTTCTCGGCGGTTCCAATTCCCTTTGCCTCAGTGATGGAGGGACCGCCGCTTTATGTATGGTGGGCGATCGTCACCGTGCTGTATCTGGTGGCGTCTGACTTTTTTCAGGTGGCGCGGCTCGTAGCATTTATTCGATTGTGGCGCGGACTGGCCGTTGCATCGCAGGCTACTTCAATCCAGAATGCTGTTCGAGTCAAGTAGACTAATTTATGGACACCTCCTCGATCGTAATTCTCGACTTCGGTTCTCAGTACACACAACTCATCGCACGGCGCATCCGCGAGCAGAACGTGTTTTCCGTCGTACTGCCCTGCACCGTTTCGGTTGAGGAGATTCGCGCGCAGAAGCCGATTGGCATTATCCTCTCGGGCGGACCGTATTCTGTTTATGATGCCGATGCACCAGCTGCCAATCCGGCGATTCTGGCGCTGGACATGCCGGTACTCGGAATCTGCTATGGACTGCAGTTCATCACGCACCATCTCGGCGGGAAGGTTCGCCCTGCCGATAAGCGAGAGTATGGCCACGCGGAGATCGCCATTGTTGACAACGAGACTCCGCTCTTCGCGAATATTCCGGCTTCGATCAACGTGTGGATGTCCCACGGTGATGAGGCCATTGATCTGCCTCCCGGTTTTCATCTGACGGCGAAGACGTCGAATGCAGTCGGTGGCATCGCGAATCCCGAACGGCGCATATGGGCGGTGCAGTTTCACCCCGAAGTGCACCATACGACGCAGGGCACGGCACTACTGAGGAATTTTCTTTTCAACATATGCAAGGCTGCGCCAGATTGGACACCGCAGCACTTCATTCGGTCCACTGTTGCCGCTATTCGCGAAAAGGTTGGTGACGGACATGCCATCTGCGCACTGTCTGGGGGAGTGGATTCATCAGTCGCTGCGGTGCTCGTGCATCGCGCCATTGGCGACCGGCTGACCTGCGTCTTTGTAAACAACGGAGTCCTACGCAGGAACGAATTCTTCAAGGTGCAGGAGAGTCTGCACGAAAAGCTTGGTCTGAACCTCGTCGCAGTCGATGCCAGTGAGCGCTTTCTGGCCAAACTCGCGGGAGTCACTGATCCGGAGACCAAGCGTAAGATCATCGGCAATGAGTTCATCGCGGTCTTTGATGATGAGGCTCATCGCATCGCAAAAGAGACGGGCGGCGTGGATTGGCTTGTCCAGGGTACGCTTTATCCCGACGTAATCGAGTCGTCCTCCGTAAAAGGACCATCACAGACGATCAAGAGCCATCACAATGTTGGCGGCCTACCCGAGACGATGAAGCTGAAGCTGATTGAGCCGCTCCGCGATCTGTTCAAGGATGAAGTGCGCCGCATTGGCCGCGATCTGCAGATGCCCGACGACATCCTCCAACGTCAGCCCTTTCCTGGTCCGGGGCTTGCGGTGCGCATTCTTGGGGAGATCACTTCTGAACGCGTGATGCTGCTGCAGGAGGCCGACGATATTGTTGTATCGGAGATCAAGCGCGCCGGACTTTATCAGCAGATTTGGCAGTCATTCGCGGTGCTGCTACCAGTCAAGAGCGTGGGGGTCATGGGCGACCAGCGCACCTATGCCCACACCTGCGCAATTCGGGCGGTGCATTCTGAAGACGGGATGACGGCAGACTGGGTCCCGCTGCCATACGATGTTCTGAAGACTATTTCGAACCGGATCGTCAATGAGATTCGCGGCATCAATCGCGTCGTCTACGACATTACATCGAAGCCCCCGGGCACGATCGAGTGGGAATAGACGCTGCCGGCCTGCGCAGAGTTCCCCTCTGATATCCTTCCACATCATCGGATTTCATCGACGAATGCTTGTTTCTAAGGATGCTTGTGATCTCTCGACTTCGCTGCCCGCTGGCTATCCTCGCCCTGCTCGCTCCTCTAAGCTCCCTGCTTGCACAAACGAACCTGGGGGCGGCCTTTGCCCGTGATCCCCGGCAGCCTATCGATAAGTCCTACACAGACCACATAAAGCAATACACCACTCAGCCCTACTTCAATTCCCCGCTCACTAGCTATCTGCCGGCCTCCAAGACTGTTCCCACGCCGGCCAAAGTGCTCGGCGATGTCTCCGGGGCGCCCGGAATTCTGCCATACGCCGAAGACGTTTACGCCTACTTCCGGCTACTCGAGAAGAGCACGCCCCGGGTGAAGGTCTTCACCATCGGTCATACGGAGGAAGGCCGAGAGATGATCGCAGCCGCTGTCGCCGATGAGTCATTGCTAGCCAAACTGCCCGAGAACGGCACACGGTTAGCGAAGCTGGGCGATCCGCGGACCATCAAACTCGATGACGCCGAGGCAAACGAGCTGGTCAAGGCCTCTTTTCCGGTCTACTACATCACTGGAACGATCCACTCGCCCGAGACCGGCGCGCCAACCGCTCTGATGGAACTGGCGTACCGGCTTGCCGTCGACGACTCTCCTTACATCCAGTACATCCGAACCCACATGGTCGTTCTGATCACACCTGTAGTCGAAGTGGATGGCCGTGACCGTATTGTGGATGTCTACAAATGGCACCTGGCTCACCCCAAGGAGCAATACCCACGCCTTGTCTACTGGGGACACTACGTCGCACACGACAACAACCGCGACGCGATGGCCATGACCCTCGACCTGACGCGCAACGTGCTCGATACCTACCTCAAGTTCCACGCACAGGTACTGCATGACCTGCACGAGTCCGTGCCGTTCCTCTACGATAACACCGTGGGCGACGGCCCCTACAATGCGTGGGTGGATCCGCTGCTCAATGGCGAATGGGCCATGCTGGGATGGAACAACGTGCAGCAGATGACGGCCTTCGGTATGCCGGGAGTCTTTACCCATGGCGACTTCGATACGTGGAGTCCCGGTTACCTGATGTTCCTGGCGGCGATGCACAACGGCATCAGCCGCCTCTATGAGACCTTCGGCAACGGGGGCGCAGACACCGAGAAGCGCATCCTCGATCCAGAGGAGTATGCCCGGACGTGGTTCAAGCCGAATCCGCCCTTACCCGCAGTGACGTGGTCGCAGCGCAACAACAACAACTACGAGGAGACGGCGCTTCTCTCTACCCTGTCCTTCTTCGCCCAGAACGGCCAGCAGTTCCTGCAGAACTACTACACCAAGGCGAAGCGGTCGGTGGAGAAGCCTCAGTCCTCGGGGCCGGCGGCTTACGTACTCAATGAGCCGGCATCGAGCCGGCAGGCAGAACTGCTGCGTACGCTGACGTTGCAGCACGTGGAGATCAGTCGGCTGTCGGAGCCATTTACCTACACTCCGCCTGCAAAGCCGGCCAAGGCCGACAAGGGCGATGAGGACAAGCAGGGCAAGGATAAGTCCGACAAGGCCGAACAGCCGAAACCGGAGACTTTCCCTGCGGGCAGTTATCTCGTCCGCATGGACCAGCCTTACTCGCGGATTGCCGATGCGCTGCTCGACCGGCAGTACTGGGCTCCGGATGATCCGCAGAAGCATCCGTATGACGACACAGGCTGGTCGTTCGGCGATCTCTTCCACGTCAAGACCGTTCGCGTAACCGATGCGGCAATCCTGAAGGTGAAGATGGAACCTGTCACCGATCCAAATATGGACTTCGGCAAGGTCTCCGGGTCGGGCGGAAGTTACGCAGTGAACAACTCGTCAGAGGTGTCGCTGCTGGGACTGCGGTACACGCTTAAGGACACGAATATCTCTGTTGCCGATAAAGCCTTCGATGTGGAGGGTCATCATTTCGAGGCCGGATCGCTTTTGATTCAAAATGCTGATGCAACGAAGCTGAAGTCTGCGTTGTCCGATGGAGGGTTGAGAGCCATCAGCCTGGGGGCGGCGCCCCCGGTAGCGGCACATCCGGCGGCCGCGCCGCGGATCGCCTTCATGCATACCTGGCTGGCCACCCAAACCGAGGGCTGGTGGCGGCAGGCCTTCGACCACATGCATGTTCCGTACGACTACATCAGCACCCAGACGGTGGCGGCCACTCCGGATCTGCGGGCGAAGTATGACGTGATCATCTTCGCTCCGGTGGGGCGAGCGTCCACCCAGCAGATCGTGGATGGGATGCCGATGTGGGGCAATCCTTTGCCCTGGCAGAAGACCGACCTGACGCCCAACCTGGGGAGGATCGACTCGACTCCAGATATGCGTCCGGGGCTGACCTACGCTGGTGTCGATCACCTCAAGGAGTTCGTCAGCAAGGGCGGCCTGCTCATCACCTCCGAGGATACGGCGCAGTTTGCCATTGACCTCGGGTTGGCGCCGGGCGTGTTCGTCGCTCCTAAGGGCAATGTCCGCGTTGTCGGCAGCGTGCTGGATGCTGCGTTTGTGGATCAGTCCAGTCCGATTGCCAACGGATACGGGAAGCAGCTGGGCGTTTACAGCGCGAATGGCATGGCCTTCACCGTCGCCAATACATCCGTGAATCGCCACATCACGACGGAGAAAGATTTCAAGCGGCCGACGGGACGGGGTGGGCCGGGGGAGGAGGATGTCCCTGAGGACCGGGCTTACGTGGCAGCGGAGCCGCTGCCGTCGCCCAAGGCGTGGGAGCCGACTCCGCTGAACGAGGAGGAGGCCCGCAACAACGTCTACCTCATTCCGGAGCGATATCGCCCCGATGTGATCCTGCGCTTCGGGTCAGGTAAGGGGTTTCTGCTCTCCGGGCTGCTTGACGGTGGCTCAGCCATCGAGGAGAAGCCGGTGGTGGTGGACGCGCGTCTCGGTGAGGGGAACGTGCTGCTCTTCGCCATCAATCCGATCTATCGGGGTGAGACGCTGGGCAGCTATGCGCTGGTCTTCAATGCCATCCAGAACTTCGATCGTTTGGCGAAGCCAGCGGCCAAGTAGTTTCATTCCGGAATTGGGGGTACCCCTCCCCTAGTTTGCGTTGTGTTTTGTAATCCATTCATCCCATTTGAGTTAGCTACCTGCAGCTTGTAACTCATTCATTCCATTATGTATGGCCTGTAACCATTTGTTTCGGTTGGGCTTATGGACGCGATTCGCGGAGACTTCCGTAACCGTTTCATTCTATTGGAGAAACCTGTAACCTTTGTATCAACTGGGATTAGGCTGTGCGCGGACTTGGTGATCCCAAAACGAGGAAGGCCCGGTTGGAGCGGGCCTGAGGAATAGCTCTATTTCTATTGTATCGAGTTGAGCGAAATGATCGGCCAGTTTGTGCGCCCGCCAAGGATTTGGTGTGAACGAGTTAGACTTAAATACTGGAATCGCGTATTGACACGACCCGGGGTCCGAGCTATCTACGCAGTGGGAAGTCGGCTCCGCAAAAGACCAGATGACAAGTGAACAGTTACCACAAATTTATTGGGGATGTGAGCAGAGGATTAGAAGAAAAGTGGAACAGTTACGTATGCCCCTAGTTCCCTCTGCTTTACCTACCGCGACGATGATGGCGTGTATAGCACCGAGTGCTCAAGCGGCGGCCATTGATCCCATGACCGCGCTGCGACACAATGAGTGGGAGATGCCTAGAAATATTTCCGACTGACGGAGCCAACTTCTTGCGTAACACGCCATGACCCGCTGAAGGCCGAGATTCCGCAACCAGCCGCGGAATGCGCTTTAGTGACTGGAGAGCGGGAACCAACGAGTCCATATCCCCGTGTTATCTCACCCTGTTATGTAGTGCTGGTGACTGAAAGTCGGGTCAATGCTCGCCCGGTTTTGGCCGGTGTGGGGAGTCAACGAGATCCTTCTCGGCCTGAGCGCGCTTGTCTTTGGCTTGTTGAATCTCGTCCTCATCCGGCGAGCGTTTGGATGAAGCCTCAGTGAGATCTTCAAGCGACTTCTGGATCTGTTCCTTACGCTGCTTATCGTCGTGTTCGGCCATTGGGGGTCTGTCCTCAGGATGGTTGGATGCACGATGCCGAACTGAATCGAGCAGCGAGTCTGGACTTCACAAACAATAAAGGGGCCATGAAGGCCCCTTTATCAAGGTTCGATCAGATCTTAGTTTCCGGCGGCGGAGACGGGTGTCTGGAACTGAAGGGTCAGGTTCTTCAGGTCGACGGCTTTCAATACCTGCGTCTTGTCGGGAGACGTGAATGTTTCAACCGCAGCTTGCTGGTTGCTTGCTGCGTTTACAACCTTGGCGGGTGCAGTGGCAATGGTCTTCTTACCGTTAAGGAAGTTGACGGTCACATCCGGGCCGTTTCCTTCCCAGACCAGCTTGTAGTTGCCCGGCGCGATCTGAGAGCCTGCAACTGTAACGGGCTGAGCGATCTGGACGCTTGCGGAGTTCTTATCCGCGGCAAACGCCAGGGCAGGAAGTGACAGCATGGCAAGAACGAATAAAGACTTAGCTTTCACGAATTGTCCTCTGTGAGCAGTTGCTCGTGGGGCCTATGAGTGATTGATTAGGCTGTTACAGCCGCCGATTCACAAATGTGTCCAAAGAGAGTGACTTGAACGTATTTGCAATGACTTACGGCCAAGGGAGATCGCTCAAACAATATTGAACGGAGTCGGCGCGGGCTCGGGCTTCGGCTGGAAGCGGCTGCGCAGACCATTCCAGGTCTGCCCGATGCGGTCAGAGGCCATGAAGATCTGTCCAACGGTGATCGGGCCGAGGCGGTGGTGTCCTATAGCGGCGAGGCCCATGGAGGCCATGCAGCCGCAGCGGGAGCAATCGGGGTCACCGCCGAACTGGCAGGGATTGATTTTTGTGGTCAGGTCGGCGGAAAGAGTAGTCGTCGTGCGGGCGAAGATACAGTCGCGCGGGCTCTTCGGCGGCGCGGCGAACTCGCGGATCGTGGGCTCGTCCATCTGCAGGAGCGGATAAAGGCGGCGCAGGCGCAGGAGGTCGGCGAGGACGGCGTCGCGCTGCTGGAAGGTGAGGATTTCGGGGTCGGCAGCTCCGCGCTGCGGGGTAAAGAGGCTGAACCAGATCTTGATGACTTCGGGACGGGCGCTCCAGAAGCGGAGGAACTCTTCGACGTAGCCAGGGCGGGTGAGCTGTGAGGTGATGGTGCAGTGGATGTAGACGCGTGCTCCGGCAATGCTCTTGAGGATGCGCTCGTAGGTGGCGGGCTTGCGGCGGACGTCGTGCTCGGCGGGAAGGCCGTCGACGGAGACGGCGACGTGGAGGCGCTCGTAGCGGGACCACTCGCCGGGGATCGTACGGAAGGCGCTGGTGACGATCTGGGTGTAAAGGTCGCGGGTGGCGAGCTGGGGGATCAGGGCGTCGAGCTCACGATAGCGGACGAGGGGATCGCCTCCGACGAGGGAGAGATGCATAGGCTTGTAGCGGTCGACG
>Ga0126381_100003132_pt1 | contig 18036 bp, 13 predicted proteins | sample PanSoiMetPlot_28_FD_96465 | JGI IMG/M metagenome (GOLD analysis project Ga0126381, IMG submission 96465) | Tropical forest soil microbial communities from Panama - MetaG Plot_28 | ecosystem: Environmental > Terrestrial > Soil > Tropical forest > Bulk soil | place: Panama | collected 2016-02-17 | reverse complement strand
TCCGGCGCGGGCGGGCGGAGCACCGGCTACGGCCAGGTCACCGTCACCAACGAGGGCGGCGGGACGAGCGTGCTCGATCAGGCCGACCCGGCGGGCGATGACAACGGTCCTGGCACGTACCAGTACCCCACGGCTGCCGACTTCCACCCCGGTGCGTTCGACCTGACCCGGTTCCAGGTGCTCAGCGACGGGACCTACGCGTACCTGCGGGCCACGCTGGCCAACATGGACTCCACGTTCGGCACGGCCGACGGGGCCCAGCTGCTCGACGTGTACGTGCACGTGCCGGGTGCCGCCGCGACCTCCACCCAGGCCGCCTTCGCCTCTCGCAACTACACGATCTCATCGTCCGGCGCCTGGAGCCAGCGGCTCGAGGTGCAGGGGTTCGCGGCGCCGGTGTGGGCGGACCCGGCGGGCAATCCGGTCGGTACCCCGTTCGTGCTGGCCTCGCAGAGCGACCGCACGATCACCATCGCCGTGCCCGAGGCGCGATTCGGCACGCCCGCGTCCGGCTGGGGGTTCAGCGTCGTGCTGACCGGTCAGGACGGCTTCAGCTCCGATCAGGCCCGCGCCTTCACCGCGACACCCGGGTCGTTCACGTTCGGGGTGTGCGCGCCCGGCGGCACCGCGCCGGTCTGCTCGGCCGGCCCGTCGACGGTGCCGAAGGCCGTGGACGTCATCACGCCCGCGGGCGTCTCCCAGGCGAGCGAGCTCGACCCCACCCGCGGTCCTGTCGTCATCCAGCCCGTCACCGTCCCCTGACCCCGGTTGGCTGGCAGGCCGGGAACCGGCCAGCTGACCTCCTGGCGGAGCACTTGGAGGTGGACGTGCTCAAGCAGCGCGCTGGGCCGGATGCCGAGTTCGGCGTCCAGGCGCTGCCGCAGCTCGCCGAAGGCGCTGAGCGCGTCGGCCTGCTGACCGGCCGTGGCCAGCGCCATCATCAGAAAGGCGCAGGCCTGCTCGTTCAGGCGTTCCCTGACGCACAGCTCGCGCAGATGAGGCAGCACCATCGCGGGTCCTGCGGTGCTGGTCGCGGCCCCCGCGAAATCCATCACCGCGTCGGCGCGGGACCGGTTCAGTTCGACTACGGCGGCGTGTCCCCGCAGTAGCTCGACGTCGCTCAGCACATCACCGCGCCACAGCTTAAGCGCCCGCTCGTAGAGCCGGCACGCTGCGGCCAGGTCGCCGCGGGCGGCCGCCGACCTGGCGTCCCGCACCGATCGCCGGAAAACGGCCAGATCGAGCTCATCGGTGCTCGCCTCCAGCCGGTAGCTCGCTCCCACGGTGGCGATCGTCAGCGCCCCGCCGGTGCTCGCGGTCTGCCCTGCTCCATGACGCGCACCCGGTGCGCCGAACGATGCGCGTATCCGGTGGATGTAGGCCTGGACTTCCGCGACCGCGCTGGCGGGCGGCCGGTCGCTCCACAGCGCGTCGACGATCGCGTCGCGGTGCAATCCCACACCGTGGTGCAGGGCCAGCAGCCCCAGCACCGCTCGCTGTCGCACCGATCCCATCGCCAGCCGGGTACCCGCTCGCCAGGCCGCCAGCGGGCCGAGCACATCGACGCGTACGCCGCTGGCGTCCTCACCCGGAGGGCAGGCGCGCATCAGGTCCTGCCCCGCGATGCCCAGCACCGCGGCCAGCCCCTCCAGCGTCGCCCATCTGGGGAAGACGGTGCGGCCCTGCTCCAGGTCGCGCAGCGCACCGATGCTCATCGCGGCCATGTCCGCCAGTTCCCGCTGAGTCATTCCGAGCTGCTCACGGCATTGCCTGATCAGGGCACCCATCGAGGCACGCGGCTTCCCCTGTATTCCCTTATGCACCGTCAATCACTCTTCCTGGGACATTCGTTATAACCAAGGCGCAGGTCCGTAAGAAATTTGCGATCTTCGTTATAACTGGCTGGGGATTGTTCTGGCACCTCCCGGCGACTTGAACAATTAATACGGAACAATCAGGAGCATTCTCATCTGAGAGCCTCGCGGGGAAGCGCTATGGGACGACCTGAACGGCCGCTTGACCAGCACACCGGGCCGATCGCGGAGCTCGCGGCGCAGTTGCGGCAGCTGCGCGAGAGCGCGGGGCGGCCGAGTTACCGGGAACTGGCCCAGCGCGCCAATTTCTCCATGACAGCCTTGTCGCAGGCCGCGGGGGGCCGGACGCTGCCCACCCTGCCGGTGATGAAGGCATATGTCCGGGCGTGCGGCGGCGATGTCGGCGAGTGGGAGACCCGCTGGCAGCAACTGGCCGGCGAACTCCGCGAAACCGCGCCGCTCGACGAGGGCGAGGGGGTCGCCTCCTCGTCCGGTACGCACGCACCCTATCTGGGCCTGGCCAGCTACGGCGTGGCCGACGCCGGCCTGTACTTCGGCCGGGAAGCGCTCACCAGGGAGCTGGTGGGGCAGCTGACGGTGAGCCGGTTCCTGGCCGTGTTCGGATCCTCGGGCAGCGGGAAGTCGTCGCTGCTGCGGGCGGGCCTGATGGCCACGGTGGCGGACGGGGGCGCCGGGTCCTGGACAGCCGCTCTGCTCACCCCTGGAGCGCGGCCGCTGACAGCATTGGCCGCGGCCGTCGCCCCGCTGGCCGGGCTGGCCGCGGGAGAACTGCGCGCGGATCTGCTCGCCGATCCCGGACACCTCCACGCCGCGGTTCAGCTGGCCCTGGCCGGCCAGCCCGCCGGAGCCGAGCTGATCCTGGTCATCGATCAGTTCGAGGAAGTCTTCAGCGCCGGTTCCGAGCGCGACGGCTTCGTCGATGCCCTGCTGGCTGCCGTCGGCGCTCCAGATGCCAGGACCCGGGTGGTCGTGGCAGTCCGAGCGGACTTCTACGGTGAGTGCGCGCGATGGCCGCGGCTCGTCACGACGCTGCGGAACTCCCAGCTGCTCGTCGGCCCGATGAGCAGCGGGGAACTGCACGACGCGATCGTCGAGCCAGCCGCGCGGATCGGCGTGCACGTGGAGCGGGCGCTGGTGGCGACGGTGATCGCCGATGCTGACCGGGAACCAGGAGCCCTGCCGCTGGCCTCGCACGCGCTACTCGAGACCTGGCGGGGCAGCCCGCCCGGCCGGCTCACCCTCGCCGCCTACCAGGCGGCGGGTGGCGTGTCGGGGGCAATAGCCACCACCGCCGAGGCCGTCTACGCCGACTGCGACGATGACCAGCAGCAGATGCTGCGACGCGTTTTCCTGCGGCTGATCGCGCTCGGGGACGGCGGTCCTGACACCCGGCGCCGGGTAGCGTCCGCCGACCTGGCCGCGGGCAGCGAGCCGGGCCGCGCTACCGCCCTCGTGGAGCGCCTGGCCCGCGCCCGGCTGGTCACGGTGGATGAAGATGGCGTCCAGATCGCGCATGAGGCCCTCATCCGCTCCTGGCCCCGGCTGACCGAATGGCTGGCCGAGGGGCGCGCCGGGCTCCGCATCCAGCGGGGGCTCGCGGAATCGGCATCGGCGTGGGCCGGATACGGCCGCGATCCGGCCGCCCTGTACCGGGGTGCGCCACTGGCCGCGGCGCTGTCCTGGGCCGGGGAGGATGGGGGACGGACCGGTCTCACCGCCCAGGAGCAGGAATTCCTCGACGCGAGCAGCGCGGCGGAGGCCGCTGAGCGGGTCGCCGCCGTGCGGACCAGCCGACGGCTGCGCGCACTCGTGGGCATGCTCCTGGCGCTCCTGCTGGCGGTGAGCGGCGCGGCCGGTGTCGCCGTCTGGCAACGCCAGACGGCCTTGACCGCCGAACGCGCGGCCATGTCCGGGCAACTGGCCGCCCAGTCGCTCGCGTTCGAGAACGCCGACCCGGACGCCGCCTCGCTGGCCGCGCTGGCCGCGTGGCACGCGATGCCGACGGTGACGGCCGGTTCCGCGCTGCTCAGCACCATGGGCTGCTGCGCGTCCCCGCAGGCGACGATGCTGGGGGAACAGGGAAACATCGACGGGCTGGCCTTCAGCCCCGACGGCAGGCTGCTCGCCTCCGGCGGCGACGACGACAAGCTGCACCTGTGGGATACCGCCACCGGCACGCCGCTGGCCGCGCTGACCGGGCATACCGCGCCCGTCAATGCGATTGCCTTCAGCCCCGCCGGCCAGCTGGTGGCTACCGGCTCCGCCGATGACACGATCCGCATCTGGAGGGTGGCGACCCGCCGCACCATCGAGACGCTTACCGGGGACACCGATGCCATCGAGGACCTGGCGTTCGCCCCCGGCCCGAGCGGCCAGATCCTCGCCTCGGCGTCGCGCGACGGAACGGTACGCATCTGGAACCTCAGCACCGGGCACGCGGACGCGGTACTGCCGTTCCGCGGCAGCTTCATGCGCTCGGTCGCGTTCAGCCCGGACGGCAAGACGCTCGCGACCGGGGGAAGCGACATGAAGGTTACCCTGTGGAATATCGCTGACTTGTCGCGTCCCGAGCTCGCCCAGACACTCACCGGGGCTACCAAGACCATCATCAGCCTGGCGTACAGCCCAGGAGGAAAGACCATCGCCGCTACGGAAACCAACGGCGGTGCCATGATGTGGAGCACAGCGGGCGGTACCGGCGTCCCGCTTCGCGGGGGGACGCACACATCGACAGGCCTGGCGTTCAGCAGCGACGGGAGCATGCTGTTCAGCGGGGCCTCCTACGATCACCTGCTGCTGTGGGACTCCGCGACGGGACGGCAGCTGCCCACGGGAGGCGAGGCGACCCTCGGAGACGTCACCGTGCTCGCCTTCAGCCCGGCCACCGACTCGATCGCGGTCGGCGGCCTGGGCGGGGCACTGAGGATCTGGCGCTCCCCGGTCCCGCGGTTCACCGGCCACACCAGCGGCGTCGCCGGCGTGACCATCACCCCGGACGGGACGACGGTTGCCTCGGTCGGCTCGGACCGCACGCTGCGAACCTGGAACCGCGCCGGGCAGTTGCGTGTCACGGTGAGGCTGCCCAAGCCGGCCACCACGGTCGCGATCAGCCCCGACGGCAGGTTCGTCGTGACCGGCGGGCACGACAACGCGGTAACCGTCAGGAGCCTGCCGGACCTGACGCTCGTGACCAGCTTCCCGGCCGGCACCTCCGTCAGCGATGTGGCCTTCGCGGCGCGCAGCGGCACACTGGTCGCCGCATCGGCCGGGACCAAGATCCTGATGTGGGACATCGGCACCAGGCAGCCGCGAGCCTCGTTCTCAGCCGGCACCCGCGTCAACCGCATCGCGTTCAGCCCGGACGGCCGCGCGCTGGCCGCGGTCACCAACGCGGGGACCGTCCTGAAGTGGACCATCGGCACCACGCACCGGATCGTGGGCCACGCCACGGTATCGGGACCGCTCGACGCCGTCTCGTTCAGTCCTGACGGCCGGGTCGTCGCAACCGCGGGCAGTGACGGGGAAATCACCTTGTGGAGCGCCGCGCGGCTCAAGCCGCTGGCCGTCTTGCCCGGTCCGCTGGCTAAGATCCAGTCACTTGCCTTCTCCCATGACGACAAGACCCTGGCCGCGGCGGAAAGCAACGGCACCATCACCTTGTGGCGCACCAGCGACGATTCCCAGCTGGCCACCTTGACCGACGGTCACCAGCAGGTCAATTCCCTCGCGTTCACCCCGGACGGAACCTCGCTCATTTCCGGCGCCAACTCCGGCCGGATCATTTCCTGGACCCTCGATCCCGCCACGGTGTTCCGGCAGGACTGCCAGATCCTGGCGAACGACCCCGGCCGCGCCGCCGCCGAAAACCTCGTCCCCTTTGCGTCGTACCCCGCCCTGTGCCCCTGAGCTGACCTCCGCGACAGCAGCCGCAAGCTGGCGTCTAGCGCAGCCGCGGGACTGACCTCCGCGACAGCAGCCGCGGGCGGGCATCTAGCACGGCGGCCCCCGATCACCCGTTTGCCTGGCCCGGTCTAGCGCCGCCGCTCGGCCTGACCGGGGCGGTGGCCCGGTTGCGCAATCGACACGTAGCGGGCGGGGGCGAGCCGGGGCGGATGTGGTAGGCGATACGGACGGTACGGTCAGGGCGGTCAGGGCGGTCAGGGCGAGTGGTACAGGCGGTACAGGTAGTACAGGTGGTGCGGACGATGCGAGCAGTGCGGACGGTGCGGGCGGACGGGGCGGACTGTCACGCGGCCGTCTCCCCGCGACAGCACCATGGGCGTTACCACAGCCGGCTGGCCGGCGGCTTCTCCGGAACGCTACCGGATCAACTCCTTTGATCCGAAACTTTTCGAATTCTTTAGTAAATTTGTGTCCTATCACTATTTTTCCGAAACGTTTCTCGTGGCGGAAACAACGGAATATCCCGCTATTGACAATGACTACGCGCACGTCTTACGTTCGAGTCACAGCAGAATTGCGAAATATTTCGGAAGATGTTTCGATCCTCCGCAATCGCTGAGTGCGGCACATAGCGTCCCGGGCAGGGATGACATCCCGCTGGTCGGCCCTGCCCGGGCACCCCTTTCGCAGTCCCCTCGCAAAGGGAGCCCGTGGTGCGCCGCCGCATGCTTCGAGCCGCTGCCCACCCAGACGTGGCACGAGGGTTGTGACCACCCGCAACCCTCGTGCCACATGTTCGTGTCCGGCGGGTGGCCCCGGGACGGCTACCGGGAACCGTGTGCCTGTGCGCGGACCGGCGGAGTCAAGATGTCGCCGACCGCCTCCACGAGCAGCGTCATCTCGTAGGCGACCTGGTCCATGTCGCAATCCGGCGCGGCCAGCACCGCCAGGCATGAGCCGTCGCTGACCGCCTTCACCAGCATCACTCCGCGCTCCATCTCCACCAGGGCCTGGATCACCGACCCGCCCTCGAACACCCGCGCAGCGCCATCGGTGAGACCAGTCAGGCCGGACGTGATGGCGCAGAGCTGTTCGGCGCGATCGGCCGGGATGGAGTCGGACACCGCCAGCGGCACCCCGTCCGATGACACGACGACCGCGTGCGCGATATCCGCGACCCGTTCGGTGAAGTCGGTGACCAGCCAGTCCAGGCTGGGATTCACGTCGTCCGCGTTACGCAACGCCCGCCCCTTTCTTGTGCACCGCAATCATCATCAGCAGCCTGGCGTCATGGGCCCGTTGGCCGGTCGGTCTCGGAACCGGACGCCTGCGCCCGGCGGGTACCGCGCTGGAACCCGGCGAGGCGGGCGCGGGCGGTGTCGGCCGACCGCGGCTGCCCGGCAGGCCTCGCCTGCCCGGCTGACCCGGCAGGCATCGGCGGAGCGCTGGCGGGCATGCGGCGTTCGCCGACCGAACCCGGAACCATGTTGGCCCGCGGAATGCGCTGCGGCAACCCGGCGGCGGTGACCTGGCCGCGGACAGGCGTGGCCGCCGATTCCGCGGCGCGCCATCCGGCGTCGGCCGCCGAATTCCAGTTGGCCCGCATTTCCGCGCCGGCCTCCGTCGGACCCTGCATCCCCGGCCGGGCCATGCCGCTGCCGCGGCGGAACCATTCGGAGGCCATCGATTCGAAGATCGGAACCGGCTCGGCCGCGCCCGGGATAATGACGAGCGGAGAGCCTTCCGGCCCCCGGCCGGCTGAGGTAGCGGAAGCCTGGACCGAGCCGCCAGCCAGAACAGGGCTAGCCGGAACCGGGTCAGCCGGAACCGGGTCAGCCGGAACGGGGCCAGCCAGAACAGGGCCAGCCAGAACAGGGCCAGCCGGAGCCGAGGCAGCCGAGACAGAAGCAGCCGCATCGGAAGCCGCCACTTCGGAGGCCGCGGGTTTGCGGCTGGACCGGTGACGGCCGAACGCGGACCAGCCGCCGGAGCCGGACGCGGGCTTCGCCGCTGTGGCGTACTGTCCCTCCGGCCACCCGAGGGTCTCGTCGGCCTGCGCGGTGATGAGCGCGTCAGGAATCCAGACCAGAGCCGTCAGCCCGCGCGGGGCGGCTGGCCGCAACCGTACCCGCACGCCGTGCCGCGCCGCCAGGTGTGACACCGCGAACAGGCCCATGTGCCTGGACACCGACACGTCAGCGAGCGGCGGGTTGTCCAGCCGCCAGTTGAGCTGAGCCAGCCGTTACGGCGGCACGCCGATGCCGCTGTCGGTAACCTCGATCAGGATCCCGCCGCTGTCCAGGCTGTGACCGGAGACGTGAACCTGGCTGTCGTTCGACGAGAACAAGGTGGCGTTCTCGATGATCTCCGCGAGCAGGTGGACGATGTCGTTAACTGATTGACCCGACACGGCCATACCGGGCTGGATATTCAGTACCACCCGGTTGTACTGCTGGATCTCGGACGCCGCGGCGCGCACCATGTCCGTCAGGGCGAGCGGCTCGGCCCGCTTGCGGGCGGGCTCGTGACCGGCCAGCACGAGCAGGTTCTCCGAATGCCGTCGCATGCGCGTGACCAGGTGGTCCATCGTGAACAGGTTTGACAGACGACCGGGATCGTCCTCGCTCTGCTCCAGTGAATCAATCAGCCGCACGAGCCGTTCCAGCAACGACTGGCTACGTCTGGACAGGCTGACGAACATCGCGTTCATGCTGCCCCGCAGCATCGCCTCGTTACCGGCCAGCCGGACCGCTTCCCGGTGGACCTGGTCGAACGCGCGCGCGACCTGCCCTATCTCGTCGATCGAATGCACGCTGACCGGCATCACGTCCACACTGTCCGGTGGTTCTTCCGCGTCGCTGATCTCGCTCACTTTCTGCGGAAGCCGTACGCTCGCGATCTCCAGCGCGTCGGAGCGCAGCGTCCGCAGCGGACGCACCATGGACCGGGCCACGATGAACGTGGCAATCAGCACGGTGAGCAGCAGCGCGAGGGACAAGATGCCGGTGAGGACGGCAGAGCGCTGGGCCCCCTGCTGAAGTACCTGGCTCTGCGCGACCACGGAGGCGGCGAGCTGGGATTCCACGTTGCGCATCCGGCCGATCGTGTCGGACATCGACGTGTACCACTGGCCGGGCGTGACGTTGGCCACCTGAGTGGTACCGGAGTCGACCATCAGCGACTCGAGGACCTGGTTCTGGTCCATGGACGGGGTCGCCACGGTCGTGTCGAACAGGCTCTCCTGCGGAGCCGTGGCGGACGTCTGGAATGCCGTTTCGTCGCTGGCCTGCTGAGTCTGCGCGGTAGTGAGGGCCTGCGGTGTACCAAGATCAAACTGACGCTCGACCAGCGCCGCGTAGAGAATCCCGCGCTGCAATGAGGCGTCATCTTTCATCCGGGACAGCGCGTCAAGCGTACGGACGGTGTCCGCCAGCGCCGGGTTGGCGGAGTCCTGGGCGACCTCGTCGTTGAACGCGATCAGCTCGGAGATCGTCGCTGAATACTCCGTGATCAGCGGAGATGTGTCCGGCACCGCCCCGACGGCCGCGACAGCCCGCAGACCGGGCAGGTCGGCGAGCCTGGCCAGCACCACGGCCGCCTTGTCCTGGGTCTGGACCGGGTAACTGGCGCCGATTCCGCTCGCCATCCGCTGCACCTGCGCGGCCCACCCGTCGGTGACCCGGTACTGTCCCTGGAGCTGCGCGAACTTAGTGTCCGGCCGCCCGGCCGCGATATACCCGGCGGTGAAGTCGCGCTCGTCTTCGAGCGCCTGAGCTAGACCTGTGACCTGCTGGGCCAGCAGCGCCATCTGCCTGACCTGGCCGAACCCGCTCGCGGTGCTGGCCGCTGCGCCCACGCGCAGGCCGCCGAGGAGAAGCCCCATCATCGTCGGTATCGCGATGAGGGCGATGAGCCGCGATGTCACCCGCCAGTTGCTGAGGGCCAGGAACGGGCCGCCCGCGGGCCGGCGCGGCCGAGCCGGGGAACGGACGGGACGCGCAGCCGGCAACTCGACCTCAGGTGACTGACCCATCTCTCGTACCCTCGCTCGTGCAGACCACCGCCCTCGAAATAACGGCTTGCAAGGACTCTCGAAAGCCGGCTGGCTATCGAGGGCTTCGGTGGAAACGGGGCCGCCACGCTCAACGCCGTCAAAGGTGCGGTATGGCCGGTGCCCTTACATTAACCTAACGGTACGCAAACTACAGGCAATATGGTGATATACCAGGAAATCTGCCCTTCTCATGTTTGCAACGCGCCCGATGTAAAGATTTCACCGGCAAGTTGGCACAGAGTGGGTAACGTTCGTTTCCGGCGGAACCTGCCGACCGGGCCGGTCGGCCACGGGTGCCATCTCTGGCGCGTTCGTCGCGGCCGGCACGCAGCTGGTGGCCGCGGCCAAGGTCAAGGACCCGGACATGACCATCGCGAGCGAACTAGTGGTCAATACCGTCCAGCGCGCCGGGGACTGAGCAGAAAGAAGATCTTAGGGCGTACCTTAAATTAAGGTGTTGTCGCTATGTGCCGCCGCACCTGAATGTAAATGCGTACATTCAGCGCATTAGCCCGACGTTCCCGGCAAAGTGATCTCCCGGCCGGACGCCAGCCGATCCTCGCGCAAACGACAACGATGCCCGTTTTCTAGGGTTTTGTCGGGTCCAGTCCGTGGCCGCCACCCGGCGTGACCGGGGGGCTGTGGCCCACCGCCCACGTTCTTGCGGGGCGCCGGAACGCCGGGACGCCGGGAACGGGCTACGGGAGGGCGGCGAGCAGGGCCGCGACTCGGGTGAGGCGCTCGTCGGATCCGGCGCCGGAGAGGTTGATCCGCACCAGCGCGCAGGCCGAGCGGACGCCCGCCTGCGCGAGGTGCCCGGCGGTGACGGCGTCCCCGTGCAGGTTCGGGTTGCCGTGCGCGGCCAGGCGGGCGGCTAGGGCGGCGACCCGCGCGCCGATCTCGGCGACCCGTATCGGCACGTCGGCTGCGCCGGAGAGCGCGGTCGGCGCCCCGGGCTGGCCAGGCTCGCGGAGCGCGGCGATCACCGCGCGGTAGGCGTCGGCGTCGGCCTGGACGAGCGGCGCGACCGCGTCAGCCAGCCGCTCGGCATCCGCCGCGAGCTCTGCGGCCCCGGTGAGCTGCCGGGCCGACCGGCGCGCCGTCATCACGCACAGGCTGGCGGCCAGCGCGACCCCGAGCGCCGCCGCGGAACCCCCGGCCGGCGCCGGCTTATCCTCGGCCAGCACCTCCAGGAACGACCGCACCGGCAGGTCAAGATAATTCGTCGCAGTGCTGTCTTGTTCGCTCGCAGTGCTGTCTTGTTCGCTCACGCGAGACCGACTACCTCGCCGTTGGCGTCGATGTCGATCCGCTCGGCGGCGGAGTTGGCCGCCAGGCCTGGCATGGTGCGCATGTCCCCGCAGATCGCGTAGATGAAACCGGCGCCGACCGATGCACGGGCCTGTCTGACCGGCAGGCGCCAGCCGGTCGGCGCGCCCTTGAGCTTGGGGTCCGATGACAGCGACAGCTGGGTCTTGGCCACGCATACGGGCAGGCCGCCGAACCCGCGGCGCTCGAACGCGTCGAGCTGCCTGGCCGCCTCGGTCGAGTAGTCAACGCCGTCGGCGCCGTACAGGCGGGTGGCGATCGTCTCGATCTTGGTCCGGAGCGAGGCCGAACCCGGGTACAGGAAACGGAACGACGAAGGCCCCGACGCGGCCTCGGCCACGGCCTCCGCCAGTTCCACGGCACCGCGGCCCCCGTCGGCGAAGTGGGTGCAGACCGCCGGCCGGACGCCCATCGACTCCGCGACCTCGCGGATGGCGGCGTGCTCCGACCCGAAGTCACCGGGCATGGCGTTGATCGCCACTACCGGGGTGACCCCGTGCGCCAGCACGTTCTCGATCTGCTTGCGCAGGTTGGCGGCGCCGGTCACCACCTCGTCCGGGTTCTCCGACAGCATGGCCTCCGGCAGCGGCCGGCCCGCCACCACCCGGTGCCTGCCGGAGTGTGCCTTCAGCGCCCGGACCGTGGTGACCACCACGGCCGCGTCCGGGGTCAGGCCGGAGACCCGGCACTTGATGTTGAAGAACCGCTCCGCGCCCATGTCGGCGCCGAACCCGGCCTCGGTGATCAGGAACTCGCCGCTGCGGATGCCGATCAGGTCCGCGACCACGGAGGAGTTCCCGTGCGCGATGTTGCCGAACGGCCCGGCGTGCACGAGCACCGGAGTGTTTTCCAGGGTCTGCAGCAGGTTGGGCTTGATCGCGTCACGCATGATCACGGTCATCGCCCCGGCCGCCTTGAGCTGCTCGGCGGTCACCGGCTCACCGGACGGCGTGTATCCCACCACGATCCGGCCCAGGCGCGTCCTCATGTCCTGGAGCGAGGATGAAAGCGCCAGCACCGCCATCACCTCGGAGGCCGCGGTGATATCGAACCCGGTTTGCCGCGGAACTCCGTCGGCCGCGGTACCCAGGCCGATCACCACGTTGCGCAGTGCCCGGTCGTTGACGTCGAGCACCCGGCGCCAGCTGATCGTGTGCTGGTCGATGCCCAGCACGTTGCCCATGTGCAGGTGGTTGTCCAGCATCGCCGCGAGCTGGTTGTGCGCCGCCGTCACCGCGTGCATGTCGCCGGTCAGGTGCAGGTTCAGCGACTCGAACGGCACGGCCTGGCTGTAGCCGCCGCCCGCGGCGCCGCCCTTGATCCCGAACGTGGGGCCCATCGACGCCTGCCGGATCGAGATCGTGGCGCGCTTGCCGATGTGCCGCATGGCCTGGCCGAGCCCGATCGTGGTGGTGGTCTTGCCCTCGCCGAGCGGGGTCGGCGTGACGGCGGTGACCACCACGTAGCGGGCCCGCGGCCGGCCGGCCAGCGCCTCGATGGCGCCGAGCCCGATCTTGGCGACGAACTCGCCGTAGGGCTCGATAAGCCAGGGCGGTATTCCGACGTCCTCGCCGATCTCGGCGATCGGCTTGAGCGTGGCCTGCCGGGCAATTTCCAGCGCAGTAGGCATCGGCATCTGAATCATTCCTCCGACCCAGGGAAATGCAACTCCTGATGCGCATGTTGCCGTAGTTTCGGGACTTTCGTCCATGGGCCGGAACCCAAAACAAACGCGGCCAGATCTGCGTTTTCCGACAGCGGACTAGGGAATTGGCGGAGTCCCATGAGTATGGAAGGATTCGATGGTCTTCAGACCCCAAGCCTGGCCCTTGGCGCGCTCGGCCTGCGTCCAGGTGATCGTCCGCCAGTCCGGCGCCAGCAGCAGCCGCGCCACCGGGTTGCACAGCTCGATGCGGTTACCGCCCGGCTCGTACACGTACAGGAAGAACGTCTGCTGGATCGCGTGCTTGTGCGGGCCGGTCTCGATGAACACCCCGCGATCCAGGCAGGTGTCCGCCGCCTTCAAGATGTCCTCCCTGGTATCGGTGGCGAAGGCCACGTGATGCAGCCGCCCGTGGCTTCCGGTCCAGTCCTGCGCGTACACCACGTCGTAGCTCTTGCTGGCGAAGTGCAGCCACTGGCCGGATATCGTCCCGTCGTCGAGCATGATCTGCTCGGTCACCCGGGCGCCGAGCACGTCCCTGATGAACGCCCCGTTCGGCGTGACGTCCGCGGCCAGGTAGTTCACGTGGTCCAGGCGGCGCACGCTCACGCCGCGGGCCGGGTAAGCCTGCGCCTGGTTCTTCAGCGCCGGCCTCAGCTCATCCGACGGCGGCTCGTACCACTCGCTCTCCCAGTACAGCTCCAGCTCGTGCCCGTCCGGGTCGCGGAACACGTACGTGGCCCCGATCCCCGGATCGCCGTCCTTCCAGCCGACACCGAGCCCGCTCGCCTCGATGGCCGCCACCCGCCGCTCCAGCGCCGCCTGGCTCTCCGCGCGCAGGCCCACCCGCCGGATCCCCGAGGTGTCGTGCGCCGTCAGCTTCAGCGTGTGCCGCTCGTAATCGTCCCAGGTCCGCAAGTACACCGAGTTGCCCTCGCGGCTGACCTCGGTGAGCCCGAGCACCTGGGTGAAGAACCACAGCGACCGGTCCGCCTCCGGCGTCAGCAGCTCGAAGTAGCCGAGGTGGGCGATGTCATGAAGCGGCGGGAGTGACATGGTTGCCCTCTCTAGGAAAGACCGTTCCGTCGAAGAGCTTGCGCGCGGTCCTTACCACCCCGGCGCGCAGCACGCGCGGCTGCTGGCCGCGCCGGTCGAGCTCCACCTCGGCCAGCAGGTGGCCGCTAGGATGCTCGATGTCGATCCGCGGGCCGGTGATACCGGGGTCATGGCCCACCGCACCTTCGATCAGAACGGCGGTGGCGACACTGACCGCGCCCAGCACCCCGATCGACTGGTGCACGCGCACCGGGATGAACGTCCGGGTGCAGATCGACCCGCCGTCGGCCGGCGGGGCGACGAGGGAGACCTTCGGGACCGTGGCGTCGCGCACATCGCCCAGGCCCATCGCCTGGCCGGCTTCCAGCCGCACCCTGGTCACCTGGCCGAGCAGCGCGGTGTCGGCTTCCAGCTCGGCGACCGGCTCGTAGCCGGTCCTGCCCAGGCTCTTGGCCGCCACGACCACGACCGGCATGCCATTGTTCACGCAGGTCACCGGGATGCCGCCGAAGACATCCCGGACGTTGCCGGTGGGCAGCAGGGTGCCGTTATCGCCGTTCTGCTGACCTTCGAAGGACAGCACCACCGCGGCCGCGGTACCCGGCACCCCGTCGATGGCGGTGTCGCCGGCGTAGATTACCTCCCGACCAGGCCGTACCGGGAAGCTGGCCGTGGCGAAGCCACCGGTGTTGAGCATGCGGATCCGTACCGGCGGACCCGAGACCAGGCCGCGCTCGACCGCGAACGGGCCGACGCCGGCGAGCAGGTTCCCGCAGTTCTGCCGGTCGGACACGGTCGCGGCGTCGACGCCAACCTGGAGGAACAGGTAGTCGACGTCGGCATCCGCGTGCGGGGAGGGGGACACGATCGCGACCTTGGAGGTCAGCGGGTGCGCGCCGCCGATGCCGTCGATCTGGCGGGGATCGGGGCTGCCCATGATGCGCAGCAGCAGCTCATCGCGCTCCGCCCGGTCAGCGGGAAGGTCATCGGCGAGGAAGTACGCGCCCTTCGACGTCCCGCCGCGCATGAGCATGCAGCGAATCCCGGTCATGGCCCGTACCTGCGCGCGTACTCCTCGGCGGTCAGGTACTCCGCAGCCGCCAGCTTAGGGCGCAGCCCGTACAGGTCGAGGCCGAGCTCACCCGCGGCGAGCTTGGACCGGCTGACCTCCTCCTTGGCAAGCCGGGCCGCCGAAGCGTCCGCCGCCACGCCGGCCTGGGCCCGCGGCACGCACACCACGCCGTCGTCGTCGGCCACAATGACGTCGCCGGGCCGGACGATCTGGCCGCCGACGGTGACCGGCACGTTGACCGCGCCGACGGTCTCCTTGACGGTGCCCTGGGCGCTGACCGCCGCCGACCAGACCGGGAAGCCCATGGCACGCAGCTCGGCGACATCACGGACTCCGGTGGTGGTGACCAGGCCGCGTACCCCGCGCGCCGCCATCGACGTGGCGAGCAGCTCGCCGAACAGCCCGTCCGAGCACGGCGAGGTGGTGGTGAGCACCAGCACGTCGCCGTCCCGGCACTGTTCCACCGCGGCGTGCAGCATGAGGTTGTCGCCTGGCCAGCACACCACGGTGATCGCGGTGCCGGCGATCCTGGCGCCGTGCTGGATCGGCCGCAGTCCGGGGCCGAGGTAACCGGACCGGCCGATCGCCTCGTGCACCGTGGCGACGCCGTAGCCGCCCAGCTTGCCCGCCATGGCGGGGTCGGCCCGGACGATATCGGTGACGATGATGTTCTGCATCAGGACAGCCTGTCCGTGACCTGCGGGTACACGCGCATGTAGGCCTCGCCCATGGTCGCCGTGGGCAGTCCTAGGTTCGGTCCCGCGTTGCGCTTGAGCTGGGTACCGCGACGCCGGGCCAGGTCCGTGTAGTACTCCCACAGGTGCTGCTGGGCGGCCATGCACTCCATCGCCTTGCGCTTGGTGTCGAAGACGGCCGTGATATCCAGCAGGACTTCTGGCTTGAAGCCGCACATCTCGGGCTGATGCGGCTCGAACTGGAAGACTGGCGGAGCCCCCGCGGGCTCCCCCGGTGCCGGGTAGCCGACCGCCTGCGCGAGCACCCGCGCCCGCAGCGCCATCTGCCCGGCGGCCGGGTGGTCGTAGTTGTACGGGTCCTCCAGCGGGTGCGTCAGCACCACGGACGGGTTCACCTCGCGGTAGACCCGGACCAGCCGGTCGACCAGCTCGTCGGTCTCCCGCAGCGGGTAGTCCCCCGCGTCGAGGAACTCGATCCTGGCGCCGAGCACCGCGGCCGCGTTCTCCGCCTCGCCGCGGCGCAGCGCCTTCACCTCGTCGAGCGTCTTGCCTGCCCGCCAGGCGCTCGCCGACTCCCCCCGCTCGCCGAAGCTGAGGCATACCACGCTCACGCTCTCGCCGCGGGCTGCGGCCAGGGCGATCGCGCCGCCAGCACGCCACACGAAGTCGGCGGCGTGCGCGCTGATCACCAGTGTCCCGGTCATTCCCCGCCTTCCCGTAGTGCCCCGATCACGCTGCGCAGGTGATTTCGCGCCGCCTCCCCCGCGTCCTCCGCGTGTCCGGCGCAGATGGCCTCGATGATCGCCAGGTGCTCGCGCAGCGAGACCTGCGCGCGCCCCGGTCGCAACGACAGCCTGAACTGGTGCCTGACCAGCTGCGCGTTCAGCCGCTCGAGCAGCCCGGCCGCGACATCCTGACCGGAGATCTCCCGCACCATCCGGTGCAGCTCGGAGTTGAGCGCCGAGTACTTCAGCGTCTCACCGTCGCCCACCGCGCGCGTCAGCGCGTCGCCGAGGTCGCGGAGCCGTCCGGCCTGGTCCGGCGTGACCCGCTCGGCCGCCTTGGCGGCGCACAGCCCCTCCAGGACCATCCGGCACTCGGTGATGGCGACGGCCTCGTCGAGCGTGACCACCCGGACGCGGGCGCCGCGGTTGGGTATCCGCTCGACCAGATGCTCCGCGGTAAGGTCGATCAAGGCGGCTCGCACGCTCGCCCGGGTAACCCCGAAGTTGCCGGCCAGCTCCTCCTCGACCAGCCGCTGCCCGGGGGCGAAATCACCGCTGAGGATGGTCTGCCGCAGCGCGTCGCGGGCCAGGCGGCGCGCCGCCTCCCCTGATCGGATACTCTCCATATCCTGCCACTTTAGAAAAGTACCGACAAAATTGTCAACAATCCGTGATCGCTTCCGCCCCGCCGAGGTAGGCGGTGATGACCCGGGGATCACGGCGTACCGCCCGCGGCACGTCGTCGGCGATGACGTGCCCGAACTCCAGCACCACCACCCGGTCGCAGACGCTCAGCACCAGGCCCATGTCGTGCTCGATCAGCAGCATTGACTGCCCCTGGCTGGCCAGCGCGCGCAGGCAATGGCCGAGTTCGGCGCTCTCCCCCGTGTCCAGGCCCGCGGCGGGTTCATCCAGGCACAGCAGCCGCGGCCGGGCGGCGAGCGCGCGGGCGACGCCGACCAGCTTGCGCTGACCCGTGGACAGCTGGCCGGGCATCAGGTCGGCCGCCCACGCGAGGCCGACCAGCCCGAGCGTCCGCTCGACGTCCGCGTGACGGGACGCCACCAGCAGGTTCTCGCGCACGTCGAGATCGTCGAACAGCTCCGTGCTCTGCCAGGTGCGGGCCAGCCCGCGGCGCGCCCGCTCGTGCGGCGCCAGCCGCCCGAGATCGGTCCCGTCCAGCTCGACGCGCCCGGCATGGCCGACGAAACCGGTGACGGCGTCGACCAGGGTGGTCTTCCCCGCGCCGTTAGGCCCGATCAGGCCGACCAGTTTCCCCTCGCGCACCTCGAGATCGACCTCGCTCACCGCGTGCACCCCGCCGAACGCCACCGACAGCGAACTCACCGTGAGCACGACGCGCCCGCTCCCGTCCCCCGCCGCCACCTCCGCGTCCCGCGCCAGCGGTGCTAGCCCGGGGGGACGACCCCCCAGAACCCCCCGCTCCCGGGGGGACCCATCCCCCCGGCCCCCCCTTGGGTGGATCCGCCGGTAGAAGTCGCCGGCCACGCCCTCGGGGTTCTGCAGCAAGGTGAAGATCAGCACCGCACCGCCGAACAGCAGGAACCAGTTCCCGTTCAGCCCGAACCACTTGTCGAGCGCGTAGGGCAGCAGGGCCTGGGCCGAGATCAGGCCGGCGAACACCGCGCCGGAGATCAGCGTGATGCCGCCCGCGTAGGCGAACGCGATCAGGCTGAGCGCGGT
>Ga0126381_100003131_pt1 | contig 18049 bp, 15 predicted proteins | sample PanSoiMetPlot_28_FD_96465 | JGI IMG/M metagenome (GOLD analysis project Ga0126381, IMG submission 96465) | Tropical forest soil microbial communities from Panama - MetaG Plot_28 | ecosystem: Environmental > Terrestrial > Soil > Tropical forest > Bulk soil | place: Panama | collected 2016-02-17 | reverse complement strand
CACCTCGACCGCGTTCGCGAAACGCTGGGATTCGGCCGCAGCCTGGCCGTCCTCGCGCGGCGCGAGTCCCGAGAGGAGCGCCCGTGAAGGTGGTACTGTTTTGCGGAGGCCTGGGGATGCGCCTCCGGGACTACGCCGAGAACGTGCCGAAGCCGATGGTCCCCATCGGGTACCGGCCCATCCTGTGGCACTTGATGAAATTCTACGCCCACCATGGGCACAAGGACTTCGTTCTCTGCCTGGGCTACCGGGGCGATTTGATCAAACACTACTTCCTGAATTACGAAGAGTTCGTCACCAACGACTTCGTTCTCTCCGAGGGCGGTCGGAAGCGCGAGCTGTTGTCGTCCGACATTTCCGACTGGAAGATCACGTTCGTGGATACGGGCCAGTCATCGAACATCGGTGAGCGCCTTTCCCTGGTGAAGCAGCATCTCGCGGGAGCTGGGACCTTCCTCGCGAACTACGCGGACGGTCTCTCCGACCTCCCTCTGCCGAAGCAGATCGAGCATTTCCAGAAGAGTGATGCGGTGGCGAGCTTTCTCTGCTGCAAGCCAAATCTGTCGTACCACTCGGTCTCGTCGGACGGCAATGGCGTGGTCACAGGATTCCATGACATCGTGCAATCCGGCGTCCGGGTGAATGGCGGTTTCTTCATCTTCCGGCAGGACATCTTCAAGTATCTGCACCCGGGAGAAGAGCTGGTGCTCGAGCCCTTCCAGCGTCTCATCGCGGAGAAAAAGCTTGTCGGGTACAACTATGACGGCTTCTGGATCGCGGTGGACACCGCCAAGGAGAAGCAGCGGGTCGATGAGCTGTTCGCCACCGGCAACCCGCCCTGGCAGGTCTGGGGCAACGGGAGACGGTCGTAGATGATCGCGTTCCCCCTCCCCGACGCCCCGGTCATTCTGTGCCTTGGGGCCCACCCGGATGACATCGAGATCGGGTGCGGCGGCACCCTGCTCGCCTGGATTGCCGCTCGCCCACGCACGACAGTCCACTGGGTGGTTCTGTCAGGTGGAGGCACGCTCCGGGAGACGGAGGCCCAGGCCAGTTCCGCGAAGTTTCTGGCAAGAGCCAAAGCTGGATATCTCACGGTCGAGCGGTTCCGGGATGGGCACTTCCCAGCAGCGCTGACGGAGTTGAAGGACCGGTTCGCGGCCCTCCGGGACGCCGTGAAGCCCGATCTGCTATTCACGCACTATCGCGAGGACCGGCATCAGGATCACCGCACCGTGTCGGACGTGACGTGGCAGACCTTCCGGAACGACTTGGTGCTGGAATACGAGATCCCCAAGTACGACGGCGATCTGGGCCACCCTAATGTCTTCGTGCCGCTGACGACCGCCCAGCTCAAGGTCAAGACAGACCACTTGATGGCCGCGTTTCCTTCCCAGCGGTCCAAGCGCTGGTTCACGCCCGAAACGTTTGCAGCGCTGCCCAGGCTCCGCGGCATCGAAAGCGGCGCTCCCGACGGGTACGCCGAAGCGTTCTTCGCCCGAAAGATGGTTCTCCAATCCTGAGCACACCCCCTTCACAGCAGGGCTCCGCACCGGGGGGGGAGCCGATCAGCATCGGCCTCTTCGGCCACGTCGGCAACGGGAATCTGGGTGACGAGGCCACCGTGACGGCCATGATGGAGAACCTCCGCCTTCGGCTCCCCCAGGTGCACCTGGTGCTCTTCTCGCTGAACCCTCTCGAGACTGCCGAGCGCTACGGATTACCGACGTTTCCAATTCGCAGAGCCCCGCCTCTGGGGTTCGGAGTCGAGCCTCCTCCGCCATCCGGACCAAACCCCGCATGGCGGGAACGCCTCAAGGCCATCCCCTGGATCCGCGCAACGTTCCGCGTTGGTCGCGACCTGGTCGGGGGCTTCGCCCAGCTACCTGCCGAGCTCCGATTCCTGTGGGTGAGCTACCGGCGGCTACGAGCCGTCGACCTCCTCCTCGTGACTGGCTCGGGGCAGCTGAACGATTCAGATGGCGGACCTTGGGCCTACCCCTACACGCTGGCGAAATGGGCCTTCCTGGCCCGCCTGGCCGGCGTCCCCCTGGTGTTCGCCAGCGTGGGTGCGGGCACCGTGACCACACCGCTCGGCCGTCTGTTCCTGCGAAGCGCCCTGCGGAGCGCCGAGTACCACTCCTGCCGGGATGATTGGACAGCCCGGGTAGTCGGGAGCCTCCGCGTTCGTGGACCTCACCCGGTGACCGCCGACTTGGCGTTCAGCTTGCCGGTGCCACCTGCGCGGCCACCCGCCCAAAGCCGGCGCGCGACCGTAGTCGGCGTGAATCCTCTGCCCTATTTTGACGCGAGCTATTGGCCGATCGCGGATCCCGCGCGGTACGAGCCCTACGTTCAGGCGCTCGCCGCCTTCTGCGCTGCCCTGCTCGACGCGGGCTACAATGTGACCCTGTTCTCGACGCAGATTCGCGCCGATCCACCGGTCGCTGCCGACGTCGAGCGTCGCATCGGCCCGGACACTGGCCGGACCGGGCGCCTCTCGAATATTCACCCGAAAACGGTGTCGGAACTCTTTACGGCCGTAGCCCAGATGGATTTCGTCGTCCCGACCCGGTTCCATGGCATTGTGTTTGCCGGCCTGCTCGGGAAGCCGATCCTGTGCCTCAGCTACGAACCCAAGTCGCGCGCAGTCATGGAGACCTTGTCGCAGGGGCGTCATGTCATGGAAGTCGAAAGAATATCATCGCAGGCGCTGCGGGACGCCTTCGACGACCTCGTCGCGAATCGGGCGACCGTCTCCGCGACCCTCGCGGCGCGGGTGCCGGTCCTGGTGGGCCAGCTGCAGCGCCAGTACGACCTGATCGTGGACTACGCCACCAAAGCCCAACCCACGCTGATCCAGCGCACGAGCGCTCCATGAGTACGATTGACAGAAATCCACGCGTGAGCATCGGGATGCCGGTGTTCAACGGGGAACCGTTTGTCGGCGAAGCGCTCCGAGGCATTCTGGCGCAGACCTACGAGGATTTCGAGCTTCTGGTCGCGGACAACGCGTCCACCGACCGGACGAGCGAGATCGTGCGCGACTTCGCCGCGCGAGATCCCCGCATTCGTTACGTGCGGCACCCGCAGAACATCGGCGCGATCGCGAACTTCAATTATCTCTTCCCCGCCTCCCGAGGGGAGTATTTTCGATGGGCCGGAGCGGATGACGTGAGCCTGCCGACCTACGTGCAACGCTGTATGGACATCCTCGACGACGATCCGGGCGTGGTCCTGGCATATTCGGACACGAACTTCATTGACGATCGGGGCAAGGTCACGCTCGAGTTCGAAGACTCCCTGCGCGCCGACCTCTCCACACCACCGGCACGGTTCCGTCAGGTCTTCTTTACGCTGGGACGGTGCCACGCGATCTGGGGCCTGATGCGGCGAAAGGCGGTCACCCGGAACGGGCTGTTCGGCAACTTCCTCAGCCATGACAATGTCTTCCTGACCGGCCTGGCATTGTACGGCCGATTCGTCCGTATCCCGGAGCGACTCCTGCTGCGGCGGTTCCACGATGCCGCAATGAGCAACATCGCCCCGCCTGCACGCATCGCTCATCTGGACCCCAAGGGAAGTACCCCGAGCGAATTGATGGGGTGGAAGCGGTATTGGGAGCACTGGAAGGTCGCGGCCCGCGCCCCATTGCCCCTGTCCGACAAGGTCAGGCTGGCCGCGTTCGTCGCACGGATCATGATCATGGACCGCGACCGGCTGTTCCGGGACGTGATCAAGGGGGACGTGCTCCAGGATGCCGGAGTGCGCCACCAATGATCGCGACGCTCCGTGAGCTCGTCCGACGCCGCGATCTGCTCTATATGCTCGCGCTCCGGGACATCCGAGTGCGTTACAAGCAGTCGGTGATGGGGTTCCTGTGGGCGATCCTCATGCCCGGATTGATCGTGGCGGCAGGCATCCTGGTCCGATACGGCTTCGCAGTCAGCGGGCGAACGGTCGTGACCGCGTCGGAAATGCTGGCGGTCTCCGTCAAATCCATTCCCTGGGCATTTCTGGTAGGCGCCATTCGCTTCTCGTCGAATAGCCTGATCAATAACACGTCCCTCGTGACGAAGATCTACATGCCCCGCGAGATCTTCCCGCTCGCGGCGACCCTGGCGCAGATCACGGACCTCCTGGTGGCCCTCACGCTCCTGGCCGTCCTGCTGGTGGTGTTTCACGTCGGCGCCTCGTGGGAGCTGCTATGGGTCATCCCCATCCTCCTGATCTTCGTCCTCCTGGTCGCCGGCTGGGGGATCCTGCTGGCGGCCGCCAGCCTGTTTTTCCGGGATGTGAAGTACATCGTCGAAGTGTTCCTGACCTTCGCCATCTTTTTCACCCCGGTCTTTTACGACTCCAGCCTGTTCCCGCACTACGGGCACTGGCTGTTGCTGAATCCCGTGGCCCCGCTGCTGCAGGGCCTGTCGGCCACGGTGGTGTATCACCGCGCACCCGAACTCCCGTGGGTCGCCTACAGCACCGTCTGGGCGCTGGTCACATGCATCGGCGGTTTGGCCCTCTTCAAGCGCCTCGAACCTTACTTTGCGGAAAGCATCTGACCGTCCATGAGCGCACCGCCCGTTGTCTTTGACAGCGTCTACAAGAAATTCAAGCGGGGAGAACTGTACGACTCTCTCCGCGACCTCATCCCCGCCATGACCCGGCGCCTGCTCCAACCCCGTCATCCGGAAGCACTGGAACGCCGCGAGTTCTGGGCCTTGAATGACGTGTCGTTCGAAGTCAAACAGGGTGAAGCGCTCGGCGTGGTCGGCGCCAACGGGGCCGGCAAGAGCACCGTCCTCAAACTGCTCTCCGGTATCATGCGTCCAACCATGGGGGCCGTGCGCATGCGCGGCCGACTCTCCGCGCTCATCGAGGTCGGGGCCGGATTTCATACGGATCTCACTGGTCGGGAAAACATCTTCCTGAACGGGACCATCCTGGGGATGACCCGCGCCGAGATCGCCAGGAAATTCGATGCGATCGTGGACTTCGCGGGGATGAAGGACTTCATCGACACGCCGGTGAAACGGTATTCGTCGGGGATGTTCGCCCGTCTGGGCTTCGCGGTCGCCGCGCACGTCGACCCCGATATCCTAGTCGTGGACGAGGTGCTGAGTGTAGGCGACTACGTTTTCCAGCAGAAGTGCCAGGAACGGATGGAAGAGGTGATCCGGAGCGGCGCGACGGTGATCTTCGTTTCGCATAACCTTCGCGCCGTGGCGGACCTGTGCCCTCGAAGCCTGCTGATGGAGCGTGGGAAGATCGCCGCCATTGGCCCATCAGAAGAGGTCCTGCGGGCGTACATGCAACGGGCCCAGGGTCAGCGAGTCGTCGATCCCGAAGCCCCGGTTGCCCTCACCAGAATCACGGTACGGGACGCGGAACGGGAGCGACTCGACTTTCGCAGCGGTGAGCAGGCGTTCATCGACGTGGAGGTGCGCGCGCGCGTCCGCGTCGAGCGGATTGCGGTCGTTCTCGATCTTCATGACGAATCGCACTACAGTGTCTTCAACACGTCCTCGGAACGGCTCGGCACGCCGCCCGCCACCCTGGACCCGGGTGACACGCTCCACTGCACCTTTGCCCTCGATCTCCACTTGGGCGCCGGCGCTTTTAACGTGGGTCTGTACCTCCACCGGTACGACGCCCAGAAGCAGTACGACCATTGGTTCCCCGCCGCCACCATGCTCGTGACACCTGACCGCGATATCCGCGGCGCCGTATCACTCTACCCGACTGTACAGCGCTACGATGTGGTGCGGGCCGGGGCGGGACTCAACCCGGTGCCGGCGACGACGTGAAGGCGCTGGGAGCCCTGGCCGTCGCGCTGTCCATCGCCTGCATGACCAGCAACCGGCCCGCCCTTCATGGCCGGTGCCCGGCGACGCCGCCGGGTGGTCTGCTGGTAAAGGCAAGCCCCGACGGCCGTTTCCTCACGGACCAACACGGCGTACCCTTTCTCATTGCCGGGGATGCCGGCTGGTCGCTCATTGCGCAACTGTCCGACCAGGACGCCGACGCGTACCTCGCGAATCGCTGCGACAAGGGCTTCACCGCGGTGGTGGTGAGCCTGATCGAGCACAAGTTCGCCGCTCGCGCGCCGGCCGATATCTACGGTCTGCCCCCGTTCTCCGGACGCCCATTCGCCACGCCCAACGAGGACTACTTCCGGCACGCGGACTACATCATTCAAGACGCGGCCAATCGCGGCATCGTGGTCCTCCTCGACCCGCTCTATCTCGGATACGACTGTGGGGATCAGGGATGGTGTCGCGAGGTTCAGGCAGCGTCGCCCGCCGACATCGCGGCCTGGGGGGAGTATGTGGGAAATCGGTACAAGTCCTACGACAACATCATCTGGGTGATTGGCGGTGACATGGACCCGTCTCCAGTCCGAGCCCAGATGCAGACCTTCGTCAGTGCCCTTGGATCCGTCGACACTCGGCATCTCATGACGGCACACAACGTGCGGGGCCAAATGGCTGTGACACCCTGGCCCGGGGCAACGTGGCTGACACTCAACGCGATCTACACCGGCGACAGCGCCACGTACGAGCCCGCGCTCACCGCGTATCACGTCTCACCGGCGCTTCCGTTCTTCCTCATCGAGCACCATTTCGAGGGGGAGAGCAACATCTCGGCCCAGCAGTTGCGTTCCCAATCCTATTACACCGTTCTCGCGGGTGGAACCGGCGGGAGCGTGTTCGGTGACTGCCCGGTGTGGGGGTTCGGTGCTCGCACCCTGACCGACTTCTGCGCGAGCACCGACTGGAAGAGCGCCATGGAGCGGCAGGGATCAATCAACATGACGTACTTCCACCGCCTCTTTGCGTCGCGACACTTCCATCTGCTGGTGCCGGATGAGTCCCACACGGTTGTGACCACCGGGTATGGCACCCCCGGCCTCCTCAACATGGTCATGACCGCGGCGGCCAGTGATCACTCGTCGATCATCGCATACGTTCCGGGCCCGACGTCGATTACCGTCGATCCGTCCACCCTTCAGGCGAGCACCCTCAACGGCTGGTGGTACAACCCTTCGAACGGCACAGTGACCTCGCTCGGAGCACTCCCCGCGGTCACCCGGAGCTTTACGACTCCCGGACCGGGAGACTGGGTACTGGTGCTCGACAACCCGACGTTCGGGTTCGGCCCACCCTGAACCGCTGACCAGCGTCGCCCTAGACGGCGCTCGCCAGCGCGGCTTCGGTCACCGTCATCGGCTTCACCGACGTGAGCGCCGTGAGGCCCTCCACAAATCCCTCAACCCGCCCCAGAAGCCGGTCAACATCCGCTGCGGTCCGAGTGAACGGGGTCAGGCCGGGTCGCATACTCGTGCCGTGAAAGAACAGGTGAACATGAGAAACCCTTTCGCGAACGAGCCCGCGCGCCAATGCCAGCATGTCGGACAGCGTAGCGACTTCGGGACTCAGGAGGACCCGGCGGACCCGGCCGAACCGGTTCGCCACCGACAGCACCGCCCGCGAGGGCAGGTCATCGCGCCGACGAAGAGAAGCCAAATGCCTCCATGAACGCGGCCCCAGGCGCGTGAATCCTGACGAGATGGGGACCTCGATCAGCGCGCCGCCCGCAACGCTTTGAGTCACCGGCGCGGATTCGTCGATCCGGTAGATTCCCAGTGGCGCATTCGTGAAGTCCTGCCCGCCCACGCCGCCGCCCCTCCCTCCCCAGGAGAAGTACGGGGTGACGCTGCTGTCGACTCGATACCCCAGCCCCGCCAGGAACCCCACCGTCATCTGGTTCAACCCGAACCGTCCTGCCCGGAATGACGTGGGCGCCGATCCGGTTGCCGAGCCGATGTGCTCGGTCACGATCCGGATCAGCGCGTCCTGCATATCCGCCGGATAGCTGCAGAGCATGGTACCGAATCGGTCCCCGCCGTCCTCGCACGGCGGCGTATTCCACGGATGCACGTGTCCGCCGACTTCGGCCCGTCCCGACCGATGAATTCCGCCGAAGACGTCAGCGGCCCAGCGTTGCGCCATCACCTGGTAGTTCACGAAGTACGTTGGGCGCAGTCCCAAGCGCTCGCAGAATTGCTGCAGCCGCGGAATTTCGCGGACGTTCTCCACGGTGATTCCCGTGCGAGCGGGTTTTTAGTTTTCCGACTCGGTGTCCACCGAGAGGAGCAGTTTCGTCGGCTCAGTCCCCGGGCGGCCCACTACCGTCCCCGAATCCACTGCAGGGTTTCCCGCACGAACGGCCGGAGGTCACCATACCGGGTCGATTCCTCCCGCCCGGAGCGAAACGTGGACGCGACGAAATCCCAGAGGGCCCGCCACCGGCCCTCCCCACCCCCGCTCTTCCAGCGAAGCAAGACATGATCGACGTCCCCCCACCACCACCGGCTCCGGACTCCCACCTGATAGGTCGTGGGCTCCATGCCCGGCTCCCCGGCCAGTGCCGAAAGGAGGAGCCGAGGGAAATCGACGCCCGAGTCGATGGCGAGCTGCAGCGACCCCCAGAACCGGCCGTTGATCTCCATCAAGTAGGCCTCTCCCGTCCGCTCGTCCAGCTTGTACTCGACCATGGCGACGCCCTGCCACTGAAAAGACTCGAGGAGTGCGATCGAGCGCCGTACGAGTGCCGGGTCTGCGGGAATGCTTTCCCGATAGACGCTGACGCCCCCGGACGGCGGCTTCTCGCGGATTCGGCGGTGGGCGAACACTGCGCGCACCTGGCCGTCCCACCGGAAGACGAAGATCCCGACCCCGGGACCGACGATCCGTTCTTGAAGCAGGACTGGATACGTGGAGACGGGGAGGTCGGTGAGCAAGCGGTTCAGCTCAGCCCCGTCGCTCGCATAGGCGACCGCGGTCTTCAGGCGCTTCCCGTCGCGCTCGACCACAGAACGAGCAGGCTTCACGACTACCGGAAAGCGAAGGTCGTCCGGAGCGATTGCCGGACCGCCGAGGGCAGTCTGCTGCGGCACCTGAATCCCCACGCGACCCGCGGCGCGAAACACGACGGCCTTGTCACTGATTTCACGGAATATCGCTTCTGAGGGGAACGGGAGCCGGGCGCCCGCGGCCTCCAGTTCGGCGCGGCTGGGGAGGAGAGCCAATGCTGAAGCGTCCGAAATCGGGATCACGACCTGCGTGCGCCATCGCACGACGAGCTCCGTGATGGCCGCGGAGTACTTGCCTGCGTCGTCGAGGGGATCCGGGACCAATGCTTCCGCTCGCGCATACCGCGATCCTCCGGCGAGTGACCGCGGCCGGGCCGAACATACCCGCACCTCGTGCGCCGCCCGGCCGAGGGATCGAACCACGGCGAGGGCGGCTCGCTGCTCTCCATCAGTGACGAGCACCCGCATCAGCGCGTGACCACGCCGGCGACTCGAAGCCGGAAGCCATCGACGGACACGCCTGCCGGCACGTTGACGCGGGGTATGCGGTACCGATCGATCGGAGCCCCAGGTTCAAACGGACCACCACTGACGAGAAGCGCACCCTGGTGGCCCGCCGCACGCGCAAGGTCCGCGGAGCGACTCGAGGCCGCCCCGTACGGGTACGCGAGCCAGGTCGGGTGGCTGGGATAGTGATCAGCCAGCCAGCTGCTCGTCCGTGTCAGTTCTTCACGACCGGTCGCCTCGTCGGAAGTCGCGAGATTGATGTGCGACCAGGTGTGAGATGCTACGCGGAGCCCGCCGGCCGCGGCTTCGCGCACGTCGCCATCTGTCCCAGACCGGGCGTGCGCCGGGAGTGTCTGAGTCGCGATGCCCCGCTCCGCTGCCCAGCCCCGAATCCGCTGCCCGGCGCCTCCCAACGTGTCGAGCCCGTAATTCCGGATACGACGATCAAGCGTGCCGGTCGCAGGGTCGGCGAGCTCATCCCACCAGAAGGACTGACCGCCCAGGCAGCCGGGGGGAACGAACATCGTGGCGGGAAGACCACGTCGCCGCAGGTGTGGCCAGCCGACGACGAGGGCGCCGTAGTAAGCGTCGTCGAATGTAATGGCCGCTCGCCCCTTGGCTGACGAGGAAGCGGTCGGAAGAACAAAGACCTGCTCGATGGGAACAACCTCGTGTGACTCCAGGAGTGCGTCGACCTGATCGACGAATTCGCGTTCCGGCAGGTGCAGGCTCCGATCCCCCATCGCCCGATCACCGTCCGGAACGATGTTGTGGTACGCCAGGACCACCGACGAACCCCGAGCGCCCCAGCGGTGCACACCGGCAAGCACCGCAGCCCGTTCCGCCAGCTGCTTCCCGAGCGCCCTCACGCCACGGCCCGGAGCAGCGCCAGGGGTCGCAAAGCGAACTCCTTTGCCGCCTGGCGCTCGGAGTCGCGCAGCACCCCGAAATAAATCGCCAGCCCGGTCGCGATCAGGACCAGCGCGCTAGCCGCGACGGAGGGGACAATGTGGGTCACCGGCAGGAATTGTCGTCCGACAAACGCCAGCATGAGCACCGCACCCAACGCGGCCACCCTTCCCCACCCCAACCGCACCGGATACAGCCGCTGGGACAGGGGGTACACGAGGATGAACCGCACGAAAAACGCCCCGGCGGTCGCCCACGCGGCACCGTACGCGCCGTACCGTGGAATCAGCAGGACATTGAGGGCGATGTTGGACGCCGCGGCGATCACTGCGACGCCACCCAACCAGCGCGTGCGGTGCTCGAGGAACAGACCGAGGTCGCAGTACGACGACCACGATTGCAGGATGTACGGGAGCATCAGGATCGGCACGATACCGGCGGCCGATTGGAAGGCGTACCCCGCCATCACCCGTAGAATGTCATGCGCGGTGACCGCAATGACGCAGGCGAGCGACAGAAGGACCAGGTTCAGGTAAAAGAAAACCCGCCGGAATACGACCTGCCCGTCGGGCTGACGGGCGATCTGGTAACGCTGTGGATCCCAGATCTGGCTGAATGGAGTCCATGCGAAATACGCCAGCGCGAATCCGAACTGGTATGCCAACGAGTAGATGCCGACCGTGGCATTGTTCGAGTAGTACTTGAGGAAATAGCGGTCCGAGAACGTCAGCACGAAGCTCGCCAGGGACGAAAGGACAAGGGGCGCCGAGAATCTCGCGATGCGCTTGATGCGTGGAAGCGAAAAATGGAGACCCACCCGTCGATACGTGTAGGCGACGAGGTACCCGCCGACCGTAGACCAGGCGATGAGCGTGCTGAACAACACGCCCCGCACCCCCATTCTCAGATACACGACGAACAGGATATTCAGGCTTAGCGCGATGATCAGCCGGACCACCGACAAGGTCACGAACATGACCGAGCGCTGCTCCGCCCGGATGAAGAGGTAAGGGATCGTCGTGAAGGTCTGGACGAAGTAGACGATGAAGAAGAGATGGAAGTACAGGACCGGCTGCCCCGCGCCGAGCACGAGCCGCGTGATCTGCGGCGTCCACAAAAACCCCACGATCGCCGTCCCCAGTGACAGGGTCGCGAGAGCCGTGCTCGAGGTGCTGATGACTTCGGCCTTGGCCTCCGGAGCCGTTTCGTCCGAATAGAACTTGAACACACTGCTGGCGATGCCCAGGCCCGCCAGCATCCCGACCACGTCGATCGTCATCTGGAGGAGCTCCAGCACACCGTAGTCGGCGGGGGTCAGGTACCGGGTGTAGATCGGGAGCATGATGAAGCTCGCGGCCTTCCCGATCAGAATGCCGACAGCGTAGATGAGCGTGTGTTTGCCGAGCGCGCGGATCTGGCTCATGCAGCGTTCAGGAGCGAGCGATACAGGTCGTGCAATCGTCCGCCGATCACGCCCCAGCTGTATTCCCGCTCCGCGGTCGCGCGAGCGCTCCTCCCGAGCCGTTCGCGCAGACCCGGATCGCGCAGCACCTGTACCACGGCCGACGCAAACGCCTCAGGTTCATCCCGGATGAGGATGTTGTCGCCATCACACGCGGAGAGTCCTTCACAGCCGACCGACGTCGACACCACGGCTTTCCCCATGGCCCAGGCGTCCAAGATCTTGAGTCGCGTCCCGCCGCCGACCCGCAACGGGACGACGTAGCACGCCGCGCCCCGGACGCCGGACCGGATGTCGTCGACGTAGCCGGTGAGGTGGATCCCCTGCGCGCCGAAGGTGCCCTGCTCCTCCGTCGTTGAGTGGCCGATCCACTCTACGGTCGGATCGCAGCGTTGCGCACGAATCAAGGGAAGGATGGTCTCCGCGAACCAGCCGAGGGCATCGCGGTTGGGAAACCAGTTGGTTCCCCCCGAGAACACAATGCTCCCCGAATCGGTCCCCGACGACGCGGGCCGGAAGTAATCGATGTCGACACCGTTCGGGATCGTGACATACCGACCGGTCGGAGCCAGCCCGCGCAGGACCTCGGCATCGGGATCCGAGACCGTAACGTTCAGCGCCACGGCACCGCACCACTGGCGTTCGGCCCGCTCCATCAGCCTGGCCTGGTGTCCGAGATACCAACGACGCAGGGGTGTCCGCTCGAGCGCGGCCCGGCGCTCGAGGAGCTGAGATTCCACGTTGTGATGATTACAGACCAGCATGCGCCCGTTGAGGACCGGGAAATACGTCAGCAGATCGAGCGAATCCGCGTGCACGACGTGCACCGGATCGCCGAGCGCCTCGTCGAGCGCCCGGCGGAAGAGCGGAGACTCGTACCGATAGGTCGTGTACACATGGCCCGACGCCACGCTGCGGAGGTGATCCCACAGCAACCGAGTCTGGCTGTGCAACTGGGGAATCCGAAACATCTGCACTCGCCCGAGTGTGGCCAGGCCGGCGCGGGAGTCATCCCACGTGGCGCTCCCCGCCGCGCCGGCCCGCTCGAAACAGAGCGTGTGAACATCGAAAATCTGGGAGAGGAGACGCAGGATGTGATAGGAACGGATCCATACACCACCATCAGGCGGGTATGGCAACGTTTGACACAGAAACAGGAGTTTGGGAGGTGGCCCTGACTGCCCTGGGGTCCGGCTCGCTCTGCCCAAACTTGGTCTCCTCGGAGGAGAGAGGCCTGCATGGCGCTCAGGTAGAGACTCGCCAACCGTTGACATGGATGCGAAATTGTAGCCGAACCACAGTACGCGGAGAGTCATCCAGCGATTCTGATTGAGGGAACCGATGGCACATGCGCGCGACAGACTCCTGCCACACCCGCACGTCCCTCAGCATCCCTTGTCAGTGACCGTGGCCGACCCCGCCTCGTTCAGCCTTCCGTACGACCACTCCCTCTGCACCGCGATTGCGGCCCTGGGTCACCATCTCTGTCTGGCCCGCTGCGCGTCGACTGAGGGGCCTTGGGACCAGCCCACAATATACAAGCAATGGCTTGGCTTTCACCGGTTTACGGCCTTCCAGCCCCGCCTTGGTGCCTTCCGGGCCGTCCAGCGCATCGCCAGAGGCGGAGAGCACGTCCTCGACCTTCTCAACTTCGCCCGCTTCGTCGACGATCAGTCGCACGGCATCGTGCACTTTCAGTGGCTGAATCTTCCCCTGCTGGAAGGGCAATTCCACCGACTCTTGGGCCATCGGTTTCGGTTGTTGCTGACGCTTCACAACACGTCCTTATTCCACAACGCTCCCACGTCGCGCGTCCAGGGCGTTGGCCTGGTCGGAGCGGTTCGGAAGTTCGACGCCGTCATCGTCCACACGGAGTACAGCCGGGCTCGCGCAGTAGAATCGGGATGGGTACGCGAAGACCAGGTCTACGTGATCCCCCATGGTGCTTTCACCTATTACACGACCCTTGATCAGGGACTCCCGGCGACCGACTCCACCGGGCGTCTTCGACTCCTCTTCTTCGGATCCCTGAAACGGTACAAAGGCCTGGATGTGCTCATCCGGTCACTGGCCCTGCTGCCTACCGCGGTTCGCACCGTCACAACCCTCATCATCGCGGGGCAGCCCGGGATGGATCTGCGCCCCCTCGAGGACCTGGCTCGCTCGCTCGGGGTCAGCTCGATGATCGAGTGGCAAGCGCGGAGGATCACGGAGGGCGAGGTCGCGACCTTATTTCGCTCAGCGACCGCGGTGGTTCTCCCGTACACGGAAATCGATCAAAGTGGTGTGCTGCTGACCGCCGTTGCCTTCGGAAAGCCGGTCGTCGCCAGCAACATCGGGGGCATTCCGGAAGTCATCACACACGGCAAGAACGGATACTTGGTCGAGCCTGGAGATCCCGATGGCCTTGCGGAGGCCCTGACCCTCTTGCTCGACGATCAACCGCGGTGCGAAAAGATGGGTGGCTCCATGGCGGCACTTGCCACGGGCCCCCTGTCATGGGAGTCGATCGCCCGCCAGACTGTCAACCTCTACCACGAGGTGCTGGAGCGCGGCTGACTGACCGCTATTCCAGGAACCCGTCAGCCGCAGCCGCGTCGTCCACCCACACCGCCACCTGGCCAGTCAGCGCCTGGGCATACACGAGTCCGATGTACATGGTCAGGGCGTCGGTGGCGTTATCCGATCCAAACACGGCGCTGGTGGTGTCGACCTTCAACCGTCCGTTGACCCACAGCTTGGCATGACCCACGCCGGTGGTCCGCTTGTACCAGGTTTCGATCTCCATCCAGACCCCGGCCGTGAGCACTGCCTTGGTATGCCCACCGGGGAGAACAAAGATGCCGTCGTCGCCAAAAGCCACTACTTCACCCTTGGGGGTGGAGCCGAATTGCGAGCCCTCACCCAGCATGAACCATCCTGGAGGCGGCTGCGTCGCATTCACCCGCTCGAGGTGCAGCTTGATCTGGCCAGATGCGGAGCTGTCGAGCGTGTACTGGGGCACCAGAATGTACCACCGCTGATACACCCCTGTAGCTGAATTCAGCGGTGGATTGAGGGCGCCGCCGAACTTGCTCTCGAGACGGGCAATGGTGATCGCCGCGTGGGGATGAATACTACACTTCACCGAGAGCTTGCCGCTGTGGGCGTAGGTGCTGTCGATGGCGACGACACCCGCCGAGTCCTTCCCCGCAAGGAAAGGAGCGACGGTGCCATTCTCGAAGTCCTGGCTGACGTACGTGGTCTTCAGGGTCGGTTCGTAATCGAACTGGTCAGTGGCGAACGTGCTGTGCCCGTTCTGCTGAACCACGATCGATACCGGATCGCTGGCCGTGATGGTCGTGTCCGCGGGCGTGCGAGCGTATAGGACCCCGCTCGTCACGCTGTCGACCGTCCCCAGCCGCGAGCCGAAGTACGCGCAATCGGAGGCCAGGAAGCCGGAGCCGTAGATCGCGACAGGGGTACCGCCAGCTGCTGACCCGACGTCACGCGACACCGAATCGATCGCAGCACCCGAGCCCGACGTGCCGCAACCGGCTCGGAGTGAGACCTGGGCGTTGGCGTGCCCGCTCAGAGCTCCGTTGGTAGCGGTGATGGTCACGCTGCCAGCCGTCCCCGGAGCGACCCACTCACCTGTAACGCGCATACTTCCGGCGCTTGCACCCCAGAGCGCCGTCGCCGGCGTCGTGTCGAACGCCGCATCGATACCGAAGGCGTGGAAGAGCACCGAGTCGCCGGTCAGAACCGCGACACTCTCGGGAAGGACGATCAGCTTGACCACCGGCGATTGAATCGTCACCAATGCGGAATCGTTCAGTCCATTCAGGTTTGCCCGGACGATGGCGACTCCTGCCGCCCCCGGCGCGGAATAGCGTCCCGCGGCTGAAATGCTTCCGACGCTAGTGGACCAGGTCGGCGCGACAACCGTGGTTTCTGAATTGGCCCTGATTCCGAGCGCCACAAATTGGGTGTCGGTACCAGGTGCGATGGTCGCAACCCTTGGCAGAACCAGCAGTTGGCTCACTGGCGATGGACTGGTAGAGTCCTTTGTGCACCCCAGCAATCCGACAAGGGCCAAGGTAAGAACCTGTCTTAGGGCAGGACTCATTGGTAATCCCTTGCGAGGGGTAGCAATGCTATTACGTGCGATTTGACGGCCTAGAACACTGATGCCGTAACGACAAGAACGCCAGATCGGCTAAAGATCAGTCGCAAAATGACTTAGACAACTTCCCCCGCCGCGAAATCCAGTGGAAAACGAGTCGCTCAAACAAAGAAACGCTTCAATCCGAGAAAGCGCTTTTCGTACAGGTTATAGCTCGCCCACGCCGCGGCCCATGCAAGTGGTACCGCGACCATCGAACGAACCAACACACCGGGAAGGTGAGATCCCGCGATCGTCATCTGCGCCATGCGCTTCCCCCACATGCTTTCGACACCGCCAAGAATAGGGAAGTGAAGGAGGTACAGCCCGTAGCTGTACTTGCCCCATGCCCTCAGATGGGGATGGGACAGTATCCGCTTCAGCTGCAGCCCCCCGGTCAACGACAGGACCAACGCTGCACCGAAGCCCACCGCAATAGTTGGGAAGCCGACAACGGCCACTACTGGGTCGCGATACCCCATGCCTCGCCAAAGGGCGAGTACGAGGGTGACCAACCCACTCCCCAATGCCACGACCTTCGCGTAGGGACGCACGCTCTCAAGCCCGGGACCGCGAGCAAGCACAGCGAGCGCGGCGCCGATCATGAGACCGTCAAGCCGCCCTGGAGTGAGAACATACGCGGCCCAGGTAGGCAGGGGGGAAAGGACGATCCACACCCGGAACACCCCGCCTAGCACGATGGCCCAGAACGCTATTCGGAAGATGCCACGGGGGGACGCGAACAAGATTACGAGTGGCCACACGATGTAGAACTGCTCCTCGATACACAACGACCAAAAGTGCGAAGTGTTGAGGGGGGTCGCGGCCTCGCCTTTGACGACTTGAAGGATGTTGACCGCGTAGGCCCAGAACCACGCCTGGTTGGACCGAAGGGTTTCCAGCGCAGGGGATGTCCAGTGCCCCACGAGCGGAACCACGAGAAACGCCAGAACCAACACGCCATAGTACAGCGGGAAGATCCTGAGTATCCGCCGCGCTGCGTAGTTCCTCCAGTAGTGCGGCTGGTGTCGAGTGTCGAGCAAAATGCCGGTAATGAGAAAGCCCGACAGAACGAAGAACAGGTCCACCCCGGTCCAGCCAAAACGCGCCACCCAGCGGACCACGGCATCGACAGGGGAGCCCGCAGGCGACAAGTACAACGCTACAAAGTGCGTTAGAAAAACGAGCAGAATGGCGATGCCGCGCAGCCCGTCCAGCTCCGGGATCGTCGGCCGACGCACCAATTCCCGCCGGTCTAGGCGGTGATCGAGCGAGTTCGAGACGTGGTGTTCCGCGTCAGCGCCCACCCCTGCTCCCTTTGCATTTGGTTGAGCTCCTGTCGCGCGATATTGTTCGTCGCCACGGTCATCGCGAGGTTGATCCAAAAATATGGATAGTAGAGCACGGTGACGAAGAACCCGCTCACGAGAAATCCGACCAGTCCCCCGTCAAATCCATGCGCCATCGCGGAGAGGAATACGCCGCCCCCGCCCGGGAGTCGTGACGCGATTTTGCGCGTGCGCGCATTGACGACAAACGTGCATCCGATCAGCGCGACGAACAGGATCAGACCCGGATATCCCAGCTCCGAGCTGGCCTGAATGAAGATGTTATGCGGCAGGAGACCTTCGGGGTCATAGTTCGCACGATAGTACGTGATCCAGTTGTTGTATCCGATGCCGGTGATGGGGAATTGGTTGGTGATTTCGATACCGTCTTGCCAGAACTGCAGGCGCGCCTGGGAAGTGTTGTCCGTGCCGGAATCCTTGAAGCGATCGATCTCCTCGGGAGGCGTGATCAGGAACAACAGGCCGGCGGTGAGGGTGCACAGGACGAGCGCGCGGACTTTGTGCTTGCTCTTCGCCAGGAACCACAGCAGGACGACGGCGCCACCCAGCTCTGCGCCCCGGGATGTCGACGCCACGAGTCCGACGAATGCCGAACCGGGGAGCAGGAGAAAGATGAAGCGCTTGGCCTTGCCCCAGTACTTGTGGAGCGCGATGTAGAAGAAAATGACGATGGGGATGAAGATGCACATCTCGATGCCGAACTCGCCGGAGTTCCGGAACCACCCCGGAGCACCCGTCATGCCCGAACGGAAGTAGCCGAACCCCATCTGACCCCAGGACTGGATCGAGTGCTGGGACATTTT
>Ga0126381_100003130_pt1 | contig 18054 bp, 12 predicted proteins | sample PanSoiMetPlot_28_FD_96465 | JGI IMG/M metagenome (GOLD analysis project Ga0126381, IMG submission 96465) | Tropical forest soil microbial communities from Panama - MetaG Plot_28 | ecosystem: Environmental > Terrestrial > Soil > Tropical forest > Bulk soil | place: Panama | collected 2016-02-17 | reverse complement strand
TTGTATGGGCTTGCCGACTCGCCGATCGATCTGGCGGCGTTCATGATCGACCACGGCGACGGCACCGGACAGCCCGGGCTTGTCGGGCAGATCATCGAGGGACGCCTCCCCGGCGCCCTGACCCGAGACGACATCCTCGACAACATCACGCTCTACTGGTTAACGAATACCGGTATCTCTGCAGCTCGCCTGTATTGGGAGAACAAGGCGGATTTCTTCGACGCCAAGAACATCACCATTCCGTTCGCGATCAGTGTCTTCCCTGACGAGCTCTACCAGGCACCGCGGAGCTGGGCGGAGCGCGCATATCCCAACAACCTCATCTACTTCCACAAGGTCGACCGAGGGGGGCACTTCGCGGCCTGGGAACAGCCCGAGCTATTCGCCGCCGAGATGCGCGCCGCGTTCCGGCCGCTGCGCTAGCCGGACGGAGGCATCGTCATGAACCTGAACTGGCGTGCGCCTGCGGGGCTCCACACCGCGACGCTCCGGCTGCCCGTCGAGGGTGAGCTGGCCTCGCTGGACGGCGCGACCGGATGGCTCAATTCCCCGCCACTGACACAAGCGGGACTGCGCGGCAAGGTGGTCCTGGCCAGCTTCTGGACCTACACCTGCATCAACTGGTTGCGCCAGCTGCCCTACCTCCGTGCCTGGGCTGCCAAGTACTCCGGCAACGGGCTGGTGGTGATCGGAGTGCACACCCCGGAGTTCCCGTTCGAACACGATCCTGACAACGTCCGCCAGGCCGTGACGGATATGGGAATCAGCTACCCCGTTGCGCTCGATAGCGACTACGCGATATGGCGTGCCTTCGCTAATCACTACTGGCCTGCCTTGTACTTCGCTGATGCTCAGGGGCAGATCCGGCATCACCATTTCGGCGAAGGCGAATACGAGCAGTCAGAAATGGTCATACAGCAGCTACTTACCGAGGCCGGCTCTGGCGCCCTCGATCGAGAAATGGTTTCGGTCATTGCCACGGGGATTGAGGCGCCGGCCGACTGGGGCAGCCTGAGGTCACTAGAGAACTATGTCGGTTACGAGCGGACCGAGAACTTCGTCTCGGCCGGCGGCCTCTTGCCGGGCCAGCCTTATGTCTATGCCGTTCCGGCACAGCTGAGACGCAACGAGTGGGCGCTGTCCGGAGACTGGACCATCGGCGAACAGGCCACCAGGCTGAACTCCCCCGACGGGCGCATCGCTTACCGTTTCCACGCCCGCGATCTCAATGTCGTGATGGGACCGGCTGTACCGGGGACGGCCGTGCCGTTCCGCGTGCTCATAGACGGCGAGCCGCCGGGCGCAAGCCACGGAGCAGACATCGATGATCGGGGGGTCGGCCAGGTCGTGCAACCCAGGCTGTATCAGCTCATCCGACAGGCCGGCCCCATCACCGACCGCACCTGCGAGCTCGCGTTCTCGGAGTCCGGCGCCCAGGCCTACGCGTTCACCTTCGGCTGATTTCAGGCGTGGTGCACCGGCTTCAGCTGCGATTGCTGTCCGCGCCGGGATTACGGTCGTCGCGGGCGACCCGTGGTCCGCGAACGTCCACCACGCTGGCGTCGGGCGGTACGGGCGTTTCAGGTTGCGCTTCATCCTCCGCCAGGTACTTCGCCAACAGTTCCTGCTCTTCCTCCTTCTTGGGGAACAGGAAGAACACAATCACCGCGCCGATCACTATTGCGATCAAGCCGGCGGTATATGCCCACTGATCGCCTGAGAGAAATGACGACTTCGCTGCGGCGACGATCTGGTCCGAGTATTGCGGATACTGTTTTGCGACATCCTCAGCGCTGGAAAACGACTTGGTCAGCTGGTTTTGAACGGTGTTGGTTACCTGCTGCTTGTTCGGCGACGCCGCGATTGCCGCCGAGAACGCGCTCGCATACCCAGCCGTCAGCAGCGCCCCGAAGATCGATTGCATGATCGCGCCGCCCAGATCGCGCTGCAGGTCCGCGGTACCCGACGCCATTCCAGCCCGCCGTACGGGTACCGAACCGGTCAGGGAATGTGATGCCGGCGTACCGGCGAAGCCGACCCCGATGCCGATGAACGCATATGCGACAGCGATCTGCCAATAGTGGCTGTCCTGCTTCCACAGCAGGAGCATCCACAGAAAGGCGAGCAAGAGAAACACATACCCGGCCAGCAATGTGAACCGAGCGCCGCGGACCTCGACGAGCTTCGCTGACCGGGGCGCGACCAGGATCATGAACACTACGGCAGGCAAGAAGGCGGCCCCCGCGCCCAGGGTGGAGTAACCCAACACGTTCTGCAGGTACTGCTGACTGACGAACGCCGAGCCCATCAAGGAGCCGAACACGATGATCCCTGCGCACGCCGCCACCCAGAATATGCGTCGCCCGGCAATGTGCAGGTCATACAGTGGATTCCTCGCACGCCGTTGCCGGATGACGAATGCGATCAGCGCCGCGAGCGCAATCAGCGCCAGGCTGAGCACGAGCGTTCCCTTGTTGGGGACGGGCGCGAAGTTGATCGCGAGAATCAGCGTTCCCACAAGCACCACCGACAGCACGCCGCCGAGATTGTCAACCGGTTCGGTCGTCTCGTTGACATGGGCCGGCACGAACATCCAAGCCATCACCAGCGCGATGACAGCCAGCGGCAACGTGATCAGAAAGACCGATCCCCACCAGAACTGCTCGAGCAGCCCGCCGGCGACGAGCGGGCCGAGCGCGGCGATCCCGCCCCCGATCGCCGACCACAGCGCGATCGAGGTGGTACGGCCGGGACCTGACCACAGCGCGGCAATGAGGGCAAGTGTCGTCGGGTAGGCCATACCCGCCGACAGGCCGCCGAGAATGCGCGCCACAAGCAGCACGCTGTCGTCCGGAGCGTATGCGGCAAGCAGGCACGCCGGCACAGACAGCACCATGCCGAGAACGAGCAGCAGCTTGCGCCCGTGGCGGTCACCGAGCGCGCCGAGGTAGAGAACCGAAGCTGCCAGGCCGAGCGAGTAGCCGACAGCGATCAGGTCGAGCGTCGTTTGTGAGGAGTCGAAGGCCCGCCCGATCGAGGGCAAGGCGACATTCGCCACGGACAGATTGAGGTTCGCGACGGCCGCAACCGCGATGAGTGATGTCAGCACGAGGCCGGCACGGGCCGGTGCGGTAGCTGCCGGGGGCATGCCCCGACCCGTACCGCGAATGGTGTCGGCCATATCGCGCCTCCCCTTCACAGCCGATTCTCGCGGCGTCCCCTTAGCCATCGGAGCAAAACAACGTCCGCGGACCATCACCCGGCATGGGTGAAACATGGGGGCGCAGGCGAACCGGCTCGATTCACTCGATCGGGGTGATGCCGGCGACGATGCGCGCAGCGAAGACTGCCTACAGGCTGGCCCGACACCCGGCAGGAGGGCCGGAGATGCCTGAAGGCGCGGACGTCGAGACGACGCAAAAACTGACCGAGCCCGAGAGCACCGCCGGGCGTCGGCGCCGTTGGCACGAACTCGTCGAGGTCGCGGAAGTCCTCATCCTGGCGATCGTTGCGGTCATGACGGCCTGGACCGGCCTGCAAGCGGCCAAGTGGGACGGGCAGCAGTCGTTGCTCTACGGTGAGGCCAACCGGGACCGATTCGCGGCGGACGCAGCGGGCACCCTCGCCGGCCAGCAACTTGGTGCCGACGCGTCGTTGTTCACCGCCTGGCTGCAGGCCCGCGCGGCCGGCGACAAAGGCCTGCAAGCGACCTACGTCCGCCGATTTACCCCTGAATACCGCGATGCCTTCCAGGCATGGTTGAAAACCGATCCGTTCGTGAATCCTGCGGCACCTCCCGGCCCTGGCTATATGCCGACGTATCACAACTCGAACGAGGAGGCGGCCAAGCGGTTGAATGCCCAGGCTGCCGACGCCTTCGACAGGGGGACGAGGGCGCGCGAGAACGCCGAGAAGTACGTGCGGGACACGGTGTTGTTCGCATCCGTGCTCTTCCTCATTGCCGTCGCTCAGCGGTTCAGCGCGGCGCGCGGACGAGTTGCGATCGGCATCATCGCATTCGGCCTGCTGACCTTCACGGTCGTCTCGGTCCTCGAGCTACCCCGGTTGTAGGCGGTGATCCGCTGTCGGCCCAGACCGCACGTCGGACATACGTCCGGACGGAGGCAGCGGAGTAACTCAGGCGCCGAGCGGCCCTTTGCGGACAATACCTTCATCAGGGCGATGCCCTCAGGGCTGGCGCGCAAGCACCATGACCTGGCAGGACCTGAACCCACTAGTCCGGCAATTGAGACACGAGACGAATCGGCCAGCACGTGAGATAGGTAGGCACCTCGGGCTGGCATATTTGCATATTAAGGAGCGATCGTGGGCGCGGAACGTGAGCGAATCGCCGGATTCGGCCGACTAGAAGACGGACTGCTGGAAGCCGGACCCTGGTACCGGTGGGGTCCGTACGTCAGCGAACGGCAGTGGGGCACGGTTCGTGAGGACTACAGCGCTGACGGCAACGCGTGGGATTACCTGCCGCATGATCACGCGCGGTCGCGTGCCTACCGATGGGGTGAGGACGGCCTGGCCGGGTTCTCCGACATCCATCAGCGGCTCTGTCTGAGCCTGGCGCTGTGGAACGGGCGGGACCCGATCCTCAAAGAGCGCGCGTTCGGGCTGACCGGCCCGCAGGGCAACCATGGCGAGGATGTCAAGGAGTACTGGTGGTACCTGGACGCCGTTCCGAGCCACAGCTGGAATCGGTGGCGCTACCACTATCCGCAAGCCCCCTACCCCTACCAGGACCTGATCGAGACCAACGCCGGCCGGAACCGCTACCAGCCCGAGTACGAGCTGCTTGACACCGGGGTGTTCGACGACAACCAGTACTGGATCACTGAGGTGCACTACGCCAAGGCGGGTCCGGATGACCTGCTGATGGCTATCCAGCTGACGAACGCCGGCCCCGAGACCGACACCATCCATGCGCTGCCGACGGCCTGGTTCCGAAACACCTGGTCATGGGGGGGTGACGAACTTCGGCCAAGCATGCGGGCGTCCGGCGAGCGGTCGGTCACTGTCGATCATCCCATCGTCGGCATCATGGAACTCATCGCCGCGGCCGGCCCCGACGGCACCGACCCGCAGCTGCTGTTCTGCGACAACGAGACCAACCTCGAGCGCTTGTACGGTGCCAACCCGGTCAGTCCCTATCCCAAGGACGGCATCAACGACCACGTGGTCCACGGCGCACCCACCGTCAACCCTGAGCGTGCCGGCACCAAGTCTGCTTTCTGGTACCAGCTCACCCTGATGCCCGGCCAGACCGCTGAGCTCCGGCTCCGGCTCCGGCCGGCAAGTGGTCAGGCGGCCGGAGCGGCGGATGCGCTGGGTGCCGACTTCACCCAGGTGATGGCCGAGCGCCAGCTCGAGGCCGACGAGTTCTACGCCGAGCTCACCCCCGCCGGCGCCAGCGCTGACGAGGCTCTAGTGCTGCGCCAGGCGTGCGCAGGCATGCTGTGGAGCAAGCAACTGTTCTATTACGGGGTCAGCCGCTGGCTCGACGGCGACCCAGGCCAGCCGTCGCCGCCCGCCGAGCGCAAGAACGGACGGAACTCCAAGTGGCGTAACTTCGAGGGCTTCGACATCATCTCCATGCCGGACAAATGGGAGTACCCCTGGTTCGCTGCCTGGGACCTGGCCTTCCACTGCGTCACGCTCGCGCATCTGGATCCGGCGTTCGCGAAGTACCAGATGATCATGGTGTGCCGGGAGTGGTTCCAGCATCCGCACGGGGCCTTACCGGCGTACGAATGGGATTTCGGCGATGTCAACCCGCCGGTGCACGCTTGGGCGGCGCTTCAAGTCTTCGCAATCGACGGCGGCCGCGACCTGGACTACCTCAGCCGGGTCTTCGACAAGCTATTGGTCAACTTCACCTGGTGGGTAAACCGGGAGGACGTCGACGGCAACGACGTCTTCTCGGGCGGGTTCCTGGGCCTCGACAACATCGGCCCGATCGACCGTTCCCACCTGCCCGAGGGGTACGTCCTTGAGCAATCAGATGCCACCGGCTGGATGGGCGCCTACGCGCTGGCGATGGGCTCGATCGCGGCCGTCCTGAATTGGTCCGGACGGCGCGAGTCAAAGGACCTGATCCTCAAGTTCCTCGAGCATTTCGCGGGGATCCGAAACGCTCTTGACCGGCAGGGTCTCTGGGACGACGTGGACGGGCTCTACTACGACCGGCTGGTCACGCCGTCCGGCGCCGCGATCCCAGTCAAGGTCCGGTCGATGGTCGGGATCATCCCGGTGTTGGCGGCGGCGGTGATCGACGGGGACATGCTGCAGACCGCGATGAGCATGAACAAGCGATTCATGGATTTCCTGCAGCGTGAGGGCGTCGGCGACATCGAGAAGCTGACCGAGACGCCACAGCTACGCGGCGAGGGCGCCAGCCGGCGACTGCTGCTCTCAGTAGCTCGGCCGAACCAGCTGGAGCGGTTGTTCGCCAAGCTCTTCGACGAGCGCGAGTTCCTTTCGCCGCACGGGCTACGCGCCTTGTCCGCATACCACCGCGACCATCCCTATCAGTTCGACGTAGCGGGCTATCACGCGTCAATTGACTATGAGCCGGCCGAGTCGACTACGTCCATGTTCGGCGGTAATTCGAACTGGCGCGGCCCGATCTGGTTCCCGGTCAACTATCTGGTGATCGAGTCGCTGGAGCGCTACCACCGGTTCTACGGTGCCGACCTGGAACTGGAGTACCCGACCGGTTCGGGCCAGCGGCGCACGCTCGATCAGATCACCGCAGATCTCCAAGAGCGACTGATCTCGCTGTTCATCAGGGATGACAACGGTCGCCGTCCCTGCTTCGGCGGAACCGAGCTGATGCAGACCGATCCCGCCTGGAAGGACAATCTGATCTTCAGTGAATACTTCCATGGCGACAACGGCGCCGCGATCGGTGCCTTCCACCAGACCGGATGGACCGGACTGATCGCCGACCTGATTCTGCGGCGGCACGGCGCAGTCCGGGCCCTCGGTGACGTCCTCCGCGAGATGAGCACCAAGGCACGGCGGTGAGCTTGCGAGAACGCCGAGAGGTGCGTACGGGACACCGTCTTGGACATACCTCCATCAGGGCGATGCCTGCGGGGCGCCCGCTTAATCACCATGGCCAATGAGGACGTCAACACCCGAGCACTGAAAGGTCGTGCTGAGCCATGGCCGAGAATCCAGGGGCGCGCCGCGTCGTGATCGTTGGTGGCGGGTTTGCCGGCCTGTTCGCCGCTCGGGCGCTACACCGCGCACCGGTCGAGGTGACTTTGATCGACCGGGCGGAGCACCACCTCTTCCAGCCGCTGCTATACCAGTGCGCGACCGGCATCCTGTCCGAGGGCAAGATCAGTTCCCCGCTCCGCGACCTGCTCAAGCGTTACCGCAACGTCAATTTTGTCCTCGCTGAGGTGACCGGCATCGACGCAGCTGAACGACGCGTCTTTGCGAGGCGTCTGACTGGTGATCAGATCGAGTTCGATTACGACTACCTCATCCTGGCCGCCGGTGTCAGGCAGTCCTATTTCGGGCATGACGAATACGCTGCTTTCGCGCCTGGGATGAAGACGATCGAGGACACCCGCAGGATCCGGCGACGCGTCTTCGGCGCGTTCGAAATGGCCGAATCCGCCAGCGACCCCGAGGAGCGCCGCCGCTGGCTTACCTTCGCCCTCGTCGGGGCCGGCCCGACCGGGGTCGAATTGGCGGGCCAGATCCGCGAGCTGGCAACCAAGACACTGCGCCGCGAGTTCCGACACATCCATCCCGACGCTGCCCGGGTCATGCTCTTCGACGGCGGGAGCGCCCCACTCGCCGCATTCGGACCGAAATTGTCCGCTCTGGCCGCCCGCGACCTTTCGAGGCTGGGTGTCGAGCTGCATATGGGCTCAATCGTGACCGAGGCCGATATCAACGGCCTGCAGGTCAAAGACCACGACGGCAACGTCACACGCTACGAGGCAGGCACGATCTTGTGGACCGCCGGCATCGAGGCGCCGCCCCTCGCCGGGCTCGTGGCCAAGGCCACGGGTGCGGAGCAGGACCGGGCGGGACGCTTGATCTGCGGGAACGATCTGTCCCTTCCTGGCCATCCCGACATCCTGGTGGTCGGAGACCTGATGAGCCTTGACAACCTGCCCGGGGTCGCCGAGGTTGCCATGCAGACCGGGCTATACGCGGGTCGCAAGATCACCCAAGAGGCCCAGGGCAACACCTATAGCAAGCCGTTCCGCTATCACGACCTGGGGTCCGCTGCCTATATCTCTCGTGGCCGTGCCGTCGTCTCAGCCGGGAAGCTGCACTTGCACGGGTTCCCTGGCTGGTGTGCATGGCTGTTCATCCACATCCTCTTTCTCACTGGGTACCGAAACCGTGTCGGCGCGATCCTCGGCTGGTGGTTCGCGTTCGCCCGCGACCTGCGCCGGGAACGCGGCTTCACCGTCGAAGACATGGTCGGGGCTTACAGCAGCCAACCCGATTCCGCTGGCCGCTCATCAACCGGTCCGCCGCCTGGAGCACGAGACGGCCCGGCCGGCCCGACCAGCACGCCAGACAGATAAACAGGCTGGCCGCTCACATTTGCGCGGCCAATCTGCCGGGACATTGGTCGCTGTGGACGCCCGAGTCTCGCCGTGGGCTGATGCAAGATGCTGGAGGCATCGATGAGCACATATCCGCCGATTGCCGAATACGGGCTGTTATCAAATTGCGAGCAGAGCTGCCTGGTAGCCCCCGACGGGGCTGTCGAGTGGCTGTGCCTGCCCCGCCCGGACTCCCCGAGCGTTTTTGCTGCATTGCTCGATCGAACCGCCGGTACTTTCCGGTTCGGGCCCACGACCACTCGCGTGGCGCAACAGCGCCGATATCTGCCCGGAACGATGGTGCTGGAGACCACGTGGCAGGCCCCCACCGGATGGATGACCGTGCAGGATTTCCTCCCTGTCGGCCGAGGCGAGGACGGCGTTCGGCGGCCGGACTACCACCGGGCTCCCAGCGATTCCGGCGCTGTCGGTGCTCTCGTTCGCATCGCGACATGCATCAGCGGCCGCGTCGAGGTCATGGTGAATTGCGAGCCGCTTTTCAACTACGGGACCGCCACCGGCACCTGGAGCTACAGCGGCGAAGGCTACAACGCCATGACGGTCGCCGCTAAAGACAGTGATGTGCAGCTCGACCTTGCGGGCAGCATCCGGCTCGGCGTGCTGGGCGCCCGCGGCTACGGCCGCACCACGCTCACCGCCGGCCAGTCCGCCTACATGGTGTTGTCCTGGGGTGATGCGAAGGTCCCGACCAGCCAGGAGGAGGCTTTCGAGTCGCTCAACGCCACCATCGATTTCTGGCGTGACTGGCTGAGCACGGCCAAGGTCGGCGACCATCCCTGGAAGCCGTACGTCGATCGCAGTGCCCTGACCCTGAAGGCGCTCAGCTACGGCCCTACCGGCGCCATCATGGCGGCAGCGACGACCTCTCTGCCGGAAACACCCGGCGGGGAGCGCAACTGGGACTATCGGTTCACGTGGATCCGCGACTCGGCGTTCATGCTGCGAGCGCTGTATCGCCTCGGGTTCGACTGGGAGGCGGTCGAGTATTTCGGATTCATCCTCGATGCTGTCACCGAAGGTGACCTCAACCGCAAGCCCGAGCTCCAGATCATGTACGGCATCGGCGGGGAGCGAGACCTGGCCGAGCGGACCCTTGACCACCTGTCCGGGTATGAGGGAGCGCGCCCGGTCCGGATCGGCAATGGCGCCTGGAATCAACAGCAGCATGACGTCTGGGGAATGATCCTCGACGCGCTGGACGTCCAATTCCATCGCAGTGCCAGCCAGATCGCACTGCCGGTGTGGAACGGGCTCGCCGGCTTCGTCGACGCTGCTCTGGAGCACTGGCACGAGCCCGATCAGGGGATCTGGGAGGTACGCGGGGAACCGAAGCACTTCACCGCGTCCAAGGTGATGTGCTGGGTCGCAGCCGCCCGGGGCGCGGACCTCGCCGAGGCACGCGGCGACGACAAGCGCGCTGAGCAATGGCGCCAAGGCGCCGACGAGATCAAGGCCGAGGTTCTGGACAAGGGTGTATCCAGCCGTGGTGTCTTCCGGCAGCACTACGAGACCGACGACCTCGATGCCTCGCTGCTGCTGCTGGCGATTATGGGGTTCCTTCCTCCCGACGACGACCGCATCAAGGCGACTGTGCTAGCCATCGCCGACGAGCTGACCCAGGACGGCCTTGTCCTGCGCTACCGCGTCGACGGAACCGACACGGGCTTCACCGGCGACGAGGGCACCTTCACGATCTGCTCTTTCTGGCTCGTTAGCGCGCTGGCCATGATCGGCGAAACGAAGCGTGCCCATGCCCTGTGCCAGAAGCTGCTGTCACTCGCCGGGCCACTTCTCCTTTATGCCGAAGAGATCGATGCGACGACCGGCCAGCACTTGGGGAATTTCCCCCAGGCGTTCACCCACTTGTCCCTGATCGAAGCTGTGTCCACGCTTATGGCGCTGGAGACGGAGGACTCCGGGCTATCGGCTTGATGCTGTTACCCGCCCGGAGCCGGTCACAAGATCGCGATCGGGTTGACCGGCGAGCCGGTTCCGGTAGGCAGGCGGAGTGGCGCGACAACGCACAAGAATGTCCAGTGGTCGGTCGCGGCACATGCGTTTGTCAGCTCGGTGAACTGCAAGTAATCCAGAAGGTGCAGGCCGAGCGCATTGACGGCGAGGACATGCACCGGGAAGTCAACTCCTGCGACGGCACTCGGTGCGGCGTCGTTGTTGCCGTCGCCGGCAAGGGCAGCTATCTGACGGTCAGCCAGCAGCGTCAGCGCCGCCGGATGCAGCCCGGCGCGGGCCGCGGCGGCATCCCACGCGCCCCGCTCTGTGCGTCGACGGCGGTGACCTACCCGCACGCACACAATGTCGCCCCGCCCGACCCGGACCTGCTGATCCCGCTCGGCCGCCAGCAGATCGTCGGCCGTCACGTGGTCGCCCGGCTCCAGCCACGGCACCCCACGGGAGCGCGGTACGTCGAGCAGAACCCCGCGGCCGACGATGCCGTCGCCCGCGATGTCGATGGACAGCTCCCCGCCGCCGTTCTCGGTGACCGTGTCCGCCGCCAGCCCGTTGTACAACTTGCCGTCGAAGATCACATGGCACAGGGCATCGACGTGGCTGTCGGCGTTGCCGTGGATGTTCATCGCGATGCGATCCATGCTGAACGACAGTCCGGGTCCGGCGTCAGCCCCGGGCGCGGTCTTCATTTCGTGACGGGCCGGATCGGGATTATCTGCCGTCGGCTGATGTTCCACCGGCGCGGCGAGCGAGACGGTGCGCCCCAACCTGACCTCCCCCAAGGCGGCGAGTACCTCGGCGGGCTTGATGTAGTTCAACGCCCCGCGCCTATCGTCCGGTCCCCAGCGCAGCCGGCCGCGCAGCTTTTCATACAGTGCGCGGAACTCTTCCTCGCTCATCGGCGCGGCGGGCCGGCCGGTGCTGGGGTGTTCGGTGCGGTCCATGCCTCAGCCTCCCGTTCTCTGCAGATCGGGCGGTGCTGACGTGGCCTGGGCGATCCGCCGCCAGACGGCCCGCTGTGCCGGGAGTCCGGCGACGGCGACGATCGCCAGGACGATGACGTTCAGAACCAGTTGAAGAAGCGATCCCCAGGCCTCGTGGTAGCTGCCGAAAGCGACCGACACGCCGATGTCAGACGCTGCCGGGATGGTCGTCACCGAGATGAACACCCCGATCAGGGTGCTCGACCGGGCTTCGGTGAGCGAGACCACGCCGACCACGCCGGCCAGCAGGGCGACGATGAGCGAGAACCAATTCGGGGTGTCGATGAGGTTGGAGACCGGGCGGATCCCGAGGGCATAGGCGTTGGACTCCAGCCCTGCTCCGCGAACGACCAGCGCGAGCAACAGCGCGCCGGCTACGGCGAGGGCGAAACCGATCACGAGCACGGCGGCACTGTGCCGTACCCGGGTGAGATCACGACGGTGGCGCCGAACGCCAGGCTGAGGATCGCGCCGTACTCCGGGCCGACGACCATCGCGCCGACGATGAGGATCTGCGAGTTGGTGAGGATCCCTACCGACCCGATGAGCCCGGCGATGATCAGCAGCGCGAACCAGCTGGGCGGGAACGTCCCCTCCAGGGCGATCCTCGCCTCGACCTCGGCCCAGACCGGCGTGAATTGCTGGTATCGGCCCCGCCGGGCTGCGGCGCGGTCGGCATCCGTCGAGATCGCGGTGTCGACGTTCTCCAGCACGATCGAGCCGCGCTCGTCCAACCGCAGATCACGCAGCAGCCCGATGATTCCGTTGGCCGCTCCCTGAAGCACATCGAACTGCACGGCGTCGCCGTCCGGGTGGCTGACCACCCCGGGGAGCATCGTCAAGTTCATGACCCCGGGCTCGGAGCGAAGCATTGGCAGGAGAGCCCCGGTCACGTCGGGCGGACTGACCACCCGCAGATAAATCACCTCGCCACCCGCGCCGGTTTACGCCATGCGGCTGAGCAGATGATCACCGACCCGCAGCGCGTTGGCCATGGCGGTCAGCGCCGGGTTTACCGCGCCGATGCTCGGGAAGAAGCTGGTGTCCACCACGTAGAGGTTGTCCAGCTCGTGGGCCTTGCAGTTGCCGTCGAGGACGGAGGTGGCAGGATCGGCGCCGAAGCGGCACGTTCCGGCCTGGTGCGCGACGCCGGCCACGGGGACGTCCATGCTCATGTAGAAGTTCTTGCGTAGGACGTGGTGCTGTGCCATGCCCGTGTGGTTCAGAATCTTCTTCAGCTCCCCGTACAGATGGTCGGCCTCCTCGTCGTTGGTGGACGAGTAGGCCAGGTGAACGTTTCCATCCTGGTCGGTGGTCACGCGGTTTTCGGGCACCGGAAGATCCTCGGTGGTGAGCCAGAAGTCCACCGCGTGCTCCGCCACATCGGACAGTGTCCAGTTAGGGGCGAACATCGTCTTCTCAGGCTGTTCGCCGCGCATGGCCTCGGCATTGGACTTGCCGATCATCTGAATATTGCCCATCGGCCACTGGTAGTCCTTGGTCGCAAGGTAGAAGTCGTTGATTCCCAGCGTTTTCTGGAAGACGGTGTCGTTCTTCTCCTTGGAAAGGGCCACAATCGCCTTGCAGTTGTGGAACATGTAATTTCGGCCCACCTGGTCCGAGCCGTTGGCCAGGCCGCTCGGGTGGACGTCAGTTGCCGAGTTGAGCAAGAGTTTGGCGCTGTTGGCCGCTCCAGCCGATACCACCACGATGTCGCCGTGGTAGACCTCGTTGCCGCCGTCGCGGGAGACCACCACGCCGGTGACCACCCGACCCGAGCTGTCAGTTTCCAGCTTGGTCACCTCGGATCCCGTGAGCAGCGTGACATTGGGTCGGTGCATGACCGGCCGGACGGCGACGACGTCGGCATCGGCTTTGGCGTGCACCAGGCAGGGGTAGCCATCACACCAGGAACAGCGGATGCAGATGCTCCGGGGGCGGCTCGCCTCGTCGAGCATGATCCCGCACGGCGCGTGGAACGGGTGGTAGCCACCCTTGGCCAGGTCATCAGCTATCTGCTGGATCCGGTCCTCGTGCGAGACCGCGGGCCACGGGTAGGGCGCGCTGCGATGGCCCTCGGTCGGGTCCTCTCCGGCATTGCCGTGCACGTGGTACAGCTGCTCGGCCTTGCTGTACCACGGTTCGAACTCGTCGTAGGACAGCGGCCAGGCCGGTGAGATCCCACTGGCGTGCTCTAGCTCGCTGAAGTCCTGGGGACGCAACCGATAAAGGGCCGCGCCGTACATCTTCGTGGCCCCGCCGACGAAATAGTGCACCTGCGGCTGGAACGGCTTGCCGTCGCGGTCGAACCATTTGTCCGCGGAGATGTACTTCCCGTCGACGAACACCGGTTTCGGGTCCCAGTTGTCCATCTCGCGGGGGAGAAAGTCCCCGCGTTCGAGCAGCAGGATCTGCTTGCCCGAGTCGGCCAGGGCATGTGCGAGTGTCCCTCCGCCCGCACCGGTCCCGATGATGATCACGTCATAGTTCTCGGTCACAGGTCCACCGTCGCTGCCCGACGAGCGCAGGACATCCCCTTCTTCGGGCTAAATCGCCGGCCGGCCGCCAACGGCAATACCCACATCGGGGCGATGCACCGGCAATCGCCCCGGATCACCATGACGATCAAGGACACCTAGGGCGGAGCCGTGGCCGATGAACGTTGATCTGGCGCGTATTCAGTTCGCGTTCACGTCGATCAATCACTTCTTCTTCGTCCCGATCACCATCGGCCTCGCGTTCCTGACAGCTCTGCTGCAGACGGCCTGGTACCGCAGCAGGCGCGACGAGTACCTGCGGTTGACCCGATTCTTCGGCACCCTGCTCGTCATCAACATCGCGATCGGTGTGGTCACCGGGCTTGTCCAGGAGTTCGAGTTCGGGATGAACTGGGGGGCGTACTCGCGGCTGGTGGGCAACGTATTCGGCGCGCCGCTTGCAATGGAGGGGCTGGCCGCGTTCTTCCTCGAATCCACGTTTCTCGGGCTGTGGCTGTTCGGCTGGGACAAACTGTCGCGGCGGGTCCACCTGCTGACCATCTGGGCGGTCGCGTTCGGCAGCGTGCTGTCCGCGCTCTTCATCATGGCGGCCAACTCTTGGATGCAGCACCCGGTCGGGTACACCATGGTCAACGGGAAGCCGCAGCTGAACGACATCTGGGCCTTGTTCACCAACCCGGTCTTCGTATGGGGTTACGCCAAGGTTCTGTTCGCCGCGCTGACCACCGGCGCCGTCGTGATGCTGGCCGTGTCGGCCTGGCAGCTTCGCCACGGCGGGGACCGGGACGTGTTCAGCCGGTCGGCGCGGCTGGCGTTGATCGTCCTGCTCCCGGCGATATTGCTGACCATGCTGGTGGGCGACGAGCTCGGCGTCATCGAGGCCAAGTACCAGCCGATGAAGATCGCCGCTGCAGAGGCGCAGTGGACCACCTGCCAGCCGTGCTCGTTCTCGCTCTTCCAGATCGGCGGCGGCAACAACGACCACACCCCGACCCAGATCATCGAGATCCCGCACCTGCTGTCGCTGCTGGCCACCAATCACTGGAACGGCCAGGTGGTCGGAATGACCCCGCTCCAGGACCAGTACAGCCAGCAGTACGGCCCCGGCAACTACGTGCCGAACGTGTTCATCCAGTACTGGGGGATGCGGGTGATGGCCTACCTCGGCGTGCTCACTTTGCTGATCGCGCTATGGGGTCTGTGGGCGATCTGGCGCAGAACGCTTGTCACCTCCCGGGTGTTCTTGGTTGTCGCTACCTGGGCCGCGGTGCTGCCGTTCCTGATGAACACGGCCGGCTGGCTCCTGACCGAAAGCGGCAGGCAGCCGTGGATCGTGCAGGGCATCATGCTGACCAAGGACGGGATCTCCCCTACGGTCAGCGTTACCTGGCTGTGGATCAGCCTGATCGCCTTCATCGTGCTGTACGGCACGCTCGGCACCGTCGACCTGTGGCTCATGCTGCGGTACTCGCGTAAGCAGTTGCCGGCCCCGCGCCAACCGGCCGAAATGAACGCACCCCTGCCCGCCGTCCAGTACTGAGGGTCCCGATGAGCAGCTTCGTTCCGTTCTGGTTCATTGTCATCGCGATCTTGTGGACGGGCTTCTTCGTCCTCGAGGGGTTCGACTTCGGCGTAGGCATGTTGCACGGCGTGGTGGGCCGAAACGATTCCGAGCGCCGGGCCGCCATCAACACGATCGGGCCACTCTGGGACGGCAACGAAGTCTGGCTGGTGGTCGCCGGGGCAGCGATGTTCGCGGCGTTTCCCGGCTGGTACGCCACCATGTTCTCCGGCATGTACTTGGCGCTCGTGCTGCTGCTGGCAGCGCTAATCGTGCGCGGGGTGGCGTTCGAATTCCGCGGCAAGCACGACCACCCGCGCTGGCGCCGGACGTGGGACGTCTCGCTGACTGTCGGCAGCGTGCTGGCGCCGCTGCTGATCGGGGTGGCTCTCGCCGACTTGTTGCACGGGTTGCCGATCAACTCCAGTCAGGACTTCACCGGGTCGTTCTGGGACCTGCTCCAGCCCTACGCGCTCTGGACCGGGGTCACCCTGGTCCTGATCTGCGCACTGCACGGCGCCACGTTTCTTTGTCTGAAGACGACCGGCGAGGTGGAGCAGCGTTCCGCGCTTGTCGCCCGGCGCGTCGCGCCGGTGACCGCTGCGTTTGTCGTCGGCTTCATCATCTGGACGCACGTGACCGCGAGCACGACCTTCTTCCTGAACGTAATCGAGCTACTGGCCATCCTGGCCGTCCTCGCTGCGGTCGCGCTGGTCTATGCCCGCCGCGACGGGTTCGCGTTCAGCGCGACCACGGTCACCATCGCGTCCTGCATCCTAGCGATCTTCGTGGACCTCTACCCAAACGTCATGGTCTCGAGCACGAACGCGGCCTACAACCTCACTGTGTACAACACGGCGTCGACGCCGTACTCGCTCAAGGCGATGACCGTCGTGGTGGTCATCTTCTTGCCGCTAGTGCTCGTCTATCAGGCCTGGACCTACTACGTGTTCCGCAAACGGATAAGCGCGAACGACTTCGAGCCGCCCGCGGCGGTTCCGGAAGCCGTTCCGGCGCAGGACACCGGGCCCGCCGCAGCCCCCATACCCCCACGCAGCTGAGCAGCCCCCCGGAACTCCCGAACGGCAAACGATTTCTTAGGAGGACGACATGCCTGACAAAGTTGATGCGCTGGTGATCTTCGGGGCCACCGGGGACCTCGCCAAGCTTGAAACATTCCCTGCGCTGGTGGGGCTGGTGAAGCGGGGCGTGCTCGACGTCCCGGTGGTCGGGGTGGCCAAGAGCGGCTGGGGCCTGGAGCAGTTCCGGGACTACGCCACCGCATCGCTCAAGCTCAACGGGATGGACCCGGCCGAGCCGGCGGCGGTCAAGATGCTGAACCTGCTGCGATATGTGGACGGTGATCTCGGCGACGACGCGACGTACAAGGCCATGTCCGACGAGGTCGGCGCGGGTCAGAAGCTGCTGTTCTACCTTGAGGTCCCGCCGTTGCTGTTCGGCCGGATCGCACAGGGCATAGCCACAGCCGGCCGCAGCGGTGGCGCACGGGTGATGGTGGAAAAACCGTTCGGCACCGACCTGGCCTCCTCGCGCCAGCTCAACGACACCATGCACCAGTATTTCCCGGAAGACGCCATCTTCCGGGTCGACGACTGGCTGGCCTTCGACCCGGTGGAGAACGTGTTGTTCGTCAGGTTCGCCAACACGGTTATCGAACCGATACTGAACCGCAACTACGTGCAAGACATCCAGATCACCATGTCCGAAGCGTTCGACGTCTCCGACCGGGGCCGCTTCTACGACCGGACGGGCGCCATCCGCGACGTGCTGCAGAACCACATGCTCCAGGTACTGGCCACCGTGCTGGCAGAACCGCCGAGTGGGACGGGCTTGAATTCCTGGCTGGACGCCAAGCACACAGTGGTCGACGCGCTGAGCTCGCTGACGCCGGAGGGCACGGTACGCGGCCAGTACGAGGGCTACCACGAAGTGGACGGCGTCGACCCGAGGTCAACCACAGAGAGCTACGTCGCCGTCCGGCTGAGCGCCAATACCTGGCGGTGGGCCGGGGTGCCGATTTTGATCCGGGCCGGCAAGTGCATGCCCGTCACCGCCACCGAGATCAGCATCGCCTTCAAGGCGCCGCCACACGACGTCTTCGGCATCGAGCCGGCCCTGCCCGAGGACACGCTCCGGTTCCGGATCTGGCCGGAGACAGAGGTGGGCTTCACGGTCCACGGAAAGAAACCGGGGGCCGGCTGGGAGCCGCTCGCCGAGGAACTCTCGTTCGCGCAGCAACCCGGATCCGATATCCGCCCGTACGACCGGCTGATCGGCGCCGCGCTGGACGGGGACCGCTGGCTGTTCGCCCGGCAGGACACTGTCGAGGCGGCGTGGCGGATCGTCGACCCGGTGCTCGGCGATGTCGTCCCGGTGCACCCCTACGCCCAGGGCAGCTGGGGCCCGAAGGA